>Ga0068870_10000346_pt1 | contig 17358 bp, 14 predicted proteins | sample KBSMisM62_FD_66599 | JGI IMG/M metagenome (GOLD analysis project Ga0068870, IMG submission 66599) | Miscanthus rhizosphere microbial communities from Kellogg Biological Station, Michigan, USA - KBS Miscanthus M6-2 | ecosystem: Host-associated > Plants > Roots > Rhizosphere > Soil ...
CCATCTGAAACAGGCCGAGGTACTGGCCGTTCCGGGCGCTCGTGGAGAGGTGTGACTCGCACCACGCGACGGCGACGGCTTCCTGGCAGTCGTCGCCGAACACCGTGCAGATGGCGGCCTTCGGCTTCAACGACGCCAGCTTCCGCGCGTCACGTACGTGAATCTTCGCGCGGAGCGCCGCAACGGTCTTCGTCAGCTGCCGCACGCGCTGCTTCGCGTACGCCACAGCCGAGGTCGCGTTGGCCTGGTGGTCGGACGAGCTGAGGAGCGAGCGGTGCGTCTCGAAGAAGCGGATCGCGCCACGGTACTTGCGCAGAGCCGCGAGCTTGCGCTCGAGTTGCTCGTCGAGGGTCATCTTCTGTGCCGACTGCGCCTTCCGCACGGGCGCCGACGGGGCCTGCATCGCTGCCGCAGCGGCCTGCGTCACGAGAACGAACGCAAGCAGGCCAACGAGTAAGGCTCTCAAACGGATACCTCCTGGACGGGGACAGGGGCGCGGTCCGCACGGGACCACTCGTGTCACTCGATCGCGTCACCCTACACGAGTGTCACGAGTGCGCGCCGGGCCGCCTTACAAATGGCTAAGAAAGCCTGTTACGAGCGTAATCGGCCGTGACAACTACGTAGACGGCGAGCGTGCACTAGCGGTCGGTTTCGGCGACGTCTCGCTGCATCGCGGCGTCGAATGCGACGCTCGATGCGGGGAAATCCGTCCTCCGGACGAAGGCGAGGGCGTCCTGGGCGCCGTACTCGCGATCCATGCCCGAGTCCTCCCACTCGATCGAGAGCGGGCCGTCGTAGCCGATGCGGTTGAGCGCCCGGAAGAGCGCCTCGAAGTCCACGTCGCCGTGGCCGGGCGACACGAAGTCCCAGCCGCGCGCCTCCTCCCCGAAGTTCAGGTGCGACCCGAGGATCGACCGCCGCCCGTCGAGCCGCTTCTTCGAGTCCTTCACGTGCACGTGGTAAATGCGGTCGGCGAACTCGAGCGCGAACTGCGCCGTGTCGAGGTGCTGGTGCGCGAAGTGCGATGGATCGAGGTTGATGCCGAACGCCGGGCGTCGGTCGACTGCCGCGAGCGCCTTCTCGGTCGTAACGAAGTCGTACGCGATCTCGGTCGGATGCACTTCGAGTCCGAAGCGAACTCCTTCGGCGTCGAAGACGTCGAGGATCGGCGACCACGCCTCGGCGAACGCCTCGTACGCGCGTTCGACGTCGTCGAAGTCGTTCGGTGGAAACGAGTAGAGGAGGTGCCAGATCGCAGAGCCCGTGAACCCGTTCACCTGTGTGACACCGAAGCGCGCGGCCGCGCGGGCGGTGTCCTTCATGCGTTCGGCGGCGCGGTTCCTGACCCCGTCCTCGGCACCATCGCCCCAGATCTCCGCAGGAAGGATCGCCTGGTGGCGCGCGTCGATGCGATCGCAGACGGCCTGGCCGACGAGGTGGGCGCCGAGCGCCCAGCAGCCGAGCCCGTGCTGCTCGAGGAGCGCTCGGTGCTCGCGACAGTAGGCGTCTTCGGCGAGCGCGCGGTCGACCTCGAAATGGTCGCCCCAGCAGGCGAGCTCGAGCCCGTCGAACCCCCAACCGGCGCACATCCCCGCAAGGTCGCCGATAGGCAGGTCGGCCCACTGGCCGGTGAACAGCGTTACGGGCCGAGCCATCGCGCTCCGTCGTTCATCGGCGTGGAGACTACGCGGCGCGTGCCGTTCGGATGAGCTCGTCTGTCGCTCAGCTCATCGAGCCGGGCATCCCGCAGAACGTCACGCCGTCCTTCGCAAGGCAGACCAGTCCTGCGAGTCGCTCGCCGTCGAGCACGATGAGCCGCCCGCTCGCCCTGCTCTCGAGGCGGGCAAGCGCAGCGGAGACAGGCGTGTCCTCGGTGACGATCGGCGCCGAGGTGTCGACGAACCCGAGCGCCGGCTGATCGGCATCGGCATCCGCCGGGATCGCCGTCACCGCACCGCGGAAGCGCTCTCCGTCCACGAGGAGGAGCATGTGCGTGCTCTGGCTCTCGAGCGCCGTCCGTGCTTCCGCGACGGTTGCGTCGGCCTCGAGCGTCTTCGGATGCCGGAGCATGACGTCGGCCACGGTGGCCTCGGGGTGTGCAATCGCCACCGCCGGATCATAGATTCGTGCGGCTCCGTGCCGGACGTGTTGCAAGATGACGCGCGGATGAGCGCGCCCAACGCCGACCTCGAGCAAGCCCGTGCCGCGTACGCCGAACGCTCCTGGCTCGCGGCCCACCATGCGTTCGTTCGGATAGACGAGGCCCGGCCGCTCGCGCCCGAGGACCTCGAGCGGCTGAGTATGTCCTTCCTCATGCTCGCCCGCGACGACGAGGCGGTTGCGACCCTCGAGCGTGCCCATCTCCTTTACGTGGAGCACGGCGAGACCTTGCGCGCAGCCCGGTCGGCGACGTGGATCGGGATCAACCTCGCGTACCGAGGGCTCATCGGCCCTGCGACGGGGTGGCTCGGCCGCGCGCACCGCCTTGTCGAGACGTACGCCGAGCAGAGCGCAGAGCACGGACTCCTGCTGATCCCACTCGTCTTCCAGCACGAGGGGGCGGGTGACTTCGAGCAGGCGGCGGCCGTCGCGCGCGAGGCAGCGGCGATCGGGGAGCGCTTCGGCGACCGCGACTTGGTTGCGATGGCTCTCGCCGCGGAAGGCCACATGCTGGTGAAAGCCGGGCGCGTGCGCGAGGGTCTCGCGCTCCTCGACGAGTCGATGGTCGTCGTGACGACCCAGGAGCTGTGGCCGTTCGTCGTCGGCATCGTCTATTGCGGCGTGATCCTCGCGTGCTCGGACGCGTTCGACGTGGCTCGCGCACGGCAATGGACGCAGGCATTGATCACCTGGAGGGAGCAGCAGCCCGAGCTCGTTGCCTTCACCGGGCGCTGCCACGTGCACCGCGCAGAGATCATGCAGCTCGGCGGCTCCTGGGCCGACGCGCTCGAGGAGGCGCGGCTGGCGGGGAGCCGGTTCGTCGACACCAAGAATCCGGCGGCGGGAGTCGCGTACTACCGGCAGGCGGAACTGCTGCGGCTCCAGGGCGAGTTCGCGACCGCGGAAGAGGCGTACCGTGAGGCGAGCCGCTTCGGCTGGGAGCCTCAGCCCGGCCTCGCGCAGCTTCGGCTCGCGCAGGGACGCCGCGACGCGGCGCTGACGGCGATCCGGCGCGCGAGTGCAGAAGCCACGGAGCCGCTGAAGCGGGCGGCCGTCCTGCCGGCCCAGGTCGAGATCGCGCTCTCTGCGGGTGAAATCGAGGAGGCTCGGACGGCGTGCTCGGAGCTTCGCGAGCTCGCGGAGCGCTTCGAAAGCCCAATGCTGGATGCGATCGTCGCGCATGCGCACGGAGCGGTCGCGCTCGCCGAGGGAGACGTGTCCGGGGCGCTCACGAGCTTGCGACATGCGCAGCGCATCTGGCTCGAGCTCGACGCTCCGTACGAGGTTGCGCGCACCCGCGAGCTGATCGCACGGGCGTGCTCGGTTCTCGGCGACGACGAGGCGCGCGCGCTGGAGCTCGCGGCCGCCCGGGAGCTCTACGAGCGCCTCGGAGCTCGACCCGATCTCGCGCGCCTCTCGACGCGAGGCGGCTCGAGGTACGGGCTCTCGGAGCGAGAGCTCGAGGTCCTGCGCCTCGTCGCCTCGGGGAAGAGCAACCGTGACATCGCCTCGACCCTGGTCATCAGCGAGCACACGGTCGCGCGTCACCTGCAGAACATCTACGCCAAGCTCGGGCTCTCCTCACGCGCCGCGGCGACAGCCTTCGCCTTCGAGCACGAGCTCGTATAGCCCCCAGCGCGTGGTCAGAAATGACCACGCCGCCGCCGATGCAAGTTGGTGAATCGCGGCGATGTCGCGTTGTCCGGCGTCTCCTACGGTCGTCGAAAGCGACCGAACGGAGGCACGGAAGATGGAGCACGTCGAGCGGTACGAGACCGTGATCGTCGGCGGGGGGCAGGCCGGCCTGTCCGTCGGCTACCACCTGAAGAGGCGGGGACATCCGTTCGTCATCCTCGACGCGAGCGAGCGCGTCGGCGACTCGTGGCGTAAGCGCTGGGACTCGCTACGGCTCTACTCGTCAGCTGCTCGCGACGGGCTGGCGGGGATGCCGTTCCCCGCGCCGTCCGCCGCCTATCCGACGAAGGACGAGATGGGCGACTACCTCGAGGCTTACGCAACGCATTTCGACCTTCCGGTGCGCAGCGGCACAGTCGTCGAGACGTTGACCAAGGAGGACGGTCGCTACGTCATCAGCGCAGGCGAGGTGCGCTTCGAGGCCGACAACGTCGTCGTGGCAACCGGCGTATTCCAGAAGCCGTACACACCGGAGTTCGGAAGCGAGCTCGACCCGGGCATCACCCAGCTTCACTCCCACGACTACCGCAACCTGTCGCAGCTGCAGGCAGGCCCGGTGCTCGTTGTCGGCGCCTCGCACTCCGGCTCCGACGTCGCCTACGAGGCGGCGGCAGCACACGACGTCATCCTCTCCGGCACCGACACGGGTCAGCTTCCCGTGCCGATCGAGAGCCGGCGCGGGCGGATCGGCTTCCGGGTGCTGTTCTTCGCCGGCACGCACATTCTCAACGTGGACACGCCGGTGGGGCGAAAGATGCGCCCGCACGTGCGGCACGGGGGCGGGCCGCTCCTCCGCTACCGCCGGAAGGATCTGCTCGCGGCGGGCGTCGAGCGCGTCCTCGCCCGAACCGTAGGCGTTGAGGGCGGCCTTCCCGTGCTCGACGACGGGCGGGTCCTCGACGTTCGCAACGTCGTCTGGTGCACGGGCTTCCGGCCCGACTTCAGCTGGATTCGCGTCCCGTTCGAGATCGGCGACGACGGCTATCCGGTGCAGTACCGAGGCACGGTCGCGTCGTCACCCGGTCTCTACTTCTCAGGGCTGCCGTTCCTGCACTCGTTCGCGTCGATGCTCATCGCCGGTGCCGGACGCGATGCCGAGCGGGTCGCGCGCCACATCCTCGAGGACCGCGCGACGCAGCTCGATGCACGGCCGGACGACATCGTGCTGGCGACGGCGTCGTGAGCGAGGACGTCCTGGTCTGGAACGGGCGGGCGTCCGACCCTGCTCCGTCGAAGCGAGTGGCCGGCCGCGGTCTCGAGGATGCGTCGGGGCAGGGGGTCGCGGGACGTGGCGATCCGAACCTGGGCCAAACTGAGAAAAGAGCGGCGCCTGGAGGGCGGCGTCAGGGGGTTGCAAGCGAGGACGAGCCGTCTCTCGCGTGCTCGGCCGGCGGCTTCGAGCGAATGTAGGCGTGCTCGGTCACCACCACGAGGTCGTCACCCGGACGCTGACACAGCGAGGCTCGGAGCTCAGCCTGAGCGAGATCGCCGTCGGTCACGCGGAAGCGCTCCACTCGACCGTCGTTTTTCAGCACAAGGAGTTCGTGAATCTCCACCCAGATTCACCTCTTCGGGGCCGCAGGGAGGGCGATATTGCGCACGTCGGAACCTCGCTGTCAAGCCCGGCAGCGGGATTGGTGTGGTACCGCCTGTCCCGAGCGGGTTCCTCGAGGCTGCGGGGCAGGGATTCGAACCCCAACTTCCTGGTCCAGAGGAAGCTCCCTGCTCCGCCGCCAAAACACCGGTTCGTAGCTTAGCCGTGCGGTCTGCTGCCTCTGAACGCTCGGCCGACGACGACGCGGATTATTGTGGATTGCGGTCGATCAGGCCCTGTTTGGGCACTGGAACCGATCGAGTGCCCAATGCCCAGCAAGGCCGAATGAGTCACGCCTCCACGGCGGCGCCGTGCACATGCGCAATCCCGTAACGGTTCCGGCGAGACGCGTGACTCAACACGCATAGCGGCCTCGGGATAGACAGAAGCGACGTTCCCGAACGGGACCCGGATCGCCGATGACGTGGAGCTCACGACGGCGTGAACCGAAGTGACGCCACCAGCCGCTTCGCGATCGGCAGGAACTGCGGGAAGTCCGCCGCGGGTGCGGCGATGACGATGACCACGGTCTGCCCGCGCACGTTGAGCGCCGCCATGCGAAACGAGCGATCGTGCACGATTCGGACCTCGGGCGGGTTACTACCGACGAGCGTCCACTCGCCGGGCGGGGGAGCGGTGGCGTCGAAGTAGAGGGCCTGCCGGCCGGCAACCGTCCACCGTTGCACCGGGCCGGGCGGGTCGTACGGAGCGAAGTTCCAGTCCGGTCGTTGAGCGCGGGCGATCGTCGCCGCCGGGGAGAGCGTCACTGCGGGACCGGAGAGGATGAGGATCCCACGGTCCGAGCGATCCCGCCAGAGGAGTCCAACCGTCTCGTAGGCCGCCTTTCGGTGTCGCTGCGTCAGGAACTGGGTGCCGCGCCAACCGCGGACGGTTGGCGTCACCTTGGGCTTTGGGCTGACGAGACTCGCCTTGTAGGTCGTACCCGCTGAGAGCGATGCGAACTTGGCGTTCTGGGGCGTGGACGTGGGAAGCTCGCGCACATCGATCTGTCTGGCGTGCGAAGAAGCGGCGGTGACACTGAGAGCCGTGAGCGCCACACCGGCGAGTACCCCGATCCGGTTTCGCCGACGCCGTGCATACGTGAACATCGTTCCTCCTTTGGCTCGGTTGGCCGTGGTCCGGCTCGCTGCGTTACGTTGGCGCGAGGGCGGCGCAGAGTGAGCCGATCGCGGACGGGTCGCCGCCAATAAGGTCAAGGAACCCCGATGGCCCCGCCTGGAACTCGACTGTGAAGTCGGAAGCGAAGACCGTCCTCCCGGCGCCGAGGAGGACTTGGGCGCCGTCCGCCCCGTGGACGACGAGCTCGCCCGTGAGGGTCACCCTCGCCGAGCCGAGATCACCGGGCACCGCAAGGTCGTCCGTCCACTTCTGGGTCTGCGAATACTCGAGCGCCACCTCGGTCGTCGGATTACTGAGCTGAGCGGAGCTCCATCTGACGTGGCGTACGCGCCGCACGAGGTTGCCGTTCACGTCGTAGAAGCGCGTGGCAAGCTCGCTTTCAGTGGCGCTGTCGAGGATGTCGACGGCGCTCGGACCGCTCCCGCACGTGATCCCCGAGTACACAGGGCCATACGAGAAGGAGATCGCTCCCTCGCAGATGGTCCCTTCTCCAACCGCTTTGCACGTCTGCCACGGCGGCGGCGGCGGATTGAGGGTCTCTGTGACGGGCTGGCCGGCTATGCCGGCCGAGGCCAGAGTGAGGGCGGCTGCGGAGCAGACGCTCGAGACGAGAGCCGCGATGCGTAGTGTCGATCTCATGGCTGTCCCTCCTTGTCATGGGTTGGTTGGTCGACACCCCGATCCCTTCGCCCGGTGAGAGCGAGGCTGCCGGCCACAACAAGCGCGACCCCGAAGCCGGCCGCGGCGCCGATGCCCGCGTCTCCCCAGCGGAACCCCCCGCCGTCCACCCGGACGACGATGGGCTCGGGCTCCGCCGGAGACTTGGGCTGCGCGGTGGTGCCGCTCGCGAGCGCGACCGGACTCAGCGCGGCGAGCGCGAGAGCGGTGGCGATGGGAAGCCGACGGGCCAGTGCAGTGATCGCGCGCACGCCTGCAGGGTGCGCGGATGCATTTAAGAAGCGTGGAGGTGGGACCTAAGTCGTGGTAAAACCGCTGCGCACGGGCCACTTCCGCCGGGTCCCCGGCAGAGGGTGAGGGGAGGCGATGGAGTTCCGGATTCTCGGCCCGCTGGAGGTCGAGGACGAAGGTCGGACGATCCCGCTGGCGGGTGCGAAGCAACGGTCGCTCCTGGCGCTGCTGCTCTTGGCGCGCGGCAGGGCGCTCTCGACCGACACGCTAATCGACGAGGTCTGGGGTGGCTCGCCTCCGGGGTCGGCGCTCAAGAGCGTCCAGGTGTACGTCTCTCAGCTACGAACAGCGCTTGGGGACGGGCGCGTTGTCAGGCGCGAGCGCGGCTACGCGCTCATCGTCGCGGCTGGCGAGCTCGACGCCGACCGCTTCGAGGAGCTCGTTCGTTCCGCCACCGGAGTCGCGCCTGAGGCTGCGGCCGCGCGCCTCCGTGAGGCGCTTGCCCTGTTCCGGGGCGATCCACTCGCCGACCTGAGCCTCGAGCCGTGGGCGCAGCCGGAGATCGCCCGGCTCGAGGAACGACGGTTCGCTGTGCTCGAGGCCCGGATCGATGCGGACCTCGCGCTCGGTGGCCACCGTGAGCTCGTGCCTGAACTCGATGCGCTCGTCGCGGCGCATCCCTTCCGCGAGCATCTGCTCGAGCTGCTCGTGCTCGCCCTCTACCGCTCCGGACGGCAGGCCGAAGCTCTTGACGCATGCCGGCGGGGCGCCGCTCGGCTGCGGACCGAGCTCGGCCTCGAGCCGAGCCGCGCGCTGCGGGAGCTCGAGCAGCGCATCCTGCGCCAGGATCCGGCGCTCGACCCGCCCCCCGTGGCGGCTGTGCCCGGCCAGGCGCGCCGGCGCGCGTGGAAGCTCGTCCTGGCGGGGGCGTGTGTCGTGCTCGCCGCTTCCATCGCGGCGGTGGTGCTGGTCGCGAATCGCGCCAGCGCCGGCTCGCTCGCCTCGGTTCCGCCTGGCGTCGCGATCCTCGACACGTCGAGCGGGCGTCTTGTCGCGCAGATTCCGTGGAACGAGATCAAGTATCCGGCGCTCGGGTTCACCGGGAACAACAGCTTCTGGGTGTGGACACTCGACGGTTACGCGATCGTGCGGATCGACCCTGACGACGGACGCGTGCTGCGCCGCATCAGCTCTCCGTTTGGTGACGCCACCCTCTGGGCGCTAGTCGATGGCCGGAACCTCTGGTTCAGCGGGACCCGGCTGGCGCGTATGGAAATCGCTTCCGGAAGCATGGTGAATGACTACTCCTTGACAAACGACCGGCAGAGCGACGGGCTGGCCGGGTTCGCTCGAGGCGGCGGCTCGCTCTGGGTAGCGCGTCAGCAGGCGGGCGAATTGCTGCGGGTTGATCCCGCGAGCGGCAAGGTGCGGAAGAGGTTCACGAAGCTGTCGTCCCCGTACGCCGTCCGGTTCGGAGACGGCGGAGCCTGGGTGGTCACATTCGACAGCGTGAAACGGATCGATGCTGCGACGAACACGATCACCAGCACGTCACTACCGCCGCCGGTCGCGGAGCTCGCCGTGGGTGGCGGCTTCGCGTGGGTGTCGAACGAGGCGAAGGGCACGGTGTACAAGATCGACCGGTCGGGGCGGATCGTCGCGACCTACGAGACCGGCGACGGGGCGAGGGACATGTCGTACGCGGACGGGACACTCTGGGTTGTGAACCAGGATGTCGGCACGGTCACCGGCATCGACGCCGTGACCGGCACCAAGCGAACACTCCGCTTCGGTCATCCGCTCCAAACCGTCGCGGCATTGAAGGGGAGACTGCTCGTCAGCGTCAGTCCGGGACGCACATACGAGGACCGAATCGCCGCCCTGAAGGGCAGGGTGGCGCGGTTCTTCGGCCCCACGTACGAGTTCGACCACCCTGACCCGGCGGTCTCGGGCAACGGGTACGTCCACTCGTTTATCTTCCAAGCCGAGCGGGCGACGTGTGCTCCGCTGCTCGGCTATCCCGACACTCCGCCGCCACGTGGCCAGCACCTCGCCCCAGAAGTCGCTGCGGCGATGCCGACGCTGTCGCGCGACCGACGGACCTACACCTTCACGGTCAGACGAGGGTTTCGCTTCGCCCCGCCCTCGAACGCGCCGCTCGACGCCCAGACGTTCCGCTTCTCGATCGAACGAGCGCTCAACCCAAGACTCGGATCACGCGCACCTGGCATCGGCTTCCTCAGCGACCTCCAAGGAGCGCCGGCGTTCCACGCTGGCCGGGCGACGCACGTGTCCGGCATTCGGGTGCGCGACGATCGCATCTCCTTCACCCTGACCCGGCCATCGCCGGACTTCCTCGAGCGACTCGCGCTCCCGTACTTCTGCCCCGTCCCGCGTGACACGTTGATCAAGGCCGATGGGGTGGGCGTGTACACGGGACCCGCTCCGCCCGGGGCAGGCCCGTACTCCTTCAGCGGAATCGTCTGGAACGGCGAGTACGAGATCCTCAAGCGAAACCCGAACTACGGAGGCTCTCGGCCGCAGCCGCTCGACGCAATCGCCTTCCGTGAGGGCATCGACACCGAGAACGCGGTTGAGCGGGTGCAGCAAGGTGCGGGGGAGGGAATCCAGGACTACAGCGCCGTACTCGCCCCCAGCGGGGAGATCGCACGTCGCTTCAGTGCCGAGCCGTCGGTCGCCGCCTCGTACCGCGCCTTCCCGCAAACACTCACGACGTACCTCGCCCTCAACGCGCGAACTGCCCCGTTCTCCGACGTGACGATACGTCGAGCGATAGCAATCGGGCTCGACAGGGCGGCCCTCGCCACTGCGTCGAGTCAGACGCCTACGACTCGCCTGCTACCGCCCGCTGTTCGCGGAGGAAAAACACCGCGTCTTCGCGAGGCGGACGTTGCACGGGCGCGCCGACTCGTTGGCGCGAGACATCTCACCGTGCGAATGGCCGTGCAGGCGGGGGATGAGCGAGGCGGTCGGCTGGCCGACCTTGTGCGGGCGGAGCTCGCGCCACTTGGCATCGACGTGCAACCACGGATCGTCCCCGACCTCGCCGGCGCCCTCCGCGACCCGCACGAAGACCTCCACCTCGCCGCGTTGACCACGTCGCTGGACTATCCGGATCCAGCGTCGTTCCTCGCCCGGATGCTCGGTCACGACGTCCCCGACCGGTGGCTTTCGACCTCAACAAGGGCCGCGGTCGACCGCCTCGACCACTTGACCGGAGCCGCGCGCGACCGCGCAGCCGTCGGTCTCGCTTCACGGCTTGCCACGCGCGACGCCCCCGTCGTTGCCTTCGGAACTCGGGAACTCGGGGTGGTGCTGGGACGGCGCCTCGGTTGTCGCGTCTGGAACGGCGTCGACGCCGGGCTCGATCTCGCGACGCTCTGCGTCACCGGCTCCTGAGCGGTGCCCGCGCGCTACTTAAAAAACCTGCATAACAGGCAATTTAGTGCCCAAGCACGTGTTAGCGCCCGTACTTTGGTGACACTGAGCGCCGTCAATCCTGTGGCGCGAGTGGGATCCCGCCCCGGAATGGGACGGGATCCCGGCAGTAACGTCAGTCGCTGATCTCGAAAGGAACGGCGACGATCATCGATGCCACGCCATACGCCTTCAGGTCGATCGCGTTGATGCGACCGTCGAGGTTCGCATCAGGGACGACGGCAGGCGCGTCGTTGTAGATCCCGTCGTTGTTCTTGTCGGCAGCAACTGCAACTCGAAGAACTGAGTGGACGTTGCGACCGAAGCTCGGGGCTCCGGCGATCCAGGTATCCCAGATCTCGTTTGTCTTCTGGTTCGTGAAGCCGGTCAGGTTGAAGAGGTTGGCCAGGTTCTGGGCGTTCCTGGCCCCGACCGTAGTGGTCGAGAGGAGAACGATCAGGCCTGGGAGCTTCTCGTCGACACCCGGTGCGAAGGCGCCGGGAAAGGGGGCCTGATTCTGGTGGGCCGTCGGTCCCGTCAGCTGGAAGCCGGCACCGCTGGAGGCGGAGCTCGGGTAGCGGAGAGCGAGATCGACGAAGAAGCCCTTGCTCTCCCTTCCTGCAACATCGCCTTTTTGCGGTGAGAAGACGGTCACGTTCACCGGTGCCGAGGCGGCTGCCTTCCCTCCGTATGCTGGCGACTTCCCGCTTGCAGAGGCGGTGATCGCCGTGGCCATGAGGACGATGAGGGAGAGGATGAGAAGCAGAGATCGCGTGCGCATTTGGAAATCTCCTTTCGCGGTTTTCCTGTCTGCGACTCGAGGACTCCGAGGAGCCCGCTTTATTCCGCCGTGTCTGGCAGGGCCGCGGCCCCTGCCTCGGCAGGGCGAGCGAGTACGCCTCGAGGCTGGCGGACGTAGCCGGCCTGCAGCCTGAGGAGTTCGCGGACGTTGGCCGTTGACCGGAACGGGTCGCTCACGGGCTCGGCGTCGACGTCGAGCGGCGCCGCCGCCACGAGTTCGCCGTGGATCTCGGCGAGCAGGAACGAGCCTTCGGGCAGGCTCCGGCCGTCGAGCGCAGCCAGGCGCTCGAGCTCTGCCTGGTCGCCCGGGCAGCTGTAGCGGATCACGAACGAACCGGCGCGCTCCAACTTGCAGGCCTCGAGCTCATGCCGGCCGAGCGCTCGTCGGAGACGTGCTGGAAGTTCAGGAACGAAGCGGTGAACCGACATCAGCGATGTACCCCGACGGATACAGGGTGGGCGACTGCGAGATAGAGCCGTGGTGTCACCCGAACCCGATCGATCGCGTCAGACGACACGGAAGCTCCCGTGCATCAACTCGGAGTGCGGGTCGCAGACGTACTTGTAGACGCCCTTCTTGAGCGTGAGGACGACGCTCTTCGTCCCTACGAGGTCCACGGTTGTGAGAATCCGGTTCAGTCCCGGCCCCGTCAGGTGGAAGTCGTGGATCGAAGATCGATCGTTGATCACGAAGCGATAGGGGCCATGCGTCAGCCTGGTCACGTTCCTGCCGCCGAGCTCGAGCTTGATCAAGAATCCGGGGCCGACCGACCCCTGAACTGTCTTCGGCGCGGCTGCGGCGGGTGCTGTGCTGGCGATTGCGATCGCGGGGGCGACTGCGGCGGCGCCCGCGATGCGGAACGTGCGAGACATCGTGTCCTCCCGTTTTTCGAATGGCGGTCCGCATGCAGGGACTCCGGCAGGCGCGCGTTATTCCCAGGCGCCCGCCGCTCGCTCGCATCGCTTCCGCCGACAGCGGGCAGGTTTCGTCGGCGGCGAGATCGACTGTTCGGGCCTCGTCGGCGAGAAGGTGCCGGTCGGAACGATCGATGCGGGCAGCTGAAAGTGAGTCGGGCGTGCGGCCGTCGGACGCTCAGGCCGAGCGGCTCTCGACTTGCCGCACGACCTGCTGGCGAGCGCGGTAGAGGCGACTCATGACCGTCCCCAGCTGAATGCGTAGGGCCCGGGCCGCCTCCTTGTAGGAGAGTCCCGTGATGTCGACGGCAACGAGCACGTCGCGGAAGTCCTCTGGGAGCGTTGCGATCGCGGCGTAGACCTCGGCCGACTCGAGAGCGGCCTGTGGGTCGCGCGCGTGCGGGTCGGCGACGAAATCGGGTTGGTCGGGCAGCGGCTCAGTCCGGAGGCGGCGGCCTTCGGTCCGCTTCTGAGTCAGGAACGTGTTGCGAAGCGCTCGTAGCAGGTAGCCGAGGTCGTCGTCGTTTCGGAGCAGCCGCGGACGTGCGAGGACGCGCGCGTAGGTGTCCTGGACGAGATCCTCGGCGTCCTCGCGCGAGCCCGCGAGTGCCCACGCTGCCCGGTGCAGGCGATCGAGATGGTCCCCGAGGCGAGTGGGATCGAGGGGACGCTCCGTCGCGCGATGGCATACGGCTGCGACGTTCATGCAAGCGATGGGCCCGGGTGCGCATGTGGCAGTGCTCATCGCGCCAGGATGGCGCCTGCCCACGCCCGGCACATCGAGGACGTCCCTAGACGTCGACCCTAATTCTTGGGGTGGCTACCCCCTAGGGTTCCGGCCGATCTTCATCGAGCAAGGTCCGGCGGAGACCTAGGATTGCCGGGTGAGCGCAGGCGAGGGTCGGACGAGACCTGAGGCACGCAGTGGGCGCCTTCTCGAGCGCGAGTGGGAGCTCGACACGCTCACGGCTACGATCGCGGCGGCTGCTGACGGAATGGCCGGGCTCCTCCTCGTCCAGGGCCCGGCGGGAATCGGGAAGTCCCGGCTCCTCGCCGAGGCACGGACGCTCGCGGAGGAGCGCGGGTTATGCGTGCGGTCTGCGCGCGGTGGGGAGCTGGAGCGCGACTTCCCGTTCGGTGTCGTGCGACAGCTGTTCGAGTCGCAGCTCGTCGAGGACAGCGAGCGCTCGCGGTTGCTCTCGGGCGCGGCGAGCGCCGCTTTGCCGGTATTCGGGTATCACGACCGACCTCACGAAGCCGAGCCTCGCGGCGAGGGTGTGTTCGCGGTGCTGCACGGCCTCTACTGGTTGACCGTCAACGTGTGCTCGGAGCGCGCGCTCTTGCTCGCGGTGGACGATCTCCACTGGTGCGACAGCGCCTCGTTGCGGTTTCTCGCCTACCTCGCGCGGCGGCTCGAGGATCTTCCCGTCGTCCTCGTGGCGAGCCTCCGCTCGTCGGAGCCCGAGGGCGATCAGGCGATTCTGGAAGAGCTGACCAGCGAGCCGCACGCACAGATTCTCATGCCCCGGCCCCTCACGTCGGTCGCGGCCGCAGAAGTCGTGCGCGACCGCTTGGGTGAGGACGTCGAGGTCGCTTTCGCCGAAGCCTGTCACTCCTCGACCGATGGCAACCCGCTTCTCCTCAACGAGCTTCTCAAGGCTCTCGTCGCAGATCGTGTTCCGCCCGACGCCGCCAATGTCCACGTTGTCATCGAGCTGGGGCCAAGGGCGGCCTCGCGCGCGGTGCTGCTCCGGCTCGCCCGGCTCTCGGAGGACGCCCAGCAGGTTGCGCGGGCGATCTCGGTGCTCGGCGAGGGTCCGGAGGTCGCTGTCGCTGCCGAGCTTGCTGAGCTCACCGCAGCGGCGTTTGCCGCTGCGACGCGCGAGCTCGTGCGCGCCGAGATCGTGCGCTCCGAGCCGCCTCTCGGCTTCGTCCATGCACTGTTGCAGGCGGCCGTCTACCACGACCTCGCACCGGGCGAGCGCGAGCTGTATCACGAGCGCGCGGCGTTGCTCCTCGTCAGGCTCAACGCCTCGAGGGAGCAGATCGCGGCACACCTGCTCCTCATGCCTGCACGCGGCGAGAGCTGGGTGGTGGATGTACTGCGTTCTGCAGCCGATGCGGCACTCGGGAGGGGCGACGTCGATGCTGCCATCTCCTTACTGCAGCGCGCGCTCGACGAGCCACCCGAAGCCGACCTGCGCTTGGAGGTGCTCCTCACGCTCGGATGGGCGGAGACCATGATCTCGCTCCCGGCCGCGCTCAATCATCTCCGCAGCGCGTACGAGCTTGCACGCGAGCCGGCCGCACGGGGTCACGCGGCCGACCAGCTTGCACGCACGCTCATTTTCCTTGACGCCCCCGACGAGGGGGCGGCAATCGCCGGCCGCATCTGGCGCGAGCTTCCCCCGGAGCTCGAGGATCTTGCTCGCCGTCTTGAGTCGGTCGAACTCTTCGCCCTGATCTTCGGCGCCGCGGCGCAGGATGATCGCCTCGAGCGGCTTTGCACGTACAGGGAGATGAACGCTTCGGGTGGCGTCGGTGCGAAGAGTCTCGCCGCAGTAGTCGCCTGGAACTGGGCGCAATGCGCAGGCCCGGCCGAGCGCGTCAGCGCGCTTGCGCGGGCAGCGCTCGACGGCGGCGTGCTCCTCGACTCGGACGGTTTGATGCCGTTGGTCGCTGCGGTCACTCTGGCGCTTGCTGATCTCGACGAGGCCATCGACATATGGGATGCCCAACGCGCTGCGGCCCATCGCAAGGGCTCGGTGTTCAGGATCGGCAGCGTCCAGCTGTGGGGTGGCTACACCCAGTACCTGCGCGGAGATCTCGGAGAGGCCGAGTCCGAGCTGCGTGCCTCGCTCGAGACGGTCGCGCTTTGGGGCATGCCGACGCAGGCGCAGTGGCAATCGCCAATCCTCGCCGAGATCCTCATCGAGCGCGGCGCGGTCGGCGAGGCCCGCGCCCTGCTCGACACGGTCATCTCCCCGCCTCCCAGTTCGGACCACGCGATCTTGGTCGACCGCGCTTGGATGCGGATGCTGCTGGCTGAGGGGCGGCCGGAAGAGGCGCTCGCATACGCCGACGTCTACGAGCTTCATGCGGGGTGGAAGCGTCACCCGCGCTATGTGCCCTGGCGGTCGCTCAAGGCGCAGGCGCTCGAGCGGCTCGGTCGGCACGACGAGGCCGTCGCGTTGGCGGGCGAGGAACTCGAGATCGCTCGCGGCTGTGGGTCCCCGGGTACCGTCGGGCGTTCGCTACGTGTGCTCGGCTCCATCCTGCGCACGGACGGAATCGAGCAACTCGAGGAGGCGTGCGCGTTGCTCGAGGAGGCTCCAGCGCGGCTCGAGCAGGCGAAGGCGCTTGCCTCGCTCGGGGCCGCCATGCGACGAGCGCGGAAGCCGACCGAGGCCCGCGAGCCGCTTCGGCGGGCACTGGAGCTAGCTGACGTTTGCGGCGCACAAGAGCTTGCCGACGCCGTCCGGGCCGAGATCTACGCCACAGGGGCCCGGCCGCGCACAACCGCCCTCCAAGGAGTGCTCGCCTTGACGGCGAGCGAGCGTCGGGTCGCAGATCTCGCCGCCGGCGGGCAGACGAACCGCGACATCGCTCAAACCCTGTATGTGACGCCGAAGACGATCGAGGTGCATCTCAGCAACACGTACCGCAAGCTCGGGATCGCTTCGCGTCGCGAGCTCGCAGGAGCCCTCGCCGAGCCGAGCTGAAGGGCACGGTTGCGACCGGCCGGCGGCGCGTGCACCGACAGGCTGCCCTTCGGCAGCGCCAGGAGCGTTCGGAATAAGCGCGCGTCGAAGGTGTCTCAGCTCATGAGACATGGAATTGACTGGAGGCATCGAGATGGTCGTTCATCCTTGGATCCCCCCATTCGCGGAGACAGACGAGGGCCTGCTGCTGCCCTTGGCGGGAGAACGCATGAGCACACCGGTTCGTGAACTGGCCCAGCGGGTGAGCGGAACGGATGAAGTCCTGCTCCTCTGGGATCCCGAGAGCGGGCGTGTGGAGCTATCGGTTCGCGACGTGACGAGCGGAGCGGGTTTTCACGTCGAGGTCGAGCCGGGCAGCGCGCTGGAGGCCTACTACCACCCGTATGCGTACGTGTATGCGGCTCGGCGCGGGAGCTCCGACCGCGTTCACCGAGCCGAAGCGACAGCCGTCGAGGCATAGGCATCGCGCGACGAGCGCGGGCCGTCCGGTGCGCCTGAAGTCGAGGGCGTAACCTCCGCCGCCATGAACGTCGCCATCCTCGACGACTGGTTCGACACGCTGCGGACTCTGCCGTGCTTCGAGAGGCTCGACGGCCACGACGTGACGGTCTTCACGGACCACGTCGAGGAGACCGAACCTCTCGTCGAGCGGCTGCAAGGCTTCGATGCGCTCGTCCTGATCCGGGAACGCACCGAGATCCGGGCGCCGCTGCTCGAGCGTCTGCCCGACCTGCGGCTGATCAGCCAACGCAGCGTCTACCCGCACATCGACGTCGAGGCGTGTACGCGCCTCGGCATCACGGTCTGCTCGAACCTGCACGCGGGCTCGCCGTCGTACTCGACCGCGGAGCTGACCTGGGCCTTGGTGCTCGCGGCGATGCGGCAAATCCCGCAACAGGTGACGTCGTGCAGGGCCGGTGAGTGGCAGGCGGGCGTCGGTCACTCGCTGATCGGCAAGACACTCGGCCTCTACGGCTACGG
>Ga0068870_10000348_pt1 | contig 17317 bp, 10 predicted proteins | sample KBSMisM62_FD_66599 | JGI IMG/M metagenome (GOLD analysis project Ga0068870, IMG submission 66599) | Miscanthus rhizosphere microbial communities from Kellogg Biological Station, Michigan, USA - KBS Miscanthus M6-2 | ecosystem: Host-associated > Plants > Roots > Rhizosphere > Soil ...
CTTCAACCGTGAACGACCAATCGAGGTTTGCCGATTCGACCGTGATTTGGAACGCGCGTGGATCCTCGGCGACGTAGGCCGTGCCCTCTCCCGGGCCTGTTGCGTCGACGGTTTCGTGCAGATCACGGCCGCTGATGGCGCTCTGAAGAATCAGCCGGAAGGTTCCAGCCCCCTGGGGAGCCTCGTTTTTCGTGTGCCAGCGCATCCGCAATGAGCCGGTCAACCCGATGAACGATTCGGTCTGGGCATTCCCCCGCCCGGACCATTCGCCGAGGTTCTTCCACGCCACAACTTGCTCTTGCGCAGGTTTGGGTGCCGGCGCCGCGCAAGCGACTGTCAGGAGCGCAGCCACGACCGGCATGGTAACGGCGGGGTGGAGCATCCAGCGGTGTGCGGGCACGGGATTCGCCACGTCAGGCATTGTACCGTGGAGGATTTCGGGCCTTTCCACGCCGATTTCACTCCCGTTCAGGCGTCTGTCGCGAGGTTCCTGGGGCGGAAGCCTCTGCGCTATATGGAGGATTTATGCCTAACGTAGGTATTGCACCGCGCGTGAGTTGGCGTTATGTTCACGCAGCCGTCCACCCGCTTGCACACTCACCAATAGGTGGGCCTGCTTATGGAAGACAAGACGATGACTGAAGACACTCCCAAGAACGTCTCACGGCGCAATTTCATCAAGGGCGTTGTCGCTTCTGGAGCTGTGGCGTCCTCAGCAGCCTATTTGTGGCGCTCGTCGGCACTGCTTGGCCAGCAGCCATCCGCACCTGGAAGCGTTGAGCGTCTGATCACGTTGAACGTCAACGGGCGCGATCGGCGTGTCGACGTGTTGAAGCAGGAAACGCTGGCGACGACACTGCGCTACAAGCTGGGACTCACGGGCACCAAACTGGGATGTGACCGCGCGGAATGCGGCGCGTGCACGGTTCTGGTCGACGATGTGCCGCACTACTCGTGCTCGATCCTGACGCACGCCGTACGCGGCAAGAAAGTCGTCACCATCGAGGGACTTGCCGCGGCCGATGGGACGCTGCATCCGGTGCAGCAGGGCGTCATCGACGAGCAGGGGTTCCAATGCGCGTTCTGCATGTCGGGGTTCGTGATGGCCACCGTCGGCTATCTCAAGACGAACCCGAATCCGACGCGCAAGCAACTGGCGCACGGGATTTCCGGCAACCTCTGTCGGTGTCAGGACTACGACAAGATTCTCACCGCGATGATGCGCGGTGCTGAGAACATGCGGAAGGCGTGATCATGGCTGAACAGAAGCTCGTGGGACAGAACTACGTGGTTCCCGACCTGGTCGCGAAGGTCACCGGGCAGTCCAAGTACGCCGAGGACTTTCGCGCCGAGGGGATGCTCTTCGCCAAGCTCCTCCTGAGTCCCTTGCCGCACGGGCGCGTGAGGCGTCTCGACGTGAGCGCGGCGCTCGCGATGCCCGGCGTGAAGGCGATTGTCACCGCTGACGATCTGCCGAAGCCGTCCGACTCGATCAACGACAACGGCCAGGTGATCTTCGCCAACCTCGATGGGGAAGTCGCGCTCACCAACGAGCCGGTCTACCAGGGCCAGCCGGTCCTGGCGGTCGCCGCGCTTGACGAGGTCACCGCCGCCGATGCGATCGAGAAGATCGTCATCGACTACGAGCCGCTGCCATTCACGGTCGATCCGCTCGTGAGCCTTCGTCCAGGAGGTCCGAACGCCAGACTGAAAGGCAATTATTGGTTCATTCCGCCACCGGCTCCGCCTGCCCCGGCCGGGCAGGGCGGCCAGCCACAGAACCCGCCGCGTCCAGAGGTCCGCGAGATCAAGTGGACGGCGGCAGAAGCGGCGGAATTCGACGGCGGCCGTATGCCGATGATGGAGGACGCGCCTGAAAAATGGTCGTACGGTGACCTCGACGCGGGCTTCAAGGATGCCGCACTGGTGCTCGACGAGACATACGTCACACCGGACACCAGCCACCAGACGCTCGAAACGCGAACCGTGATGGCGTACTGGCAGAACGGCAAGGTCCACGTCTATACCGGTACGCAGAGTACCGCCCAGACGGTCACGGGCGTCGCGCGATGGGTCGGTGTCGAGCCTGAAAACGTTGTCGTGGTCAGCGAGTACACGGGAGGCGGGTTCGGCAGCAAGATCACCGGCGCGATTTCGCTCCTCATCCCGGTGCTGCTGGCGAAGAAGGCGAATGCCCCCGTGATGATGCGCATCAGCCGTGAAGAAGAGCACTACATCGGCCGCGCCCGTCCGGGCGTTCGCGGGCGGATGAAGATCGGCTTCTCCAAGGAGGGCCGCGTCCTCGCGCTCGACATGATGTCGGTCAGCGACAACGGTCCGTTCGAGCGGCAGGGCGACTGCAACAACACTGGTGTGATCGCATCGCTGGCGTATCAACCGCAGGCGATGCGGTTCCGCGGCGTGTCGGTGCTGACGAACACGCCGCCGCGCGGGCCCCAGAGTCAGCCAGGCGGCACGCAGTCACACATGTTGATGGAGCCGGTGCTCTCGAAAGCGGCGCGCAAGCTCGGGATCGATCAGGTGGAGATCCGCCGCATCAATGCGCCGGCCGGAAAGGCACTGTTTGGCCCGCCCGCCGGTGCCAAGGCGGTCAGGCAGTACACCACCAGCGCGTTCGTCAAGGAAGCGCTGGACAAGGGCGCCACGTTGTTCAAGTGGGACGAGCGCAAGCAGCAAAGCGGCAAGCGAAATGGCTCGAAGGTGCGCGGCGTTGGCGTCGCGGTGAGCACGTACAGCGCCGGCTCCGTCGGGTTCGACGGTCTGTTCGTGATCAAGCCCGATGGCAAGCTGTATGTCCAATCGGGGATCGGGAATCACGGGACCGGATCGGTCAGCGATTGCCATCGCGTGTCGGCCGATCTCCTCGGCATGCCCTGGAACAAAGTCGAGATCGCCTTCGGCGACACGTCAAAGAATCTGCCGTGGACGTGCCCGAGCGGTGGCAGCCAGACGATCCATGCGATGACGCGCGCGGCGCATGCCGCAGGCATGGATGCGGTGAAGAAGCTGCAGGAGATCGCGGCAAAAGATCTCGGCGGCCGGCCCGAGGATTACCAGGTCGCCGGCGAGCGTGTGTTCCGCAAGGGCGGCGGCGCCGGGATGACCCTGGCCAAGGCGGCAGAGCGCGCCATCGCACTCGGCGGCACCTACGATGGTCATGAACTGCCGAAAGACATCAACCGTTTCACGAAGACGTCGGCGACGGCGCTCGCGGGTCAGGGTCTCATGGGCGTCGGCAAGGACAACTACCCGCACGATGGGCAGTCGCGATCGTTCGTCGCGGGATTTGCCGAAGTAGAAATCGACGTCGAAACCGGCAAGTACTACATTCTCGACTATCTGGCGGTTGCCGACGTCGGGACCGTCATTCACCCGCGCAACATCGGTGGCCAGATCCTGGGGCGCTCGATGCTCGGCATCGGCCACGCGATCAGTCAGAAGTGGGTCTACGACCAGCAGTACGGTGTGGCGCTGGCCAGGCGCTTCCACCACAACCGGCCGCCGACGATTCTCGACGCGCCGGAGCACATGCAGTGGGCCACAGTGGATCTGCCTGATCCGGAAACGCCGGTTGGCGCGCGGGGCATCGGCGAACCGCCGGTCGGTGCCGGTGCGTGTGCGGTGATGAATGCCATCAGCGATGCGCTGGGAGACGACATCTACCAACGCGCGCCGGTGACGCTCGACATGATCTTGACTGCCCTTGAAGCGGGCCGGCCAACGACCGAGCCCCTCACGGCCCACATCTAGCGAGGCTGCGCTCCGGATCATGTGCTCCGCCTCGCTAGAGTGGCAGTGTTTGATTGCCCGCCCCCTGGGCGGGCGAGCCGTCTTGAACGGCATGAAGGCTTGACTCGTGCGTGAGGAATTCAGCCGTTCAAGACGGCTAGGAGAAGGAACGCCATGGCCGTGATTCACGACGTAATACCGGCATTCGAGCTCTTTCAGCCTGAGAGCACTGGCGATGCAGTGACGCTCCTCAACCGCTACAGCTCCAACGCCTGGGTCATGGCGGGCGGGATGGATTCGTTCGATTGGCTGAAGGATCGCATCAAGCGTCCGAGCGTCGTCATCGATCTGAGCCGCGTCCAGGATCTGCGCGGCATCAAGGAGAGCAACGGCGGTCTCGAAATCGGCGCAGGCACGACGCTGACCGACGTTGTGCGCGATCCGCTGGTGCGTGACAAGTTCTCGTTGCTGACGCAGGCCGCCGAGCTCGTGGCCTCACCGCAGATCCGCAACCAGGGGACGATCGGCGGCAACGTGACGCAAGACACGCGTTGCTGGTACTACCGCGCCGGATGGTCATGCTACCGGGCGGGAGGCAACATCTGTTACGCGGACACACCAACGGCAATCAATCGCGAGCACGCCATTCTCGGCGCCGACCGCTGCGTGGCGGTCAACCCGTCCGACACCGCTCCGGCACTCGTCGCGCTCGATGCGCAGATGGTCATCCAGAGCGCGAGCGGGGTTCGCGTCGTCAATGCCGAGGACTACTTCATTGGCCCGAGCGTCGACATCACGCGTATGACGGTGTTGGCGCCCAATGAGCTGCTGACGGCGATTCGGATCCCGGGGACGTGGGCCGGTGCACGGTTCTACTTCGAGAAGGTACGCGACCGCAACGTGTGGGACTTTCCGCTGCTCAACGTCGCGTCCGCGACCAAGTACGCCGGCGGCAACATCGAGAACATACGCATCGTCATCAACGCGGCGGCGGCACGGCCGCTGCGATTGCACGAGGTGGAGAACGCCGTTGTCGGCAAGCCCAGAAGCGAGCAGACGGCGGATCTCGCCGGTCAGATCGCTATCCGGGGGGCGCAGGCGCTGCGCTACAACGGCTACAAGATCCCGTTGATGCGCAACCTCGTGAAACGGGCCATTCGCGGTAACGGCAGCGATACGTAACGACCTGACGAGGCTTCGCCTCAGTCAGCATTGGCTCCGCCTCGCTAGACACAGCATCTTCTGCCCGCACTCCGTGCGGGCCATACCTGTCGAGGGTGACATATGGATTTCGTAAAGTGGGGCCTGAATCCCTGGGGACAGAACATCCTCACTCACGTCTCCTGGACGCTGTTCTGGGCATCGCTCGTCGCGGGCCTGATGTTTCTCGTGGCTCACGGCAGCTACATGCTATTGTCGGCGCATCGCAAGCGACCGGAGAGCGAGACTGACAGGCTGGAAGCGGCCTACGCGAATCTCCCGGCGCGCGTCGAGCGGCACTCGCCGATGGCGAGGCTGTTTCACTGGGTCATGGCCGCCTCGATGTTCGTGCTCTTGTTCACGGCATTCCTGCCCGTCGTCGGCGTGAAGATCGCCTGGGTCACCTGGCACTGGATGGCCGGTCTCGTGCTGACGGGATCGATCCTGTTCCACATCGTTCACGCCTCGTTCTGGCTCGACTTCTGGTCGATCTGGGTTGGTCCGAAGGACATCCCCGAGATTAAGGCTGAAGTCCTGCGTGAGCTCGGCCACGACGTGCCCGGTCCCAAATCGGGCAAGTACCCGCTGGGCAACCGGCTGTATCACATGGCGATTGTGGTCGCCGGGTTATCCGCCGTCCTGACCGGCGTGTTGATGATGTCGCGCGTACGAACGCCGATCTTCACGCGTAACCCGTATCTCTTCGGCGACGGAACCTGGGGCGTGACCTACGTCCTGCACGGTCTGGCGGGTGTGGGCCTTGTCGGCCTGGTCATCGCCCACGTCTACTTCGCTGTCCGGCCCGAGAAGTGGTGGATTACCAAGTCGATGCTGCTCGGCTGGATAACACGGCGACAGTACCTCGAGCATCACGAACCTGATCGCTGGCGCGTGGCGAATCCGCCGACGAGCCGATGAGACGAACGCCCTCCCTGTGTCTCATCGGGCTGATCGCGCTGGCAACCTTGCCGGTGCGTGTGTCGACGCAGGGTGGCAGCTATCCAATCACGCTGATCGCACCGGCTAAAGGCCCGTTCACATTCCCACCCGGCTACCAGACGCCGTGGGACAAGATCGACATCATGGTCACGGAGAAGATGTCTGCCAATCTCTTCGTGCTTCATGGGTCGCAGGGTCTCGATCCTGCGCATCCCGATGCCTCAGGCGGCCGCGCGCTCGTGCTGTTCGGACCCGACGGCGTGCTGATGGTTGACACGCAGAACCGCCAGGTCGCCGACAAGACACTCACAGCGCTCCGCACGTTCACCGACGCGCCGATCAAGGTGTTGGTCAACACGCACATTCACGGCGACCACACCGGCGCCAACGCGTTTTTCGCGAAACAAGGCGCGCTGATTTACGCGCAGGAGAATCTTCGCAATGAGATGCTGCGGCCGCCGCCGCGCGCCAACGGCCAGCCGGCCCAGGCGCCCGATACGGCTGGCATACCGGTCGTGACGTACAGCTACGCCAAGGCCACTGTCGGCGAGCCTGCCGTGACCCTCCACATGAACGGCGAAACCGTGGACTTCATCCCGATGATGCCGTCTCACACCGCTGGTGACACCATCGTCCGCTTTCGTACGGCTGACGTGATCTACATCGAGGACTTCTACCGCAACTTTGGCTACCCGTTTGCCGATCAAGCCAACGGCGGATCGCTCAAAGGCATGCTCGATGCAGTCGACCTCATCGAGAAGCTGGCGGGTCCCAACACCACGCTCGTGCCGGGTCATGGGACGCTGGTGAAAAAAGGTGATCTGCTTCCCTATCGGGCCATGCTCGTCGACATCATGGCCAAAGTGAAAACGCTGCGCGATCAAGGCAAGTCGCTATCGGAGGTGCTGGCCGCGAACCTGACTGCGCCGTACGACAAGACGACGCTGGGGGATACGCAGCAGAGCAAGGATCGCTTCATCACTGAAGCCTTTGACGAGGTGAAGGACTTTCCGTCGATCGTTGACGGCAAGCGCACGATGCCCGTCCATTAGAGCAGTTTCACAACGGCGTCGAGCGGGTCTTCACAATGGCATCGAGGCGGGTCTTTAGAACCGCCTAGAGCTGCTTGAATCGTCTCCACTGCTCGTGGCGCACCAACTGATGCGGCGGTACAAGCTCTGGGCTAGAATGCGCCCGTGTGGCGGCCACTCCTGGCGCTCGGGCTTGGCATGACACTCGCCCTTGCGCTCGATCAGATCGTCCGGTTGCTTCTTCCACCTGAACAGACGGGTGAGAGGCACTGGTATCTCAACACCGTGCAGTACCATCCCATCCTCGCGTGGTCGGGTTACCCCAACTACGTCGAGACGAACGACGGAATTCGCATCCAGACCAACTCGCTGGGGTACAGGGACCGGGAGCCAGTCGATGTGGCGCACGGCGAGAAGTCCCGTGTGCTCTTCCTGGGTGATTCGTTCACCTGGGGTGATGAAGTCAGATCGGACGACCGATTCACTTCTCTCCTCGAAGCCTCTTGCGGATCGCTCTGCGATCGTCTTCCGCCGATTCACGCGATCAACAGGGGAATCATCGGGTACGGCACGGCCCAGTCCTTCCTGCAGTACGTGCTGACGAGACGCGAACATCCGTTCGACCTCGTCGTCCTCGCTCTGTTCACGGGCAATGACCTCACCGACAACGCCGCCGTGGACAGCCCAAGCGGTCCCCGGCCTCGCTTGATTCAATGCGGTCCGGAAAGCGGCGGCCATGAGTTGTGTTTGGAAGGCGTGCCGGTTCCGCCGGTCATCGACTGGCCAGAACACCGATTCCTCGATCCGCGTGGTGCATTCATAGGGACCTTTGGCTGGAGCGGCCTGATGGCGCTGGCGAGCCGGCGGCGGGCGCCTCAATTTCTCATCGAGAAGCAGATCGCGAACAGGATGAATGGCATGTTGCACTCTCTGCCGTTCCGGTTGGTCGAGCGGACGACGGATGCTCCGATCAAGGATCGAATTGGCCAGTTGGAGGCCATCCTCGGCGCGATGGATCGGACGATTCGCGGGGACGGCAAGGCGTTCGGTGTGCTGGTCTTTCCGAGTGCGCGCGTGTACGCTGGGCAAGCCAACGACGAGCTTCGAGATTATCGCGAGCTCCTCGGTGTGCTGGATCGCCTGGACATCCCCTTCGCTGACTACTACGAGCACACGAAGGATTCCCGATGGGAGGATCTCTACTCCGAAATCGACGGCCACTGGCGGTCCTCGGGACATCAGGAGGCGGCGATGCTGCTGCGGCCGCTGCTCGTCGCGCTGCGTGCCGCGGAGTGAAGTCGATCAGTGCCACCCCTTCAGTTTGCACACTACCTGCGGTCCAGTGCCCAAATCAGCATAGGAATCGAGTAAGCTTCACATCCTCGAAAAACGGTTGTGAGGAGTGCGCGGAATGACGGCACGGACGCACTGCCCGGAGTGCAATAGTCACGCGGTGATCGATCTCGCGGAAGTCATCGACGACCGAGAGGTCGATTTCTTCTGGTGTGGGAGGTGCCGCTCCATGTGGCATCTTCGCAAAGGCGAGAACTGGCCCCCGAGCAAGGCATTGCTCGAGCCGACAGGCTCAGGCCAGGACCGTAATCTCAGTTCGCACGGCCCTACGGCACGGCCGCCGCGTCCCCATCGAACACCCGGGGTTCGATCGCATCATTCGACGCGAACGTTCGCTCCGTCTCAGCGCTGAGCGTCTCGAGCCGGTCACTAGACGAGACACAGGCGCCGATCGCCGCCGATCTCCTCGGCCGGCAACTCGCATGGCACGCTCGAGGTCGGCATAGTCCATAATGCGCCTTGTGTGCAATGGAGTTGTGGATTTTACGTAGGACCATGCTCCGCCCCCCCTGCGGACATTGACGTCACTCTCGTGCTCGCTGGAATAGTCTTTGAGTGGCGCGCACGTCGCGATGCGCCGGTTGGACGGATCCGCCCCGACGTCCCGGGCTGTCGTCACTCGAACGCGATCGCGCTGATTCGAGGATTGGATCGCAGTGCTTACCGCTTCGACTGACACGGCTTCCTTGCTGGACGCCCAGACTGGCACGGACGCGGACCAGCCGCATTCTTCAGCGAGGCTCGTACGCTCCTTCATTGCGATCCTTTCTCTCGATCGCTGCCGCTCGTCCTCAGCATCGCCGCGACTCCAGCGACTACCAGGTTGGGAATCAACGCACGTCATTAGCAGCGATGGAGCGTTCGAGTTGGCATTCGTCGATGCCGAGCGATGCGGTCGGACCATGCCTCGTCCCGCGGGACGCGTCACTCTCATCGTGGGTGACGACGCCGAATGGGAAGAGTCACAAGGCAAAGTGTGCATGGGAAACGCGGCATGCCTGGAGTGGGACTCGATGCACGGGTCGCTCTCCGTCCTGAGCAGCATCGTCGCCATGCCCCCCATATTTGTATGCCGAACGCCCGGTGTGGTCGTTGTCACGTCCGAGCTCTATCTGCTCCGCGCGGTTGCGCAGCTGCCACTCGCGATCAATCCGCAAAGTGCGCTGGAGCTATTCGCGTTTGGCTACCCCCTGGGGCATCGAACTCTCTTCACCGGCGTGACGCTGATGCCAGGCGCGCACCGTTTACAGCTGGATGTGCACGGTGGCAACCATCTCACACGGTCCTGGAACCCTCCGCAGCCTGAGCCCTTATCAGACCCATCCTCGTACGTAGCTCTTCAGGCAGAGGCCTTCCGTCGGGCGGTTACGAACCTTCATCTGACGAACAGTCTCTTCTCTCTGACGGGCGGACTCGATACCCGCGCGGTACTAGCGGTCTTGTCGAAGACCGCCGCGAGGCCCACTGCCTGCACGATGAGCGGAAGTCCTGCCGTGTGCCTCGACGCCCGTCTCGCGATGGCGCTGTGCAGGGAGTATCGCTTGGAGCACGTTCTGGTCACGCTCGGTGAGCAGTACGTCCGAGACTTACCCGCGTACGTTGTCGAGGCATCGCGGCTGTCTGGAGGACTCGCCAGTCTGGATCAGGCGCATGAGGTGTATTTCAATCGGCAACTGAATGGTGTCGGCTCGAGACGGCTGTCCGGCAACCTTGGAAATCAGCTCGCTCGTCGAGGCCTGGAAGCCTATGCAACCAGGGATGCAGCCTTTGACGTGCTGAATGAGGGGCTTGCGAGAGCGGCAAGCGTTCAGCGCCAGCAACACTGGCTCGATTCTGCCACGAGGAACTCCGAGTCCACGCTGCTGCAACTGCTGCTGGAGTGTGAGGCTCCCTTCTCCTCCATCGGGAACTTCAGCATCGGACAGCACTTCATGATTCAGCAGACTCCGTACGCCAACCGCCTGCTGATCGAGATGGCGCTGCGATCTCCGCTACAGGCTGGTGCGAGCCAGCACTTCAAGGCACGCCAAGCGCGCCTACGACACGTCGGTCGTCGTTTTTTCGGTCAGGCACGAGCGCACTCGTTCCAGTGCAGCGTGATTCGAGCGGCGGGCGGTGCCGCTGCGCACTATCCGATCAACTGGGGCTGGCGCGCGGCAGGCGGTATCTCACTGCGAGGACTCGGTTGGGGTGTTCTCGCCTTCGCCGATGCAGCGTCGACGACGTGTTACGCCTCGTCTGCCCCGATTCGGAAAATCCTGAGTGCAGTGGGCGCTTCTGGTCTGGAAGAGATCAGGCAATCCCGGTTGTGGCTGGACACCGTCTTGCGGGAGTTCGTCAACGATACGCTTCGTTCGAAGCCGGTGGCAGAGAGTGGGTTATTCAGCGCCGCTGCTCTCGTCCGAGTGTTGGACGAGCACTACGATGGCATCAACCCGCATCACGCCACGATAGTCGCCACCTTGGATCTGGCCCTCGCACGCCAGATTTTTGTAGCGTTCTAGGCTAGGCTTTTGCGTCAAAGGCAAGCGCCTTCTGGAACACGCGGCCACCGGTGTCTGTGAGCCGGAAGTTTCGTCCCGAGTACTTGTAGGTCAGTCGTGTGTGATCGATCCCCAGGCAGCGCAGGACGGTCGCATTCAGATCGTGTACGTGCACCGGGTCGGCGGTGATGTTGTAGCCGTAGTCGTCGGTTTCACCGAGCGAGATGCCCGGCTTTACGCCGCCGCCCGCCATCCAGATCGTAAACGCGCGCGGATGATGATCGCGCCCGTAGTCATCCGCCGTCAGTTTGCCCTGTGAGTACACGGTGCGTCCGAATTCACCGGCCCAGATCACCAATGTGTCGTCGAGCAGTCCTCGTTCTTTCAAATCCTGGACGAGTCCCGCGCTCGGCTGATCGACCTGCTGGCACGTCGCGCGAATCGCCCTCGGCAAACCGGAGTGATGATCCCAGGCGCGATGGTAGACCTGGATGAATCGCACACCGCGCTCGGCGAGACGGCGCGCCATCAGACAATTGGCGGCGTAGGTCCCCGGCCGCCGCGAATCCTGGCCGTACAGCTCATACGTGTGCTCCGGCTCCTTCGACAGGTCCGTCAGCTCCGGCACTGATGCCTGCATGCGGAACGCCATCTCGTACTGCGCGATCCGCGTCGCGATCTCGGGATTCTGCGTAGCCTCGAACTCGAGCTGATTCAGCCGCTCGAGGTTTTCGATGAATCGCGCCCGCTGCGAGCTCTCGAAGCCCTCGGGATTCGAGACGTACAGAACCGGGTCGCCCACCGATCGCAGCTTGACCCCTTGGTACTTGCTGGGAAGGAAGCCCGTACCCCACTGCCGCTCTGCCAGTGCCTGACCGTTGCCCGTAATCATCACGACGAAGGCGGGCAAATCCTGGTTCATCGTGCCCAGTCCGTACGACACCCACGCGCCGAGGCTCGGCCGGCCGGCGAGTTGAAAGCCTGTTTGCGCGAACGTCACGGCCGGGTCGTGATTGATCTGCTCGGTGTGCAGTGACTTGATGAAGCACAGATCATCGACGACCTTGGCGGTGTGTGGGAGCAGCTCGCTGAGCCACGCGCCCGATTGCCCGTACTGTGCGAACTTGAAGATCGACTGCGCGATTGGGAAGCTCGTTTGCCCTGCCGTCATTGCCGTCAGGCGCTGACCGTTGCGGATCGATTCCGGGAGATCCGTGCCGTGTGTCTTCGCGAGCTGCGGCTTGTAGTCGAACAGATCCAGCTGCGATGGCGCGCCGCTCTGGAACAGATAGATCACGCGTTTCGCTCTGGGCGCGAAGTGCGGCAAGCCGGGCAGGGCGCCGGTGCCGTTGGAGTCAGCGCTCTGCGCGAAGAGGTCGCAGTGCAGCAGTTCGGCCAGCGCCGCCATCCCGATACCGACGCCAGCCTGTCCAAGAAAGCGACGCCGGGCTACGCGCGGATCCATAACTACTCCTTCATCACCACTTCGTTCAGGTTGAGGATGAGGCTCGTCACGCTCGTGTAGGCTGCCAGCTCGCTCACGTCCACGCCGGGATCGCGCGGGCGTTCGCCGTGGCTCACGTACTTCAATGCCGCCTCCGGCTTGTTCTTGAACAGCTCGAGGTTTTCGACGAACGCGTCTTCGAGCACGGCCGTTTCTGATGCTTTCGGCGTGCGCGCGGTCGCTGCACGGAATGCGTACGCGATCCGGGCCGCGTGCGTCGTGCCGCCTTCTTTCATCACGCGCTCGGCAAACACACGCGCCGCTTCCACGAACGTCACGTCGTTCATCAGATCGAGCGCCTGCAGCGGCGTGTTCGTCATCACCGGCCGCACCATGTGGCTTTCGCGCGCCGAGGCATCGAAGTTGGCCATCGAAGGCGGCGGAATCGTGCGTCGCCAGAAGGTATACACGCTGCGGCGATACAGGTTGTCGCCATGATCCTGCACGTAGGCGCCGCCACCGCCGATCTCATTCCACAGCCCTTCCGGCTGATACGGTTTCACTGACTGGCCGCCGACCTTGTTGACCAGCAGTCCCGAGATCGCGAGCGCCTGGTCGCGGACCATGTCGGCCGAGAGTCGCATGCTCGGTCCACGCGAGAGCAGCCGGTTGTCCGGGTCCTTCGCGCGGAGCTCCGGGCTCACGCGTGACCCCTGCCGATAGGTGGCGCTCATCACGATCGCTTTCTGGAGCGCTTTCACATCCCATCCGGTGCGGATGAACTCCGTGGCCAGCCAATCCAGCAGCTCGGGATGCGATGGAACCTCACCTTGCGATCCGAAGTCCTCGGCCGTCTTCACGATGCCGACGCCGAAATACATTTGCCAGAACCGGTTCACCGTCACCCGCGCCATCAGCGGATTCGACGGATCGACCAGCCATCGCGCCAGCCCCAGCCGATTCGGTGGATAGGCGGTGGGAGATGGGGACAGCGCTGCCGGCAGCATCGGCGTCACCACATCACCCGGCTTGTCGTACATTCCGCGAATCAACAGGTGCGTTTCGCGCGGGGTCGGCATCTCCTCCATGACCATGACGGTGGGGAGGCTCTGATAGAAGCTGTCTCGCTTGGTCTGGGCTTCCGTCAATCGCGTCCGTGCGGCGGCGAGATTGGCGGGAAGCGCATGCTCCAGGAAGTAATCGCGGATCTTGTCGGCCTGCGCCGGTGTGCGCTTGTCCTCGGGCAGTGAGGCGATCGCGGTCACGGGTGTGAGGTCGGCAAGCATCCCGGCCTCCGCCGCCGACAGCGCCCGGTTGTAGATGCGTACCTCGTCGAGACTGCCGTGGAAGCGATTCTCGGGCCCGCCGCCGGCGCCGATCCGGAGCGGTTCTCGCTTCACCGCGCCCTGGCTGTTGACGTCATCGAGGAAGATCTCGAGCTTCTGCTCCTCGCCGTCGATGTAGATCTTGACGCCGCTTGCCCAGCGCGAGCCGGTGTAGGTCAGCGCCACGTGATGCCACTGGTTCGGCGCGATCGCCTTCTGCGTGCGCAGTCGAATGCCTTCGTCGACCCACTTGGTGACGTAGTCGTATTCGAGCTTCCCCTCGCGCAGGTTGAGCCCGTGCCCGTTCGGCTCGACGATGTCTTCATCCCTCGTCACGATGGCGCCGTTCTCCGTCGTGGGATAAATCCACGCCGCCATCGTGTAGCCATCGTCATAGGTAACGGTCGGGTCGTTGGCGCCGAGCGCGCCTCGTCCGGCGCCGTAGCTGTCGAAGCCGGCGATGTCGCCACCGAATTGAATGAAGCTCTTCCCGTCGAAGCTGGCCGCCTGCCCGACGCGGCCTGGCGTCAGGGTCGGGAATGGCGTGCTCGCGTTCTCCCGAGCGGCTGCCGCATTCGATCGCGCGCTTCGCCCCTCCTGCAACTGCGCGATCTGCGGAGCGAGATCGCCATCGAACGGATAGTAGGCCACGAGGCCGCGAGCAGGCGCCCAGTCCACCGCCGTGGACCTGTCGAGCGTACGTTCCCACTCGCGCTGTGCTCGCGCCACCTCCGGCTGAAGCTTCGCATAGGCGGCAGTCGCGGTTGCCAGTTCCTCGTCCAACCGCTTCAACTGCGCATCCTGATCGGGAAGCGGCGCCGCAATATACGGCGGCGAATTGCCGACGCGGCGAAACTTTCCATGCTCGGGCACGTTATTGAAGTACGCAAAGAGCTGATAGAACTCTTTCTGCGTGAACGGGTCGAACTTGTGGTTGTGGCAGCGCGCGCAGCCGAGCGTGAGGCCGAGGAACACCGTCGACGTGGTGTCGACGCGATCGACCACGTATTCGGCCGCGTACTCTTCGGGGACGATGCCGCCTTCTGAATTGCCGCGGTGATTGCGATTGAACCCCGTGGCGATCTTCTGGCTCAGCGTGGCGTTGGGCAGCAGGTCGCCCGCCAGCTGTTCGATCGTGAACTGGTCGTACGGCATGTTGCGATTGAAGGCATCGATGACCCAGTCGCGCCATCGCCACATGAATCGCTCACCGTCGGTCTGATAGCCGTTGCTGTCGGCGTAGCGCGAGGCATCCAGCCACGGGAACGCCATGCGCTCCCCGTACTGCGGCGACCGCAACAGGCGATCGACGACCTTCTCGTACGCGTTCGCGGACCGATCGGCCAGGAACGCGTCGAGCTCTGCGGGCGTAGGCGGCAGCCCCGTCAAGTCGAAAGACACCCGCCGCAGCAGTGTCGTTCGGTCCGCTTCCGGCGACGGCTTCAATCCTTCGCGCTCGAGACGCTGCAGCACGAACGCATCGATCGGATTCCGGACCCAGTTCGAATCGTTCACGTCCTTCGGCACGTCGGGCCGCTTCGGCGGAATGAACGACCAGTGCTTCTGCCACGTCGCGCCCTGCTCGATCCAACGCGTCAACAGGGCGACCTGCCGCTCGCTGAGCGGTTCACCGGCCGCCGCGCCGTTCTGACTGCGGGGCATGCGGACCGCGGGATTGGTGGCGGTGATGCGCCCGATCATCTGACTGTGTGCGGGGTCGCCGGGAACGATCGCGAACCTGCCATCCTTCAACGCGCGCTTGGCGCCCTCTTCCTGATCGAACCGGAGCGTCGCCATCTGCGTCCCCGGTCCGTGGCACTGGAAGCACTTGTCGGAGAGGATTGGCCGGATGTCGCGATTGAACTCGATGGTCGCGGGCAGCGGCTGCTGCGCCGGCGTTGCGGGTGTCCCTTGCGCCGCCGACTGGACGATCTGGGTGGAAATCGCACACAGAAACAATCCCAACGCGCCCATCGCCGACACCCGAGCGGTTCGCTGCGCGCGTGCGCGCCTTCTGCCGGAGAGTATGTCCATACAGCTGCCTTGTCAGGGCGTCTTGCAGGCCCCGTCAAATCCTACGCCCAGACGACCTCGGTCGTCTCGCGTAGTCTTCATCCATTCTTCGAAAAGATGTCCAGCTTGTAGCCCGCCTTGTTGAACAGGTACATCCGCGATTCATCGGCCATTTGCCGGAATCTGTCCATGTTCACGCCGACCATCCGGCCGCGGGCTTTCCGTATCCGGCCGCCGATGATCACCGTGTCGATGTTTCGCACGTCCGCCGCCGCCACCACCGTTCCGATGGCGTGGTTGGATGGATAGACGTTGATGTCGTCGGTCCGGATCATGACGATGTCCGCCTCTTTGCCTGGTGTCAGCGTCCCGCACTTGTCGAGCAGACCGGCGCACGCGGCACCGCCCACCGTCGCGGACTCGAGCACCGTGCGCACGCTGACGAGGGCGGGCGCCTTCGCGTCGCCGTTGGCCTTGCGATAGGTGGCCATCGCTCTCTGGACGTTGAAGGCCACATGCATCTCGGTGAACATGTCGGTGCCGTACGACACCTCGTTGTCGATGCTGAAGCCGGGGCGCATGCCGTGATCGAGCGCCTTCTGAAATGCGGACACACCTTCGCCGAGACCGTATTGCGCGTCAGACCGGGGACAGACGTTGACCGTGGCGCCGGCGTCCTTCACGCGCTGCCACACCTGGTCCGGCCATCCCTGACAGTGGTTGAAGGTGTTGTCCGGGCGGAGCAGCTTCTCGCTCCAGAACTGCTCGAACTCTGGTCCGGCTGCATTCGACTCGGTGGTGATACGGATCCCGAGCTTCCGCGCCAGCGCCCAGTTCTCGCGGCTCATGCCGGAAAACATACGCAGTGTCACCAGCTGGTCGGTCGACGTGAAGAAGCGTTTCTGCAGCCGCTCGAGATCCTGCGGCCACTGCTTATCCCAGTCGCCGGTCTGCGGCGCGCCCGACGCGTGAACGCCGCGAATGCCCGAATCGATGAGCGCCTGGACTGCGGCATCAGAGTGCGCGGCCGAGCGTGAGTTGTGGGAGTTGTCGATCACGCACGTGATGCCGGCGTCGATGCAACCGAGCGCGGTGATCAGGTTCCCGACGTAGATGTCGTCGGGACGATAGTAACGAGCGAAGCCGTTGTGCGTCGCGGCCATGTAATCGTTGATGGCGCCATCCGGGATGATGCGGCGGAGCTGTCCTTCCCACGAATGGCGATGCGCATCGACGAATCCTGGAATGAGGATCGTGTTCGTGGCGTCGATCACCTGCGCTTGCGCCGGGGCCTTGACCTGGTCGCCGACGCCGACGATCTTCTTCCCGTCGATCAGCACGTCGCCTTTCGCGAAGTCGCCGACCTTCGGGTCCATGCTCACGATGGTGCCGCCTCTCAGGAGGATGGGCGTACGCGCCGCTGCGACGTTTTCGACGACCTGAGGACGCTGGCCAGCATCGGCTTCGCGCACCGCGAACGGCACGGCGGCGAGCGCGGCAGCCGCCTTGAATGCATCGCGTCGCGACAGGCGATGGCCCTGGGTGCGGTCGCGTGTGTCTCGCTTCATGTCAGCCTCCCGCGTCTTCGTCGTGTGGTGCGGGTATCTTAGCCCCGGAGCTAAACCCCTCGCATGGAATACGACACACAGAGGCTCCGAGGCACCGAGAATTCTTAAAGCGGTTTAGGGGCTGACCGCTACAATGACCCGCGGGGTGCGCGATGGTTCTCTCCCTCGGAACCAGACTTTGCCCAACCTCCAACTCCCAACTCCCAAAGCA
>Ga0068870_10000350_pt1 | contig 17300 bp, 19 predicted proteins | sample KBSMisM62_FD_66599 | JGI IMG/M metagenome (GOLD analysis project Ga0068870, IMG submission 66599) | Miscanthus rhizosphere microbial communities from Kellogg Biological Station, Michigan, USA - KBS Miscanthus M6-2 | ecosystem: Host-associated > Plants > Roots > Rhizosphere > Soil ...
CCCGGGAGAGTAGGACGCCGCCCAGTCTTTGCACACGATCGAGATCCCCGAGTGGGGATCTCGATCGTGCGTACATGCGACAGACGCTCGCCCGGTCGTTCCCTTCGTTGCCACAGTCCTAGACTGCTTCGAACATGGAGTTGCGCGACGGCGATCTCGTGCTGCGGCCGTGGATCGAGGAGGACGTGGCGTGGCTCGTCACCGCCTGCAACGACCCGGAGATCACTCGCTGGATTCCGGTCATCCCTTCTCCGTACACGGAGGAAGACGCACGAGCGTTCATCGGCGGCGGGTCGCGCTCGTCGCCGGAGTACGCCGTGCCGGAGCACTCGTTTGCCATCGCCGTCGACGAATCGCCGGCCGGCGCCATCGGGATGAGCGTCAACTCGATGAACTATCGAGGGCGGATCGGCTACTGGGTCGCGGCTTCTTCGCGTGGAGCAGGAGTGTGCACCCGTGCTCTCCGGCTCCTCTCGCGATGGGCGTTCGACGATCTCGAGTTGCGGCGACTCGAGCTCATCACCGATCCTGACAACGTGGCGTCGCAACGGGTTGCGGAGAAGGTCGGATACCGGCGGGAGGGCGTCATGCGCTCCCACCTGCTCCATCCCGACGGACGCCTGCGCGACTCGGTGCTGTTCTCGCTCCTACCGGGCGAGCTTCGAGACTGACTCGGTCACGCGGCCGTTCGACCCTGCACCGAGCTCGCGCAGCCGGCGAATGCGGTCCTCGAGCGGCGGGTGCGTCTTGAACATGCGCGCGATCCCAGCGGCCTCGAACGGGTCGACTGGATAGAGCGGCTCCGTTGCCGGCGAGGCGGCGAAGTCGACGAGTTCTGCCGCCCGATCGAGGCGCATGAGGGCATCGGCGAGGTCGTGCGCGGTCCCGGTGGCGCTCGCGGCCAGTGCGTCCGCACGCAGCTCGCGCTTCGGCGAGAGGAGCGCGTGGACGAAGGCGGCGCCGATCGGCGCGAACACGTAGAGGAGGAAGCGTGAGAACCATCCTCCGACGCGACTGAGCTCGACGAGCGTCGTCGCGAAGAGCACGACGAACGTCTGTGTGAGCACGTCGCGCCGGCGGACGTGCGCGAGCTCGTGCGCAAGCGCGGCCTCGAGCTCTTCGCGGCGCAGGGAGTGGAGCGCGCCGGTCGAGATCGCGACCGTCGAGCTCATCGGCCCACGGCCGACGACGAACAGCCTCGGAAACCCGTCGTCGATCAGATAGATGGCCGGCGCGCGCACGCCGAGCTTGGCCGCCATCGTGTCCGCAGCCGACCGGAGCACCGGATCCTCGGCGAGCGCGAACGGGCGCGCGCCGAGCATCCCGAGGAGCGCGCGGTCGCCGAAGCGATACACGGCCGATGCGGCTAGCAACGAGCAGAACGCGAACAGCAGGCCGGTGGTGACGCCGCCGATCAGCCAGCCGAGTCCGCCGAACGCGACAGCGAGCAGCGCAACGAGCGCGCCCGCCTTCGCGAGGTTCAGCGCGACCGCGCGCGCCATGACGCTACGAGTCTCCGGTGTCGTCCTCGATGAATCCGCGCGGAGGCCAGTCCGGCTCCGGTGCGTCGCAGCGACTCGAGCAGTGCAGCGACGCGACGTTCTGGAGCGGAATGAGGATGTGACCGTTCAGCTCGACGTGAGGGACGTCCTCGAAGGAGCAGTACGCGGTGAGGACGCCTTCCTGGTACTCACCGCCGAAGAGAGCCACTTCGACCTGCTCACCCTTGTACTTGTTCGTGTAGTCCTCCACGGCCCGACAGCGTAACCGTTCCCCTCCCCTGCACGGGTTCGCGAAAACTGCTCGGCCCGTTCCTGCGTACCTCGTAGGTACGAGTCATCGAGCTAAGGGGGGTTCTCAGATGGTGTTTCGCCTGAAGGTGGCCTCGGTCGTCGCCGTCTCCGTGCTCGTGCTGGTCGGGATCAGCGCAGTGGCGCTGGCCAAGGACAGCACCCGCTTCGACGCGAGCCTGAGCGGCTACGAGGAGCTGCCGACGCTGTCGACACGCGGAAGCGGGACGTTCGAGGCATCGCTGAACAAGGACGGATCGGTGCTCCACTACACCCTCTCTTACGAGGGCCCATTCGACGGCAACGCGACCGGCACGCCGTCGAACGTGACGCAGGCGCACATCCACTTCGGCGCACGCGCGTTCAGTGGTGGCATCTCTGCGTTCCTGTGCACGAACCTGGGGAACGGGCCTGCGGGCACGCCGGCCTGTCCGACGACGGCGGGCACGGTGAGCGGTGACATCACGCCGGCGTCGATCGTCGGACCGGCGGGCCAGGGGATCGCCGCCGGCGAGTTCGTCGAACTCGTGCGGGCGCTCCGGGCCGGGGTCGCCTACGCGAACGTCCACACGCAGGCGGTCGCCGCAGGCGAGATCCGCGGCCAGATCGAGGGCAACAAGAACGACGACTGACGCACGATGGCGCCCCGCCCACAGCGGGCGGGGCGTCGGTTTCCTAGGAGGGTTCCTCCGCCTCGAGCCGTCCGTCGCGGATCGCGAATCGGAACACCGCGCAGTTCGCGAGAGGTCCGATCTGCGATCTCGACTCCTCGTGCGTGAGGCCGGCCGCAGCGGCGAGCGCGACGCGAATGGGGCCGGCGTGCGTGACGCCGAGGACGCGGCCACCGGTGTGGGTTCGGTCGAGGCCGAGCAGCGCCGGAACCACCCGTGCGCTCAGTTGGTCGTGGGTCTCGCCGTTCTGCCAGCCCGAACGCCAGACGTCGTCGAGACGCTCTGGAAAGCGCGCCTTCACCTCGTCGACGGTGAGCCCCTGCCAGTCGCCGACGTCGATCTCGCGCAGCGCCTCCAGCTCCTCTGCCTCGAGCCCGAGACGTCCGGCGACGATGTCCGCAGTCTCGGCCGCGCGCCGGAGCGGGCTCGTGTAGACGGCGGTCAGTCCTTCGTCGCGAAGGCCGTCCGCGAGCTCGACGGCCTGGCGCCGACCCGCCTCGTTGAGGGGTGTGTCCGCATGTCCCTGGTAGCGGCGCTCGCGGTTCCAGTCGGTCTCACCATGACGGACGAGGACGATCGTCGTGGGCACGCGGGATAGCCTAGGCGCGTGGATCTCGGGCTCGACGGCAAGCGCTGCCTCGTCACGGGCTCCACCGCCGGGATCGGGCTCGAGGTGGTGCGGCAGCTCGCGCACGAAGGCGCGCGCGTCGTCTCGAGCGGACGCCGCGGCGCATCGGACGTCGGCGAAGACGGCCATGTCGTCGCCGATCTCGCTCGCGCCGGTGAGCCCGAACGTGTCGTCGACGAGGCGACGCGACACCTCGGCGGGCTCGACGTCCTCGTGAACAACGTCGGGATCGCACGGATCGCACGCTTCGCGGAGGTCGGCGACGACGAGTGGGACGCGTACTGGCAGCTCAACGTCATGAGCTACGTCCGGGCGATCCGCGCTGCTCTGCCGCACTTGCGTGAACGCGGAGGATCGATCGTCAACGTCTCGTCCTCCGCGGGGAAGCGACCGTCGACGAGCATGCCGCACTACTCCGTGACGAAGGCAGCGGTGCTGTCGCTCTCGCGCCTCATCTCGGATCTGTACGCGAAGGACGGCATCCGCAGCAACGCCGTCACCCCGGGCCCGACCGGTACCGAGATCTGGCTCGGCGACGGAGGTCTCGCCGATCAGCAGGGCGACCGGGAGGACGTTCTCGCCAAGGTCGCCGCGGGACGACCGCTGGGACGGCTCGCCCGACCGGAGGAGATCGCGTCCGTGATCGTGTTCCTCTGCTCCGAGCGGGCGTCGTACGTGACCGGTGCCGCGTGGAGCGCCGACGGCGGCACCGTGCCGATCATCGTTTGATGCGAGACGGGCCACGGGCGGTCGGCATCGCTCTGCTCGCTGCGCTCGCCGCGTCGCAGGCTGCGCTCGTCGTCCTGAACCCGCTGCTTCCCGACGTCGCCGACGACCTGGGCGTCTCGGTCGCGACGGCAGGTCAGCTCCGCACGGCGTCCGGGCTCGCCGCCGGACTCGCTGCACTGACAGCGGGGCTCTGGGCGACGCGCATCGGCCTCCGGGGGCTTCTCTTCGTCGGCGTGGGAACACTCGCCGTCGGCTCGCTCGTCTCCGCGGCCGCTCCGGACTTCCCTGTTCTGATCGCGGCGCAGGTGCTGGTGGGCGTCGGCATCGGACTGTCGTACTCGGCGGCCGTCGCCGCGACCGCCGAGTGGTCGACGTCGGCGGATCGATCGCGCGTTCTCGCGATCGCGCTGCTCGGGCCGCCGCTCGCGTGGATCGTCGGCATGCCGCTCGTGGGCGCCGTCGGAGAGGTCAGCTGGCGGCTCGCCTGGCTGGTCATCCCGGTGTGCATGGCGATCGTTGCAACCGTCCTGCTGCTTCGGAGGCCCGCGACACCTCCGGCGACCATGCGCGCCGGCCTGCGCACCGTCTTCACGTATCCGGGGATCGTGCGCTGGTCGTCCGGCGAGCTGCTCGCGTTCTCGGGCTGGGCCGGAGCTCTCGTCTACGTCGGCGCGCTGCTCGTCGACACGTACGGTCTCTCGATCGCCGGGACTGGCCTCGCGCTCGGGTTCGGTTCGCTCATCTACGTGCCCGGGAACCTCCTGTTCCGCCGGTGGGTTGATGCGTACAGCCGGCGTCTGCTCGTCGTCCTCGCGATCTCGGCGGCTGCGACCGTGGCGGTCCTGTACGCGCTGCGGCCGTCCCTGTGGTTCACGATCGCCGCGTTCGCCGCCCTCTCGTTCATCGCCGGCGGGCGCACCCTGGCCGGTAGCGCCCGCGGACTCGGGCTCGCGCCGGAAGTGCGGTTGGGGGTCACGGGCGTCAGGACCGCCGCCCTGCAGTCCGGGTACTTCGTGGGCGCGGCGATCGGCGGCATCGCACTGGCGAGCGGCGGCTATTCGATGGTCGGGCTCGCTTTCGCGACCCTGTTCGTCGGAGCTGCGATCCCGCATCTGGTGCCTCTACGCTGACCCCCGTGACATTCGAGGCGAGGATCCGAGCGCTCGACGACGGTCTGTCGCCGTACGCGGTTCGCTCGTTCGACACGCGTGGGCGCGAGCGTCGGGAAGAGCCGTGCGGTGTGCGCACCGATTTCCAGCGCGATCGCGACCGCATCGTCCACTCGAAGCCGTTCCGGCGGCTCAAGGGAAAGACGCAGGTCTTCATCGACCCAGATGGCGATCACTACCGCACCCGCATGACTCACACGTTGGAGACGACGGCGATCTCGCGTGTCGTCGCGCGGGCGCTGAGGCTCAACGAGGACCTCACGGAGGCGATCGGGCTGGGCCACGACATGGGGCACACGCCGTTCGGACACGCCGGCGAGGACGCGCTCGACGACGCGGTGCGCGAGCACTTCGGGCGCCGGTTCCGCCACAACGAGCAGTCGCTCAGGATCGCGCAGTCCCTCAACCTCACGCACGAGGTCTGCGACGGCATCCTCACGCACACCGGCGAGCGGGAACCCGAGTCGCTCGAGGGGAAGATCGTGCGGCTCGTCGATCGCGTCGCCTACATCAACCACGACATCGACGACGCGGTGCGCTACGGGCTGCTCTCAGAGGACGACCTCCCGGGCGAGGAGATCGCGATCCTCGGCGCGACCGGATCCGCCCGCATCGACACGCTCGTTCACGACATCGTCGAGTCGTCCGAGGGCGTCGACGACATCCGCCAGTCGCCGGTGGTTGGGGAGGCGATGCTGTCGCTGCGCGCGTTCATGTTCGAGCGCGTGTATCTCGGGCCGCAGGCGGCGCCCGAGCACGAGAAGGCGCACGCGGTCGTCTCGGCGATCTTCGAGAGCCTCGTGGGGCGGGGCGACGACGCCGATGAGATCGTCGACTACATCGCCGGTATGACCGACCGCTTTGCGCTCGCCTACGCCGAGTCTCTCTGAGCCCCGGCGAGTGCGTTCTCGATCTCGGCGACGTAGGCGTGGGCGTCGACCGAGCGGTAGAACGCAAGGGCGCGATCGAGCTCGACAATTGCTTCGGCCGTTCTCCCGTCGGCGAGCAGCCGCAGTCCCGCGTGCTTGCGGAGCATCGACTCGACGTTCGGGATTCCGGCAGAAGCCGTCACGTCTGCGGCCGCGACGAGCTCGCCGGCGAGGACGAGTTCGGTGGTGGTACGCCAAAGCGGCATGGCTGGTCCACCCGCGGTCGCAACGGCCGCCCGAAGCTCGTCGCCGATGCCGAGGTCGTCGGCAACCGGCGCGAGTCGGACCAGCGGGCCATGCATGCCCACTTCGCGGACCAGCGAAGGGATTTGTGCTGCGAGCGTGCGCGCCTCGTCCAGCTGGTCGAGATCTGCGTACAGCGCGGCGCTCAGTGCGAGCCTGCCAAGCTGATCGAAGGGGTCGCTCCTCAGTTCCGCGAGGTCGCGCATGCGTGCGAGGTCGCGAAGCGCGCCGTCCCGATCGCCGCGCGCGAGCAAGAGTCCGCCGCGCTCCTCGCGGACGAACAACTCCAGTGTGTGGGGTGATCCCGCCTCGCACTCGGCGATGAAGTCGTTCGCGGCCTCGAGCGCTCGGTCCCAGCGCCCCATCATGTAGTCGAGCCAGATGACGTTGGCCCGAACGAACCGCACGGTCCCGGCATCGCCGTACCGCTCCCCGAGTCGCAGCGCCTCGGCGTAGCGCTCCTCCGTGCGCGAGAAGTCTCCGGCCTGAGTCGCGTACACGGCGAGGTTGTTGAGGATCGTCGCCGAATACGGGGAGTCGGCAGCGAGCGCGATCTCGAGGCCGCGCTGCATGTCGTCCATGCCCGATCCGAATTCCGCGTCGTTCTTCGCCATCCCGATCGTCGTGAGCGCGTGAGCGCGCAGCTCGTCGAGCTCGAGCTCGCTCGCCATCGCGAACGCGGCTTCAGCGAGGCGACGCCCTTCTTCCGTCTCGCTCGCGATCGTCCGGACACGGGCCGCGAAGGACAGGACCCTCGCGGCCGCAACCGAGACAGAGTCGCCCGCGAGCTCCTCCGCGCGCTCGAGATGCTCGAAGGCGGCATCGTGGTCACCGCGCTCCCAGAAGACGCGCCCGAGAAACGACTCGGCCTCGGATGCTCGCTCGGTGTCGCCGACCGCCAGCAACGCGTCTCGTGCGACTTCCAGCGCCTCCTCGTGGCGTTCCACGTCGTAGGACAGGTGGAGCGCGACAGCTAGTCGGAACAGGAGCTCGGGACGCTCGTTGTCGTCAGGCCAGAGAGCCAGCGCTTCCTCGTACTGCGCCGCGGCGACCGCGAAGCTGTTGAGGACGAAGGCCCGTTCGCCGGCCGCGCGCAGAGACCGACGTGTGCGCTCGACCAGCTCGTCGTCGTCAGTGCCGGACGCACGCACGAGCTCGAGTGCCGAGCTCCAGTGGTACGCGAGCATCTCGGCGTGGTCCTCCGGCCGCCCGAGGCTGTCGATCCATTCGGCAACCGCACGATGTCTCTGCGCGCGCTCGACGCGGGGAATCTGGCCGTACGAGACGTCGCGCACGAGCGCATGTGCGAACGCGAATTCGCTCTCGCCTTCGAGCGAGGAGCGTCGCTGTCGTCGCACGAAGCCCTTCCGCTCGAGGGAGTGGAGGGTGCTTGTCGCGATCACGGGATCGGGTGCAATCGCACTCGCCCAGAAGACCTTCCCGACGACGGCTGCGTCTTGCAGCAGGCTCTTCTCCGATCCCGGAAGCCCGTCGAGACGCGCCGCGATGATGCCCTGGAGCGTTTCCGGAAGCGAGAGCTCCTCGGTCGAGCCCTGCTCCGTGTAGAGCTCGACGAACTGCTCCGCGTAGAGCGGGTTGCCCCCGGCCCGCTCGAGCAGCGCCTGCTGCGCGTCGGCAGCAAGCAGCGGCCGGGCGAGCAGGTGCCCGATGAGCGCGGCGGTCTGCTCGTCAGAGAGGGGGGAGAGGGCAAGCGTCGTCGCGTTCAGCTTGCCGCCGCCCCAGTTCGGACGGCGCTCGAGGAGCTCGGGCCGCGCTGTGGCGACAACGAGAAGCGGGACGTCGGTCACCCAGTCGACGAGCTCGTCGAGGAAGTCGAGGAGGCTCTCGTCCGCCCAGTGGATGTCTTCCACGACGACGACGAAGGGGCGCTGCTCGGCGAGGCCCTCGAGAAAGCGGCGCCAGGCCGCGAATGCGTCGTTGCGGCGATCGCCGCCGACTTGTATTTCGCCCGAGATCCCGAGCAGGGCGAGAAGGTGCGATTCAACGCGCCCCTCATCCCCCGTACCCCCCAGTGCGTCCTCGACGGCCTGGTGGATCTTCGCGGCGATGTCGTCCGGCGTGTCCTGCTCGAGGACGCCGGCCTGCGCCTTGACGATCTCGCCGAGCGCCCACATCGTGATCCCGTCCCCGTAGGCGAGGCATCGTCCTTGTCTCCACGTGATCAGTTCGGGATCCGCTTCGACGACGAGGTTGAGTTCGTAGACGAGCCGGCTCTTCCCAATCCCGGGGACGCCGACGAGCGTCAGGAGCTGCGGGGTCCGCTCGTGCCGCGCGCGCTCGAAGGCACCTCTGACGACGCCGAGCTCGCGCTCGCGGCCGATGAGCTCGGAGCGCGCCTCGTGCGCGACGTCGACTCCGAAGCGCGCACGAGCAGCGACCGCCCTCCACACGGGGACCGGCTCGGCCTTGCCCTTCGCCTCGACGGGCGTCGCCTCCGCGTAGTCGACCGCAGCGCGCGTGGCGCGGTACGTCGACCCGTCGACGAGGATCTCGTTGACGGGAGCGCCGCTCTGCAGCCGCGCAGCCGTGTTGACGACGTCACCGGACGCCATTCCCTCGCCGGTCTCGGGCTGCGCATCGAGTCGGACGAGTGCCTCGCCGGTCGTGACTCCGATCCTCAGCTCGAGGTCTTCGTCGACGGCAAATTCCCGGATCGCGAGCGCTGCGCGGACTGCGCGTTCAGGATCGTCTTCGTGCGCCGTCGGCGCACCGAAGAGCGCCATCACCGCGTCTCCGATGAACTTTTCGACCGTGCCGCCGTGCCGCTCGAGCTCCGCACGGACCCGCTCGTGGTACGGGCGGAGAAGCGCCTCGACGTCCTCCGGGTCCATGGACTCGGCGCGTGCAGTAAAGCCGACGAGGTCGCAGAAGACGACCGTGACGACCTTGCGCTCGCGACGCGACGTTCCCCCCGCCATGGGCCAGAGAGTATGACCTCGACGCCGAGTAGGCTCACGCGGTGGCGCGCATCAGGGACTCCTCGGTACGGGATGTCGTTGCCGCCGCCGACATGGTCGAGGTCGTCTCACAGCGCACGCCGCTCCGACGGGCGTCCGGGTCGCGATTCACCGGGCGGTGTCCGTTCCACGAGGAGAAGACGCCGTCGTTCTCCGTCAACCCCGTCGAGAAGCTCTACTACTGCTTCGGGTGCGGCAAGGGCGGCGACGTCATCTCGTTCGTGCGCGAGACCGAGAACCTCGACTTCGTCGGTGCAGTCGAGTGGCTCGCCGACCGCTTCCGCGTGCCGATCGAGGTCGAGGAGCAATCGCCTCACGTGGAGGCCGAGCGAAGACGACGGGAGCGCCTGTACGCGGTGCTCGACCAGACGGCGACGTACTTCGAGCGGCTGCTCTGGGACGGCGACGCGGGCGCGCCTGTTCGCGAATACCTGTCCGACCGCGGGCTCGGTGAGGAGGTCGCCAAGGAGTTCCGGCTCGGGCTGTCTCCGGGGCGAGGGCTCGCGGAGAAGGCGCGTGAGCGAGGCTTCACGCTCGACGAGCTCAAGTCCGCGGGGCTCGCCACGACGCGGGGCACCGACTACTTCCCGCAGCGTCTCATGTTCCCGCTCGCCGATGCGCGTGGCCGTATTGTCGGCTTCCAGGCGCGGAAGCTCCGCGAGGACGATCCGCTCCGCGGCAAGTACGTCAACTCGCCCGAGGGCGACCTCTTCCACAAGAGCGCCGTCCTCTACGGACTCCACCTCGCGAAGGCCGCGATCGCCAAGCAGGACTTCGCAGCCGTCGTCGAGGGAAACACTGACGTCATCGCGCTACGGCAGGCCGGCTTCGAGCCGGTCGTCGCTTCGATGGGCACCGCACTCACCGAGAGGCAGCTCCGTGAGCTCGGACGGATGACGAAGAAGCTCTTCCTCTGCTTCGACGCGGATAAGGCGGGTCAGGACGCAACGCTGCGAGGGATGGAGGTCGCAGTGAGGCAGGGATTTGACGTGAAGGTGGTGCCGCTGCCGGAAGGGCAGGATCCTGCGGACGCACCGGGCGCGTTCTCCGAACGCCTCGGAACACCCGAGAGCTACCCGTACTACCGAACGCGGCTCATCATCGAACGCTCCGCCGACCGCCAGGAGGCATGGATTCGCGCCCGGGAATTGCTGGCAACGGTTCCGGACTCCCCCGAACGCCAGGAGGCCGTTCGTCTCCTGGCGGACAAGCTCGAGCTCCCGCGCGAGACCCTCGCCGGCCTCGCATCGGCGCGGGGCGGAAGCCCGGCACGCTCCGAGGAGGCACCGCGGCTCCTCGATGCCGGCGACCGGCTCGAGCGGGAAGTCCTCGCCGCCTGCGTCGCCAATCCGTCTCTCGTGCGCGGGCTCGCGGAGCTTTCGTCCGACCACTTCGACTCAGACGTGAACCGTCGATTTCGCGACGCACTCGTCACCGGCCGCGACGACTCCGAGCTCACCGCTCTGCGCGCAGAGCTCGACGCGCGGGCTGCGCAAGAGGCGCTCGACGAGCGGACGGGCACCGAGCTCCTGCTCCGTCTCCGTGAACGAAAGCTGAAGCGCGATCTCGCGAGCGCGGATCTCGCACGGACGACGGAGCTGCAGGCGCACCTAGCGAAGGTGCGTCAGGCGCTGGCCGAGCTCACGTAGCCGAGCTCGCGCAGGAGATCACCGGCCTCTGCCTCGACGTCGGCGAGCTGCTCTGCGCTCAGGTCCGTCGCGTGGCGCCCGACCGATCCCGAGTGCGCGCGAGCAAGCGCGGTCGCGAGCTGCTCCGCCGGAGTGCCGAGGTGGGGCGCAAGCAGGGCTGCCGCGCCTTCCGGATTCGCCGTGACCGCCTCGTACCGGACCTCGACGGCGCCGGCGGCTCCGAGCGCGGCCGTGACGTAGCTCCGCCACACCCACGCCGCGCGCCGCGCGTCGCTTGCCGTCTCGAACTCGCCGCGGCGGTCGGGTTCTACCCAGAACCGAGCGTAGGCGCCGTATGGGACCCCGGCGTCGTCCGCGTCGACCTGCTCGCGCCGGAGCCACGGCTTCTCGAGCAGCGAGCAGGCGACGTCGCGGCCGTCGCGGACGATGTGGACGATTACGGAGTCGGGGAAGGCGAGGGGAATCGCGGAGACCACGTGGGCGAGCTCCGGGGTCTGCTCGACCGCACGCACCGAGCCGATGAGCCCGACGCGCCGTGAGACGTTGATGATTCTGCGAAGCCGGCGCGCGGCCTCGTTCGCCGGTAGCGCGGCGAGCTCGGGCACGGCAGCCTTGACCGGTGCCACCTCGCCGAGGTCGACGAACCCCGGTAAAGATCCGATCGCGCCGGCGAGGAACGTCGTCCCCGACCGTGGCGAGCCGACGACGAACACGAGCCGATCGTCGAGGCGCCCGAAGCGCTCGCCGAACGTCGCGCCGCGTCTCGGAGCGAGTCGCTTCGCGACGCGGAGCTGGTTCGCAGCGGTGTCGATGAGCCCGGGCACGCGGCGATTCTCGCAGGGCATATGCTCCCCAGGTCTCGAATCGTCATTACTGCAAGGAGGGTGGGATGGCACTTGCACGGGTCGTGACCTTCGAAGGGGTCGATCGCGCGCGTATCGACCAGCTCCGGCAGCAGATCGAGGACGGGGACCGTCCTGAGGGGTTGAACGCAACCGAGATCCTTGTCCTGCATGACGCGGCCGCCGACAAATCGCTCACGGTCGTGTTCTTCGACAACGAGGAGGACTACGCGTCAGGGAACGCGATCCTCGATGCCATGCCCCGGGACGACACGCCTGGGGAGCGTACGTCGGTCTCGAAGTACGACGTCGCGATCCGCATGACGACCTAGAACGCGTCTCGGCGACGGTCCGTCCGGCACCGAGCCGAGAATCGCGGCGCCGTCGGATGAGCGACCAATCGAAGACGTGGCTCTGCCCGGCCTGCGGGAAGCGGGTCAATGACGATCGCGCGTATGTCGCGGCCACCGAAGGCGAGGACGGTGCCGACTTCGGCTTCGACGGGGATCCGCTGTGGCTCCGTGCTGTCCGCTTCCACGAGGAACACTTCCAGGAGCGGATACGCGGCAAGGTGTACATGGTCGTCGACCGGGTCAGCAGGACGCGCGAGCGGTCCACGATCGACGAGATCCGAGCGGCGTACGAGGCGCTCAGCCGAGGCGACGAAGAGCCGTTGGTCGCGCTCATGGACCCGGAGGTCGTGTGGCAAGGAAGGCGATCTCCGCTGCGGTTCTGGCGACCGCCGCCGTCCTGACACGGCCCCGGCGAGGCCCGTGTGGTCTTGAGGGCAGGGATCGAGTGCTATCGGCCGCGGACATCCGCGTCGTGGCAGCTCGACTACGTGACAACGATGAACGAGCGTGCGGCAGTCGTTCTTTCGTGGGAGGCGGCCGACGGCTCGCGCGTACGCCGCTCGCAGCTCCTCACGCTCAGGGACGGTCGGATCGTGCGGATGCGCGATTACGCGAGCCCGGATCGAGCCGTGCGCGCCGCCGGCGCCGGGCGGAGAGCCGGGACTGTCACCGCCTGGACCCTGCGGTAGCGCACAGGGGTTGATCTCGACGCTCCGGACAGAGAGGATCCGCTCGAGGGCTGTCGTCTATCCCCAAGCTGACGCAGCCGTTTGCGGAGCCGGAGGTGCGGTGCGCGCGACTCCGGCTCCAACCCTTTCGCGGACTAGGCGGCCTCGGCGACGGGAACCGGTACCGCGGTGAACGTCGCGCCGCGCCACGTCACCGAGTTGGGCCCCAGGATCGCGAGCTCGCTGCCCTTGACGCCCATGGTCGTCAAGTACTCGATCACGGCTTCGGCGCCGGACCATGCCTTCCGCACTGCCACCGCACGTCTACCCGAGTAGACGGAGTAATCAAGCCTTCCGTCGGACGCCATCTGTGCCTCCGTTGTGGGTGATTCGTCCTGCCGCAGTCCCACGAGATCGGGACGTGCTGACTGTAGGCACGAGCACCCCCACGGACATGCTCCCGACGGGTGATAAGGCTCACCCTGCGTGGGCGGTGTGATGCGCCCCGTTAGACTCGGCCGGACCCCGAGGATGGAGGATCATCAATGAGCATCGTTGTCCGGCTCAGCCCCACGAACGTGACGCGACAGACGTACGACGAAGTTGAGAGTCGCCTTGAGTCGGCGGGCGTCTGGCCCAATCCCGATGGCCTCGAATTCCACGTTCTCTTCGGCTCCGAAGGGAATCTGCGAGTCAGCGAGATCTGGGACTCTCGTGAGCAGTTCGAGGCGTTCGGCGAGCACTTGATGCCCATCCTCTCCGACGCTGGTGTCGGCTTCTCCGCCGAACCCGAGGTCTTCGAGGTGCACAACATCGTCAAGCGCTGAACCGGCACCCGGTCCGGCACGAAGTGAGGACCGTGCCAAAACGGGGAGAGGTTGACGTGACGGGCCAGACCACCACGCGTCCCCTCCCCCGATAACTGGGAGTACCTCCACGGCTGGGGCCGGAAACGACCCCGAACAGTTCGCTTACGACCGTCGAGGTGGGCGTCACCGGGTTCCCTCCGGTCTCCACGGCACCGAGCCCGACGGGTCGGATGCGCGCTGCGTTTAGAGCTCGAGTGCGCGGGTAGGACAGGCAGATTGGTATCGATTGTGGCAATCATCGAGGGGGGATTCACATGAACTGGCTGACACCGGTACGCGCGCTTCTCGTGGCTCTCATCACGGCGCTCGTCGTCGTTCCCGCTACCGCATTCGGGGCGAAACCGATCGAGCAGTTCCACGATCACTTCACCGACAGCTTCTCCGACGAGCTCTGCGGAATCCCGGTCGACGTCGAGCTCGTGGTCACCGACAACTTCTTCGTCTACGCGGACGACAGCTTCAAGGACACGGCCTCCGTCATGGGCACGTTCACGAACCCCGTGAACGGGAACTCAGTCGTCATCTCGAATGCCGGGCAGGTCAGCGGGCCGCCGCCGACCATCGACGAGGACGCCGGAACGATCACGTTCCTGACCAACTTCAAGGGGCTGCCGGAGAAGATCCAGACAGCCAACGGGCCGGTCCTCCTCCGCGACGCCGGCTTCGTCCAGTTCGCGGACACGTTCGACCTGGTGACGGGCGATTTCATCTCGTCCGAGGTCGTCTTCGTGAAGGGGCCACACCCTGACCTCGACAGTGACTTCACGCTGTTTTGCCAGGTGATCACGGACGCGCTGGCGTAGTCGCAGCACGGCCGAGAGAACAGAAAAGCCCCGTTCTTGCGGGGCTTTTCTCACTCCCCCAGACTGGACTCGAACCAGTACCTCCGGTCAACAGCCCTGCCCGGGCGGTGGTGCGACCCGCTCCCGCTCTACGAAGCGGGTTGCGGTCACGTTCGGTGCCGTGAGATCTCTTCATGCGGGTAGAGAGTTGGGTGGAGCGTTTCAGGGGCAGACACTCGCGGACTGCGGTTAGCGCAACTCACCGTTCGTTTGCAGCGAAGAGCGCCGAAGAGGCGCTCTTCGCTCTCCTACCGCCGCAAAAAAGGGCGAAGTGGCGCGGCGAAGCGGCGCACAATGAAAAGCCCCGCACTGCGCGATGTCGTGCTTCAGACGCTCGTCGGGTGTCAGCTCATTCAGGACCTGCAGGCATTGCTTCGCGGAGCGTCAGGCTCGGCGGATGGCTTGGAGCAGCTAGCAGCAGGGCGAACTTGCGAACGAGGGATTGACGCATCCCCCGACAGGGGGATACTTCGCAGCAGGGAGACCCGTGCAGCGGCGGCTTGAGCGACGAGCCCCGTCACTGGCGGAGGAGATCGACGGGACTGGGGGCAGGCTCACATGGGGACCGCTCACGCGAGCGACGTTCGGGGAACCCAACTTCCGGCGGATCGCCACTCTCGTTGGACTCCCGCGTTGGCGGGAACGAGAAGCGGCGTCGATCGCAGGCCACGCTCGGGCGAGTCCGTCATTGGTGTGTTCATTCGTGCGGCCTCTCGCGTCGCGCCGATCGCCTTCCTCGGAGCTCTTCCCCTGATCACCCTCGCCACGCTCTTCGAGGACTGGAGTCGGCGCGGCATCGTGGCGATCGACTTCCGACAGTTCTACGGGGCGGCTGAGGCGATTCTGTCGGGCAGCAACCCCTACCCGTCGACGGCCGGCTCGGTCGCACTCTGGGCGGACCCATACCAGTACGCCTATCCGTACCCGCCGCTACCGGCGCTCATCACAACACCGCTCACCGTGCTGCCACTCGAGGCGGCTCAACTCCTCGTGACGACCGCGTCCATACTCGTCGTAGTTGCCATCCCGTTCGTGCTCGGCGTGCGCGACTGGCGCTGCTACGGCCTCCTACTCCTGTGGCCGCCCGTCCTGTCTGCGATCCAGACGAGCAACCCCACTCTTCTACTTGCTCTGGCCGCGGCTCTCGCCTGGCGCTTTCGCGAGCGCCCGCAGAGGCTCGGAGCAACCGTTGGTCTCACGTTGGCAGTGAAATTCTTCCTGTGGCCACTTCTCGTTTGGCTCGTGGCGTCGCGCAGGTTGGTTAGCTCGGTCGTCGCCGCCATGGTTGGCGCGGGGCTTCTAGTCCTCTCATGGGCGCTGATCGACTTCTCGGGCTTCCTCGGCTATCCAGCGATCCTTCGTGCTACTGAAGAAAGATGGGGAGGTGACGCGTACACCCTCCGTAATGTCGCGCTCGATCTCGGCGCATCTCCTGAGCTCTCGACCGCGGCCTGGCTCGCTATCGGAATTGCGCTTCTCGGTGCTGTCGTGGTCGTCAGTCGGAGGGGCGACGACCGCAGGGCGTTCATAATCGTGCTGGCCGCAGCGTTCGCCCTCTCCCCGCTCGTCTGGCTCCAGTACTTCGCGTTCCTCGCGGTCGCGGTAGCAGTTGCACAGCCGCGCTTGGGATTCCTGTGGTTTGTACCGCTTGCGATGTTCGTCTCGACCGGGAGCGGGCATCCGACACCGTTTGTTGCGGGCTGGACGCTGTTCGTCGCAGCGCTAACCCTCGCTTTGGCGCTCCGCGTGACACAGGCGTCGCCCTCTCCAAGGCAGGTGGTTGTCCGCCGTGATGAGCTCGCAACTGCAGCTCCGACCTGAGACATCGCGCGCCCGAGCTCCTCGAGCCGTACATCGCAGCTCCCCGGACTGGACTCGAACCAGTAACCCTCCGGTTAACAGGACGCTGGAGCGGGATCGCGTCAGGTCGATTCGGCTCTACTGAGCCATGCGGGATGCCGCCCGATGCCCTGAGATCACCTCATGCGGGTAGAAAGTTCGGTAGAAAGTTCGCGCGAGGGGGAGGGCTCTACGCCTTCCCGTTCCTCAGCGGCGCCGCGTCGACACCAATGCCCCACCGTAGATAGAACGCAAAGAACGGGTCCGAGATGTGGAGCGTCTTGTAGTCCTCGTCGTAGTCGACGACCGGCTCGCCTTCGGTCTGCTCCCGCGCGATTTTCGACATCGCGAGCAGCACGCGGGTCACTTCATGGAGCTGCGGTAGATCACCCTCGAGAACATCCCGCTCCGAGAACCCGCTCGAGCTCGTCGACCCGCCACCGCTCGACGACTCGGAGACGGAGACGCTTAGCGCTGCTGACGTCGCCGCCGTGCTCAAGGCATACCGGGAGCTGGAACAGACGTCCGAAGAGGCTGACGTGCCCTGGTACGCGGCCGCACGGCGCATGACGACGGTCGCACTCTCGACGGGTCTACGTCGAGGTGAACTGCTCGGGCTCCGCTGGCAGGACGTCGAGCTGCTCGACCGCCGTCTCCACGTCCGCCAAGCGTTCGTCCGCAACGAGCTGACGACGCCGAAGTCGAAGGCGGGGAGGAGGACCGTCGAGCTCGGCACCGTCGCGACCGCGGCGCTCGAGGAGCAGTTCTCGGCAAGCCTGCATCGGGCGCCGGAGTCGATCGTCTTCTGTCACCCGGCACTCGGGACGCCGCTCGATCCGTCCAAGCTCACGACCTACGCGCGGAAGGCTCTCGACCGTGCGGGAGTGGGCGAGGGGTTCCGCCCGTGGCACGGGCTTCGTCATACGGCGCTCACGGAGACGGCGGCGAGCGGCGTGCCGGCGATGTTCGTGCAGGCGAAGGCCGGTCACGCGCAGGGCTCGACGACCGAGCGGTACCTCCATGCGCAGCGGACAAGCTTCCCGGATGCGGCGGAACTAGCCGAAGCTCGTCTCTTCGCGGGGGTCGAGGACTCTGTAGGGT
>Ga0068870_10000358_pt1 | contig 17154 bp, 25 predicted proteins | sample KBSMisM62_FD_66599 | JGI IMG/M metagenome (GOLD analysis project Ga0068870, IMG submission 66599) | Miscanthus rhizosphere microbial communities from Kellogg Biological Station, Michigan, USA - KBS Miscanthus M6-2 | ecosystem: Host-associated > Plants > Roots > Rhizosphere > Soil ...
GTATTCACCGATGGGCGTTCCGACGACTGGCAGCCCGATCCGCGGTGATAGTGTGTGCGCGTGAGACTGATCCACCTGGCCCCACTTCGTCCCGAACTCGAACCGCTTCCCTCGAGGCTGAAGACCCTCTCTGTCGATCAGCGTGGATACCCGGTGCCTTGGTTTGTACCGTGGGTGAACGGCAAACCGGAATTTCGCGCGATGGACCCCGTCAAGAGGGCGCTCGCGATCCGGGATCGGTTGTGTTGGGTGTGCGGCGAGCAGATCGGCCGTCATCTCGCGTTCGTGGTCGGGCCGATGTGCGGGATCAATCGCACAACCAGCGAACCGCACTGTCATCTCGTCTGCGCGGAGTGGGCAGCACGCAATTGTCCGTTTCTCTCGCGGCCCCACATGACCCGTCGCGAAGACGAGACGATCAACGCGGCCACGTATGCGGCCAACGGCATCGGCATGCCGATCGTGCGCAACCCCGGCGTAACGCTCGTCTGGGTCACGCGGTCGTACAGTCTGTTCCGCGCCGACCGCGGCCATCTCATCAATCTCGGACCGCCGGACCGGGTGATCTGGTACTGCAAAGGTCGTCTGGCGACTCGCGACGAAGTGGACGCCTCCATTGCGACCGGCCTGCCCGCGCTCCAAGAGCTGGCCGATCTCCAACCCGAATTGAACGCGCCGGCGATGCTCGCGAAAGCCGTAGCGGACTTCCAACGGCTCCTGCCGGGCCGATCTTCCGCCGTCAGTTGAGAGGACAGGTGGCGCGATGAGTCGTCACAATCCGTACGCGTTGTACGTCCCGACACGCATCGTCGGCGGCACGATCACGCGCGGCGATCTGCCGGCGGCCGGCTCGAGCGAACCGAAGCGGCCGAAGTACGGCAACCGCAAAACGATCACCTCTGATGGTGTGTTGTGTGATTCGAAGAAAGAAGCGGCACGGTGGGAAGTGCTGATTTTGCGCCTGAAATCAGGAGAAATACACGATCTCTTGCCGCATCCGTCCTTCCCGCTCTACGTCAACGGATCCCGGATCGGGCGCATCACCTTTGATTCACTCTATCGGGAGAATGGCCGCCTGGTGTGCGAGGACGTGAAGAGCTCCGTCACGAGAAATACCCGGGCCTATCAACAACGCCTGCGAACATTCCAAGCCGCGTACCCGCACATCCGTACGTTCGAAGACCTCTAATTAGTTTCAGACTGATGGCCCGCGCACCGATGAATTGGTGTAAACAACAGCGAATGCAGTGGATTGCCGAAACGCTCCGCGTCTTCGGGTTCATCAACCGCGAGCACTTAGAACGGAAGTTTGGGATCTCGCAGCCACAAGCGTCGGCCGACCTCAACGCCTTTATGCGCGACAACCCTGCGGCGATGACGTACGACCTGTCGGCTAAACGATACGTGGCGGACCGACTCGATAAGCGACGGTCGTGACTTGGGACGTGGAGCGACGTTCGACGCCGCCCCACGTCTCGAGCGCGGTTTACTTCTTCGTCGGCACGGCCGGCGGACCCGTCGGGCCGCCCGGTGCGATCGGCGGCGTCGGGAAGCCGGGCCCCTGGCTCGGTCTGGGTGGCTGGCCGGCGATCGGGTGTGTCGGGCGAATGCCGCCCGGCGCGATCGGATGCTCGACTGAGGCATCGGCGTCGATGACGACCCACCGATAGCCGATCCCCACAATCCAGCAGAAGGCGATCAGCGTCCCCGTCACAGAGGGCGGCAGGGGCGGCCACACGGTCCCAGGGAGATAGATCGGCTGCGTGGGCGTGCCTCCCCCGCCCCCCGGGGCGATCGGGTGCGTGGGGCGCTCCCCGCCCGGCGCGATCGGGTGGCTCGGATAGCCGTCCGGCGGGACCGGGTAGATCGGGTGCGACGGGTGGAGCGGCGGCAGATAGATCGGGTGTTCTGGTGTGCCGGGATTCGGCGGTTGCGGCCAGATGCCGGGCGCCGTCGGGATGCCGTAATCGGGGTCCACGGGGTAGGTGGGCGGCGCGATCGGATGCGACGGGCCGCCGCCTGGCGCGATCGGGTGACTGACGATCGGCGGTAGCGGGACGCCGTACCCCGGATCGACGGGGCCCTCCACGGGAGGCAAGCCCTGATCCGGCCCTAATCCGCCGCCGCCGACAATTTCAAGAAATCCTTTGACTGGTGGCATTGTTCGTTCTCCCCTGGTTCAACTTCCCATCCCGCGGTGCACGTGCGCGGGCATTGTCGTCCACTTCCGGAGTTCCCGAAAGTTTTACTTGTAACTTAGTTGGCGTTCTGGACGTGCAGACGTGCACCCGGTAGTTACCGGGTGTGACCTGACCTGTCACACACCCGCCGCCCGGCGTGGGCTCGCCTGACGCGGCCGGCACGGCATGGCGTGGTTTTCACGCGGATCGCCTCGAGCTCGACCGGCCCGATAGACCCCCGCCTTCTGTCGTTCGTGTCCGCTGGAGTGTGGTTGTGTCCGCGTCTGACTGTGTAACTACTTCCATATCGGACACCGGGACGCCCGTACCGCTGCCCGTCCAGAATATTTTCTTTACGCCGTGAAATCTTTAAAACCACAAGATGTTGTGGTGTCAATAAAACATGTACGCTGAATCTTGTGGTTCGTGTTTTCTTCGCTGTTAAACCAGGCTGGGGATTTCGCTTGCAGAATTGTCTGCCCTTGACGGATATTCAGTGGCGGAAAAATGAAAGAGCCGTCGCTTAGGAGGCGAACGGCTCTCCGGGTGGGCCCCTTGATTTCGAGGGACGTTAATCCCCACACAGTCCCAGGCTGATTAGGGCACCAATCAGCTTGGCTTGACGAAACCCGGATTTACCATACCACGGTGCCCAGAGTTAAGGGCACCCGTGTTTTCAGGCTCCCGTAAACACTGTGAAAATCCGCACTGTCGGGTCGAGTTTGTCACCCGGCGGGCATCTAAACGTCACTGCCATGATGTCTGCCAGCATCGGGCCGCGCAGCAACGATACCGCCGGCGCTTAGCCGCTCGGCGCCGCGGTGAGCCCGCTCCAGGGCTCCCCATCACTCTCGATCTCCCCATCACTCCCCCCCCCCACGAGCTCCAGCCCCCCCCGTCGCCGGCTGGCGTCGGTGGGTTTTTGGACGGCGCCTTGTGGGCGTTGGGCTATATCGCCGGGCAGATGGCGGCTGGCTTCCCCATCACTCTCCCCATCACGGTCGGGGGTGATGGGGTGATGGGTTCGCCGGATCGCATTAATAAGATCAGTACAGATCCAGATCAAGAGCTAGATCAAGAACAATCAGATCAATCAGATCAATTCGCGCGTGAGGGCGTGGAGGACCGTGATGGGGTCGTGCGGGTCTTTCAGAATCCAAATGGGCGGACGTGGACGTTGACGGACGAGGACCGGGACGACCTCCAGGAGCGTTACGGGACGACCGACCGTGAATTTCGCCGGATCACCCGCGCCACACAACGGCACTGTTTGACTGGCCGGTGCCGGATCCCGCCCGGCGTCGTTGGTTTGATTCCGTATCTGCTGAAGGCGTGCGCGAATGCGTGGGTTGCCCGGCCGCGGCCGGCCAAGATGCGGTGGGATGGGTCCTATAGCGGCCGGGAAACCTATACCGAACTATTCGCCCGGACCCTTTCAGGGGCGGCCACATCATGACCACCGAATTGTTATGGTCGTGGCATCACGGGGATGCGCGGCGCATTCTCCCCACACTGCCGGCGAGCTCGGTCCAATGTGTTGTCACTAGCCCGCCGTACTACGGCTTGCGGGACTACGGTCACGATGGTCAAGTCGGTCTGGAAGTGACGCCCGCCGCCTACATCGGCGCCCTCGTGGATATTTTCGCGCAGGTCCGCCGCACGCTGCGTGATGACGGCGTGGTGTGGCTGAATCTGGGCGACACCTACGCGAGTAACAGCGTGGGCACACAAACATTCTTCACAGGGAAGCAAGCGACTCATCACGGCACGCACACGATGTTAGGGCGTACCAGAGCGCACGACGTGAAGCCAAAAAATCTAGTCGGGATCCCGTGGCGGGTCGCGCTCGCGTTGCAGGCTGACGGGTGGTGGCTGCGGTCAGACGTGATTTGGCACAAACCCAACCCGATGCCGGAAAGCGTGACCGATCGCCCGACGAAGGCGCATGAATACGTGTTCCTTCTCACAAAAAGTGATCAGTACGCGTACGACATTGACGCTATTCGAGAGACGTACGTCACCTCGACGCTATCGGACACCAGGATCAGGCCCACACGTCTACCCAGACCAGGCATCGATTCCCCTGGCAATCAGGGCTCCGGCGATATTCCTTGCATCGGCTCCGAGATTGGCCGGAACGCCCGATCTGTGTGGACGATTCCAACGGAATCGTCGCCGGGGACCGACCATTTCGCCGTCATGCCGCGTGCCTTGGCGCGTCGGTGCATCATGGCCGGCTGCCCGCCCGGCGGAACCGTGCTTGACCCGTTCGCCGGCATCGGGACGACCGGCGTCGTCGCCCTCGAGGAAGGCCGGTCTTTTGTCGGGATTGAATTAAATCCGAAGTATCACGCCCTCGGCCGCCAGCGATTAGCCAATGTGGCGCCGCTCCTGGCGAACGAGGCCGCCAGTAACTCAGCGGTGGCTGCCTCGTGAGGGCGCCCGTGGCGGACCAATTTTCGCCCGGCAGATGGCTTGCGCCTCCGGATGCCACACGTCCAAGCCGTAGTACCGCAACGTCTCCTGATACCAGGCGAGCTCCGCGCGTGACCGCACGCCATACGCGATCAGGTCGGGGAATTGTTCTGTCTCGTCGCGACTGGCCGGCTTCGGCGGCGCGGCCGATTCTTCAGGGTCCGACGGCATACCTGCCAGCCTACTAATTCCTTACTTTCATGGACGACAACTTTCTCTTTCTCCCCTCTCCATTCCATTCGTTGCAGGCAGATCGTAGTTGGTCGTGGCCCTTATACGTGCTCGGTGAGGACGGCCATCCGCGCCTATGCTCCGATCCCCGCGTCTGGCAGGAATTCTTTGAGGACCCAGACCGCCGACGTGTTGCCATCACAGAGCTCGAGACGTGCACCATCTCGACGGTCTTCTTGTGTATCGATCACAATTTGTCGCGGCCCGGCCCGCCGCTGCTGTTTGAGACAAGGGTCTTCAGCCCAACGCACGGTGAAATCGATGGGCACTCGGAACAGTACAGCACGCGGGCCGACGCTTTAGAGGGCCACGCCGCCGTCGTCCGCGTCCTTAAATTTCTTTCCGCTCGGATACCCTGAAAGACCGCTATCATTCTGGCGGTCCGTCCGCCGGGCCTGCCCATGCCTGATCCTGCCCTGCCGCCGGATGTCATTCAGCATCGGTTGCTCGAGCGCCGCTGTCTGCTCTGCGGGCGCGACGGGATGAGCCTCAACCTGAAAACCGGCTTTCCTGAACACCTGTGTTTCTCGTGTCGCCAGCGTGAAGAGGCCGACGCGAAACGCGCCGCGGCCGCCACGCGGAAACACTCGAGGGCGTGACCGATGTCCGAGTGGGGCACGGCGCGGCCTCCTGTACGCCCTGTACGGCGTACCAGGCGACGACCGCCGGCCGAACCGCCCCAGGACCCCGGTCCGCCCGGTACGCCCGCCGTAGCGCCTCCTGAGCTTCCCCGCATCCCGTTTCAGAGCTCGTGGCCGGCCCCGACGTTCGATGACGACCCGCCGCCCCTGCCGGACGATGATCCCGTCCTGATTCGGCAGGCGGCCACGCTCGCCCTGGCGACGGCCAGCGAGCGCCGCCATCCGGTCGCCCGCTGTCGGTGGTGTGGCGGCCCGTTCCGGTGGGTGTTCGAACAGCACTGGCTGTGTGCGTCGGAGGACTGCGCGTACCGTCAGTTGGCGAGCGCGGTCCGCCGGCGCGGGATGTCGGAGAACCAGAGCCCGTACCTGTTCGTGCCGCTGCCGGTCCAGATCGAAGTCGAAGAGGATATGACGCCGAACCTGCTCGTGGCCGGCGCGGCCGGGACGAGCAAAAGTTACGGCGCCCGCTGGCTCGCGTACAAATTCTGCCGGCGCATCGCCGGCGCCCGCGTGCTCTTGCTGCGGTTGACCTATCAGGAGCTCGAGCGGAACCACTTGCAATTTTTCCCCGGCGAAGCCCGCGAGCTCGGCGCGAAGTACGTGGGGAGCGTGCGGCAGTGTCGGTTCCCGAATAACTCGATCATCTTCGCCGGGTACTGCCGGTTCCTGACTGACATCACGCAACACATCGGCGTCGAATACGACCTGGTGATTTTCGAGGAAGGGATTCAGTTCTTCGTGAAGGCCCTCGAGGAAATTTCATCCCGCGCCCGCGGCTCCGAACCGGGCCGCGCGTCGATGCGGGCCGCGGGCTTCACGGGCGGCCTCGTGCGCATCCTCTCGAACCCCGGCGGACGCGCGATGTTGTACCTGAGTGACGCGTACATCACGAAGACGCTCGACCAGACGGAGTACCCCGAATATGACCCGCATCACTTCGGCCATCTCCATACGACTCTTGAGGACAATCCGTACCTGCCTCCGGACTACATCGAGAAGCATCTCAGCCATTTGTCGAAGGCCCGCTTCAAGCAACTGCGGGCCGGCGATTGGACGGTTCAGGTCGGGCAGTTCTTCGATTTCGAAACCGATCTACATGTCGCCCGCGTGGAGGCGTGATCATCTCGGCCGCGACGGCCGGGGAGGCTTCTGATGGATCTGATCGTGCTCGTGCTCGTCATGGTCGTGATCGGGTTCGCGGTGTGGCTCTTGACGACGCGTATTCCCATGCCGCCGGCGTGGGCGTTGTCGATTCAAGTGTTCGCGCTGATCGTCATGGTGCTCTGGGTGATTACCAAGATCGCCGGCATCCCGAACGTCCTGCCGCGATGAGTAGTCCACTGCCGTTCATCGTGGGCGAAGTCTCGAAGAATTGGCGGCACGGGGAGGAAGTGGCGCCCGGCCGCGGCCTCCTGGCGGAACAATTCGAGCGCCTGATCAACGTGAATGCCACGCGCGGGTACGTGCTGCATTCGTTTCAGATTTCTCGGATCATGACGTCCGACACCGAGCTCAACGAAACGATCGTCGCCGTCTTTCAGCGGTTGGTGTCCTGATGAGTACGCTCCCGTGGCCGGGGCCCGTGTGGAGGGGCGCGTGTCATTGGGTTTTTGGGGCTCGAGGCTGGTGCGGATTCTTTGCCACGTTGCCGGACGGCCGCCAATTACTCCGGCACGAAGTGACGTTTCAGCGCCAGACGCCGGAACAATCCGCCGTCACCATCAAGGCGCGACTGCGCGAGCTCAACATCACGCTCGCGTACGTCGTCGCGAATCCCACGCTCTGGCCGCAACCGGGCGAACGCGGCGAAACGGTGGCCGAAACGTTCCTGGCCGCCGGCGTGCCGGTGATTCGCGGGACCACGGATCGGGTGAACGGATGGGCGCGGGTACGGTCCCTGCTCGTGCCGCAACCGTGGCCGGTGCTGACGCCCGGGGCGGCGCCGATCATCTCGCCGGCCTTGCTCGTGCACCCGGACTGCGCGTACTTTCTCCGGACGTTCGCGACGGTCGTGGCGAGTGACGAAGATCCTGATTCGCCGGAAGAGACGCCGAGTCTCTTCCCCGCCCTGGCCCTGCTCTACTTCGCGATGAGTCGCCCCATGCCGAAACCGTCCGCCGATCCGCCCCTGCCGCCCGGCGCGATCGGGCATGAACTCCGGGCCCTGCGTGACGAGCTCGAGGCCGGCGCGTGATTTATGACCTTACGGGTCGCGTGTGGCGATCTCTTCGCGCACCTGCTGGACGCGTCGGAGTCGATTCAGCGGCGCCACTGTCGATGCCGACACACTGGGCGCCGTTGCCGGCGCCCGCTCAGGAGCCGCAGCCTTGACGCAGCAGTTCAGGATCGTGACGCCGGAGCAATTAAAAGCTGGATACGTCGTATTCCACCCGGATCTTGTCGGCCCATCCTCAATAGAGCGGCATAGCTGGAAAGTGATGTTCAAGAGGGAGGACGGCAATTACGTCGTGCTGGAGCCAGTCGAAGCCGCCCGTCCTCCCGGTGGTGGAAAGTCTATGACTGATCCGACGATCCAGACGGCGCTCAGCGATGCGTACGAGTGGGAAATCGCACGACACCTTGACCGCATCCGTCGTGAGGATGCCGGAAACTTCCCGCTAATTCAGGCGTTGGAAGCGGCGCTTTCCTTCCGTACCCGATTGGCTGCGACTGAATGGCAGCGGGACACCTTTAGACGGCTGGCGAAGGAAGCCACCAACGGATGGGCCTGTTACGCGACGCGCGACATCGAACACAAAGAAATCTCACAGCTACACCGCGAGATCGACGCGCTCATGCTGGTCCCAGACGCACCATGACGCACCCGCCGATGACCCGTCTCCAGCCTGGCGTCTACGCGGACGCCGACGGCAATCTCCACATCGACGCGACGGAACTCCTGATCGCCGCCGGCGTGGCCGACACGCCCGCGAATCACGCGCTCGTGCTCGAGGCGGCCCGGATCGTGTTCGCGGGGATCCCCGTGACGCAGACGGACGATCCGATTCTGGCCCTGACGTGCCCGCACTGTCGGCGGACCAGTTATCACCCCGCCGACGTCCACGCCCGGTACTGTTCCGCCTGTGACCGCTTTTTAGACGACTAACTTGCTGGCAGTCTGGACTACAATCGGCCCCGGATTCTTTCAGTCCGGAAGGACGGTGGTCGTGTGCAGACTCCCCCAGGCGCTCGCGTTCGCGCTCGCGATCGCCTCGGCCGGCTGCCTCCTGCCCAAGCGTCCGCCCACGGTGGATGTGCACGTGCACGTCAACGTGTCGGTCGAGGACCACAACGCGCCCGCCGATCCGCCGGCTGAGCCACCAGAAGATCCAGACGAGGACTAATCGCCCATGCCGCAAATCAATTGGACCCGCGATCTGTGTCACGGCGAAGGCGGGATCGCAGTGTGGTTCAACGGCGTGCAATTGGACGGCGGCAGTGGCGGCGTCCGCTTTCTCGATGATCGCCGGCTGATCTATCAGCGCGGCGAAACGGTGGTGATTTACGACATCGAGACGGGCGCGAAAGTCCCCGCAGACACCCCACCTCGAGGCGCGAGTCGGATCGAAACGAATCGCGCCGGCGTCTGGGCCGCGTGGTTGGCGGACGCGTCGTATGCCACGCGCACGTCGAAAGGCACATCCCGCAATAACACGTACCTCTATAGTGTGGGCTCCGACGATACGCTGCTCATCAAGAGCTACCCCACCGACGGCCCGCCGCAACTGGTCGATCTGGATTTCAAGGTCATTCACACGTTCGCGCTGCCGGCGATCGAAGCCACGCACCTCGACGCGTACACCGTGCTCTACAAGGCGCATGACGGGCGGGTGTTCTTCAACGATGTTCTGCTCACGCTGAACGAACCCACACCGTACGGGCTGCAACTGTTCCGCGATCCGGACGGGTTGACCTACGTCACGATGAACAACGAGATCGGGACGGTCCAACTGATCGGGACGCCGCGGGGCTTCCGCTTCGGCACGAAGGGCGCCACGTTCTACCCGCAAATGACCGGCCGGCCCGATCAGTACGTCGCGGCGTGGTCTACCGACCAGGGCGATCAGGCGGTCCAGACCGTCGAATTCACGCACAACGACCTGGCGCCCCTGCCCGATCCGGTGCCGCCGGATCCTCCGGACCCGGTACCGCCCGATCCGCCCGATCCGGTCCCGCCGGACCCCCCTGATCCGGTACCGCCCGATCCCCCTGATCCCGTGCCGCCGGATCCGCCGGACCCGGTACCGCCCGATCCGCCTGACCCTGAGCCCGAAGGAGATCCCATGCTGACCTATGGCCAAGTACTCACGGATTTCGAGCCGACGCGATGCACGCTCGAGGATCACCCCGACGCCGGATTCAAAGCCGTGAAGAAAGCGGACGGCACGTACCTGTCGATCACCTATGACGGGGACGAGCAAGACGCCGCCACGCCCGGCATCTGGGAACGGTTCACGGTGTCCACGTCGGGAAGTTTCATCATTGCCGAACGCTGGCCGATCGAGGGCCAAGACAGCGCCGCCACCAAGGTGTATGTCCTGGCGATTTCGCAATGGTGAGGCTCGGCCCCACGACCGCCAAGGGCGCGGGCTGGTACGCCGCGCTCAGTCCGACGCCCACCTCGTCGGCCGTCGTGGCCGGCACGATGAACGGCGATTTCGCGCTGACCGACATCCCGGAGCTCGGCATTCCCGCCGGCGATTCCTGGCGGCAGGGGTATCTCTACTGCGCCCAATCGCCCGCCGATCGGAAACGGTGGGTGTCGGATTGGTTGGCGTGCGGGATTCAGGATATGTGGATCGCGCCGACGGTGCGGTACGGGACGCCGGGGAGCCGGCCGTACGCGACCGAAGTGGACTGTCGCCAAGACCCCGAACGCTTTCTGGCCTGCCTCGAGGAATTGCGGGCGGCGAAGATTCGGCCGTGGGTGCAAATCGCGCAAGGCGAGACGTACGGCAAGTACGACCATCTCGATCTCGATCAGTTCAAGCGCGATATGGACTCGTGGCCGCGGTGGGGCTGGCAGCAGGCCGTCAACCTTCCGGGCTACGGCGTGAACCTCTGGCCGGAAGCCGATGACAGTCTGTACCCGCAGCAGTACATCGAAATCGCGCGGGTGGCCCGCGACATCCTCCCCGCCGTGACCCGGATGGCGCACGTGGGCCGGACTGGCGAAGGGACGTACATCGGGTACGGCGATGACGAGTCGTCCCCGGACTACTACGGCCCTGAGCGGTTCTGGAAAGAAATGCACGCGGCCGGCTGCTGGATGCTCGGATGGGAAGCGAAGACCGAAATTTTCGAGCAACCGGATGGCGAGTGGCAGCGGATCCTGGTCCGCGAATATTTGGGGGCGTACACGCGCCTGACGGAAATCTTGAGCGCGGAGGAATGTCAGCGCCGCGCGAACAGCGTGGGCGTCACGCTGACGCCCAAGGATCTTCAGAACATGCGCACGGAGGGGAAACCGTACGACGGCGGCGGCACGGCCCTGCCCTACTACGAGGGGCCGGAGTACGGGATCACGTGGAGCACGTACCAGAAAGCGGAGGCCGCGGCCCTGCTGATCGGCGTCGGGGCGCCCGGGAGTATGTCAGGGGCGGTGTCGGTGCTGTCGCTCTGGGATGCCTGATCACGGTCTATCGGTCTGGACTACAATCGGCCTCGGAATATTTCTTTCCAAAGGACTGATCCATGCCGCGATTGAAGGCGTCGGCAGCCCCGGCCCCCCCGCTCGAGCTCGAATTGCCGCTCCCCGCGGAGGGCACGATCGGCTCGCTCGCCTACTGGCAGAACGAGATTGACCGTTCGCATCGCCGGATGATGAAAGAAATCGACGCGTGGAAACGCAATCTCGCCCGCGCGTACCGCTCGAGCAAGGACGCCAAGTACCTCGGCCTCACGGCCTCCGAAACGTTTGTGGTGCCGACGGATTTTTATTACGCGGAACAAAAGCGCGGCCAATTGTTTTTTCAAACTCCCGAAATTCTGGCGACCGGAGAATTTCCGGAGGCGGAGTCGGCGGCCCCGCTGATTCAACACGTCCTGAACGGGCTTCTGGGCCCGAAGGAGGCCGACGCCCTCTCGGCCGTGCACGAGGCCATCATTGACGTCCTGGTGCCGTCCGGGATCGGCCCCGTCGAAATCGGGTACGAGGCGGAAGAAGTGGACGTGCCCATGCCCACCGGGCGGACGCAACTGGATCCGCTGACCGGGCAACCGACGCCCGTCCTCGATCCGGCGACCGGCGAGCCCGAAACGGTCCTGGTCCCGCAAAAAATCTGGGAGCGGTATTTCTTCGAACGCTTTTCGCCGGCGAAACTCCTGATCCCGTGTGGCTTTCTCTCCACGCAATTCGACAAGGGGCCCTGGATCGGGCGGTTCTTCGACGCGGACGCCGATCAGGTGCGCGACACCTTCAGCATGGGCCGCCGCGCCGACGTGTACGGCGAGTATCGCGACGATCTCTCGCTCGCCCACCCGAACGATAAAGAATTTCTTCGCTCGACCGCCCGCGGTGTCGTGATCTACTACCGCGCCCGGGTGTACGACCGCACGGCGTTCCCGGATCAGATTCGCCGCCTGGTCCTCGTGGGCGCGTCGAAGAAGGACTATCAGGCCGTGGTGCACGAGCCGCTGAAATATCAGCAGTTCGATCTGCACGGGAAGCTCATCGCCGGGATGCGCGGCTACCCGATCGATCCGCTCACTATTCGCACTGTGAGCGATCAGGCGTATCCGCCGTCCGACTGCACGATCGCGCGTCCGCTGGCCGACGAGCTCTCGATGAGTCGGAGTCAGATGGTGAAACAACGCGCCCGCAACGTTCCGATGCGGGCCGTGGACACCACGACGGTGGATGCGGCCGTGGTGAAGCAGATGGAGCGGGGCGACTATCAAGCGATTATTAAGTTTAACGGGCCCGTACGCGATGAGGCGTTTCGTACCCTGCCGCAAGCGCCCATGCCGCCCGAAAATTTCGGCTTTGTGCGCGTGAACCAAGCCGACCTCGAAAAGACGTGGGGGTTGGGCGCCAATCAGTTGGGCGGCTCCACCGAAGGCACGACGTCGGCCACCGAAAGCACGATCGTGGAGCAAGCCAAGGACGTCCGGATCGGGCAGGACCGCAATAAGGTCCTGGCCTGGTATGCGCGGGTGGTCGAAAAATTCAGTTGGCTCCCGCGTCTCTTCGGGACCGACACGAAATACGTCGAAATCGCCGGCCCGCAAGGCGGGACGAAATTGCAGGCGTGGGATCGCTCGCAGATTCAAGGCCGGTTTGCGTTCACGTTCCGCCCTGATTCGTCACAGCGGGTGAACGCGACGGAACAACGAGCGCAATTTTTACAGTTTTATAATTTGACGGCGAACAGTCCGTATATCAATCAGCCTGAGAACGCGAAAGAAGTCCTCAGAGCCTTCGGGAAAGATCCGGCCCGCATGTCGGCGCCGCCGCCGCCCCCACCGCCGCCGGACAAGCCGAAGATCACCATGTCCATCAAGGGCGATGACCTGAATCCGCTCGCGCCGCAATATGCGAATGTGCTCCTGGTGCTGCGCGGCGGCGATCTGGACCAGTTGCAACCGCCAGCCGCGGCCCTCGGCGGGCCGTCCCCGTCACCGCCCGCGCCGGCGCTCGCCAGCGGTCCCCCCTCTGGTGTGCAGACGGCCGCGCAACCGATTCCCGCCATCAACAAGCACGGTGAGGATCTGACGGGACGTCTTCCGGGGCCGCGGCTGGCGGCGGGGGGCGTGCAATGAGCGATCACGATCCCGACGCGCCGACTCACGACGCGCCGGGGCCGCCCGATCCGCCGCCCGCCGCCGCCGCGCCGGCCGTCCACGATTCGGAGCTCTGGGACGGGCCGCGCTGGATCCTCAACGCGGACCGGACGCCGGTCTACTGCGCCACGAAGCAGGAATATTGGGATCTACTGAAGCGCCACGATCTCCACATGAAAGATCAGCAGGAAAGCCGGGTGCCGTCGTCGGCCGCCGTCCTGCCGCGCCGCACGCCGACGCCCGATGTGCCGCGCGAACAGTTGACACTCGAGGATGCGCGGCTGCTGGCGGCGATGTCCGTGGTCTTTCGCACGTACGGCCTGCGCGAAGCCCTCTTCTGTCAGCGATGTTTTCAGGCGGGACGCACGGACGGCTGTCGGCAAGTCATTCGGGACCGCGAAGTGTCTCTCGAGTGCCGGTGCGGCAAGATCGCGTATGTCCCGCCGCGGGGCGCGACCGATGTCGTGATTCGCACGCTCGGCCACACGCCGATCACGCCCGTCGCGCAGACCCGCGCCACGATTCTCACGGGGATGCTTGGGCACACGGTGCCGACGTATCTCTTGAACTCGACGGAAGCGATGATCGTGCGCACGTACAAGAATTTCCTGCGGGCGCGAGACTACGAACCGCGGTGGTTCTGCCTGACGTGTTGGGCGGGGCGCGATCTGTCAGAGGATGCGTCGATCGGCATCAAAATTTCCGACCATCAGATCATCTTGCTATGTCTCTGCCGGCTGATTTTCGATCAGCAGGGCCCGTCGGTGCCGATCGCGCACTGACGGGGCGGGTTTCGCGTTCGGGGCCGGGTTGGGGTTTGAGTGGGCGGGCTGCTAGTCCCTGGTCCGCTCCTGCTGGGGAGCCGAAGTCCGATCCGGGCCCGGCGGCGTGGTTGGACGGGGAGGGGTTCGGGCCTTTTGTCCCTCCCTCGTTCCCACGCCGCCGGCCCGACCGCGAATCGGTCACATTAGTCCGCCCTCGGCCGCAAATACGCGATCACGGCCTCTTCGATCACGTCGCGCATCGCCCAATTGCGTACGCGAGCGCGTTTCCGGCGCCACGACTCTTCCTGCAACGCATTGCGGACCCGTTCATCGATCTTCAGGGTCAATTGCGCCGTCGGTTGGGTCCGATCGGGCGCCTCCGGCAGACTCGTGACCGCGATCACACTGTGGTTCGGATGACTACGGATCACGGGTTCCGTCGCCGGCCGGCGGTAACTCCGAGACAACATTGCGAGGGATGGCTTACTTTTCGCCATATGGGTGGGCCTCTTGGTGTGCGAGTAAGTGACGAATCGCCGCGCCCAAGGCGCGGAACTCGAGGGCGCCGGCACTGTGCGCAGCGAACTCCTGAATCGTCTGGCCCACGACCGTCGCATCGGCAATCGCGATGCGTTGTGTGATCGCGGGCAGCACGGGTTCCCCGAACGCACTGAGGGTGTCGGGGAATTCTCGGCCCGTCACGGTCCGATGGATCACACGCGACGGCACCAGGGCCATCGCGGGGGAATGATCCGCTCGGGCGCGGCGAGCCTCGTGCACGAGCGTGATCGCATCATTGACCGCATCGAGATCCAACAGGCTCGGCGTCACCGGCAGTAACGCCAAGTCCGCCGATCGGGCGGCCAATAACGCCGCCCGGGAAAATCCGGGCGGACAATCGAGGACCAGAAAATCGACGGTCTGGCGGGCCTCGTCAATCAGGCGATCAAACGCGTGCGGCGTCAACCGATCCGTTTCGATCGGTTGCGTGTGGGGCGGGAGAAAGTCTGACGGGCGCCCGCGCTTCGCCCACGTCGTCAAACTCTGTTGGGGATCTAAATCAAAGACGTGCACTCGGGCGCGGCGTGTGGCGAGCGCGGCCGAGAGGTTGCCGGCAATCGTAGTTTTGCCGACGCCGCCCTTCCGTTGCAGGACGGCGATCACGGTACACATACGGCGGGGGGGAGCTCCTTTCAGAGAGAAAACAGGCTGCACGGTAATCTGTCTGGCCACTCTCTGACTATAAGGATATACTCATTTCTAGCAAGACGGCACGACGCAATTTGCAAGCATATGCAACAGGACAATTGCATGACCGGAAAAGAGGACGATGGGGCTGTCGCGGCGGCGGTGCCGCCCGCCGCGAGCGCCGATCCGATGGCGGACTTACGGGAGGCGGTCCGCGTGGGCCTGTGTTGTGATGCCCGCCTGACCGATTTTCCCTTCGTGGTGGCCTGGATCGCGCGGCTCGTGCCGGCGTGTCCTCCGGCGGCCGTCGCGGCGTTGGCCAAGGAAACCCGGACCACGTGGGGGCTCCGGCAGGTCCCGCTGCTCCTGATTCGCGAGCTCGCCCGGACGCGGGGGAACGGGCCGATCGTCCGGCACGCCCTGAAAGACATCATCGACCGGCCGGAAGACCTGACGGCCTACGTCACGCTCTACTGGCGCGACGGCCGCGCCCCCTTGTCGGCGGGGAGTCGGCGGGGCCTGGCCGCCGCCCTGATGACGTTCAATGCGTACCAATTGGCCCGGGCGACCTGTCAGGAAGAATTCGACCACGCCGCCGTGACCCTGGTGGACGTCCTTCGGCTCGTCCGGCCCCGGCCGACGACGCCGGAGCACGCCGCGCTCTTGGGCGCCCTGCTCCGGGGGCGCCTGATCGAGTACGTCAAAACCCTGGAACCGTGATGGTGAAGATGCCTGCTGCGAGATCGGCCGCGCGTCCGCTGCTCACCCAATGTGCCCGCTGCGACCACGAGTGGTACCGCCGACAACCGGATCTGCCGGTCGTCTGTCCGCGCTGTAAAAGTCCGTACTGGAATAAACCGCGTAAGGAGTCGTCCCGCCGATGACGACACGGGATGATCTTCGTCGGGAAGTGATGACGCTCCGGCGACAGGCCGTGGCCGATTTCGACGCGGGGGTTGAGGGCCTGATCGCGAAAATTCGTCGTCAGGCGGACGCGATGAAAGCCGCGATCGGGGAGTGCTCGACCGACGAAGTGTGGTGCGCACTGGCAGCGACGATCACGGCCTGGTTGAGTAGCGATGTCCACCAATGGCGGGTGAACACGCGGACCCGTGACGAGCTCGATCGATAAAGGAGGGGCAGGACAGTGGACGTCCGGCAGTACACGAACGCCGAGATTGAAGAAGTCGGCCGGGTGGCCCGTGATCAGGGCGATCAGATGCTCTTTTCGCTGGCCAACGAAATCATCGCGGTCCGGCGCCTCCGGGCGGCGCAATCGCCGGGCGTCGTCCTGGTGGAAACGGTGGTATCGGCCCGTACCGGGGAGGGGCGGATCAACATCACCTTGGGCACGACGCATTTTCAGGTGAGCTCGGCGGAAGCCCGCTCGCTCGCCCTCAACTTACTCGAGGGCGCGGAGGCCGCGGACCATGACGCGTTCGTCAATCGGTACTTCCGGGACGTCGTGGGTCTGGACTCGAACGCGATTCAAACCCTGATCGGGGAGTTCCGCGCGTTCCGGGCCAAGGCCGGGGAGGATCCCCCTTGAGACGGCCCGCCCGCCGCCGCCTCGATCCGGCTCGGCCCGTCGATCTGGTGGGCGTGCCGCTGTTCGCCGGCGAACCGGCGATCCTCCGCGCAATCCGCGTCACGCTCAGCCTCCAGAGCGACCGCGATGTCTGCCGCCTGGCCCTCGTACACCTGGCCCGCCATGCCGATGTGCGCACCGGCCGCGGGGCGTTTGCCCTGCTCGACAGCTTTGCGTCTCGCCGTCCGCCGGCCCGTCCGTCTCGCCGTCTGGCTTGATTTCTTTCTAAAACGGACTACGATACAGCCTTCGGGGCGGGGTCCACGACACGGATCCCATGCTGTATGGCTGACGAACCGACGACA
>Ga0068870_10000360_pt1 | contig 17047 bp, 14 predicted proteins | sample KBSMisM62_FD_66599 | JGI IMG/M metagenome (GOLD analysis project Ga0068870, IMG submission 66599) | Miscanthus rhizosphere microbial communities from Kellogg Biological Station, Michigan, USA - KBS Miscanthus M6-2 | ecosystem: Host-associated > Plants > Roots > Rhizosphere > Soil ...
GGCCGGCAGGACTGGGCCGGCAGGACAGGGCCGGCAGGACAGGGCCGGCAGGACAGGGCCGGCAGGACAGGGCCGGGCGGGGTTAGGACTGGACTGGACTACGAGGGCCGGGGGTCCGCCGGCGGCGGACCCCCGTGCCCAGCGCCCATGTCACCGGGGTGGCAGGCAGAACGCAGTGGTTGGCGGGAAAACCTTCGGGCCGGCCGGATCGCCGCGGGCTGCGACCACCTCAACCGTTGTCTAGTGACCCCCCCGTGCGAACCCCCACGCTCCTTCGGTGGCAGTCCCCCCACCACCGTGCCTGCGGTGATCGACCGGTCCGCTGCCCGCGTTCGCCGCCTCGCACGGACCTGGCTCCCGGAACGTCTCCCGAGGGCCCGCCGCGGCGGCGAGCACCGACGCTGGACGCGGAATCGGACGCTCCCCGACATGTGACCCGCAGACGATAGCGATCCCCGTTCGACCGCTGTCAATGCCCCGATGACCTGCAGTTATGGCCGAATTCCCAGGCCAGGACCGTGGTCGGCGATCACCGTCCGAACGGGTCAACGGCGTGTCAATAGGGGACACGCCGGAGAAGTCTCTCGCCCGTTCAGGGGATCACGACGGTCGCGAGGTCACCGAGCATGCCAGCACGTAGGCGCCGTCGCCGAGGGAGCCGCCGTAGTGGGGGCGTGCGAGTACGGCACGTCGAGGTCGAGCTTCCCGGTCATGACACCTCCCAGATCGTCTGACCACTCGCGACCGTACGCAGGCACCGCGGTGGCGGCGCGGTCAGGTCCGGGAACCCGGCCGTGTCCCAGACCGCCAGGTGCGCCGGTGCGCCCGGGGTGAGCGTGCCGCCCGGGCGGTGCGCGGCGGCCCACCCGCCGGCGGTGTGCGCGGCGAACGCGGTTGCCGCGTCCACCCGCGACTCCGGTGCGTGGTGGTACACCGCCGCCCGGACGCCCTCCCAGGGTGCCAGCGGGGTGACCGGCGCGTCCGAGCCGAACGCGAGCGGCATGCCGGCCGCGGCCAGCCGGGCGAACGGGTTGGAAGCCAGCGACCGCGGTGCGCCGAGCCGGTCGGTGTAGAGGCCGCGGTCGCCGCCCCAGAGCGCGTCGAACGCCGGTTGCACGCTGGCCACGACGCCGAGCCGGCCCAGCGTCGTCGCCGCCTGGTCGGGGACCAGCTCGAGGTGCTCGACGCGGTGCCCGGCGGCCCGGAACGCGGCCTCGCCGACCTCCTCGGCCCCGGCCGCCATCCCGGCTGCGACCGCCGCGACGGCGGCGTCGCCGATCGCGTGGAAGCCGGCCTGCAGGCCGGCCCGGGTGCACAGCACGACGTGCTCGCGGACCTGCTCGGCCGACAGGTACGCGTGGCCGTGCTCGCCCGGTGCGTCCACATAGGACTCGCTGAAGCAGGCGGTGTGCGAGCCGATCGAGCCGTCGGCGAACAGGTCGCCGGCGGCGCCGAGCGCGCCGAGCCGGCGGGCGGTGTCCACACCGGACGGTCCGGGCTCCCCCCAGTAGGGGAAGACCCACGGGGCCGGCTCGTTCCTGGCCAGCTCGAGCAGGCCGAGCAGGTCCTCGGTGCCGGACAGGTCCGGGCCGGCGAGCTCGTGGATCGCGCCGATGCCGAGCTGCGCGGCGTGGGTCAGCGTGGCGCGCTGGAGGTCGCGGCGCTGGCCCGGGGTCATCGTGTCCCGGGCGGCGCGGCGGGCGGCGTGGTGGGCGTCGCGGGTGAGGTGACCGGAGTCGGCCCAGCCGGCCAGCCCGCGTGCTTCGGGCACCGCGGCGACCAGGGCCGAGGAGACGACCGCGGAGTGCACGTCGACCCGGGACAGGTAGACCACCGACCCGTACGAGGCCCGGTCCAGCTCGGCACTCGTCGGCGGGCGGCGCTCGGGCCAGCGGCTCTCGTCCCAGCCGTGGCCGAGCAGCGGGCGGCCGCCGGCGGCGCGGGTGGCCCGCTCGACCCGGTCGAGCGCGTCACCGAGGGACGCGGCGTCGGTGAGGTCGAGGCCGACCAGGGCGAGGCCGGTGGAGGTGGCGTGCACGTGCGCGTCCACGAAGGCCGGCGTGATCAGCCGGTCGCCGGCGTCGACGGTCTCGTCGGCCGGGCCGGCGTCGTCGGCGGCGCCGACCCAGGCGATCTCGCCGTCCCGGACGAGCAGCGCGGTCGGGTCGCCGGGTGCGTACAGCCGGCCGCGGTAGAGGGTGGTGCCCATCGGATCAGTCTGCGTCCAGTCGGGCGTCGAACAGCATCCGCACGCCGGGATCGGTCCGGACCAGGTCGAGGGCACGCTCGGCGTGACCAGGGACGTAGGCGTTGCCGATGAGCATGGTCACGTCGGCGGCCAGACGCGCACGACGGTACCTCTTCCTGGGAACTGGGTATACGACCGAAGGTCTTGCGGTGCGGCAGCTGCACGGCGGGACACTTTCCATCTATCCTGCCAGGGACAGACGCGTACGGGAAGCCGAGGAGGGGCCGTGGAACAGCCGTACCGGTACGACCGCCGACCCTTGGTCGAGCCCGATCACCGCAGGGTGCCGGGGTTCTCCGACGTGACCGACGCCGAATGGCGCGACGTTCAGTGGCAGCGGTCACATTGCGTCAAGAACGTGCGGCAGTTGCGTGCCGTCTGGGGCGACCTCGTCGGCGATGAGTTCTATGCCGACCTCGAGCGCGACCAGGCCGAGCGGGCCACGATGTCGCTGCTGATCCCGCCGCAGATGCTCAACACGATCGTGCCGACCGAGGCGCCCAGCACCGATGCGGTCTACGCCGACCCGGTCCGCCGCTACATGCTGCCGGTCCACTCCGACCGCGACCCCGACTGGCCGTCGCATCCTCTCGCCACCCGCGACTCGCTGCACGAGCAGGAGATGTGGGCGGTGGAGGGCCTGACCCACCGCTACCCCACCAAGGTGCTGGCCGAGATCCTGCCGACCTGCCCGCAATACTGCGGGCACTGCACCCGGATGGACCTGGTCGGAAACTCGACGCCGCAGGTCGCGAAGCTGAAGTTCGTGGCGAAGCCGGTCGACCGGCTGGACGCGATGATCGACTACCTGCACCGCACGCCGGGGGTGCGCGACGTCGTCGTCTCCGGTGGCGACGTGGCCAACATGCCGTTCCCGCGGCTGGAGTCGTTCGTCTCCCGGCTGATGGAGGTCGACACGATCCGCGACATCCGGTTGGCGACCAAGGCGCTGATGGGGATGCCGCAGCACTGGTTGCAGCCGGAGGTCCGCGACGGCATGGCCCGGCTGGCCACCACCGCCCGGCGCCGCGGGATAAGCCTGGCGATCCACACCCACGTCAACGCGGCCCAGCAGGTCACGCCGCTGGTCGCCGAGGCCGCCGGGGCGATGCTCGAGGCCGGCGTGCGGGATGTGCGCAACCAGGGCGTGCTGCTGCGCGGCACCAACGACTCGGCCGAGGCGCTGCTCGACCTGTGCTTCGCGCTGCTCGACGAGGCGCAGATCATGCCCTACTACTTCTACCTCTGCGACATGATTCCCAACTCGGAGCACTGGCGGCTGGCGGTCTGGCAGGCGCAGCAGCTGCAGCACTCGATCATGGGCTACCTGCCCGGTTTCGCGACCCCGCGACTGGTCTGCGACGTCCCGTACGTGGGCAAGCGCTGGGTTCACCAGGTCGACGAGTACGACCGGACGCACGGCGTCTCGTACTGGACGAAGAACTACACGACGGCCCACGACGCCGAGGATCCAGGCGCCCTGCTCAGGCGGTACGCGTACCACGACCCGATCCGGACCCTGCCGCTCGCCGGCCAGGAGTGGTGGCGGGCCCAGGTGCGCGAGCCGGAGCTCTCCGCCGCGCCGGCCTGAGCGCCGCCCCGACACGGGGCTGACCGCGCTTTACCGGGGCGAACCGGCACGGCAGGCTGGACCATCACTGGTCAGCCGACGCCGACGCCGAGGCCGGGGGTGCAAGCTGCGCCATGCGAAAGGTGCGTGCCGTGCTGGCCGCGGTGGTCGCGGCGCCGCTGGTTGCCGGGTGCGGCGGTGGGGGCGGCGGCGTGACCCTGCACTGGTACGTCGGCCAGGAGAGCTCCGGCTCCTACCGGGAGGCCGCGCAGCGGTGCACCGACTCGTCGAACGGGCGCTACCGGATCGCGATGGAGGCGCTGCCGAACAGCGCGGACGCGCAGCGCCAGCTGGTGGTGCGCCGGCTGGCCGCCCGGGACCGCACGGTCGACCTGATCGGCATGGACGTCATCTGGACCGCCGAGTTCGCCGAGGCCGGCTGGCTGCGGCCGTGGGTCGGCGCCCGCGGCGCGCAGGTCTCCGCCGGCGTGCTGGCCGGGCCGCTGGCGACCGCCCGCTACCGCGGCACGCTCTGGGCCGCCCCGTTCACCAGCAACAGCCAGCTGCTCTGGTATCGCAAGTCCCGCACCGGCACGGTGCCGACCACCTGGGACGAGCTGATCAGCGCGGCCGAGGCGCTGCCGCGCGGGCAGCAGGTGGTCGCCGTGCAGGGCGCCCGGTACGAGGGCTACACGGTCTGGGTCAACTCGCTGCTCGCCTCGGCCGGCACCGAGCTGGTCGCCGACGCCGACCGGCCGGACCGGGCCAGGGCGGGGCTCGCGGCCGGACCGACCGAGCAGGCGCTCGGCGTGATCCGCCGGCTGGCCACCTCGCCGGCGGCCGACCCGGGCCTGTCGGTGGCGACCGAGCAGGACACCCGGCAGGCGATGCTGTCCGGCGCCGCGTCGTACTCGCTGAACTACCCCGCGGTCTATGCCGCCGCCCGGGCCGAGCAGCCCGGGCTGGTCGACGACCTCGGCTGGGCCCGCTATCCCGAGGTCGTCGCCGGCCGCCCCTCCCGCCCGCCGCTGGGCGGCATCAACCTCGGCGTCAGCGCGTACTCGCCGCATCCCGAGCAGGCCTTCGACGCCGCCGCCTGCCTGCGCAGCGAGGCCAACCAGGAGCTGGGCGCGACCCGCGGCAGCCTGCCGCCGACGATCGCGGCCCTGTACGACGACCCGGCGGTGGCACGGCAGTTCCCGTTCGGCCGGCTGCTGCGGGAGTCGATCGCGGCCGCGGCGCCGCGGCCGGCCACCCCGGCCTACGCCGACGTGTCGCTCGCGGTGCAGCAGGTGCTGCACCCGCCGGCGTCGGTCGACCCGGCCCGGGACGTGCCGGGACTGCGCCGCACGATCGACGACGCGCTGGCCTCCAAGGCGCTGCTGTGAGGCGAGCCGCGAGCGAGCAGCGGGTGGCGGGTCCGCCGCCGCGGGAGCGCCGCGGGCCGGCCGCCGCGCCCGCCCGCCGGGTCCGGCGCAAGCGGCGCCCGCGCGCCGGCCGGCGCCGCGCCTGGCTGCTCACCGCCCCGGCTGTCGCCGTCATGCTGGCCGTCTCCGGATTCCCGGTCGGGTACGGGGTGTGGCTCTCGCTGCAGCGCTACGACCTGCGCTTCCCGGCCCAGCGCGGGTTCGTCGGGCTGGCCAACTACGCCGCCGTGCTGTCGGCGCCGGTGTTCTGGAGCGACCTGGCCGCCACCGCGGTCATCACCGTGCTCGCGGTCGGCCTCGAGCTGGTCCTCGGGCTCGGCATCGCGCTGATCCTGCGCCGCGGGCTGGCCGGCCGGCGGGCGCTCAACGCCGCGCTGCTGCTGCCGTACGGGATCATCACGGTGGTCGCCGCGTTCGCCTGGCAGTACCTGGCCACGCCGAGCCTGTCGTTCCTCACCGACCGGGCCTGGCTGGGCGAGCGGTGGTCGTCGTTCGCCGTGATCATCGCGACCGAGGCGTGGAAGGCGACCCCGCTGGTCGCGCTGCTGCTGCTGGCCGGCCTGGCCGCGGTGCCCGAGGAGCTGATGGAGACCGCCAGGCTGGACGGGGCCAGCGGCTGGCAGCGGTTCACCGGGGTGCTGCTGCCGGCGATCCGGCCGGTGCTGCTGGTCGTGCTGCTCTACCGGACGCTGGACACGGTGCGGGTCTTCGACACGGTGTTCATCCAGACCAACGGCGCGAACGGCACCCAGACCGTGTCCCTGCTCGCGTACGACCAGCTGGCCGGCCGGCTCAACCTCGGCCTCGGCTCGGCCGTGTCGATGCTGCTGTTCCTGCTCGCCGCGGTCATCGCGGTCGGTTTCGTCTGGGTGTTCCGGGCCGACCTGCGCGAGCTGTCCCGGGGGCCGGGATGAGGCGCGCCGGCTGGTATGCCGGCACGGTCGCCGTGCTCGTGGTCGCGGTGCTGCCGGTGCTGTGGATCGTCTCGCTGTCGCTGAAGTCGCCGGCCACGATCAGCGACAAGCGGCTGTGGCCGGTGCAGCCGACGCTGGAGAACTACCGCAGCATCTTCGGTTCGGCGCTGTTCACCCGGGCGCTGCTCAACTCGGTCGGCATCGGGCTGATCACCACCGTGCTCGCGGTCGCCCTGGCCACCCCGGCCGCGTACGCGCTGACCCGGCTGCGGTTCCGGGGCAAGGCGCTGGTGTTGCCGCTGACCCTGGCCGTCGCGGTGTTCCCGCCGATGGCGCTGGTCGGGTCGCTGTTCGACCTGTGGCGGGCGCTGGGGCTCTACGACACCTGGCCGGGGCTGGTCATCCCGTACCTGTCGTTCGCGCTGCCGCTGGCGATGTGGACGCTGACCGCGTTCTTCCGCGGGCTGCCGTGGGAGATGGAGGAGGCCGCGCAGGCCGACGGCGCCACGCCGTGGCAGGGGTTCCGCCGCGTGCTGGTGCCGCTGGCCCGGCCGGGCGTGCTCACCGCGGCGATCCTCGTGTTCTTCTTCGCCTGGAACGACGTCGTGTTCGCGATCTCGCTGACCTCCTCCGACCGGTCCCGCACGGTGCCGGCGGCGCTGGCGTTCTTCCCCGGCGACGAGCAGTTCGCCCAGCCGGTCGGCAGCATCGCCGCCGCGGCCGTCGTGGTGACCGTGCCGGTGCTGGTGGCGACGCTGGTCTTCCAGCGCCGGCTGGTCGCCGGGCTCACCGCCGGCGTGGTGCGGCCGTGACACGGCCAGGCGGGCAGAGGCCGGCGCCGTGAGCCGGATCGAGCTGGACGAGCTGTCCGCCTGCGCGCCGGACGGCACCGCCCCCGTGCTGCACGAGATCTCGCTGGCGGTCGAGGACGGCGAGCTGCTGACCGTCGTCGGGCCGTCCGGGTCCGGCAAGACCACGTTGCTGCGGGCGCTGATCGGGCTGGCCGACATCCCGGCCGGCACGCTCTGGCTGGACGGCGAGGACGCGACCGACTGGGCCCCGGCCGAGCGGGACATGGCGATGGTCTTCCAGGACCACGCGCCGTACCCGCACCTGCGGGTGCGGGACAACCTCGCGCTGCCGCTCCGGCTGGCCGGGCTGCCGGCGGCCGAGGTGGCCGAGCGGGTCCGGGAGGTGGCCGACCGGTTGCAGCTGACCGTGCACCTCGACCGCTGGCCGAACCAGCTCTCCGGCGGGCAGCGGCAGCGGCTCGCGCTCGGGCGGGTGCTGGCCCGGCCGCGGCCGGCCGCCTACCTGCTGGACGAGCCGCTGTCGGCGGACCCTGAGCTGCGCGGCCGGCTGCGGGCGATGATCGCCGGCACCACGACGGTCTGGGTCACCCCGGACATCGCCGAGGCGGCCGTGATCGGCGACCGGGTCGCGGTGCTCCGGGACGGCCGGCTCAAGCAGTTGGGCACCCCGCAGGACCTGGCCGAGCGGCCGGCCAGCCTCGACGTCGCCGCGCTGGCGCCGCTGACCGTGCTGCCCGGCTCGATCGCGGACGGGTCGCTGCGGCTGCCGATCGGCACGCTGCCGACCGACCGGCCGGACCGGGACCCGGTGCTGGTCGGCATCCGGCCGGCGGACCTGCGCCCGGACGGCGACGGGGTGCGGCTCACGCTGCTGGCCGGCGACGACGGGGTCGAGCCGGACGGGACGGTACGGCTGCGGCACCCGGCGCTGGCCCGGGCGGCCGCGGAGAACCCGGCGGTCTCGGCCGAGATCCTGGCCCGGGTGGACCCGGCCGGCCGCCGGGCGGTGCCGGTCGTGCTCGACCCGGCCCGGGTGCTGCTGTTCGACCCGGACACCGGCGCCGCGCTCTAACCGGTGTGCGCGCCGAGCAGGCGGGCGATCGTCTCGTCGTCCCAGGAGTGGCTGCGCAACAGCTGGTAGCGCTCGCAGGACAGCCGCAGGTAGCCCTCGGCGTCGGTGCTGTCGGTGAGCAGCCCGGTGCGCCGCAGCACCTCGACCGCCGGCTCGAACTCCTCGGTGAACCAGGTCTCGGCCGCCTCCCGGCGGTCGAGCATCCGGCCGCGCTGCTGCATGTAGCGGAAGCTCCAGGCCTCGACCATCTCGGCCAGGGTGCCGAAGTCCTCGCCGCGGTGCAGCTCGATCCGCGCCCGCATCCGCGGCGGCAGCGGCACCCGCTCGGCGAACACCCGCTCGTGCCCCTTGGTCGGCAGGTCCTCCAGCCGCAGGTTGCGCCCGGCACCGACGGCGGTGAGCACCTCGATGACGTGCGCGTTGATCGTGGTCCAGCCGAGCGCCCGGCCGACCGCGACCCGGTGGTGGCCGTCGATGACGAAGTGCACGTCGCCGATCCGGTAGACGTCGATCGGCGGCACCTCCTCGCCCCGGCGCAGGGCCGCGTCGATGCGCGCGAACCGCCGCTCCACCTCGTCGGAGGTCGGCCGGAACAGCCGGTCGAAGCCGGTGTTGCGGTCCACCGAGCCGACCACCGAGTCGATGTCGATGACCTGCTCGCCGAGGTCGCGCTCGCCGCGCCGGCCGAGTGCCGCCACCACCTCGTCGAACGGCAGCAGCACGTCGTACGTCGCGGACCGGCCGTGCAGCCGGCGGCGGACCGCGGAGATGGCGGCCCGCCGCCGCGCGCGGAGAAAGTCGTCGCGGGCGTCCTGCTGCGGGAAGCCGGTGTCGGTCGCCATCGCCGACAGTCTGACGCCCGAGCGTGTCCGGCGACAGCGGGCTTTTGACACGTCCGGACCTGTACTCACCGGTAACTCCCCCGCGAAACTGAAGATCCCCCTCACCCGAAAGGCAGGTGGCGACGTGGCCGCTGCTCTTTCTCCGATCCGCCGGATGGTCGCGCTGGCCGGCGGGACGCTGCTCACGGCCGGCCTGCTGGTCGTCGCCGGCTCCGCCTCCCCCGCCGCGGCCGCACCAGGCTCCGGTCCGACCGCGGTGGTCGCGCTGGGCGACTCGGCGATCTCCGGCGAGGGCGCCGGTGCGTACGAGCCGGGCACCGACGGCCCCGGCGGCGACTTCTGCCACCGCTCGACCCGGGCGCTGATCCGGCAGACCGCGATCCCCGGCATCCAGAACAAGATCAGCCTGGCCTGCTCCGGTGCCGCGAGCTCGGACGTGCGGATCAACGGCACCACGCACTACACGGAGCCGTCGCAGGCCGACCGGCTGCGCGCGGTGGCCCGCGACAACGACGTGAAGATGATCGTGCTGCAGATCGGCGCGAACGACGACCCGCAGTTCGCCGACACCGTGCTGTCGTGCGTCGAGGCCTGGGCCAACCCGTTCGGGCCGGCGTGCTCGGCCGCGCTCGCGACCCAGTGGCCGGCCCGGGTCGCCGCGATGGCGCCGAAGGTGGAGGCGGTCGTCAACGACGTGCGGACGGTCATGCGCCAGGCCGGGTACGCGGACTCGGCGTACCAGTTCGTGCTGCAGTCGTACGCGTCGCCGTTCACGGAGAACATGAACTCGATCACGCACGCGTTCGAGGGTTGCCCGATCCGGCTCGCCGACGCGAAGTTCTCCCGGACGCAGGCCGTCGGGCAGCTGTCCGCGGCGCTGCGCGGCGTGGCGCAGCGGACCGGCGTGCGGTTCCTCGACCTGGCCCGGGCCACCGAGGGCCACGAGGCCTGCAACCGGTCGACGTCGGCGCACTGGATCACGCCGCTGACCGTGGACGTGAGCACCCTGCTGCACTCGGCCGACCCGAGCCACATCGTGCAGCAGTCGTTCCACCCGAACGCCGCGGGGCACGCGCAGCTGGGCCGCTGCCTCACCGAGTTCTTCGGCGACGGGCTGACCGAGGGATCGTGCCTGCGCGGCGCCGACGGCAGCCTGCACGCGACCGCCGGCATCACCGCGCCGACGGTGCGGGCGGCCGCGGTCAGCTGAGCAGGTTCGGGCGCGGGTTCTCCGCTTCGGCCACCTCGGCCAGGGTCGGTGGGTCCGCGCCGGGGCGGGCGCAGGTCAGCGAGGCGACCAGGATCGCCCGGTCGAGCACGGCCGGCAGGTCGACGCCGGCCAGCCCGGCCTTGCCCCGGCCGAGCGCGCCCCGCTCGGCCAGCGCCGCCAGCAGCCCGGAGCTGAACGCGTCGCCGGCGCCGAGGGTGTCCACCACGTCGACCGGCGGCGCGTCCCGGTGCACCGCCCGCCGGTCCGGGCCGAGCGCCACCGCGCCGTCCGCGCCGAGGGTGACCACGACCAGCTCCGGGCCGGCCGCCGCCCACCGGGTCGCCGCGGCCACCGGCTCCTCCCCCGGGTACAGCCAGGCCAGGTCCTCGGCGCTGACCTTCACCAGGTGAGCCAGCGCCACCACCCGCTCGACCGCGGCCCGGCCGGCCTCGACCGGGCCGAGCTTGGCCATCCGCACGTTGGGGTCGTAGCTGATCGTGGTGCGCCCGGCCGCCCCGACCCGGGCCAGCAGGTCGACGATCCGGCCCGCGCCCGGCTCGAGCTCCAGCGTCAGCGAGCCGGTGTGCAGCGCGTCGGGCTCGTCGGCGACCACGCCCGCCAGCTCGGCCTCGGTCCACTGCCAGTCGGACGTGCCGGAGGTCCAGAAGTCGTAGCGGGCCACCCCGTCGGGATCGAGGGTCGCCACCGACAGCGTGGACGGCTCGGACGCGTCGACGATGTGCCGCGGGTCCACTCCGGACTCGGCGATGTGCGCGCGGAACAGCTGGCCGAACGGGTCCCGGGACAGCCGTGCGGCCAGCGACACCGGCTGGCCGAGCCGGCCGAGGCCGACCGCGACGTTGAGCGGGCTGCCGCCCGGGTGGGCGATGAACCGCCGGTCCCCTTCGGCGACGAGGTCGATGATCGCCTCGCCGAGCGCGGTCACCATGCGCCGACCGTAGGGCATGTCTCCCACCGCCGGGCGCCGCCCGCATCCCCGCCGGTCGGGAGAGACCTAGACGGGCGGTGGCCGGTCCTCGTACGGGGTGGACAGCACGACCGTGGTCCGCGTCGACACGTTGGCCCGGGACCGGATCTCCTGCAGCAGCGCCTCCAGCGCGCCCGGCCCCTCCACCCGCGCCTTGAGGATGTACGACTCGTCGCCGGCCACGCTGTGGCAGGCCTCGATCGCGGTCAACCCGGCCAGCCGGTCCGGCACGTCGTCGGGCTGGGCCGCGTCGATCGGCTTGACCGAGACGAACGCGGTCAGCGGCAGGCCGAGCAGGTCGGGGTCGATCCGGGCGCTGTACCCGCGGATCACCCCGCGCTGCTCCAGCCGCCGCACCCGCTGGTGCGCGGCGGACACCGACAGGCCGACCCGTACGGCCAGGTCGGTGTAGCTGGCCCGGCCGTCCGCGGTCAGCTCCCGCACCAGCCGCCGGTCCACCGCATCGAGCTGCTCCACGAACACGACGCTCTCACAATTTGCGCAGATTGCGGCTCGTACGGTTGAGGCGCTCGACGCCCGTGTCGGTGACGACGACGATGTCCTCGATCCGGGCGCCGTGCCGGCCGGCGAGATAGATGCCCGGCTCCACGCTGAACGCCATGCCCGGCTCCAGCGGCCGGGTGTTGCCGCCGACGATGTAGGGCTCCTCGTGGGTGAGCACGCCGATGCCGTGCCCGGTGCGGTGCAGGAACGCCTCGCCGTAGCCGGCCGCGGCGATCGCGTCCCGGGCCGCCGCGTCGACCGACTCGGCCGGCACGCCGGGCCGGACCGCGGCCACCGCCGCCTGCTGGGCCGCCTGCAGCACCGGGTAGTACGCGGCGAACTCGGCCGGCGGCTCGCCCAGCACGTAGGTGCGGGTGGAGTCCGAGCAGTAGCCGTCCGCGGTGGTGCCGCCGATGTCGACCACCACCGGCTCGTCCGTGCCGATCACCCGGTCGGAGACCTCGTGGTGCGGGCTGGCGCCGTTCGGCCCGGAGGCGACGATCGTGAAGTCGACGCTCGCATGCCCCTCGGCCAGGATCGCCTCGGCGACATCCCGGCCGACCTCCCGCTCGGTCCGGCCCGGCCGCAGCCACTCGGCCATCCGCTCGTGCACCCGGTCGATCGCCGCGCCGGCCGCCCGCAGCGCCCCGACCTCGTCCGGGGCCTTGCGCTCCCGCAGCGGTCCGAGCACCGGGCCGGCCAGCTCCTGCTCGGCGTCCGGCAGGGCCGCCCGCAGGCCGAGCACCTTCACCGCGTGCATGTAGTCGTCGACCGCGACCCGCCCGGCCTGGCGCGGCAGCTGCTTGGCCACCAGCGCGTACGGGTCCTCGCCGTCGGCCCAGTCGAGCACGTCGAGGCCGAGCCCGCCGAGCGGGGAGGCCAGCGCGGCCGGGCGCTCCAGCTTCGGCACCACCAGCACCGGGTCGCCGGCCGCCGGCAGCACCAGGCAGGTGATCCGCTCGGCGCCGTGGCCGGGATAGCCGGTGAGGTAGCGCAGGTCGGCGCCCGAGCCGATCAGCAGCGCGTCGAGACCGGCCGCCGCGGTGGCGGCACGCGCCCGCGCCAGGCGGTCAGCGAAGTTCACGGCGTCGAGTGTGCCAGGGTGGGCCCGTGCTGATGCTGCTGGACTCGGCGAGCCTCTACTTCCGTGCCTTCCACGGCGTGCCGGAGTCGGTGACCGCGCCGGACGGGACACCGGTGAACTCGGTGCGCGGCTTCATCGACATGATCGCGTTCCTGGTCCGCCGCCGCCGGCCGGACCGGCTGGTCGCGTGCCTCGACCTTGACTGGCGGCCGGCGTTCCGGGTCGCCGCGGTGCCGTCGTACAAGGCGCACCGGGTCAGCCCGAGGGGCGGCGAGACCGTTCCGGACGGGCTGGTGCCGCAGATCCCGGTGATCCTGGAGGTGCTGGACGCGCTCGGCATCGCCACGGTCGGCGCCGACGGCTTCGAGGCCGACGACGTGATCGGCACGATCGCGCACGCCTCGACCGAGCCGGTCGAGGTGGTCAGCGGCGACCGCGACCTGTTCCAGGTGGTCCGCGACACGCCGCCGGTGCACGTGCTCTACGTCGGCAAGGGCGTGCGCAACCTCGAGGTGATGGGCGAGGCCGAGGTCGCGGCCAAGTACGGCGTGCCGGGCCGGGGATACGCCGACTTCGCGGTGCTGCGCGGCGACCCGAGCGACGGGCTGCCCGGGGTCAAGGGCGTCGGGGAGAAGTCGGCTGCCGCGCTGGTGACCAAGTTCGGCTCGCTGGACGCGCTGGTGGCCGCGCTCGACGCCGGCACCGACAGCGGCTTCCCGGCCGGCACCCGCACGAAGCTGGCCGCCGCCCGCGACTACCTGGCCGCTGCGCCGGCGGTGGCCAGGGTGCGGACCGACGCGCCGCTGCCGGACTACGACGCGACCGTGCCGGTCGAGCCGGCCGACCCGGCCCGGCTGGTCGAGCTGGCCGAGCGGTGGAACCTGGACTCGCCGCTGAACCGGCTGCTGTCGGCGCTGCCGAAGAAGCCGAAGGGTTAGGACCCGGTCGGCCGCCAGGTGTAGTCGCCGTCGTCGGACGCGACGGTCACCTGGATCTTCTGCTGCGTCTGGCCCTGGATGTCGCAGGTGAACGTCTCGCCCTTGGCGACCTTCTGGTTGTCCGGGCAGTTCACCACGATCGTCGACCCGCCGAACTTCTCCTTGTATTGCTGGGAGATCGTCGAGTTGAGCGCGGTCGCGTCGAACACCTTGGGCCGCAGCGCCAGGAAGCCGAACACGCCGCCGAGCACGACCAGCACCGCGATGACGCCGAGCACCGCGAACAGCGCGCCGCGGCCCTTCTTCGCCGGCGGCGCCGGCGGCGAGTAGGCCGGCTGCCCGTACTGCTGCCCGTACGGCTGCTGGTAGCTGGTCGGCCCGTAGCCGCCGCTTTGCCCGTACTGCTGCGCCTGGCCGAACTGCTGGGTCTGCCCGTACGAGGCGAACTGCTGGGTCGACTGCTGGCCGCCGTACTGGTCGTAGCCCTGCTGGCCACCGTAGCCGGCCTGGCCGTAGCCGCCCTGCCCGTACTGCTGGCCGCTGTCGTAGCCGGGCTGGCCGCTCGGCTGGCCCCAGCCCTGCTGGCCGGAGTCGTAGCCGGGCTGCCCGTACGCCGGGGCCGAGCCGTACTGCTGGGTCGGCTGGGCGCCCTGCTGGCCCCAACCCTGCTGGTCCCACTGCTGGGTCGGCTGCGCACCGGACTCGTAGCCGCCGGGCTGGCCGGGCGGCGGGCTCCAGCCCTGCGCGGGCTGCGCGCCGGACGAGGGCTGGCCGGCCTGCTGGCCCCAGCCCTGCTGCTGCTCCCACCCCTGCTGGCCGTAGCCCTGCTGGGGCTGATCGGGCTGGCCCCAGGGCTGCTGCGGCTGCGGGGCGGACGGGTAGGGCGGCTGGGCCGGCTGGGCCGGCTGCTGGCCTGAGGTCGGACCCTGACCCCAGCCCTGCTGCCCGTACTGCTGGCCGGAGGGGTAGCCGCCCTGCGGCGGCTGCTGGCCGTACTGTTGCTGCGCAGCCTCCTCGCCCTCATCCTCCGGGCGATATTGCCCGTACGCCGGCTGCTGCCCGTAGGGCTGCTGGCCGCGCTGCGGGTCCTGCTCGGGCGGCTGCCCTGGCTGCATCGTGGTCTCCTCCACACCTGCCCGTGCTCCGCGCCCGTCGGCGACGAGACGCGCTCCAGACCCTACGCGGTCCCCAGGGTCCAGGTGTACTTGCCCGAATTGTCCACTACCGTGACGGTCACCGCACGCCGTCCCCCGGCATTGTCGGTCGCCGTGCACCGGAACGTCACGCCTGCCTGCTGCCGCTGGTCGCCGGGGCAGCGGACGGCGACCGGTCCGGCGAGCCGGGCGGTCAGCCGGTCGGCGATCTGCCGCTGGACGGCGGCGGAGTCGAGATAGTGCGGCCGGGTCAGCCACAGCGCGACGCCGCCCGCCAGCACGGCCAGCACCACCAGCGCGCCGACCAGGGCGACCCGGCGGGCGACCCGCGGGTCGTCGGCCGCCGGCCGGCCCGGCGGTGCGGGCGGCTCCGGGTCGCCGGTGTCGAGGCCGTAGCCGGGCGGCTGGACGGCGGCGGCCCGGTCCCGGGACGAGCCCGGGACACCGGTGGCCGCGGCGGACAGGCCGGCCCCGATGCGCTTCGAGCCCTCGGTCGGGTCCGGTGCGGGCTCACCCGGCCGCGTCGCCCTCCCGGGCCAGGCAACCGGGCCCGCGGCGGCCGGGTCGGCGGCGGCCGGGTCGGTGGCGGCCGGGTCGGCGGCGGCCGGGTCGGCGGCGGCCGGGTCGGTGGCGGCCGGGTCCGTGGCCGGGCTGGCGGCAGGGCCCGCGGCGGCCGGGCCCGCGGCCGCGTCGGCGGCCGCGTCCAGCGGGGTGTTGCAGCGCACGCAGGCCGGCGCGCACGGCGGATTCAGGGTCGAACACGTCGTACAGGTCATACCGTCCGGCACGGGCTAGACCGTACCGGCCGTGGCCACCACTCCCCGGCGTACCGCGGCCACGGCGGCCCGCGCGGTCCCGGCCAGCTCGGTGCCGCCGACCGCGGCGAGCTGGTCGAGCAGGTCCAGCAGCTGCTTGCTCCAGCGGACGAAGTCACCCGCGGACAGCTCCTGCCCGGCCGACACGGACGCGCCGAGCACCCGGTCCAGCGGCTCGCCGCGGGCCCACCGGTACGCGGCCCAGGCGAAGCCGGAGTCGGGCTCCCGGGTCAGCGCCAGCCCGTGCCGCTGCTCGTCCTCCTCCAGCTCGGCCCACAGCCGCCGGGTCGCCTCGACAGCGCCGCGCACCGGGCCCTCGGGCAGCCGCACCGGCGCCTCGGCCTCCCGGCGCGACTCGTACACCAGCACCGACACGGCGGCGGCGAGCTCGGCCGCGGACAGCTCGTCCCAGACCCCGGCCCGCACGCACTCGGCGACCAGCAGGTCGGACTCCGACCAGATCCGGGCCAGCTGCCGGCCGGCGTCGGTCACCCCGCCGGCGTCGGCGCCGCTGCCGGCCAGGTAGCCGCGGGCGGTCAGCAGCGCGCAGACCTGGTCGAACGTGCGGGCGATGGAGTGGGTGCGGTTCTCCACCCTGGTGCGCAGGCTGGCCGTGTCCCGCTGCAGCCGGGCATACCGCTCGGCCCAGCGGGCGTGCTCCTCCCGGTCGGCGCAGCCGTGGCACGGGTGCTGGCGCAGCTCCCGGCGCAGCCGGGCGATCTCCTCGTCGTCGGCGGCCGGTGAGCGCCCCCGGCGCCGGCGCGGTGCGTCCTCCGGCCGCGCGTTGCGCAGCGTCGAGGCCAGGTCGCGGCGGGCCTGCGGCGAGCGGTGGTCGAAGTGCTTGGGCATCCGGACCCTGGCCAGCGGCTCCACCGGGGTGGGGAAGTCGACCGGGGACAGCCGGCCGGCCCACCGGTCCTCGGTGACCACCAGCGGGCGCGTCTCCCCGGCCGGGTGCACGCCCGGGTCGACCACGACCGCCATCCCGGACCGGCGCCCGCTCGGCACCCGGATCACGTCGCCGGGCCGGAGCCGCTCCAGCGACTGCTCGGCCGCGGCGCGCCGGGCGGCCGCGCCCTCCCGGGCCAGCGCCGACTCCCGCTCCTTGAGCCGCTGCCGGAGCGCGAAGTACTCGGTGAAGTCGCCGAGGTGGCAGTGCATCGACTCCGCGTAGCCGGCCAGCGCCTCCTGGTTCCGGTCCACCTGCCGGGCCAGCCCGACCACCGCCCGGTCCGCCTGGAACTGCGCGAACGAACGCTCCAGCAGCTCGCGCGCCTGCGGCCGGGACAGCTGCCGGGACAGGTTGACGGCCATGTTGTACGAGGGCCGGAACGACGAGCGCAGCGGGTAGGTGCGGGTCGAGGCCAGCCCGGCGACCTGCTCCGGGTTGACACCGGGCGACCAGAGCACGACCGCGTGCCCCTCGACGTCGATGCCGCGCCGGCCGGCCCGCCCGGTCAGCTGGGTGT
>Ga0068870_10000367_pt1 | contig 16912 bp, 17 predicted proteins | sample KBSMisM62_FD_66599 | JGI IMG/M metagenome (GOLD analysis project Ga0068870, IMG submission 66599) | Miscanthus rhizosphere microbial communities from Kellogg Biological Station, Michigan, USA - KBS Miscanthus M6-2 | ecosystem: Host-associated > Plants > Roots > Rhizosphere > Soil ...
ATCCGCTTGGCCCGCCGGTCGAAGTAGGTCCCGTAGGCCATGCCGCCCCCGTTTCGTACCACGTCGTAGAACGTGCCCGGATCCACGCCCGACTGCACGCACATCGCGAGCGCCTCCGCCACCGCCACCGACGTCACCGCGGCGAGGCCGTTGTGGATCAGCTTCACGCGATTGGCCATGCTGGAGCCGCCGACGTACATGTGCATCTTGCCCATGATGGCGAGGTAGGGCGCGATCAGGGGGAGGCGGGAGGCCTCGCCGCCCACGATGAAGAAGATCTGCCCCTCCACCGCCTGCGGCTGCGAGCCCAGCATCGGAGTGTCCATGTGGTCCACGCCCCGCTCACGGAGCGCGGCGTGCACCGCGGTGGTGACCGACGGGCTCACCGTGGAGCAATCGCAGGTCACGAGCCCGCGGCGGGCCGAGGCCGCGATCCCGCCCGCCCCGAGGTACACCTCGCGCACGATCGCGTCGTTGGGCAGGCACGTGAAGAGCACCGCGCACTGGCTCGCCACCTCCGCGACCGAGGCGGCCGCCGTCGCGCCGGGCAGGCGCGCGGCCGACGCCAGCGCGGCGGGGCTCGCGTCGTGGGCCACCAGGGCCACGCCGCCCTTCGCCAGGTTGGTGGCCATCGGCAGTCCCATCGTGCCGAGACCGATGAATCCGACTCTGTCGCTCATGGATCGCTCCTCGATCGCGCGTGAGTGGAGACTAGGTGATGGAGACGGCGGTGCGGACCGGGTGCCGGACGCCGGCCACGATCAGGGCCGAGGCCTCGCCGTGGTCCAGCAGGAACGGCGCGAGCTGCTGGAGCGCGACGCGCCCGAAGCGCGCCCGGAAGCGGCCGCCGCGGACGCGGCAGAACAGCTGGTCGCGCTCGCTCTCGAGCGAGGCCGGATCGAGGGGCTCGTGGTAGTCGCCCGCGAGGACCAGCTCGACCCGCCGCAAACGCCCGCCGTCCGCTTCCAGGCGGAGGCGCTGCACCACGAACGGGCTGCCGGCCAGGGCGGGATCCTCCGCGTCGAACCAGTTTCGCTCGCCCTGGCAGAGGACCAGACAGCGGCCGTCCTCGGTGCGGGTCATGGCGAGGAGGAAGAAGCGCAGCACCGCGGGATCGACGATCTCGGTGCCGTCGTGGAAGACTCGCCCCTCCCCATCGACGCGATAGTGGTACTCGCGCGGCGTTCCGCTCATCGGGCCTCCGCAACCGGCACGGAGGGCTGGCGCTCGACGCGACGGGCCAGCAGGGCGCGGGCCTCCGCCGGGCGGCCCGCCCGCAGGTAGGCGGCGAGCAGCGTGTGCTCGAAGAGGTCGCGCTGCGCCCACGATCCGCCCACCCGCACGAACTGATCGAGCACCGGGGCCAGTGCCGCGATCGCCTCCTCGTACCGCCCGCCCGCGAACGCGGCCATGCCCGCCGCCAGCGCCGGCGTCACCGGTCCGGCCGGAGCCCGGCCCTCGGCCTCCTCCTCGCGCAGCCGCGCGAGCCAGCGCTCGAGCGCCCCGCTCTCTCCCGCGGCGGCCAGCGCCACCGCGCAGTGGGCGTCGAGGAACGCGAGTCCCGGATCGGCGAAGCTCGCTCTCGCGTGACGGGCCACCGCCCGCCACGCCTCCGGCCGCGGCGCGGCCCCGGCCAGCTCGCGGCGCCAGAGCAGCGAGGCGCTGTCCACCACCGTGGTGAACGCGGAGCAGAGCGACCGTCCCGGCGCGATGGCCGACTCGTAGATCGCGAGGGCCGCGTCGGAGCGCCCGCAGGCCAGCTCGAAGAGGGCGCGGTGCCACGAGAGGTGGCAGTGCAGCGCGGCCTCCGGCGGGTAGCTCGGGATCCAGCCCGCCACGAACGCGACGCCCGCCGCGTCGTCACCTCGCTCGTACAGCACGTGGGCCCACGCGTGGGCGGCGTGGGCGTTGCGCGGCTCCAGCGCGAGGGCCCGCTCGATGAGCGGAGCGCCCGCCTTCCAGCCGAGGGCCTCGGTGCGGGCGAAGCCGTGGGCGCTCAGGAACCACCAGTCCTCGCCGTAGGCGGGCGCGAGCGCGTCGAGGAGCGCGACCATCTCCTCGTTGCGCCTCTGGCTCCCGCTGAAGCCGATCAGGCCATAGATGCCGTTGGCCGCCGCGAGGGCCACCACGTCGCGCGGAAACTCGGTGAGGTGCTCGCGCACCAGCGCCAGCGCCCGGGCGCCCGGCCCGGTCGCGGCGGCGGCGAGGGCCTCGACGTGCCGCCGCTCGCGCCGATCCAGCCCGCCCGCGTGCTCGACGGCGGCCGCCGCCGCGGCCCGTCCCTCGGGTCCCCGCCCCGCGGTCAGCAGCGCGCGCGACCGGCCCACGTGGGCCAGCGCGAAATCGGGATCGAGGACGAGCGCGCGATCGAAGCCATCCAGCGCCCCCTCCCGCGCGGCGAGCAGGCGATCGACCGCGTCGACGTACGCCTCCGCCGCCGCGGGCGACGTGGTGATCGACAGGCCGTAGCGATCGTGCGGCATCGGACTCAGAAGCGCGACGAGGTCAAGGTGACGTCCGCCCGCGCCCACGCGCGACGGAAGCGCGCGTCGACCGCGGTGGCCTCCGCGCCCTTGCCCTGGGCCCGCAGGCTCTGGCCGAGCCCGAAGAGTGACCAGCCGTTCTCGGGATTGCGCCGCAGGTCCTCGCGATAGACCGCCTCCGCCTCCGTCGCGCGTCCGGCCTGCAGGAGCGCCGTCCCGAGGGCCTGGCGCACCGGGAAGTACCAGGGCGGCGGCTCGGTGAACCAGTGCGCGTCCTGGAGCCGCACCGCCTCCGCGAGGTGCTTCACCGCGGAGTCGGGGTCGCCCGCGCGTGCGGCGATCTCGCCGGCCAGGACCTCGGAGGCGAGCGTCAGCACGTCCGCCATCTTGAAAAAGGCGGCCAGCGTGCGGTCGGCGGGCACGCCGTCGCGCACCGCGCGGAGCGCGGCCAGCTCCGCGGCGGCCTCGTCGCGCCGGCCGGTGGCGAGCAGGGCGGTGCCGCGCGCGTAGCGCCAGGCGCCGGTGACGTAGAGCATGCGGAAGGGCGGAGCGGGCTCGGCCAGCACCTCGCTCCAGCGCCCGAAGCGCACCAGCGCGAGGTAGGGCGCCGCGGGCGCGGTCTCCATGTCCGGCATCTCCAGCACCGCCTCCGGCGACACCGAGGCCGCGAACGCGCGGGCGGCGCTCACGCACTCGGCCCCGCGGCCTTCGAGCCCCGCCGCGTGCCACACGAAGTCGAGGTTGTGCGGGTAGTACATCGTCCGGCGGTAGATCGGACTCGGCTGGCTCTTCGCGAAGTAGGCCCGGTCCGCCGCGACCGCGCGCACGTTGACTTCCACCGCGTCGGCGTAGCGACCGATTCGGTAGTAGATGTGCGACGGCATGTGAACCATGTGGCCCGCGCCCGGCATCAGGGTACGCAGGCGATCGGCCGCCGCCTCGGCGCGCCGGGGATCCGGACTCGCCTCCACCGCGTGGATGAAGAGGTGGTTGGCCCCGGGGTGCAGGGGATCGGCGGCCAGCACCCGCTCCAGCGTGACCACGATCTCCGCGGTGCCGGGCTGGGGAACACCCTCCGGCTTCCACAGGCTCCACGGCCGCAGGTTCATGAGCGCGTCGGCGAAGAGGGTCGCGGCGTCGAGGTCGTCGCGGCGCACGACCTCGCGCATGGCGTCGGCGTAGGCGCGGTCGAGCGCAGCCCGGTCCGCCCCCGGCGCCGCCGAGTGCCGCGCGGCGAGCGCGCCGATCAGCGCCCGCTCCCGCTCGGTGGCCGCGGTGGACGCGAGCGTGCGGGCCCGGGTGACCGCGGCGAGGGCCCCCCGCTCGCGCTCGGCGTCGGTCGGGCTGTTGTAGTTGGAGCCGTGGGTGAGCGCCACACCCCACGCGCACATCGCGCACATCGGATCGCGGCGCGCGGCCTCCTGGAACGCGGCCTGGGCCTCGTAGTGGTTGAAGCAGTAGAGCAGGCGCAGACCTTGGTCGAAGTACGCCTGGGCCTCCGGTGAAGTGGTGGTGATCGCGCGATGATGGCGGCCCAGGTCGGTGAAGAGCGGGGGGGGACCCGACGTCGCGACGCGGGCGTGATCGTGCGCCGCGGGGGGCGAGGAGCAGGACCCCAGCAGGGCCGCGCCGATCAGCAGGACCGGCAGGAGCGCGGGCGGACACGGGCGCATGGACGAGGCTCCTCGGGAGGGCATGAGTCCCCCGAGCGTATCCTCGGAGGGGCGGAGAGGCAACGGGGCCGGCGAACGCCGGCCCCCGAGCGCCAGGGGGAGCTAGGCGGGAATCGCGACGCGCTTCAGGATGTCGAGCTGGTCGAGCACCATCCCGGCCCCGCGCGCGACGCAGGTGAGCGAGTCTTCGGTGACCCGGATGGGGAGACCCGTCTCCTGATGCAGGAGGGCGTCGAGGCCGCGCAGGAGCGCGCCCCCGCCGGTGAGAACGATGCCGTTGTCGGTGATGTCGGCCGCGAGCTCGGGCGGCGTCTTCTCGAGGCAGGCGCGGACCGCGGCCACGATGTCGGCCACCGGCTCCCGCAGCGCGTCGCGTACCTCGAGCGCGGTCACCACCACCGTCTTGGGCAGCCCGTCGAGCAGGTCGCGGCCCTGGACCTCCATCCCCTCGTTGTCGTCGCCCTTGGGGTAGGCCGAGCCGAGCCGCACCTTGGCCTCCTCCGCCCGTCGCTCCCCGACCAGCAGGTCGTAGCTGCGCCGGAGGAACTGGATGATCGCCTGGTTCATGTCGTCGCCCGCGGTGCGCAGCGACTCGCAGTACACCACGCCGCAGAGGGACATCACCGCGACCTCGGTGGTCCCGCCGCCGATGTCCACGATCATGCTCGCCCCGGGCTGCGCCACCGGCAGGCCCGCGCCGAGCGCGGCCGCCATCGAGGCCTGGATCAGGTACACCTCCCGCGCGCCCGCCTGCCGGGCCGCGTCGCGGACCGCGCGCCGCTCGACCTGTGTGATGCCAGAAGGCGTGACGATGACCAGCCGTGGCTGCACGAGACTCCAGCCCCGGCGGGTCTTGTTGATGAAGTAGCGGAACATCTTCTGGGTGCGGTCGAAGTCGGCGATGACGCCGTGCCGGAGGGGCCGGACCACCTGCACCGAGCCGGGCGCCCGGCCGAGCATGGCCTTGGCCTCGTTGCCGACCGCCTGCACCGCGCCGCTCATGTCGACCGCGACGACCGAGGGCTCGTCCAGCACCACGCCCTGGCCCCGGACGAAGAGCCGCGTGTTGGACGTGCCCAGATCTACCGCCAGGTCGCTCGAGAGCATCCGTCCGAGTGTGCTGAGAATCATTTGCTTGAGTGGCCCTCCCGCCGGGCCAGCAACAATTCAAGAAGCGGACCACGATTCGGGCTAATAAAATCGCTATGTTATGTCATGTCTCGACCTCTCACGGTGACGGGCGCTGTCAGTCCCGCCGCTCAGCGCGGCACCGGCGAGGCATCTCCGCCCGCCGCGCCCTGCATCAGGAGCACCGGCAGCGGCCGACCCGGCTCGCCAACCTGGAGCACGCGCGCCGGGTTCTCGACGCCCCCGGCGGCGAAGGCATGCACGAGCCGGCGCCGGTACTCGCGGCCCACGCCCCACTGCTGGATCGGCAGGGTCTTGAGCCGGGCCTTGATCACCACGCTCGATTCCTTGAACGCGTCGACCCCGAAGATCTCGATCGGCTCCAGGATCAGCGGCCCGTGGGCGGGATCGGCGCGAAGCTCCTCGCCCACCTGTCGCATGATCGCGATGACGCGATCGGGATCCTCGTGATACGCGATCTCGACGTCGATCACGTATCCCGACCAGCCGCGGGTCATGTTCGCGAGCGTGGTCACCGCCCCGTTGGGAAAGACGTGAACGGTGCCCGCCAGGTCGCGCAGCGCGATGGTGCGGAAGGTCACCGTCTCCACCAGGCCGCCGGTGCCGTTCACCACCGCCACGTCGCCGACCCGCACCTGATCCTCCAGCACCAGGAAGAACCCGGCGATGACGTCGCGCACGAGATACTGCGCGCCGAAGCCCACCGCGAGGCCCACGATGCCGGCGCCGGCCAGGATCGGGCGCACGTCGAGACCGAGCTGCGAGAGACAGATCATCGCTACCACCGACCAGAGAGCGACGTGGGCGAGCGTGCGGAGCACGCCGGTCAGGGTGGAGACGCGGGCGCGCGTCACCGCCGCCACCGCGCCGGTCCGCTCGCCGGCCCGGACCAGCACCCGCTCGAGCTGCACCAGCAGCGTCCGGAGGACGCGCGCCAGGATGAAGCCGGCGATCAGGACGAGGGCCAGGCGGCCGGCGGAGTGCGCGACGGTCGCGGCAAGGCCGGTGAGGAGCTCGCGGAAATCGGACGAGACCAGTTCCATCGGACGCACCTCCTGGTGACGGGAGTGGGATCAGGCGAAGCGCTGCGTGAGACGGATGCCGAGCCGCGCGGAGGCCTCGTCGAGTCCGGCCACCGCCCGATCGCTCGCGAGCTCGAGGGCGATCGGCCCCTCGGGGCCGGCCGGATCGATATCGACCGCGAGCCGCAGCGGCGAGTCCGGCCAGCGAAAGATCAGGTCGTTCGAGGCGCGATCGTCGACGGAGCCGCCGAGCAGCCCGCGCCACTGGCCGATCGCCCGCGCCTTCGCCCGCGCCCGGAGACGAAGCCCCAGGAGCCGCACCGGCGGGGGCGGATCGGTGACGCCCGGCGGGATCTCGGCGGCCGGCTCGGACGCGGGGCCGGCCTCGACCATCTGCACCACGATGCCCTGGGCCTGCCTGGGATGGAGGAACGCCTCCTTCCACGACGGATCCGAGTCGTCGCGGCCCACGACGTCGTGACCCAGCTCTCGCGCGGCCCGGCACGCCTTGTCGAGGTCCGGCACCTTGAAGGTGACGTGGTGGACCCCGGGGCCGTGCCCGGCCAGGAAGCGATGCAGGAACCCGTCGGGGCCGGTGGGCTCGAGCACCTCCAGGCAACCGCCTCCCTCGAAGAGCCAGGTGGCCCAGCGGAAGACGGTGGAGGGCCGGGTCTTGTCGGGAATCCCGCCCAGCAGCCCCGCGACGATCCCGGGAGCTTGGGCGATGCTCGGCAGGGCAATGGCGATATGATCGAGCCGGGTCGGGGCCATCGGAACCGTCCCATCTTACTCGGAAGAGCGCCGGCCGGCCGATGCATCGGCCGGGCCCCCTTCACCATCTCAAGGGCGGGAGGACAGAGGCTATGAGCGACGAGACCCCCTGGCTGCGGCACCTCGACGAGCGGAGCTATGACGAGGCGCTGGCGGCCGCCGAAGGCGTGGTGATGGTGGACTTCTGGGCCGAATGGTGCGGACCCTGTCGTGCGGTGGCGCCGATCCTCGAGGATCTGGCGCGCACCTCGAACGGCACCGTCACCCTGGCCAAGGTCAACGTGGACGAGAATCCCGGGCTGGCGGCCCGATACGGCATCCGATCGATCCCGACCATCCTGTTCGTGAAGGACGGCAAGGTCCAGGACCAGATGGTCGGCGCCGTGCCGAAGCCCCAGATCCAGGCCAAGCTCCAGGCCGTTTCCAGCAAGTAAGGATGTGATGGCCGGCCGGGGGATCGTACGGTCCTCCCGGTCGGCTGCCGCCCGCCCCAGCGTGCCCCTCGCTCCGCCCTCGTGCTAGGCTCCGGCCCATGGCCGGCGATCTCTACTTCGAGGACTTCACGGTCGGGCGCGAGTTCCACACCGACGGGGCCACCGTCACCGAAAGCCAGATTCTCGACTTCGCGCTCGCGTTCGACCCGCAGCCCTTCCATATGGACCTGGAGGCCGCGAAGCGGTCGATGTTCGGGGGCCTCATCGCGAGCGGCTTCCACTCCATGGCGCTCAGCTTCCGGCTCTTTGCCCAGACGCGCGCGCTCGCCGCGTGCAGCCTGGGCTCGCCGGGAGTGGACGAGCTGCGCTGGCTCAAGCCGGTGCGCCCGGGCGACACGCTGCGGGCCACCGTACAGGTGGTCGAGCAGCGTCCGTCGGGGTCGAAGCCGGACCGGGGAATCATCCGGCTCCACTGGACCGCGCTCAATCAGCGGTCGGAGCCGGTGCTCACCATGACGAGCATGCAGCTCGTCAAGCGGCGCCCCGCCTCCTAGCGCGGCGGGATCAGTCGGCGCAGACGAGGACCGCGGAGCCGAGGGCGTGCATCTCGCCGCCCTCGGAGAAGATCGCGGAAGCGCCGAGAAGAGTGCGCCCCTCGGCCGCGAACGGCCAGCCCATCACCACGAAGCGCTCACCCACCGGCAGCGGCTGGATCACGCTCACCGTGAGCTGGCTCAGCGTGACCTTGTGGCGGCCGAACGCCTCGAGGAGCGCGAAGCCGGTCGGGCAGTCGAGCGCGGCCCACACGAACTCCGCGCGAACCGTCCCGCGCCTATCGAACAGACTCGGATCGGGCGCCCACGGCGCGGCGACCAGGCGCCGGCCCGGGATGGGCCCCGGATAGATCGCGAGGCCGTCGCCCCACTCGCGAGCGGGGCCGCAGACGAAGCAGCTCGGGGTCGAGTGCTCGGTGAAGCCGAGATAGCGCTCCGAGGCCCATTCCGCCTCCGCATAGCTCACCGGTGCCGGCGGCTCGACCTGGAGCGTGGCCGGCTCGGCGTGCGCGAGGGTGACCGCGCCGTCGGTGAGCACGAGCTCGCCGTGCGCCCCGCGCTCGATCCCGAGCGCCCGGTCCAGGGGGACCGGGTGCTCGAGGCTGACCCGGGCCGGCCGCTCCAGGAGGCGGCCGAGGAGGCCCGCCACGTAGCCGCCGCTGGCGAGGTGGGGGGCGCCGCAGAAACGACCCTTCACGGTGACGGCGGAAGCCTCGATCGTCTCGGTATCCATGGCGTCCTCCCTGGCGTCCCCTGGATCGCAATCCCGGTGCCATCCGTGGGTGCCAGTAAAATCAAGGTCTTCAGCTCATCGACCGGGCGCTTCGCCCGGCTCAGGTGGGCGAAAGTCCGCCACCGGAGACCGGCCGATCCTGGTCAATAACCGGCGCGATCCGTGGGACCATGAGACGTGCGCTACCACTTCTCGGGCATCGCCGGCGCGGGGATGAATCCATTGGCGCAGCTCATGCGAGCCCGCGGTCACGACGTGCAGGGCTCCGACCGGTCCTTCGACCAGGGCAAGAATCGCGAGATCGCCGACCGCCTCACCGCGCTCGGCATCTCGATCCGGCCACAGGACGGCTCCGCGATCACCGCCGGCCTCGACCGGTTCGTGTACTCGACGGCGGTCGAGGCAGAGACGCCGGAGGTGCGCGCCGCGCGCGCGCACGGGATCGAGCGCATCCCGCGGCCGGCCTTGCTGGCCGAGGTCGTGGACGCGGGCCGCCCCGGCGTGGCCATCGCGGGCACGAGCGGCAAGAGCACGATCACCGGGATGGTGGGGTGGCTCACTCGCGAGGCGGGTCTGGCCGCGACGGTGCTGGGCGGCGCGGCCCTGGCGGGCGAAGGCGGCAGCTCGTGCTTCCTGCTGGGGGCCGCCGGCGGTCCGGTGGCCGCGGAGGCCTGCGAGTCCGACGGGACCCTCACCGGCTATCACCCGACGCTCGGCCTGATCCACAACATCAGCCGCGACCACGGCGAGGTCGACGCGCTCCGGCCCCAGTTCGAGACCTTCGCCAAGCGATGCGGCCGGCTCCTCATCAACGCGGCCTCCCCGGAAGCCACCGAGGTGGGCCGCGCGGTGGCCGCGCGCACCTACGGGGTGGCGCCGGGCGCCGACGCGCGCCTCGAGATCGTCAGCGTCGGCCCCCATCGGGCCGCCGGCGTGCTCCACACGACGGGCGGGCCGCTCGCGCTCGACGTGCCACAGCCCGGCCGCCACAACCTGGAGAACGGGGCCGCCGCGGCGCTGATCGCGCTCGACCTCGGCCTGGCGCCCGCGACGGTGACCGGCCTGCTCGCCCGCTTCCCCGGCGTGGCGCGGCGCTTCGAGGTCGTCGCGGTCACCCCGAGCGGCATCCGGGTGGTGGACGACTACGCGCACAACGGCGAGAAGCTGCGCGCGGCCATCACCACCGCCCAGGCCGGCGCGGATCGCGTGCTGGCCGTGTTCCAGCCGCACGGGTTCGGGCCCGCCCGCTTCCTGCGCCCGGAGCTCGCCGAGATGATGCCACGGCTCCTGCGGTCCCAGGACCGGCTCTGCTACGCGGAGATCTTCTACGCGGGCGGCACGGTGGCGCGCGACATGTCGAGCCGCGTGCTCGCGGAGGACCTGCCGCCCGCGATGGAGTGCGGTTACGCTCCCGATCACCGCGCGGTCGTGGCGTGGGCGCGGGAGCGCGCCCGGCCCGGCGACACCGTGCTGGTCATGGGCGCCCGCGATCCCGAGCTCCCGGCCCTGGCCCGGGCCGTGGCCGCCGACCTTTCCTAGTCCCGTTACCTCCCGGATCCACGAAGTTCTTGGCGTCCAGCCTTCCGCTCGCCCGCCTGCATCGTTTAGGGTAGCCTAATCATCTGAAGTAGGGAAGACGAAGCACCCTAACGCACACACAAGGAGAGCCCGATAATGCTGACCGTCGGAGACCGCATCCCCGAGTTCGACCTGCAGGCCACCGTCAACATCGAGAAGGGCCGCGAGTTCCAGCAGATCACGGACCGGAGCTACCCCGGCAAGTGGCTGGTGCTGTTCGCCTGGCCCATGGACTTCACGTTCGTCTGTCCCACCGAGATCGCCGAGTTCGGCAAGCGCAACGGCGACTTCCAGGATCGGGACGCTCAGGTGCTCGGCATGAGCACCGACACCCACTTCGTCCACCTGGCGTGGCGCCGCGATCACGCCGACCTCAAGAGCCTCCCGTTCCCCATGCTGGCCGACACCAAGCGCGAGCTGTCGAGCTCGCTCGGCATCCTCCACAAGGGTGAGGGCGTGCCGCTGCGGGCCACCTTCATCGTGGATCCGCAAGGCGTGATCCGGTGGGCCAGCGTCAACGACCTCTCGGTGGGCCGCAACGTCGACGAGGTGCTGCGAGTGCTGGACGCGCTCCAGACCGGTGAGCTCTGCCCGTGCAACTGGCAGGCGGGGGAGCCCACGCTGCAGGTGGCGTGATGGACGCGCTGGAGCAGCTGCGCTCGGCCATCCCCGACGCCGCGCGCGACATCCGCCTGAACCTCCAGGCGGTGCTTCGCGGCGGGGCGCTGACCGACGCCCAGCGCTGGAGTGGCGGCCGCCGCGGCGGTCGCCGCCCGCGCCTGCGCGAGGCGGTGACCTCGGCCGCGAGCGCCGCGGCCGGCCCCGCGGTGGTGGAGGATGCCAAGGCCGCCGCCGCGCTCATGGCGATGAACAACGTGTATTACCGGTTCCGGCACATGGTGGGCAAGCCGGCCTACGGCGAGAAGCCGGCCGGCCTTCGCATGAACCGGCTGGTGCAGCCCGCCACCAACCGCGCCGACTTCGAGCTGATGGCCTTGGCGGTGAGCGCGCTCAACGGATGCGAGATGTGCGTGCGCGCTCACGAGAAGACGGTGACCGACGGCGGGTTGACCACCGATCACGTCAACGACGCGGTGCGGATCGCGGCGACGATCTACGCCGCGGCGCTGGCGCTCGAGGCGGGCGAGACGGAGCCGGCGGCGACTCCGGAGGTCATGACCGCGTAGGCGACGAAGGAAAGAGAGCGCGCGGGTCGTCGCGGCCGGCGGTCAGCGGATCGGCCGCGACGGCTCCGACTCCTGCACGAGACGCAGGGCCCGCTCCGCCTCCTCCAGCGCCCGGCGGCTCTGGGTGAGCGCGAGCAGCGGGAAGTAGTTCCGGTAGAGGGTGTAGCGCAGGTAGAACACGTTCGGGAACCCGGTCCCGGTGGCGAGGCTCTCGTCCCACGTCCCGTCCGCCTTCTGGGTCTCGACCAGGTGGCGAACCCCGCGGGCCAGAGCCTCGGTGTCGCCCTGACCGGACGCCACCAGGCCGAGCAGGGCCCACGCGGTCTGCGACGGCGTGCTGGGAGCGGGCACGAAGCAGGCCTCGCTGTAGCTCGCACAGCTCTCGCCCCACCCCCCGTCCTCGTTCTGCACCGAGGCGATCCACTTGCCCGCCTTCCACATCGCCTTGGCCGCGCCCGGATCCTGGGCCGCGCGGAGCCCGCGCAGGGCCAGGAAGGTCCCGTAGAGGTAGTTCACGCCCCAGCGGCCGTACCAGCTGCCGTTGCGCTCCTGGGTCTCGAGCAGGTAGCCGACCCCGCGCTCGATGGGCGGATCGGACAGCTTGAAGCCGCGCCGGCAGAGCGCCTCCAGCACGCGCCCGGTGATGTCCGGGCACGACGGATCGAGCATCGCGTTGTGGTCGGCGAACGGCACCCGGTTGAGGAAGGCCCAGTTGTTGTCGGCGTCGAAGGCGGCCCAGCCGCCGTCGCTCGACTGCATGCCGATCAGCCACGCGAGCGCGCGCCGCTCGCAGCGCTCCTGGGCCGCGGGGTCGGTGGCGCTCGCGTGCTGCAGCGCGAGCAGCACCATGGCGGTGTCGTCGATGTCCGGGTAGTGCTCGTTGGCGAACTCGAACGCCCAGCCCGACGGCTCCAGATCCGGCCGCTTCACCGACCAGTCGCCGCGCCGGCGGATCTCCCGCTCGATCAGCCAGTCGGCGGCCCGCCGCATCGGAGCGGGAGCGACCGCTCCCATCTCGCCGAGGGCGAACATCGCGATCGCGGTGTCCCAGACCGGCGACACGCAGGGCTGGAAGTAGAAGGCGTCCTCGGTCTCGGTGAGCAGGCCGTCGAACTGCCGGATCGCCTCGATGAGGTCGGGATGGTCGCGCGGGTAGCCGAGGGCGTCGAGCGCCATGATGAGGTACATCATCGACGGGAAGATCGCCCCGAGGCCGTCGCTGTTGCGGGTGTGTTCGAGGACCCACTTCTCCGCCTCGCGGATGGCCGGCTTGCGGATCATCTCCGGCCCGCGGCTCTCCCACACCTTCAGCGCCACGTCGAGCTGACGGAAGAGCGCGGAGAGGCGGTCGCGCTTCGGGAGCTTGAAGCTCTTGCCCGGCACCTCCAGCTCCTCGAGGGTGAAGCCGTCCGGCACCGGCCGAGTGTCGGTCTTGGCCTGGATGATCGCGAGCGGCATCACGATCGCGCGCGTCCACGACGACATCTCGTACATCAGGCCGCCCGGCACCAGCGCCAGCTCCACCGGGATGGTGGGCACGTGGCGGCGGGGGTAGAGCCCGAACAGGCTCAGGTTGATCCGGACGTAGCTGTTGGCTTCCTGGATGCCGCCTAGCTTCAGGATCGTCTCGCGCGCGCGCCGGACCGGATCGCTGTCGACGGAGAGGCCCGCCAGGCGCAGGGCCACGTAGGCCTTGATGGTCGCGTTGACGTCGGACGGTCCGTCCGGATAGATGTCGAACCCGCCGTCCGGCCGCTGCCGATCCAGGATCGTCTGCCGGGCGCGCTGGATCCGGTTCCACGAGGGCGGCTTCCACTCCCCGCGCGGGGGCGGATGGAGCCAGAGCTGCAGCAGCACGTAGTCGGACTCGAGCGTGGAGTCCGCGAGGAGGTCTCCGACCCAGTAGCCCTCCGGCTTCTGGCGCGCGAGCAGCGCGGGCGCCGCCCGCGAGATGGCGCCGCCGGCCGCCTCCGCAAGCGCGGCGCGGCCCTCGGTGGCCGCTTCCTGGTGGGCCGCGCGGGCGTGGAGCGGCTCGAACCATGACGAAGGCATGACAGCCAGTCTACACGAAGGGGGGCCGGAACCGCTGCGCCTAGGACGGCTCCCCCATGCGCGTCATCGGCGAGGTGATGGTGAGGCCGCCGTCGATGACGATGCACTGGCCGGTCACGAACGAGGCCGCGTCGGAGACCAGATAGCCGACCAGCTCGGCCACGTCCTCGGTGGTCCCGTGCCGGCGCACCGGAGTGGCCGCCCGCAGGCGCTCGGTGGCCCGCTCGTAGTCGAGTCCGAGACCCTGGGTCACGTAATAGGTCGACGAGTCGGTCCGGATGAAGCCGGGCGTGACCGCGTTGACGGTCACCCCGCGCGGCCCGAGCTCGAGCGCGAGCCCGCGCACCAGCCCCTCCGCGGCGGCCTTGGCCGCTCCGAGCACGCTGTGGCCATCCATGGCCTGGAAGCTGTCGATGCCCGAGACCAGCACGATGCGGCCGGGGCGGCCCGCCATCAGCGGCACCGCGGCCTGGGCCATGGCCACGAACGCGTCCACCGTGATCGAGAAGGTGCGCCGCACGTTGTGCGGCTTCTGCTCGAGCACGGGCCGGAACGCGGCGGCCGCCGCGTTGGCCACCAGCACGTCGACCCGGCCGAACGCGGCCGCGATGCGGTCGAAGGCGGGTCCCACCCGCTCCGGCTCGGCCAGCTCGAGCGGCAGGGCCATCGCGCGCCGCCCGCTGGCCTCGAGCGCGGCCACCGTTTCCCGCGCCGCCTCCGCATTGCGGCGGTAGGTGATCACGCAGTCGGCCCCGGCCCGCGCGAGGTGAAGCGCGATGCCGCGCCCGATGCCGCGAGAGCCGCCGGTGACGACCGCCACGCGTCCCGCGAGCGGATCGCTCACCGCGTCTCCGTCGCGCCGAGACGTCGGAGGATCGCCTCCGCCTCCTCCACGATCGACGCCACCACGTCCCCGGCCGGGCGGATGTCGTGCACCAGGCCCGCGGACTGTCCGGACGCCGCGCTGCCGTGCTCGACGTCGCCCTCCTCGCGCGCGCGGATCGCCGCCGGCTTGCCCACCCGCTCGTACTGGATCGGGAACGGCTCGATCTCGGCCTGGCGACTCTCCCACTCGCGGGTGAACGCGTTGCGGATCTGGCGATTGGGCTTGCCCGACACCGCGCGCGTCACCACCGTGCCTTCCTCGTCGATGGCCGCGATCTTCTTCTTGTAGTTGTCGTGCCCGTGGGCCTCGAGGGTCGCGATGAAGCGCGTGCCCATCCATACCCCCGTCGCGCCCATCGCGAGCGCGGCCACGAGTCCGCGCCCATCCGCCACGCCCCCGGCGGTGACCACCAGACGGGGCGTCACCGCGTCCACCACCGCGGGGGTGAGCACGAGCCCGCCCACGCGCCCGGTGTGACCGCCGCCTTCGTGCCCCTGGGCGATGATCACGTCGACGCCGTTGGCCGCGTGGTCGCGCGCCTGCTTCACGTTGCCGCACAGGGCCATCACGGTCATCCCGAGCCGGTGCGCCTCCACGGTGAGCGGGCCCGGGTTGCCGAGGCCCGCGATCAGCACCGGCACCCGCTCCTCGAGCGCCACGTCGCACCAGCCCTTGACCGCATCGGTGAAGACCTCGGTCTCGCGGCCGCTGGTGCGGATGGTCGCGAAGAGGATGTCCACCCCGAAGGGCCGATCGGTCAGCGTGCGCACGCGACGGATCTCCTCGCGGAGGAGGGCGGAGCCGCCGTGCGCGGCCGCGATCACCCCGAGCCCGCCCGCGGTGGAGACCGCGGCGGCCAGATCGGCGCGGGCCACGAACGCCATCCCGGCCTGGCAGATCGGGTAGCGGATGCCGAGGCGCTCGCACAGCGCGGTGTGGAGCGGGGAGCGCGTCGCCGTGATCATGCCGCTCACCTCGAGGACGCGATCCGTCGAGCGCCCGGATTCGATGTGGTGCCGGAGGCGGGACTCGAACCCGCAGGCCCTTGCGGACACCGCATTTTGAGTGCGGCGCGTTTGCCAGTTTCGCCACTCCGGCCCGCGCCTATCATACGACAACCCTCCCCGGTATACTGTGAGGCGCTCAACCCATTCCACGGAGGTATTCCGATGGCCGACAGAGCAGGCGCCGTGATGTTCAAGGGCAATCCGATCACCCTGGGCGGTCCCGAGATCAAGACGGGCAGCGACGCGCCCGACTTCACCGCGGTCGACAACGGGCTGCAGCCGGTCAAGCTGAGCCAGGCGCGCGGCAAGGTCATCGTGCTGACCGCGGTGCCCTCGCTCGACACGCCGGTGTGCGACACCGAGACCCGCAAGTTCAACACCGAGGCCGGCAAGCTGGGCGGCGGCGTCGAGGTGTGGACCGTGAGCATGGACCTGCCGTTCGCCCAGAAGCGCTGGTGCGGCGCGGCCGGCGCGACCGCGGTCAAGACCCTCTCCGACTTCCGCGACCGCTCCTTCGCTCAGAGCTACGGGGTGCTGGTGAAGGACGGCCCGCTCACCGGCCTCACCGCCCGTGCGGTCTTCGTGGTCGGCAAGGACGGCAAGGTCAAGCACGCGGAGTACGTGAAGGAGATCACCACCGAGCCCAATTACGACGCGGCCCTCACCGCGGCCAAGCAGGCCGCCGGCGCGTAGCTCGGAGCGATCGGCGGCATCGGCCGCAAGTAGCGGCCAATCTTGCAAAAGGCGGTCGTCCAGGCTACGCTCTACGATACGGTGGGGCTGTAGCTCAGTTGGGAGAGCACAAGGCTGGCAGTCTTGGGGTCAGGGGTTCGAGCCCCCTCAGCTCCACCAAATCTTGACGCGGGGTTACGGAGCGATCCGTGACCCCGCGCGTGTGTTCGGAAGGCTCCAGGTTGCGCGGGGGTTGCGCCGGGTTGCGCGCCTCGAACGCCGCCAGGGCGGCCAGCGCCTGCTGGTCGAGGCGATCCACCGCCGCCTTGTTGGCCCCGGGCACCAGGTGCCCGTAGATGTCCACCGTCACCTTGATCGAGTGGTGCCCGAGCTGGTCCTTCACGTAGACGATCGACTCCCCGTTCTGGAGCAGGCGGGAGGCGAACGTATGGCGGAGATCGTGGAAGCGAATCCGCCGGAGCCTCGCCTTCTCAAGGGCCTTGTGGAAGACGCGTCGCTCGACGTCTGACTTCCAGATCGGCCGCCCCTCCTCGTTGCAGAACAGGAACCTGCTTCCAGCCCTTCGCCAGTGTCTCCTCGGCCCGACGCACGCGGAGCTTCTCGAGCGTCTCGCCGAGCAGCAGCGACAGATCGACGCGACGGATCTTGCCGTTCTTGGGGAGCTCGATCCGCCCGCCCTCGACCAGGCTC
>Ga0068870_10000381_pt1 | contig 16649 bp, 20 predicted proteins | sample KBSMisM62_FD_66599 | JGI IMG/M metagenome (GOLD analysis project Ga0068870, IMG submission 66599) | Miscanthus rhizosphere microbial communities from Kellogg Biological Station, Michigan, USA - KBS Miscanthus M6-2 | ecosystem: Host-associated > Plants > Roots > Rhizosphere > Soil ...
AATAGGGGCTGCATAAAAATAAAGAACAAAGAAGTGAGCATGATTCAGATTATTCAAAAATTCTGAATATATGCAGACTAAAGAACAGTTCTAGATCTTATAAGATCCAATCAAGAAACATGCCAATCCTATCCTTACATCCAAGAGTATTGTAGAAAAACACAATCGGTCCTGTCCATAGTAAGATTAGGCTCGCCACCAATCGAAACTAAGAAAGTATACCTTCTTAGGATTCATCGATGTGATTGCCAAGATAAATTGCTTCTTCACAGTTGTTGCCAACCTTCCAGCCAGAACTATGCCAGTAGCTGTTATGTCCTGCTGATTGTCGACTACTTCGACCAAATATGGCGCGTGGTCAATTCCTGGGCCGTGCTCATATACTGCAAAATCGCAACCAAATTTGATTCCCGGCGAAACGACATACCCTCCATCTCTTAATTTTTTGAATACTAGATACTTCATGTCAAAATCTACATATTGTTTTCTACAAATCTCTTTCATCTCCTTCAAAACAATTCGTTTTCCACTATCGTTGCTTACTGAAAGTAATTTCGATTCTACTAGGTAGCATCCTTCTATGAGATCTAAGATGAGAGGTGTTTCAAAATCTATTCCTTTTGGTTTATAGATGCCAAGGGGTTTTCCATAATATCCAAGTGAAAAAATGGATCTGGAATCTTCAATATCCCATATTATTATTCTGCTCTCTACTAGAGTGCCGGAAAAAGAGCCCATTCACATACTCAGAGCAAGTATTGTGAGCGAATCTGATGCGGCCTGACACTTGTCTGCCATTCCTTCAATTCCCTCGACTGCGTCTTTCACCAGGAGAAGATCCTTTGTGTTTGGAATTTCATTTAGAGCTTTTATTACCACTTTTCTATACGAATTGTCCACTTTTCTTTCAATATTCTGTACTTCCTGTGCAAGCTCGATGGTAGTAGAAGGATTGATACTCAGTGCCCGAGCCATTTCATTTAACTTGAAAATCGCTTCTACCACCATATTGATTAATTCACTAATGTCCTCGTCAAATTTGCCTTTTTTTAGAGTGGCAATTTTGATATTCGAAAGCCTAAAAGCTATGCCCGTAATATATCCTGCTATATCATCAATAATGTATGCCGTTCTAAGAACATCCTCTCTGTATACCATTAGACTTCCAGTATCAGAGATTTCCCTAGTCATTTTTCTTCTAAGATTCTCTACTTCTTCTCCAGCATTTTTCATTCTATCCAGAGAGATCTCAGTTTCCTTATTAGTGCCCTTTATTAGAGAATCAGTTAATGAGGACAAATCTCTGGCTGCATTTAATATGTGAGTAATTTCATCGTGCAAAACGGCCAAGGTCTTTCTTTTAGCCTGTACTTCTAACTCCCCGTTGTACATATACTGTTTAGAAACGTTCAGACATTTTTAATCCTTTTCAAATCATTCAAAAAAATGAGACGATGAAATTAAAGTTGTGAAAGTATGTGAGTTGTAAAGGCTCACTCAGAGGAATTGTCGGGATTTAACTTGTTCTGTTTGCCCAGGTCACAACAGTAAATGTACTAACTGCAGAGCCAATCATACCTGCTATCAATGCTCCAATTACGGCCTGATCTATAAATTTCGGCATTGATGTAGTAAACCAATCTGCAATTCCGGGTAGCGAAAGATAACCTGCAAAACCGACTCCAAAGCCTATTAGCCAGAAAATAAAAACCGCAAAGCCTCTAGACAATTCCTTTCTCCATGCAGTTTGTCTCTGTTAATGCTATGAGCCTTTGGTAATTCATGAGCAAATTCTGTAGAAAATGTATTAAATTACGAATGTCAAAAAATGTGCATTCTGTGCATCATAGATTTAGTACAAATGTTAATTCTCAAATAGCTTCAGAACATGATCATGCATCTAAAATCAAAGAAGAAAGAAAGAAACTGATTTCAAGAATATTCAAACTTATTTAACCGGACATTTTAGATACTACAGTAATTGAGACTGATATTGTTAGGTTTTGGCGTTGTTGGTCAGAGCTTTGTCAAACTATTGCTATCACATTCAACAGATCTATACAATGATTATGGTATAAAACCGAAAGTTGTAGCATGTGCCGACAACGGAGGTATAGTTACCTGTGATCAAGGTCTCGATTTGGACAGACTCCTTAATGTCAAAAAGAAAAAGAAATCTGTAGCACAATACGGTTCTGCGGCAAAACCTTCTGATATACTGGATGTAGTTGAGAATATGGATGCAGAAGTTGTCATAGAACTAACCCCCACTAACATTGTTGACGGGGAACCCGGAAAAAATCATATTATATCCGCAATGAAATCTGGTAAAAATGTTATTACCGTAAACAAAGGGCCACTAGCCCTGGAATTTCCATCATTAATTGAGCTTGCAGAATATAATAGAATTGCCTTTAAATTTAGTGGAACTGTAGGAGGTGGGACGCCCATATTGGAATTCGCTAAAAGGTGCTTAAAAGGCGATAGAATAGTTTCATTTGAGGGAATCCTTAATGGCACCACAAACTATATTCTGAGCAAGATGTACGAAGGGCTAAATTTTTCTGAAGCCCTTCAGGACGCTTCAGAAAAAGGATATGCTGAAAAGGATCCAACTCTTGATATCGATGGATATGATGCAGTCGCGAAATTGGTTATTGCTTCAAATTTCTTAATGAATATGAAATCAACAATGAAGGACGTTACCCGAATAGGAATCCGTGATGTAAAGCCATCGCAAGTAATTAGTGAACGGAAAAAAGGGAATGCAATAAAGCTGATTGCAAGCTGCGATGGAAAAAATTTGGTCGTCAAACCAAAACCAGTTTCTATGAAGAATCCTATCTGTGTTGATGGTATTCTTAATGCTATTACATTTACATGTCAGCACTCTGGTCAGCAGACAATAACTGGTAAAGGCGCAGGTGGAATGGAAACAGCAAGTGCTATATTGAGGGATCTAATAGATATCAGGAGCATTATACGATCTTAACTGAATTTGGAATTATGTCAGTATTGTTAATTTGTTGTGTTGATCCTGTGTTGTGGTAAATGATAAACCACGGGAAGTTTTGATACTGGTCAAGACCTAAACGGTTTGAAGTTTATCTAATACTGCATTAATCAAAAGAAGATCATCTGCCATGAACCTTCTCTTTTGTAAGAGTCTGTATTTTAAAATTTTTCTGTAACTTGGTGTGTATTTCTTGTGTAGTTTCTCTACGTTCCACTCCATAAGGTCTCTGATAAATTCTCTCTCCTTGACACGCAAACAGGATGGCATAGTTTGTTCCTTAACTAGTCATGATGCACCTTATTACCGTTATCAAGTCAAATATTTGCATGATAAGTTAATTAATCTACAACCCCTAGAATAACCAATGAGTAAAGATAATGATCCATTCAGTAAACTTATCAGGGAAAATATTGAAATGGCTTCAAATCAAATAAAGCACAACGTAGAGATGGCTTCAAATCAAATAAAGCACAACGTAGAGATGGGAACAGCAATGACTAATTCTTTTATTCAGATGAGTGGGACTCTCAGCAAGGAGACTACTATTGCGTTTGAAAATGCAAGGAAAGAAATGATGGCATCCGCTGAAAGAATGAGGAACGAAATGATGGCATCCGCTGAAAGAATGAGAAAAGAAATGATGACCTCCGCAGAGAAAATGAAAAATAGTCTCGAGATGGGCAAGAGAAAAACATAATCATTTCCAAGCAGGCGATTAACATAGTATAATAAGGTTCCATATTAGTAGAGGACAAATTAACAAAATCCAGATAATTGTTACGCATGAATTCTAGAATTTGAATAAAATTAAATTATGTGACATACATGTATGAGTAATATTGACTCAGGTTGTAGCAAGTGATGTAAAGCAATTACGTTTGGACTTTATTAACGTGAGAAAAACCACTTCAGAAATCTTTCACCCCATTTCGACAGAAGATGCGGTTATGCAGTCTGATCCATTTGGAAGTACTCCAAATTGGCATGTAGCACATGTCACATGGTTTTTTCAAAAAATCCTTGAAAAATATAGACAGAATATAGACGCTACTTCAATAAATACAGACTATCTCAACTCATATTATCAACGCTATAGCAAGATATTGCCAAAATCAGATAGGGGAAAATTTCCAAGACCAAAAGTTTCTGATACACTAAAATACAGAGCCTTAATCGAAGATTTGTTTCTAAAATTTTTGGATAATATAGAAAGGAATAACTCGTTGACGCGTTCATTAGCATATGACATAGAGCTGGCAAACCAGCATGAAATGCAACACCAAGAACTTTTAGTCTATGATCTCCAGAACTATTTTCAAAGATTTGAAGATCCACTTGATAATTATGAACCAAAATTGATGAAAAGTAACAATTTGAGTAACAACGCAAACATTGATCGGGGAATGGTTAAGGTATCAGGAGGTTTATTCGAGCTTGGATTCTCAGGAAACGATTTTTGTTATGATAATGAAATTCCAGAACATAAAACATATCTGAATCCATTTGAAATTGACAGATACCCTGTGACAAATAATGAATTTCTTGAATTCATAGATGCAGGAGGATACCAAGATTATAATTATTGGTTGTCTGACGGTTGGGATCTTGTAAGGGAAAAACAATGGAATGCACCCTTATATTGGCAAAAGATTGATGGCGAATGGTACAAGAAGGATTTTAGAGGTCTAAACAAACTTCCACCAAATGAACCTGTTACTAACGTGAGTTATTATGAAGCAGATGCATACTCAAAGTGGTTGGGAAAGAGGTTACCTACTGAAGCTGAATGGGAAAAAGCAGCAAGCTGGGATGAAAATTTGAAAAAAAAGAGATTATATCCATGGGGTGACAAGTTTCCGTCCGACAATACTTCAAATTTGTTAGAATCATGGAAATGGGCACCTTCTCCGATTGGATCATGTCAAGAAGGAAAGAGTTACTATGGATGTTACCAGATGTTAGGAGATGTATGGGAATGGACATCCTCTGAATACACACTATATCCTGGATTTAGATCCAAATTTTCTGAATATACTGATAAGTGGGCTATTAATCAGAAGGTATTGCGTGGGGGATCGTTTGCGACTCCAAGATCACAAATTCGAAACAGTTATAGAAACTATTTCAAACCACATGAAAGAATTCCTTTTTCAGGATTTCGTTGTGTTAAGGATCTTCTTTAACAGTATTAGGGTATATTGCTTCTTTGGATCGACAAAATTCTTTACTACTTGAAGCCCTGATTTTCCTACCAACTTTTCAAGTCTGTCAAGTGAATATTTGTAAGAATTTTCTGTGTGGATAGTTTCGCCTTTTTTAAAATGAAATGTCTTTCCAATTGCTTGTATTCTTACCTTCTGATCTATCTTTGAAATCAAGTGCATCTCAATTCTGTGTTTATTCGCGTTATAGAATGATTCGTGTTCAAAATTTGATACTTTAAATTCCCCGTCAAGTTCTTTGTTAATTCTTGACAAGACATTTAGGTTAAATTTTGCAGTAATACCATTTTTATCGTTGTAAGCCCTATCCAAAATTGACTTGTCCTTTTCTAAATCGATCCCAATTAGTAATAAATCATCCTTTTTAACGTATTTTGCTATTGAAGATAGGAAAATTTGTGCCTGTTTGGGATCAAAATTACCAATACTTGATCCTAGGAAAATTATGAATTTCCTTTTTGGAACATTCTTTTTGGATTTCATAAAGTCATTTATCTTGACAAGTCCTGTTACATAGTCTGAACAAATCCCGTAAATTTTCAAATTCGCATATTCGCTAAACAAGTCTGATATTGATTTTTTCAACATCTTTAAGGAAACATCGATGGGAAAATACGAGACATTCTTCAACCCTGATAACAATGGCCCTAGCAGAATTCTAGTTTTTAGGGAATTCCCATTTCCCAACTCAACGAGACTAATTTCTTCATCTCCTATTATTTCTAAAATTTCGTCTACGGAATTTTTCAATATTTGAGATTCTGTTCGATTAAGATAATACTCAGGTTGTTTACATATTTCTTCAAATAGTTTTGATCCCTTTTTATCATAAAAGAATTTAGGAGAAATATGTTTTTGTTTGTCATTCAGTCCGCTTTCTACGTCTTTTGAAAATTCATTATTTACTATGAATCTTTCATTATTGTGTATTAGCAACTATGAAACATACCACCTCAAAACATGTATCATCATATTGACATTCATATAATTCAATTTCTCATTTAGATAAACTTGTAAAATGGTTCAGCCCTGTTTTCAAGTCATTTTCATAGTTTGTATTTTGAATTGTAGGCTCAAAAGTAATGAACTTTGAATATTTTATTTTTTTGAGCGCTCGCACTACTTCGTCAAAATCTATGTGAGCAAATCCCGGCATTTTCCTATTGTTATCCGATACATGAATGTGCCTCAATAAACTACTTGTAACCACAATTGTCTCGTAAATAGAATCCTCTTCTATGTTCATATGAAAAGTATCCAGCATTATTCCCATATTTTCATGGTTCAGCTGATTCACAATATATTTTGCATCTTCAGAACTAGTGCAAATGGGTGTGCTATAGCGATTTAATGGTTCGATGACAAGATCGATGCCGTAATCACTTGCGTACTCTGCCAATTCACGTAATGGCCTTACAAGAGACGAAATCAACTTCCTTTTCATTTCTACTGGTAGAAATTTGTGATTTCCATCTGAAATTAATGGCTCATCACTAAACAGGCAAATGTTAAATGTCTTCCCACCCAAGTCGTGACAAAGAGTAACGCATTTTTTTACATAATTCTGGGCAGCTAACCGTAACCTACTATCTGTAGTAACCAAGTTGCGAGATTTGTTATCTGTACTGCTCAAGCCCCACATGCCTGTTACCCCAGATACCTTAATTGAATAGGAATCAAACTGATCCATCAAGTTCTTTACATCAATGAAATCAGGTTCGCCGTAGACCTCTACTGTACTGAATCCTTGATTTTTTAGTTTTTCAAGAGTTACCTGTATTGGTTCCAGATTCTTAAAAGATGATAGAGTAATCGAATATTCCCAAGACATGTGAATCAATATTTCAGGATATTAAGCTTTTAAGATACTTACCAATAGTAACTATGCTCAAATCATTGTCATCTCCAGTACTCTCAATATTTTTGATGTTCGACACAAAAACAGGATTTGCAGATTGGCCTTGTATTGGTAATCTCCCATGAGAGCCCTTAACTAATTTAGCATTCAATGGGATAGATTTTGTACTGGGATCGAAGAATAATTCCACGGGATCATAACCTGGTTTTCTATGAATGTCTACCCTTCTTGAAAAACTTGGTGCCTTGAGTTGATCGAACCACCAATAATAGCTAAACCACTTATCTTTGTTTGAAATTGCTATTAGATCACCACTACGCTGGTGATTAATTCTAAATTGTTGTTTCAAATTGTTGTCGAGGATCATATCAATTCCTTTTATTCCTTCTAAAATTTTCGTTACTTGGTTACTATAATTTTCTTTAACATAAATATGTGCCACTTGGTGATCCACCATCGCAAATGCATTACTATGTTCAAGGTCCAAATATTCATTTCCTTCAATTTCTCTAACAGCAACAAGATCATTTTCTCTAAATATGGAATTTAGCGGAATGTCAGAATTAACATCTGTGAATCCATACTCTGAAAATATGATGAATTGTGTGTCTTCTAACATTCCTAAACTAGATACCTTCTTCACTAGTTTACCAACCAACTCATCAACAAATCTCAGGTCATCCTTTAGATCCTTGTATGATGTTCCATTCCTCTGGAATGAATAGTCCAGATGGGGGATATAAGTAAATAAGAAATTAGGCTTTTCATTTTCTAATACATATTCAGTTGCCATTTCTATCCACTCACTAGATCTTTTCGAGACAAGCGGACCCCAATACCAGGTCAAGTCAAATTTCCCAATTTTATCACTCAGTTTTTCATAGGATCCTGGTGGTTTGCTATAGCACCACATTATCATTTTATCTTCCATGTGCAAAGGACGCGGGGTAAGGACAAAGTCTGCATTTGAGTACATCGTATTTTGCCAGAACAAAACGGCAGTTTTTGAATCGTTCTGATGCATCTTGATAACATCCCAAATTCTGTCAGCTTGGACTAGATTACTTGATTGTTCCCAAAATGAAACAGAATAATGTTGTCTATCATAGAGTCCATTGGAAATTATTCCATGTACCTCCGGATATGATCCTGAAAGCAAACTGCTCTGGACTGTACATGTTACTGCAGGAAATACCGTTTGTAATTCTCTAGTTTCTCCAGTTTGCGAAATCTTGAAAATATTTGGAGTTGTTTGTTCAGATATATGCTTGCTTTCTAAACCCACAATATCTATGACGATTAATCGTTTAACCATTAATCTATTGGATTTTACCAAGAATTTAATTCTAATTATTCTTTTCTCAGGTCATGTACATCTTCCTTGCCAGTATTAGCAATGGGGCAAGCAGTATCAATATGGGAAGTCCAACTATTAGTCCTTCTATGCCTGTCAGAAATACGGAGTCAAGGACGATAATGGACAAAATCATTAATTGAATAGTTTGTTGTATCCCTATCGAATTTTTCTTGTGGATATTGTAAATAGCTTTACCCATAATAACTGAGAATAGCGCCAAAATTAACAGAGATTCATATTTAAAGAAACCTGCCACATTGAATACGAGATTTGAAGAAACAATTCCAGCAATAGTGACAGGTATCAAATATGATCTGAAATTTTCAGAAAATCCTTGAACCTCGTATCGACTCAAGAATCCAATTAGAGACACATAAACAAATGTTATTATCAGAACAAACACCAATTGAATATTCTGGGGAAAATTGTCGACACTACTCATATTTGCACTTGTGCCCAGCATTACATTTGTAACTCGTGCGGCGGCAATAGTAAAAGGACCTGCGCTAGTATTCCTCAAATATTTATCATAACCAAATATAATAACTAATAAAAGCAGAGATATACTGAATGTGGTAACACTAACTAGTAAAGACAAAATCAATGCTATGGCAGTAAATATTGTGGCAATAATAATGGCGATTTTTCTTGATATTTTACCTGATGCAAGAGGTCTGTTCGGTCTTTCCCTCTTATCAATCTCATAATCAAAGATATCGTTTAGAATAAGGCCCACACAATAAAGAAGAATAGAAATAGTTACCAACGTGAGAACTTGAATGACTGACGTTATTGTCAGAGTGAAAGTCGAAACTAAAATAAATCCTATGAGGATATTTGATGGAAGAGTAAATAGATTTGGAAGTCTAATTAGGAGTAGATAATTTTTGAAATTAGAACTTTCCACATCAATCACCTGAAGTAGACTAATTGAATTTTTAAATTATTAAATATTGAAAATAACATTTTCCTGACTAAAGATAACCAAGTGATTTAATAAACTTCATTGATTGCTTTGCAGCATAAGCAGGACAATCTTGATACGGATAAAGTTCTACTGTAATAAAACCATCATATCTGATATCCTTTAGTGATTTGAGAGCCGAACTGATATCTATCGCACCCTCACCCAAAATGAGATGATTGTGTCGTCTTTCCACAGAAATATCTTCTAAATGAACATGGCGTATGTATTCTGATAATTTGTGTATTACCTTTGATGGATCTTCACCAATGCAGTAAAAATGACCAATGTCTAGATTTAAACCAATTGATTCTGAGTCAAAATGTTTGATAAAGTTAACGAATTGTTCAGAGTTTTCAATTAATAGCTCTGGTTCAGGTTCAATTAATATGGTAACGTTCTCATTTTCTGCAGTATCTAATACCTGATTAATTCCTTCTTCAAATAATTTCAACAATTGATCTTTGCTCAGTTCATTATTGGGAATTGGTCCCCCTGGCTCGGTCGATATGCTTTTGGCGCCAAGTTTGCCTGCTAATTTTATGCAATCTATGGTATGATCTATTCGTAACTTGCGATAGCGAGGATCAATTTCAATCCATGATGGATGATGTGTATCACCAATTGCAAAAAGCGTAAATGCATTTAGATTGGAAATCCTAATGTCTAATCTGGACAATAATTGTCTGATTCCGCTGATGTCCGTATCACTTTGTTCTTTGGGATAGGCATGTGGTACATCACAAAGAATTTCAACTCCAGAGTAGCCAATTTCTGATAAGACGTTAATTGTTTCCACTAGGGAATATTTCTTGAACGCATTTGTGCTAAAAGCAAATTCCATATTTCTACGTTAAGGTCTCCACAGAAACTTGGTTGACTGCTTGTAAAATTCAAATGCATTGTAAAACGTTACTTTTTCGATTTCATTAATACTAAAACCCCTTTTTTTCATTTCCTCTGCTACCAGTGGCACACTTAACGGATCAGAAACTCCCCAGTCAGCCGAGCTGTTGATCATAATTTTTTCTAAACCATTTTTTTCAATTATGTCGATAGCTCTTGAGGGAGTAAGCTTTGAAACAGGATAGACAGTTAATCCCGCCCAACACCCGAGCTCTAGAGTTTTTTCTATTGTTTCTTCTGTATTGTGATCAATCAAGATCTTGTTTGTCTTGTCTAAAAGACTCTTATTTTTAAGAACAGATTCAGTTCGCTCTATCCCTTCTTTTTTGTTAACATGCGGGAGATGTATCATGGTAAGCATTTTCTTGTCTGTTGCAATATCTAACTGCATTTGAAATAAGTCGTCTTCCAAGTCATTAATCAAATTGTATCCTATTTCACCTATGGCCACAACGCGTTCTCTGTCTGTGTATTTTGACATTGCTTCAAGTGCATCCAGTGCAAGAGGTCTGGCGGTCGATTCCTTAGGATTCACTGATATGCATACGTAATGATCGATACCAAATTCTTTAGATCTTTGAGTTTCAAAAGATATCATATGTTCCCAATAGTCTTCAAAAGTACCTACAGTGGTCCTTGGACTCCCTAACCAGAAAGAAGGTTGAACAATTACCTCTATCCCTGCTTTTGACATTGATAGATAATCATCGGTAGTACGAGAGTACATGTGTATGTGCGGATCAAAAAAACGTCCCAAAACTATTCATCCTTATTGAAACACATCCTTTTTTATATTTGTCTTGTGTATTTTAATACCCATTCTGTTAGACTAGTTCAACCAAAGACATGGAATCTACCAAGATTGTAGATAATTTGAACTACTTGCCTTCTTTTTTTATGCATAGAAAATAGCAAAATTCAGAAAGAGTGAGTCCCTCTACTTAGAGTACTAGGCGAAATAAATTCTTGAAACTTGGTTTAATTGATATGAATATTGAACAGATATTAGAAAAAGATCTTGAAGAATCCAAATTGTGGCTAAGTAGAGAACGGGAGGAAACCACCTACAAACGAGATCTCACTAAGAGAATTGAGGTATTATCATGGGCAATCAAAAATATGAAGAATTCGGAGATACAAATTTGTGACATTTTAGAATCAAGGATGAAGGAAACTATCTTGAAAATAAATCAGACTCATTCTATGATACAGTCCGATAAACTACATAGCGAATTAAGAATTATGAACTGGATGTTATATCAAATTTGCAATAAATAACACATGATAATTCTTTATCATATCCCTATTATTGTTTCAACAACGTTTCCCCCAAAAAAGAATCAACGAAATGAAGTTTGAGTAAAGATAAGACACTACAAGTTTACATATTGCGAATTAGAGAATAACCTGTACGATATTATACTATTTCCTTCGCGATTAGATCAGCCTTAGTTTTATTTTCTAAAAAGTCGCGGAGCCCCGTGCTATTTTTCGAATTCATTTGGATAGTATCACAAGGCTTGTCATCAATACATATCACTGTAACACAATTTTCCCCATGACTACACGTGAGTGTCATTTTACCACTATGCTGAGCATTGGCAAAGTCGGTTGTTTCTCCCAGCAGGAGGAAAATGACATTAAATGCCAAGGCAGAAATCACCATCAGGTAATTGGAATTTGCTCGCATCAATTGTATTATGTGCAACAATTGATTTATCTAATTGCGTTCAATGTTATAGTAAAATGCTTAACTTGTTATTGTGCAAAAATAAGAATTAGACTGATCTCACTCCGATTATCTCTTCATAGATTTGATCAAAAAGGCCTATTTTTTCCATCTTTATGCACCGTTCAAAAAAATCTTATGTAACGCATTTTTAAGTTTTTACACAAATATGGTATCAAAAATGTAAGAACTATAAAAATAAGATCTTTTCATATTAAAATGCCAAATTTGTATATTTTGGTTAGTTCAAAATGGTTCATAAATAGCTTAAAATGGGCACAAATTAGTCGCAAATTTAGTATAAATTTTAATTTGCTCAAAAAGATGAAGTCTCGGGGGATACTAACATCATTTAGAATGTCAGTTGAATGAAGACAATAAGAATCTTAAATGGAATCGACTTCATGAATTGTTATTATCCCACTATCTCCAACCATTCTCTTTATTGGAATCAATATTGGTTCAATTTTAGATTTTATATCTATGATTTCTAATATGAGTGGCATATTGATAGTCATCCCTTCAATACTAGTAGTTGACCTCTTCCTTTTTCCGAAGCCATCAACACCAGTCCAAACAGTGCAACCAGATATACCATTATTCATAAGAAAATCGATTAACAACTTGTAGAGTTTCTTACCATCCAACTCATCGTTTCTCTTTATTCTTATAGTAAGACACATCATTTTAATTATCATCTTATTGTCACACCTTAATTAATACCTGAGGTAACATTCTTCCCAAGATAACGGCGCCTAATGATAGTGCAACATTTCCAATTACGTTGATGCCAAACAATGTGAACTGTTTGTTGTCCAAGAAGTTAATTGATTCAAGGGCAAAGGAAGACATTGTTGTAAACGATCCACAAAAACCGACTGCAATTAAGATTGAATATTTTGTATCAAGATTCAAATTCATCGACAGGACTGAAAAAAATACCAATAAAACTTCCGGCAACATTGATGATTAATACGTTAATGGGAAAGACACCCAATAATAATGGAGAAGACGTAATCTTGTATCTCAAATATGCTCCTACCAAGCCTCCTATTGAAGAAAACAAATTCAATTCCTTTCATTTTTTTGCCTACCATTTTGATTCTATTGGTAGGCATTATCAGCATTCTAAAAGAAGCGGTTTAGGTATTCCCCAAGGCTAATGCCAGAGCCTACAATTACTTATGGATACCAAATATTTAATTATTTGCTAAAAAATTGAAATTTATCAAGAATATATGAAAGCAGTTAGTCTATTTCATTAACTTTCATTGAATTCTTCTTCACTATTCTCCTCTCCCGCCTCGTAGAGATCGCCTTCGAATTCCTCTTGTTGTTCTATGCCTTTAGAAGGAAGATCGGCCTCGCTAGCAGAATTACATACGGGACATTTGAATTCTGTTATCTGTCCTTCGAGATCTAATGAGAATTCCTTTTTGAAAATCTCTTCGCATTTTGGACACGCTAGGGTTGCTTCAATGTTCTCGTTTCCGAATTTGTGTGCTTGCAATAGGTAAAGGGTCTTTGTCATTCTTCTTATCTTATTGCTCTTATTGTTTATATTGCTTGCATAACTCTGTTCTGCTATCGTTTGTCATGGAATCGCATAACCTGTACTGATCTGATTGGCTTATAACAGTTCAAACTGTTGAAGTATGGGCTTCCGCATAAAAAAAATAAATAATAAACTGATGGGGGCCTGATGAACCAAACGCGCAAACAGGCTTAATCCCGTTCAGTGGTAAGTAACGTAATTACAATATAGGTTCTTTCTATGTTAAATAATTATAAAACTACTGTTTTACTACTTGCCACGTGGGATGTATTTCGTGCCATCCCTTTGGCTCGTCAGTCACCCATGCGCCCCAGACTTGAACCTTGTCACCTTCTTTTGGTAAGTAGATGCTTTGTATATCTTGGTCCTTAGGAACGACTTCAACTACTAGCAATCCATCTGTTTTTTCTTCATTGTGGTCGTTAATTAGAAATTGGTACTGGTCGTCTAATTTCAATAGGAATTTGTAATCACCATCGTCCATCTTCTTTGTATGCATGACATCACCAATGGCATCTTGGCATTCTGCTAATACTTTAAGATCTTTTGCATTTGAAGCGCCATCCAAAACGTCTCCACCTCTACATTCTTCACCTTCTTTTGTTTTATGATCTTGAATTGCTTTAGTGTCATCCGCATCAATTTTCTTACGTACATCCTCAGGTAATATTATACCCTCTTCCTCTTCTTCAGAAATTGCCTTTTCCATCCTTTCTCTTAATTTTTCCAACTTATCCAGAAGTACTTTTTTGTCCTTGTCTATATTTTCGCTTAATTTACCTACGACACTGTCATCCAGTTTTGCTTTTTCCTCTAAGTTCTCAAGACCGGGATTACAAATAATATCATCCCCCTGAAGTACACCCACCCCTAGTCCGTTCTGACACTCAGAATCGGCCCCTTTTTTAGCCACTTCTTTAATGTAGAGTAGATAATTATCCTTGACCTGATCATTGCTTATTTGAAGCGGGTCATTAACTTGAGCGAAAGTCTTTATAATTAATAAATTACTTGAAGCAGAGTAAGAAAGCACAAGTGACAAGGAAAGGATAGAAATTAGCAAGTATTTAGTAAAACCCGCAGATCGTTTGCAAAAGTCCATGATACTGTTTAAAATATCACTCTATTAAAGCCGTCTGTTTGAAATTCATGAAAATTGTGGATACATTAAAGATAATCAGTTAATAGTGATGTTTCTTTACGACATTCTAACTTTGAGGTAGAAATTCGACCTATGCCCTAAAGATAATGTGGGTAATTTTCTAATTTCGATCCTTATTATAGCAAGGACTTTCTGATACCTCGTCGCTTTTTTGCTCATGTCTACATTTCTCTTTAGTATCGAAACAAAAGTGTCCGTCGCCTACTTGGTCATAGCAGTAATCCTTATCTCTATGCGAATCTGACCAAACAACGTTACTCGAAATGAGAGCAATACTCAAGGTGATTAAGGAAATTACTACCATTGATATCCGAAGTTTGCTTTCCATGATAAATGTATGCAGTTTGACTAAAAAAATCTAGTGATACAGAGATCTAAACGTTCATTGTTTGTTTAATAGTTATTTGATTCAATTGGTAGTTCTGTAACTATGTCGCATGCTTCAACAGCATTTTCATATAGTTCATTACTACAAATAATATCTATCAAAACAGCAATGTCATGACTGTGTCCAATTTCAGTTGATTTATAGTTTTGAATAAGTTGATAGAGATTATATATTATCTCATTTATTTGGTCAGGAGTATAGTTACCCGGAAGTAACTTCGAATCTTTATCTAATATTTCTGTAGAATTCGATTCATTAGTAATTTCAGTGGAATTATCATTCGTTTCTGGGATTAAAGCAAGTATGGTATCGGGATATACCATCATTGCAATGAGCCCACATAAAAAAATTGTTAATTTGAAGTATGATGGCATATTATCATGTAACCTCCGGAAAAAATTAAAGTCATTGATACAAGTCTCTAATCGTGTAATCGAGTGTCTATGGAATTGAATCTTGTTTAGATAACGGTACTAGAATGTTTAAACCTATCATCATATGTATCAAGATAAGCATAAAATTGCAAATATTCATTCCTTTGATTCAGCAAGTACCCATTCTTGAAATAGTGGAAATGCTGTTGTACATTGCTGGTGCAATATTATCCATATTTTTGGTTGGGCTTTCTGTTTTTTCGTACCGCAAGAGTGGATTGAAAAAACTACAATACGCTGCCATTGCATTTTCATTATTCTGTATTTTCCTAATTTATGAAGGTTTGGAACATTTTTATTCGTTGGATAATGCATTTACCGATATAGTGATCCCTTTATCAGGATCAGCGATAATATTATTCTTCTTTTTGGCAGTGATAAAAAAATCCTAATCGAAGAACACGATTACTATTGAGTTTATTATTAAAAATTCTACTTCCTTAAATTGTCTAATTATAACTATAATGTTTAATATTTTGGTAATACAAGTGTCTAAATGATGTACTCTTGATCTTTTAGTTTGGTACTTGTACTATAGAATTTTTATATTAACTTCAAAGTACAATTGCTACTTTTGAAATTTATTACATTCATGATTTTCATGATTGGCTTATCGTTACTTAACATGAATTACATTGCCCTTAATTTTTCAGCAGCCGTATCAGGATCAACAGCAACCAATAAAATTTCACCACAAGAGATATGCGGAGACGGAAAGGACAATAATCAGAATGGACTTGTAGATGATAGTTGTCCTGTTGGCTCATCATCAGTTGGAATACCGGCCACAAATTTTGATAAATCAAATACCATGAGACTTGCAGTGGTCGGTGATATCGACTCCAATCAAGGATTGACTGAACAGTTGGAGATTGCCAATCGTTTTAATGCGCAATTGTTAGTAATACCTGGAGATCTCGAATACACGAATGGAAAGGCCGTACTTTCTACTCTTGAATCTCATGGATTTACAAGAGAGAATACCGACATCGTAGTCGGCAATCATGATACCAAAAACGACGTACAGATGTGGTTAGGTAACAACAGAACATTTGGAG
>Ga0068870_10000389_pt1 | contig 16500 bp, 16 predicted proteins | sample KBSMisM62_FD_66599 | JGI IMG/M metagenome (GOLD analysis project Ga0068870, IMG submission 66599) | Miscanthus rhizosphere microbial communities from Kellogg Biological Station, Michigan, USA - KBS Miscanthus M6-2 | ecosystem: Host-associated > Plants > Roots > Rhizosphere > Soil ...
GTTACTACCGCCTTCATTACTATTGCCGAGTAAATTATCCGAATTCTGAGAATCTTCAGACTCTCCGCCATTGTCCGAGTTATCTTGAATCGCTATTATTTTGGGTTCGTTATTTATTAAAACTTGAGATCCCTCGGCAGATGAAATTAGGTTACTATTGGAAAATCCTTGTGCAATTACAAAAGTAATTGACAGTAACCCGATCAGTAAGTACGTAAACTTGTTGACATCTTTTAGATTAATTACATCCATCAACCGAAACTAAGCCAACATAGTATAAATATAACCGAATATGGATGACGTTGAAGGTTTTAGCATGCCGAAAACCGTTCGCGATATACTATCAATTTGACCACTCAGAATGATACTCATGGTGACGAGAGAGGCAAAAGAACTCACTTTGTTTTATTCTGAGTTGTGTTAGTAATTAGTGAATATTCATCGCTCTGGATGTTGAACGCCATCGATTTAATTCTTTCAGGATTGTTCACGTAAAATGAAAACTCGAATGGTGCTTTCTTGTTAGAATTAATAGTATCAGGATTTGTGTATACATAGTCGGTGTCTATCACCTTGTGTTCATTATCATAAAATATCCCTGATACTTTCACGGCGTTGGCAGCGTTTTGACCATGATTTATTACTTCCCCGAGGACTCTAAAACTATTTGATTGCTTATAGTTTTTGCCGATACTTAGCAGCAGAGCCTCTGGTTTAATATCATCTGATTTATCAAAACTTGCTGTGAGTACATATTTACTGCTACCTGGTAATGGTTCATCCAAGAAGATACTAAATCCAGATCTACTTCCAGGCTTTAATAAGTAATCGTTAACATATTTGTCTCCGGTTGCGGTAATGATCCCATTTTTATCATATACTATTGCGGTGATGCGGACTAATTCGATCGGATAACTAAAGTTATTTAGCACTTCTCCAACTATCGTGTCATTATTTAACGCAGAGTATAATATTTTAGGGGTTAGTAGAGGTTCCTCAGTTTGCGTTTCATTAAAGATCGGAAATTCTAGCACCTTGTCAGTCGTTATTTCAATCTGGGCGTGAAGTTTACTAACATAATGGAAGTTTATACTTGATCCGCATATGACAGCCGCTAATGCGGAGAGGACTATCAGTGCAAAAAATTGTTTGGATGCAAGGCGACTCATTGCTAAAATAATAATACGGCATTGTCAGATTTAAATGAAATGCAAGGCGGAATCCCGCGGTACACTTTGGTGTATGTACTAAACATCTTATATAATACAAATTGTTACTTAGAATAAATTAGATGAAAACTAATGCGATTGTACTTTCAGTTCTTTTACTTGTTACTCTTGTAATTCAGTTTGATACCAATAGTTTGTATGCGTTGCAAAAAACAAAATCGTTAACAGATACAACACGAAATGGTTATGTCTTTAATACTGAATGGGGATCGAAAGGAACTGGCGAAGGACAGTTTTTGCGGCCGCATGACTTGGAATTTGGCAATAAAGACAAATATTTGTATGCAGTTGACCGGGATGGTAATCGGATTCAAGTATTCGATAAAAATGGAACATTTCTCTTTGCGTTTGGAGAAAAGGGTCAAGGAAATGGACAGTTTCTAGTACCATATGGACTCGATGTTGATTCGGCTGGGAATGTATGGGTTGCTGACAGGGGTAATCACAGGATACAAAAGTTCGATAGTAATGGAAAGTTCATTTTAAAATTTGGAAATAATGGAACGAGCCCCAGTAGTGAACCAGGTAAATTTGACAATCCAAGACACGTACAAGTAGATAGAGATTCAAAATTTGTGTATGTAGCGGACTCGAAAAACAATCGCATCCAGCAATTTGATTTGAATGGCAAATTCATTAGGACTATTGGAAAACTAGGAGACAATCTTGGTGAATTTAACCTTCCCACCACTATTGAACAGGATTCGAAGGGCAACTTTTTTGTCACTGAGCGAGGAAATGAGCGAATCCAAAAATTTGATAGCAATTGGAATCCTATATTGTCATGGGGATCGAAAGGTTCTTCCAATAATCAGTTCTGTCATATGGAACACTTGGTATTAGATATGCATGATAATGTAATTGTTACAGACCCCCAGTCGGATCCGGGATGCAGCATGCAGCCTCGTATACTTAAATTTGACAATAATGGTAATTTTATTACCAAATTTGGTACGGCCGGATCCGGAGTAGGTCAAATCAGAGACCCCGAGCATCTGGCAGTAGACAATGATGGAAATGTATACGTGTCGGATCGAAAGAACGATAGGATACTGGTATTTTCACCAATTTCTAATAGTTAAGATCTCTACTTATATATCGCTAATATGAACGGTCTATAAATAAATGGAGTCCAATATTATATAAATCCCTATTGAAATTAGAGCAAAAGGAGTAACGTTTTTGCTCAAAGCATTGATACGAGATGCTATAAAGGGATGCCTGAGAAAATAGTATGTTACTATACACCAGATACCCGTCATTATCATCAGAAGAGATATGAGTAAACTAAATTCGACTATTCCATTATATTTTGCAAAAAGTGGAGTGAACACTCCGATGTCGTCGCCTCCATTTGAGACCGTTACTGCTGCGACGGAAAGAAATGATAAATATCCTTTTTGTGCGTATGCCTCTGCTTCATTTTCCCTGTATTCTAATAGTCTTTTTACACCAATAACTATGGGAATTATTCCCAGAAAACCTATGGCGAATGGTGGAATGGCCAAAGATAGTAATACTGCAAGCGATGATACGGCAACAAGAATTATTATACCCAGAAACTGTCCGACGGTAACGTTTCGTGCAGACAATCCAGGAGTCATGAATAATATAATTAGGATAAATGTGTCATCTATATTAGAAGCGATAAATGCAGTGATTCCTATCCCAATAAGTCCTATAAAATCTGCCATCCTGCAAAGATCCCACACTTAATGAATTTAATTGTTATAATGAGAATGGTTTGACTATTAATGATGGTAAATTAGGCATTAAGCCCAGTGGACCGGAAGTATCCATCGACAAGTTATCTGACGATAGCCATGTCCATGAGAATGGGATCAGAAAAGAACTTGAAAGCGAAGACAAACTCGGTAACTTTGAAATCCAAGATTTGTTGGGCGATAAAGAAAATAAAACCATTGATTAAAGCCAACTTATTCAAGTCCTTTCATATCAGAATTAATTGGATACCAAGGCGAAGGTATTTTGTGTGTTGCGATCATACGAATCTGAATTTTTTTATATCTTGTTGCCAATATAGATAGTATGTAAGATTAAATTCTTACATTAACTGGTGGGACTATTATCGTCCGTTATCGCGTACGGCTCTAGTCCCATCAGGAAATACTACTATCCCTCCCTTATTGGTGACTTGTATTTTAAATTGCATAATTTGGCTATCAAGAAATTATGGGTCGTACGGTTCCTTCATACAGGCTTGCATCTGAAAGAGAAAAAAGAAAGTGGAAAGTATTTAGAGAACAATTAGATAAGAGTGAAAGAAAATCATTTGATGAAATGATGTCTATTACGCGATTGTATAACGTGGCTGGAGTAGGATCTTGCAAACCTGTTTTATTACATCCAATACTTATGTCCATAATATTTGAACACTATAAGCAACTCAATGGACTAGAAAGGTAAATTTTTTATAATATTATTTGCTAATATGTGTTCCGTCTTACCGAACTGATGGGAGGACAAATTGCGCTCTTCTTAAGTATGCTATGGATTTGATCGCTCCCCCTCAGATTTGAATTATTTTATAGTATGTTGTCTAAGTGTAATCAACGCACTGAATTTGATCATTACATTGGTGGGGGGGTTTCAAGAGTTCAATTACCCCACCAGTGTTTAGTTTTATCCGACGAATTTATAAAATGGAAAATAGAAAAACTGAGGTAAATTGACAGAAGATCCTATAATTACACAATTAAGAGTTGCGGATGAGGAAATCCTTGAAAAAATGGAGAACGCTGGGGATGATTTTGAAGAATACAATGGGTTAGTTATAAAACGGCATAAACTCTATTTGAAACACGAAAGACGAGCAAAAAATGATACAACGCGATATCTAATAAGTACAATCAGGCAAAACATATTGACACAAATCAAAGTTACAGTTTTAGAAGAAGAATTAGTAAAACTAACTATTCGTGTGGAAAATCTAGAAAAGAAGACTTGAAAAAAATATCCGACGAAAGTTGGACCAATCCGAGATGATGAAATTGACTTGTTTAAAATATATGTAAAATTTCTAGTACGGGTATCTAATTCCCTGATTCAACAGATTGAACCATTATAAGTCAATTTGAATTACATATTGAATGCGGTTACATGACATCTGTCTGAGTTGTGGGCACAGGAGAGATGATCATAGTCCAGATGGCTCCCGTTGTCTAAAGGCTTATTGTCCTTGTTTGCGATTTAAAACAACATTCCTGCAATACGGTTCGGATTTATAATTCTAGAAAAGTATTATTAAGAGGTGCCTCTCATAAAGAGATGTTAAAGGGTGAAGACCACGAAGTGGTAGGAAGATGAATGCTTCTGTCTAAGTTAATTAAGATTATCTCAATAGTCGATGATGAGGAAGATATTACGTTTCTCTTTCGTGATGCGCTAAATGGTATTGACGATGTTATGGTATGCACATTTACCGATCCCAGATTGGCACTAGAACATTTTCAAGAGAATAAACATGCCTACGCATTGGTAATATCAGATTTTAGAATGCCAGGATTGAATGGAATGGAATTATTTAGAAGAATGAAAAAATCAAATAAATTTGTAAGAACGATACTAACGACAGCATTCGCTTTGGATGATAATATTTTTAAGGAATACGCTAGAAAAGAAATAATTAATGTCTTTCTTCAAAAGCCCATTCGTTTGAATGTTTTACGTGAGGAAGTTGAGACTCAATTACAATCTTTCGAAATGCAAGAACGTTATACGTCCTAGAAGTTGGAATAATATAGAAATTGAATTAGGTAAAAAATTCCGAATAATTTTTCATTTGCTCTATTAATCAATAAAAATAAAAAAATTATGGTTTGGAGTCGAATACTTTCTCCACGCATACTGATGCGTCAGCATTATTGATACCCAATTGAGCTGTCATTACCTTGTCGACTTTTGTCGCATTTGTATTGGCAACACTTACTGTATCAGTAACCTCAGCATCTCCATCTTCATTTAATTTTGAAACACAATTCTTGTCATCTAAGGTCACCCCATGAGAATGCCACTGAGTATCATTAGCCACTTCTGAACTATCTTCGGTTCCATGGGATACAACTGCAAAGATACCTTTATCCGTAACAAAAGCATATCCATAAATCTGACTTGCATTTTGTGGTGTGGATCCTCCTGCTTTTCCTTCGACACTTAACCAGGGCTTTCCATCCTTAATACCAAACTCTTTTATTTTGAAGTCTGCTTCGTTAGGACTGTTCTGGGCCAAAACACTATTTGTTCCTGCCATTAGAATAGCGCCGATAGCCATGAACGCTGCTGCTAAAGACAACGTTCTTTTTGAATTTACGAACTTCATGTTTAAAACTTCGTTACTAGTATACTATAAGAATCTTACTTATGGTTTGATCACTTATTGGCTACTAAGTACGATATGATATTTGCATAGTATACGTCCTTTATAGAATCTCATTGAAATTTAAAGATTAATTGAAAATATTGCAAGAACTGATGTTATTAGCTATTTATCCTGATACAGAAATAGTACAATTTTTAAATTTGTTACATATAAATATAATAACGATTAATGGCGTTTAATGAACGGAAAAAATCTGATATTGGCTATAGCAATGTTCTCATTAGGCATTGCAGCAACAACTGCGACTCTGTCGAATACTGTATATGCGGCAGCGTCCACACCCAACGGTAACGATCCTAACGAATTTGGCCAAGCTGCAAAGGGTCAGGGAGGAGACCTAGGAGAACACTCTGCGGACGGAGGAGCAGCAGGAGACCACCCTTATGATGAGGACGGTAAAAAAGGACGATCGGGTATAGGCAACATTGGCAATGATCTTGGTGCAACTTGTGGCAGCAAGCATCCAGCCGATCTAGCAAATATACTTGGCGGCGGAACGTGTTAACAAGTAAAAGATAATCCGTCCAATCTTTTTTTATTTTTCTATTCATTAAATACTCATTTTAAACAATAAAGTTATTGAATCGTAAAGAATCTTAACTCGAGTTAACTTCCAAGTTGCGCATAAACATTATTAAATGATCGGTAAAATTTCTTCGTTATCCTTATTAACAATTAGTATCAACATCAATCGTAGTCATGTCAACATCTTTAGGAACTAATAATGTCTACAAACAATAGAATTGTGTGTATCGTGGAAGATGATCCCAGCAACATTCTATTTTTTCATGAAGCACTGAAAGGGTTTTCTGGAATAACTGTCCTTACCTTCAAAGATCCTATCTCGGCACTAGAACATTTCCAAGAATTTGATTACGCCTATGTCCTGGTCATATCTGATTTTAAGATGGAACGCTTGGATGGCATGGATTTATTGAAATGTATCAAAGATGTAAATCCACTTGTAAGAACGATACTAATAACAGCTGTATTTAGATTCGAAGACAAAAGATTGCAAGAATATACTAAAAAGAAAATTATTGATGGCTTTGTTCAAAAACCGATAGGGTTAAACGATTTTCTTAAAGAAGTAGATACGCAGTTGCAGATGTATGAAACGCAAAAAAGATATCCTATACACTAAAGACCAAATACCAGTAGTGATATCATGTTCGAAAGAAAGCTGCTTTTTGCCAGAAAAATCAATGTGAAAAAAAATGATTGGTGCCGGTACCCTTGATGGCACCAATCTTTATCATCCATTGCAAGATTAGATGATATCTATATCTCGGAGAGAAATTATAAATAATTTTATCATAACTGGTTATGATTTTTCATAATAGGACTACGCATTACTTCAGAAACCGATAAGTTTGCGCGATCTTGTTAAAGAGGTCATTTCGCAGTTAGATGCTTATGAAATTTAGAAAAGATTTATTTCCTAACGAGTAGAATCATGTATACATTTATAGAATAAAATTCAGAATATTCTTTAAGAACCGATAGCGTCACGGGTATCGTGTGCAGACTAGCACCATTATCAGCGTTCATCCCGACGCGTTGAAATAACGACTGAATTTGTCATAATTATAGGTAAAAGGCCATTGTGGCCTGTCTAATTTCCTCACAACTATAACAGAAGCCTAGTTCATTATTTGTTTTAATTATAACTCGTGCAGTTTTTCATTTGGGAGAGGAACATCTTTACGCGACTAACACACTCTAGGTCATCATTCGGTCATCCAAGTTAATTTCCGCTGATCATGAAGGAGTTTTTATTAATTTCTTGTTGTGGCTTTCCTATTATGGAATGATTGGGGAATATTAAATTTTCTAGATATAATTGATCAAATATTGTTTTATGCCATATGGTTCACGTCAAGCAAATAATTCCATCAAGTATTCATAATTATATAGTTAATTTGACAAATGTTCTGTCTACTTATTAGTAGAAAAGACCCAGGTTTTTCCAGATACCAAGCTATTACCAGCCAAATCTTCAATTTCGTTAGTAACTTCCACTGAATATGTTTTATTAATCTCCAAATTTTCGTCCGGAGTAAATGTAGCTGTCTTTTCCTTCACATCAACTTTGCCTTTTATTTCGGTACCGTTTTCCTTAACTATAATGTATTTTTCTATACCTTGACTATTCATTGGTTCACTAAATTCTATTGTTATCTTAGAACTAACCGGGACTTTTTGTTTATCTTCTGGATATACTTTTAATATCATTGGCTTGTTTCTTGTAGAAAATAGCCAAGTGGTGATCTCACATGCCCTACCTACGAGATCAACCACGCCATCAATTGAAGCGACATATGTCTTATCAGGATCTAATTTCCGACTTTCAGGAACGAATCGGTAAGTAAGTGAGTTTTCACCCTGGATAGTCTTACCTTGTATGGGAGTCTTTCCACTGTCTGATTCTACGAATAACTTGAATCCATTTACTACTGTTTCCTTCTCCACCGGTACTTCAAATGACGCCAGAATGTCCGTATAAACTGAGACACCACTGGAACCGTCTGCAGGAACGGTTTTCACTACTCTGATCTTAGCATCTTCTTTCTCTTTTGTAGTATCTTCTTTTATGCCCACCAGAGTTTTCCTTACAAATATAATTATGACTTGAATTACCTCTTCCGTGATAAGACCAATAGAAAAGCTCACAGCTGCAATAGCCCATTTTCCTGTAGTACCGCCCTGGAATAAAATAAACCAAACGGCGATGGATAGCAAAGGCGCCAAGAAAAATAGTGATAGACTTCGAAGGGAGTGTCTGAGAAAAGACATATTGTCCATGACATTCAAATCGCCCCAGTTTTTATCAGTGTCTTCGAATTGTTGTTTCTTAGATAATCTGCCGAAGAAAAATCTCAAGCCATAAAGGTACCGAAGATAACCACCCGCTAATCCAAAAATAACGACATAGGTAGGAATTTGTATTCCTCCAGAATAATTGTCCTTTTGGGTACCTCCAACATTTATTACCCATTGACTCTCCTGATTTGGACTAAAGGTCTGCATTTGGGTTTTATTTAATGCTGCAAAATTCTGTTTAATTAGGCCTATCGGCGAGTTTACTCCGACTTCAGAATCTGCAAATACGAATGATAATATTGAAAATCCTGCAATTCCACTGAGGCATAGAAATCGAAGCAATTCATTATTGGCTATTTTCTTCTGATTAAGACGGTACGATACTGGGTCTCTCAGATCACCGAACTTATTATTACCATGCCAAATAACAATAAGCAATGATAGGAAAAATACAAGTCCAAAATATGCCATAATTGCACTCCACGAGACGAAAATATTTTTGACCTCAAAGCCAGAGATAGACTGTATATTATTACCATTAATATTGGCAGAGGCACTAACTAGATACTTTCCTGTTTCTTGCAGTGACATGTTATAATTAAATCTTCCAAGAGTGTCCGAGATAGTAGAAATTTTGGTAACTGGGAGAATTTCTGATTTATTTAGGATCTGATATCCTGCGAGACCACCAAAGGACTCAAAATGGGTCTTATTGACAATTATTTGTACTGTTTCTAGAGAAAAACCTGTACCGTTGTATAAACGTCCGAGTATTGTAACTTGTTCTCCCTGACTGTATTTGCTATCATCGGTCCCAACTGAAATTGATGGAATGTCATAATTATTTATGCTATCTTTTGCGTTATCCTCGCTGGTAGCATTTTGCAAAATATCAGAATTAGTAATTTGATCTTTTGTGTTATCCTCGCTGGTAGCATTTTGCAAAGTATCAGAATTATTAATGCCGTAAACTTCAATCTCCGATATACTCGAATAATTTTTTGGAAGATTATTCTGAACTTCTATGTTACCTTTAACGAGTACCTCTAACACATTCGCATTAATTGGAAATATACTAAATTTTTCGGGATCTAATGTACTTGCGTTAGTCGTGTAGCTTGCCAATTTCCAAAATTTCATTCCATCGGTTGACGCGGATATCTCAAAATCATAGTGCCTTTCGTTCCCCTTATAACCTGCGATATTAATTCCGCAAACAGTATTGTTTGAACCAAGGTCTAAGCGAATCCATGATCCTATTCCTTTATTTGACCATCTAGTACTTAGATTGCCATCATTCACATTCAAAGGTATATTTCCATCATTACCACTTGCGGTAATATTATCAATTTTTATGGGACGATTGCATTTATCATCTGCTGCTACCGCGTTAGAAATTGGGTTAGGCAAGTAAACTGAAATAAATGTAAGAAAAAACAATAAAAACATTATATTAACTAATTTTTTCTGCATCACATGTAATAATTTCATTTTCTTGCTCGAATTTAAAGATTTAGATAAATATTTCCGAAAAATTTTCGACTCCTTATGTAGAATCCATTTTTAAACTCGATACAGTCGTGAGTACTGACGTCGATAAGTCAAATTTTTCGGCGCCGAAACTTTAAAAAAAATCCAAGAGAAATTGTAATGTGAGGTGAATTACCTATCAACGAGATCTTTGAGGGTATCATCAGTAACTTTACCAAAGAATAGCCTGCATATGATCTCCCGACGTCAGAAGACAAACAAATTACCAACTTTCAGGACATAAATGGAACTTTAACAGGCTCTAGCATTCTACACAGTGATTTGTCTCACGCGGATTTACAGATAGATTTGCCATCTACAAGATGGAACGTTAATTGAGAATCGAGGCAACCAAGATGTATTCTTACAACATTATTGGACCTGCGGATGTGGATGGTGTCCAAATACTGTAGTGGTCGCACCAGTCCCTGCGCGAATAAAAACACAATCGTCCGATGTTCCGTCAGCATTAATCTGGCTTGTGATATCTAGGATACTATCAGGTGGAACTTGTAAAGAAATTCCTTGGCACTCTCGCGGTTGAAAAATCAAACCTTCGTTGACCTCTATTACTATGCCTACTACTGCTCGTACTTTCGTTCCATCGTTATTTTGCTCGATTGATGTGACCAACGCGATATCATTTTTTGCGCTTATTCTTAAATCAAGTACTTCTCCTTCAAGATTGCACAATTTAGTAAGGCCTGAAAAACTTTTACCGCCATCTGTACTAAATCGCAACTGATATCCGGCCTCGTCGATAAAAGTATAGAATAAAAAATTGTCCGTCACGGCGAATTTAGGTCTCGAAAGTAGTTCTGCTTGGGATATTGAAATAGTAGAGGAAACAGGTCCTGTATTATCTCCCATAGGTGGGAATCAAAAACCAACTATTTAAATCGTTTCTAAGAATAGGGCTCAAATTGATTATTCCAAATTTACCTAGTTGATCTAAACAAGTTAAGCCGTTTCAAATTTTTTTAGTGGGACCAAATATTTTAAAGTCTTTCTTGATAATACTGCCATATGGCCATTAGCGGTGCATACCTAACTTTTTCTTTATTAGTTTCAATTTTAGTATTTGGCAGTTTTGGTACCGTGGCAAATTCAATGGAAAATGGAGATTTGAGCGATTTGGGTAGCATAAATTCCAGTCAATCACTTGCAAGTCTCAAAGTAAACAAACTTTGGAAAGGATTGAACATATTTTCGGCTGCTGAAGTAAGGGAAACAGACGGTTCGATGACTTATTTGCCTCCGGTAAATCCTCCTGATGTTACAATTGCCGCAGGAGAAGGACATGTAGCGCAGTTGGTACATACGAGTATTCAAATATGGGACAAAACGGGCAAATTTTTGAAGAAGCAGTCTTTATATGATTTTTTCAATGTGGATAAATCGCATCACATTACCGATCCCAAGATAATATACGACAGCACAAGCAATCGCTGGTTTGCGGTGATCGTTGATGGCGGTATCACAACAGTATTAAAGAACGGATCGGCATATCCTTCTTGTTTACCAGACGGCTGCAGGGTTGCGTTGGCTATTTCCCAAGGTTTTGATCCAACCAAACAATGGTCAAACATATCAGTTAACTCTAGCAAGTCGGATCGTTTTCCCGACCAACCAAATATTGCCGCGAATAAATTTAATCTTCTCCTTACCACAACTGAATTCAATATTCATAAACTAAACCCTTTTCTGAGAAGTGATGAAATTGAATCTTCCGATAGAGAACATGCCCAGAACGTTACTAAGCCATTCGTACTAGATACAAACGTCGAACTCACCGGTGGCTTTCCTAAAACTTATGTAATCTCAAAAGATGTGTTATTTGGCGACAAGAAAATTATTATTTCTGAGAAAAATAAATTCGACACTGACGAACCCGTTATCCCGATTTCCTTCATTAACACATCAAAATGTTCCTCTACGGCGTCCCCAATTAAAGAGAATCCAAACTACGAACTATCCCCCATCACGGAAATTAAGATAATTGACCGTTGCAGCCCGACAGATGCGGGTTTCAAGAATGAGAAAAATATATTGATTCCAAAGTTATTTCCCTCACCCCCCTTTAAGCAGCGTTTTTTAAATGATGAAGGAAAAGCCGAAGAAATAAGATTATTTTCTGCCATACGTACAGACAAATCTATATGGGTGGCGTTGCACTCTGCTTGTGAGGCATCTTTTCAATCAAATCATTCTTGTATTGACATAATCAAGTTTGACAATGTCACGATAAAACACCAGCCGATCGGCCTCAATTATGCCTACAACTTAAGTGGATACACTAAATTTAATTTGAATGGAACTGACTTTTATTATCCATCAATTGGTGTTTCTAAAGATGGTAAATTGGTGTTTATTGCTGGATTTAGTAACTCAACAACCCATCCTTCACTAATCGTATCCAAGCTTATCTCAGAAAATGTAACTCAATACAAATACCTGGCTAACGGTACTAATATAAATACCAGTAAATCATACGGTGATTACTTTGGATCTGCGATAGATCCAATTGATGGTTCCGTATGGCTAAGTGGCCAATACGTCGATCGCTCTGTTTCTATACCAAGTAACTTCCCTATAGAGGATGTCAGTCGATTAAGCAATGAAACATGGGATACTATTGTTGCCAACGTATCTTGAAGGACATGAAACCATAATCAAACTCACGCACGTACCACTTGCTAGATAATCTAAATCCAACATAGTAGTCTATACAAAATCTGTTAGCATTTCAGTCGTTCTTAAAGTGAATAGAAGTCTTTATGAAGCAATTTCTTTCGATTTAACTGAACTCAAGCTATTTAGCCGTAAATTCATATGTTGTAGTCCAGGTTATAGCCTTAGGAACGTTCCCAGCTTCCACTACTCCAACGGGCTCGTGAACTACCATATAAGTCAAATTGTGGTGGCCTGCTGGAAGAGGCTTTAAATGCAAGTAGTATCCGTCAACTACAGCTGGCCATGTATTGTTATCAGATTTTAAATCCTCAATTCCCATGTCGTATCTATTAGACTCTAAAGGATAATGGATAGTAAACTGAGAAGAGTTTCTAATTAGTATCTTGTCCTTTAATTGCGAATTTACTTCCTCATTTCCCATCTTCTGGAATAAGACTTTATCATCTAAAATTACGCGCCAAGCCTTAAAGTCTTCATCGCCGTCCTTTGCTGATTGCCATTGATCTTCGGCTGAGATTTGCTTTGATGAGTCTTCTTCGACCGTTGCGTCCCATTCTCCTACTAATAGTGGAACAAGAATAGACTTTGTTGTATCAACAGTGCATTTGAATTTAGTATCAACTGCGTAAGAGTTGTAGAGAAAGATAGTTTTATTGCCTGAGTCGAAACTCAAAACACAGCTATTAGGATTCTGTTCGGAAGCAACAGCAACCTTTTGAGGTGAGGGTTGTGTCACCAACCATTTCCAATATTCTTGAGCCAATTTTTCGGAAGATGATTTATTGGCATAATTTCCTGCCAAAAAATCTACGTTTTCCGCTTTAACGGTTGATGTAAGGCAAAATACGAATGAAAACGATATAATGAGTAGGAAATAAAGACGCGTGTTCATCGAGATACTCTTACATGTGTGAAGTTAATATGTATTATTACCGTGACACGTTTAGGCCTATTCGCAATAAGTTTAATCTTGCCAAATCACCATCCTTAACGCATATATCAAATTAACTTAGGAGGCGCTCATTTAATTAATTACCAAAAATAACCTAGATAATGTTGCGTATAGTGTCCCTTCAACTGATTAGGACCCGGAGTATTTTCGTGTTTCTAGCGTTATGTGTAATAACGATGATTCTCGATTCAGTAATAATTTCCGTTTATTTATATTATGATGAGCCCGATACAAGTGTCAGTACATACATTTTCACTGCGTTCGTAATATTATTTGTGATCGTCAATCAAATCTTCTTTGTAATCTCTAGAAGGAATCTGAAATCATTAGATCATGGGTTCAGTGGACTTTTTAAATTAATCAACATATTTATGATATCGATTCAAGGAATACTTGCATCAGTTTTATTTTTTTCAACGTTCAGTATTTTGTTTTACAACTTCTATTATTTATTTTTAATCTCTTTTGCAGTAAACATTTGTTTACTATTCTCCATCAGTTTGATTTTTCTGACGAGTTATTATTTTTTTCGTTGGTATAAGTCTAACAAATCATATACTGTGTTATCGTATGCAGTTGGATTTGCATTAATAATACTTGGTTTAATAAATTCATCTGTATATTTGAACTACAATTTTTCACATCATGATCAAACTCTAAGGATAAAGCATATCACAACGCAAATAATTGAATATTCAAATTATTCATCAGATTATGGAATTCAGCTTAATTTGTTAACTGATTTCAACAGCTATATGTCAATCATTTCATTCATTTCAATTTGGATTCCTACTCTTATATTGTTAAAAAGCTATTCTTTAAGATTTGGAAGGATAAAGTTTTGGTTTTTAGTATCTCTACCTCTCCTTTATTTTATATTACCATTTATTATGGACAAACTTAATATGCTTGATTTTTTATTAGTAAGTTACAATAAACAATCTATTTTGGTTTACAGTTTAATTTTTAGTCCTTCGAAACAAGTAGGAGGTTTTTTATTTGGAATGATTTTTTTGATTATGGCGCGTAAAATTAGGCGCAAACCAGTGCGTTTGTTTATTAATTTTACAGGCATGGGTATATCGTTACTATTTGGATCTACAGTTTTATACGGTTTACCATATATCGTTTCCCCTCCTTTTGGAATCATTACGTTGCTGTTTATAAATTTGGCTTCCTATATGTTATTCTTAGGACTTTACGTATCGGTAAAAGAATTATCGAGGGACCAAAAAATTTATAGAGAATTGTATAAATTGAAACAAGAATTTGCTATTATAAAAAACTTAAGTAAAGCTGAGATGGAACGTACACTATCCAAGAAAATAGGGCTTATTCTCAATAAACCAGATATTAAAGCAAATTCGATTGTTCCAGTGGAGGAGAATTTTTCTGACTATAAAGAGTGGGTTAGCGAAGTAATGGAGGCTGTCAGGAGGAAAGACAAAATTTAAGATCAGGCTTGTTTTAATATTCGTACCGATTTTCCAATTATTCAGGTCCAGGCTAGCTGTCAAAGCTAAACTTAATGGTTTGTAGTTCCAAAATAATATGAGAATCCTCATTTAGACCAATAGCGTCACGGATACCAATGTCAGACTAGCACCTCTATCGGCGTTCATCCCGACGGGCCCGCTTCAAGACTTAGTTTCCAAAAACGATTTTGGGATTAAACTATTTCTTTAAAAGTACGGTAAACCATTTTGTCTGTATGGATGCTTCTAAGATAACCAAGGATGGATGCTTCTAAGATAACCAAGGATACTGAATTTGAAGCAGAAAACAATTATTCGAAATGTAACTCTTGTAATGAGGAAAAGGAAATTGTTTTTGAGAGAGAAGGTTTTAGACTTTGCGATGAATGCTTGGACGAATTTATGAGGGAGCATAGATTTAGAAAATAGTATTCCAGGTCAACTGAATTTAAATATTAAACGATCATTTGAGATTAGGGATCTCCAATTTAGGAGGGATCTTTACAGATTCAGGAGAGGTTGAATTCTTATCGTTAAGTTGAACATAGTATAGGCATAATCTGTCCGATATGACTTAACTCAAAAAAACCTAATCATTTATGTCAAGCTGTCATCAATTAGCATTCCACTTGCAAGCTAAAATATCCAATAAATCTTTGGCGCTGCAGAAAATTATCAAAGGAGTGGACTGCCTTGAAATCGTTCCATAAAAGAGATCAAAAAAAAGAATTTGATCCTTGTTAATTCGATTTAATTAATCCTCTTAATTTTTCTTTAAATTCTGGAGTTAAATCCTCTTCCTTCATTCCGTGTTCTTTTATCGCGTGTTGGCCTCCATTTCTAAAAATCTCTTCTTCAGTTTCTCCTTTTACTACATAATCGCAATCAAAGCCCGCTTCTCTACAAGATAATGATTTCATAAACCGAGATTTACCTAAACCACATAATAAGTTATAGATTCATTAGGCTAAATGATTCTATGAACTGATGATCTAGAATATGCCCTTGACAGTTTGTCTAGCGATAACATTATCTTATCATGAATATTTGCTTGCCTTATGTGGAAAAGATTAATGACAAAGAGGATTTAGAAGGCTTAGAAATAATATATCGGAATAGGATTTGTATTCCGTGGTATTAGCAAGAAATAGACTTAACTTTTTAAATATCGACTTTATATCGTAATTATTGGTTAAGACTAAAAGTGTATTACTAAAAATGGAATTAAAAATCGAGATTCCACACGATATAATGTTAAACAAAAAAAGACTAAAATCAGTTCAACGTGGTATTCTGAAAGCTATAACGAAAGGACCATATGAAGAAGGTCTGGCATTCAAAATTGTAAAGTCAACCTTTGAGGATTACTACAGCGCCTATGATCTGCCTGAAATGAAA
>Ga0068870_10000398_pt1 | contig 16349 bp, 14 predicted proteins | sample KBSMisM62_FD_66599 | JGI IMG/M metagenome (GOLD analysis project Ga0068870, IMG submission 66599) | Miscanthus rhizosphere microbial communities from Kellogg Biological Station, Michigan, USA - KBS Miscanthus M6-2 | ecosystem: Host-associated > Plants > Roots > Rhizosphere > Soil ...
GGTGTTCGCGCCGCCCTGGTCGATGCGGATCGAGGACGAGGCGCCGCTCACGCTGATGGCCGTGCTCGCCGGCGAGGCCTGGGTGCAGCCGGCCGGTGGTGACTGGGTCCGGCTCGGGCCCGGCGCCACGGCGGTCGCGGTCGGCCCCGACCCGTACGTGGTCGCCGACGACCCTGGCACCCCGCCGGAGGTGCGGATCCTGCCGGGCCAGGTCTGCGTGACCCCGGACGGTGAGGAGCACCCGGACTGGCTCGGCACCCGGACCTGGGGCAACGACGCCGGCGGGTCGACCACGCTGCTGGTCGGGACGTACGAGGGCGACGGCGAGGTCGGCGGCCGGCTGCTGCGGGCGTTGCCCCGGCTGCTGGTGCTGCCGGCCGGGCAGCTGGACTCCCCGCTGGTGCCGCTGCTCGGCACGGAGATCGGCAAGGACGAGCCGGGCCAGGAGGCGGTCCTCGACCGGCTGCTCGACCTGCTGCTCATCGCGGTGCTGCGGGCCTGGTTCGCCCGGCCGGACGCGACCGCCCCGGGCTGGTATGCGGCCTCCGCCGACCCGGTCGTCGGCCCGGCGCTGCGGCTGCTGCACCACGAGCCGGCCCGGCCGTGGACGGTGGCGGCGCTGGCCGCGGAGACCGGCGTGTCCCGGGCCGCGCTCGCCCGCCGGTTCACCGAACTGGTCGGCGAGCCACCGATGGCCTTCCTCGCCGGCTGGCGGCTGGCGCTGGCCGCCGACCTGCTGCGCGACCGGCAGACCACGCTGGCCGCGGTCGCCCGCCAGGTCGGCTACGGCAGCCCGTACGCGCTGAGCACCGCGTTCAAGCGGGTCCGCGGGGTGAGTCCGCGCGAGCACCGGGCGGCGGTCGCGGGCTGAACGTCCGGGCCGGACCGGAGGCCCGGTGCCGAGGCGTGCGGACCGACAGCACCAGCAGCCGCAGGTCGATCAGCGCGTGGTAGAGCACCGGCAGCAGCAGGCTGCCGGTGCCGAGGAACAGCACACCGAACCCGGCGCCGAGCACGCCGGCGGTGAGCATCCCGGTCACGCCCTGGTAGGTGTGCGCGACCGCGAACGCCAGCGCGCTGACCAGCACCAGCCGCCACGGCCCGAGCTCCGGCGCCTCGGCGACCACCACCGCGAGCAGGAAGCCGCGGTAGAGCAACTCCTCGCAGAACCCCGCGGTCAGCGCCAGCCGGGCGAAGCCGCGCCGCTCGGCCGCCGTCCGCGGCAGCAGCGCGCCGACCTCCGCCGCCGCGACCACCCGGGCGCCGTGGTCGACCCGCCGCCGCAGACCGGCCAGCAGCGCCACGCTGAGCACCAGCCCGAGCGCGCCGACCAGGGTGTACGCCGAGGCCCGCGGCCAGTGGAAGCCGAGGTCGCCGAGGTCGAGCCCGGGTGCGGCCAGCACCAGCGCGACCGCCGCCGCGGCCAGCACCCACTCCAGCACGGTGGTCCGGACGTAGCGCCGGCGGCGGGCGCCAGGGCGCCGGTCGAGGCGCTGCCGGCGGGCACTCCACCAGCCCACCACCGGCTGGCCCACCACCAGGTACGCGGCCAGCAGCAGGGCCAGCAGCCGCACGCCGCCGGCCAGCGAAGCGCCCTCCGCGACCGCCCTCACGGCACCCTGGCCGCCCCGCCGCTACTCGGAGACGAGCGCGAGCGCCCGCGCCAGGTCGTCCGGGTACGGGCTGGTGAACTCGACCCACGTCCCGGTCGCCGGGTGCTCGAAGCCGAGCCGGGCCGCGTGCAGCCACTGCCGGTGCAGCCCGAGCCGCTCGGCGAGCGTCGGGTCGGCGCCGTAGGTGAGGTCGCCGACCAGCGGATGGCGGACCGCGGCCAGGTGCACCCGGATCTGGTGGGTACGGCCGGTCTCCAGCTTGACGTCGAGCAGCGTCGCCGCGCGGAACGCCTCGATCGTGTCGTAGTGGGTCACGCTCGGCCGGCCGCCGGCCACCACGGCGAACTTCCAGTCGCTGCCGGGATGCCGGTCGATCGGCGCGTCGATGGTGCCCCGGGTCGGGTCGGGGTGGCCCTGCACCAGCGCCGCGTACCGCTTGTCGACGGTGCGGTCCCGGAACGCGTCCTTGAGCACCCGGTATGCCCGCTCGCTCTTGGCCAGCACCATCAGCCCGGTGGTGCCGACGTCGAGCCGGTGCACCACGCCCTGCCGTTCGGCCGCCCCCGACGTGGACAGCCGGTGGCCCATCGCGGCGACGCCCTGGGTGACGGTCGGGCCGTCCCAGCCGGGGGTGGGATGGGCGGCGACGCCGACCGGCTTGTCGACCACGACGATGTCGTCGTCCGCGTAGACGACCGTGAGGCCGGGGACCGGCTCGGGCGCCGCGCTCGGCGGGGCCGGTGGCTCGGGCATGTCCACCTCGAGCCAGGCGCCGGCGGTGACCCGGTCGGACCGGTCCCGGGCGCGGCCGTCGACGGTGACCCCGCCGGTATCGACCAGCGTGGCCGCGGTGGCGCGGGAGAAGCCGAAGATCCGGGACAGCGCCGCGTCGAGGCGCAGGCCGTCGAGCCCGTCCGGCACCGGCACCGTCCGCCGCTCACCCACCGGGGCCGCCGCACTCGGGCGCCGGCCGCCAGCCGCGCCACGCCTCGGGCTCGGCACCGCGCGGCGGTGGAACGGCCGCGCCGGCGGCCCCGGCCGACCCCGACCCGACGGAGGGTGGAACGGCCGGTCTGGCAGCCGGCCCGCCGGTCGGCCCGGTGATCGGCCCGGTGATCGGCCCGGTGATCGGCCCGGCGGTCGGTCCGGTGATCGGCCCGGCGGTCGGCCCGGTGATCGGACCGGCGGTCGGCCCGGAGGACGGGACGTAGCCGGTGGCGCCCGGATCGCGCGGGCTCAGGTCGGCCGGACCGGGCGGTGTGGGCGGCTGCGCCGCGGCGGGCGGTGCGACCGGGGCCGGCTCGTCCCGGCCGCCGCGGGTGCCGCGGGTGCCGCGGGTGCCGTCCATCTCCACCCCGAGCAGGGCCAGCAGCACGGCCAGGATGCCGCCGCAGACGATCCCGGAGTCGGCCAGGTTGAAGATCGGGAACAGCATCCGCCCGTCCGGCGAGCGCAGGCTGATCCAGTCGACGACCCAGCCGCGCAGCGGGGCCGGCGACCGGAACAGCCGGTCGACCAGGTTGCCGGCGGCCCCACCGAGGACCAGCCCCAGGCTGATCGCCCACGCGGTCGACCGCAGCTTGGCGGCCGTCCGCACGATCACCACGATCACGATCGCGGCCACCGCCGTGAACACGACGGTGGCGCCCTCCGCGAAGGAGAACGCCGCCCCGGGATTGCGCGCGTGCACGAGCCAGAGGAAGCCGCCCGGCAGCTTCACCGGCGGGCGGTGCATGAGCTCGGCCACCACCAGCACCTTGGAGACCAGGTCGAGCGCCAGCACCAGGACGGCGGTGCCGACGAGCACACCGGTGCGCCGGCGGGCCGGCGCGCCCGCGGCCGGGTCGCCCGGCGACCCGGGAGATCCCGCGGGCGGGCCGGACCGGGAACGGTGGGAGCTCACCCTCCCATCGTCCCAGGCCTCGCCGACCGCGTCAGCGGCGCTCCTCCCGCTGCTTGCACGTCACGCACAGGGTCGCGCTCGGGAACGCCTGCAGCCGCGCCTTCATGATCGGCTCGTGGCAGCTCTCGCACCGCCCGTACGTCCCCTTGTCCAGCCGCTCCATCGCGCGCTCCATCTGCACCAGCAGGTCGCGGCGGTTGTTGGCGATGGACAGCTCCTGCTCCCGCTCGAAGGTCTTCGAGCCGGCGTCGGCCTGGTCGTCGCCCGCGCCGTCGCCGCTGGCCTGCTGCAGCCGGGTCAGCTCGGCGATCGCACGGTCGTAGTCGGCGCGCCGCTCGGTGATCTCCCGCTGCAGGTCACCGCGGACCTCGGCGAGCTCCTCGGCGGTCCAGTCGGTGCCGGCGGGCACCGGCACCCGGTCGGCGACCGCGGTGTGCGCGGGAGCCCGGCCGCGGGTGCGGCTTGAAGTCGACGTGCCGGTCGACCGGGTGGAACGCCCGGTGGCGGCCTTCGCGCCCGCCCCCGTTCCCCGGGCACGGCGTGCCGGTGTCTTGTCCGGCTGGGTCCCCGACTTCGGGGTCGCCGTCGTGCTCGTCTCGGAAACGTGACCGCGAGTGGCCTCGGCCACCTTCGCGGTCGTCGCGTTCTTCGCCACGGTCGTCCACACCGCCTTCAGTCGACTGCCAGCTGGCCGGCGACCCGGGGGCCGCAGGCCTCGGTCATGGAGCGCTCCCCCTCCTCGCAGAAGCTCCTCGCAGAAGAAGCGCCCGTGATCACGGGGATCACGAGGCGGTCCAGAGGATACGTTCGGCGAGACTCCCCGACAACAGCTATCGACGCAGAGTGACGAAACCGGAAGGTTGGCGACCCGTACGACCGGGTTTGACCGGAACGACGGCACGCAACGCCACGCTCACTCGGCGTCACTGCCGCCGGATGCCGGACGGCGCCGCAATCCCGTCCCACGCGGTCGGGCCCCGGTCGAGCCCGGGCCCTCCAGCCAGCCGGCGAGCCGGCCGGCCCGGCCGACCGCGCGCAGCCGCCGCTCGGCCGCGGCCCGGGCCGGCGCGGTCGTGACGACCAGGAGCTGGTCGCCCCGGCGCAGCCGGGTCTCCGGCCCCGGCACCATCCCGTCTCCGTCGCGGACCAGCAGCGAGAGCACGGCGCCGGCCGGCAGCCGCAGCTCGCGCACCAGCACGCCGTGCATCCGCGACGAGGTCGGGATCCGTACCTGCAGCAGGTCGGCGTCCAGGTCGTTCAGCGGGGCGGAGTCGACCTCGAGGTCGCGCGGCTCGCTCGCCGAGGACAGCCTGAGCAGCCGGGCCAGCGGCGCCAGCGTCGTGCCCTGCACCAGCGTGTACACCAGCACGATCACGAACACGATGTCGAAGATCCGGCGTGCCTCCGGCGCACCCGCGGTCAGCGGGATCGTGGTCAGCACGATCGGCACCGCCCCGCGCAGCCCGGCCCAGGACACGAAGACCTGCTCGGCCCAGCGCACCCGGAACCAGACCGCGGACGCGACCACCGACAGCGGCCGGGCCAGCAGCAGCAGCACCGCGCCGAAGCCGACCGCCGCCAGCACGGCCGGCCCGAGCCGGCTCGGCGTGACCAGCAGCCCGAGCAGCACGAACAGCCCGATCTGGGCCAGCCAGGCCAGCCCTTCGACGAAGCCGACCGTCGCGTGCCGGTGCGGCAGGTGCACGTTGCCCAGCACCAGCCCGGTCAGGTACGCGGCGAGGAAACCGGAGGCGTGCGCGACGGTGGCCACCGCGTACGAGCCGACCGAGACGGCGAGGATCGACAGCGGGTAGAGCCCGGCCACCGGCAGTGCCCCGCGCCGAAGGAGCCAGGCGGCGCCGAACGCGACGGCCAGCCCGATCACGGCTCCGGCCAGCAGCTGGTAGGTGATCAACGCGACGAGCTCGACCGGGGACCCGGTCGCGCCGCTGGACAGCATGATGACGAGGATGATCACCGGGGCGTCGTTGAAGCCGGACTCCATCTCCAGCGTGGCGGTCAGCCGCGCCGGCAGCCCGAGCACCCGGAGGGTGGAGAACACCGCGGCCGCGTCGGTGGAGGAGACGATCGCACCGAGCAGGACGCCGGTCCGCCAGCCGGTGTCCAGCAGCACGACGGCCGCGCCGGCGGTGACCGCGACGCTGACCGCGACCCCGAGCGTGGACAGCACGACGGCGAGCGGGACGGCCGGGCGGACAGCGGTCCACCGGGTGGTCAGGCCGCCCTCGGTGAGGATCACGACGAGCGCAGCCAGGCCGAGGGTCTGGGCGAGGGCGACGTTGTCGAACCGGAGCCCGAGCCCGTCCTCGCCGATGGCGACGCCGATACCGAGGTAGATCAGCATGCTCGGCAGGCCGAGCCGGCTGGACACCCGGACCGCGGCCACCCCGAGCAGCACGACCGCGGCGCCGGCGAGGGCGACGATCTCGAGCGGGACGCCGGCTATCTCAGCGCCCTGCAACGCCAGCCCCGCCATCGGGCCATGATCTCAGTCGCGGCGGTCCCGCCCGAATGCCGGTTGCGAGGGCCGCTACGCTGGATGTCGAGAAGGCGTCGATGGGGACGAGTAGCGCCGGACGCAGCCAGCAGCGACCCGGGGGCGGTGGAAGCCCGGGGGCCTGGCCGGTGCGAAGATCACCCCGGAGCCCCGGAAGAAACGCGCCCGGCGCGGAGTAGACCCGGCGAGCACGGCAAGAGCGGGGTGCCCCGACGGGCACCCAAGGAGGGTGGTACCGCGGGCCGGCGACGGCTCGTCCCTCCATCGGACGCCGATGGAGGAAAGGTAAGGACAGTGCCCCTCTCGCCGCTGCCGGCCCACGTGGACCTGCCGAAACTGGAGCACGAGGTGCTCGAGCGCTGGCACGCCGACAAGGTCTTCGAGCGCACCCTGGAGCAGAGCGCCGGCAACCCGACCTGGATGTTCTACGAGGGCCCGCCGACCGCGAACGGCACGCCCGGCGTGCACCACGTCGAGGCCAGGGTGTTCAAGGACGTCTTCCCGCGCTACCGGACCATGAAGGGCTACCACGTGCCCCGCAAGGCCGGCTGGGACTGCCACGGCCTGCCGGTCGAGATCGCGGTGGAGAAGGAGCTCGGCTTCAGCGGCAAGCCGGACATCGAGCGGTACGGGATCGCCGAGTTCAACGCCCGCTGCCGGGAGTCGGTGCTGCGGCACGTCGACGAGTTCACCGTGATGACCGAGCGGATGGGCTACTGGGTGGACGTCGACGACGCGTACTGGACGATGGACCCGTCCTACGTCGAGTCGGTCTGGTGGTCGCTCAAGCAGGTCTTCGACAAGGGCCTGCTGGTCGAGGACCACCGCGTCACGCCCTACTGCCCGCGCTGCGGGACCGGCCTGTCCGACCACGAGGTCGCCCAGGGCTACGAGACCGTCGTCGACCCCTCGGTGTACGTGCGGTTCCCGGTGACCTCCGGCCCGGCCGCGCGGTACGGCGCGGACTTCCTGGTCTGGACGACGACGCCGTGGACGCTGGTGTCCAACACGGCGGTCGCGGTCAACCCTCGGGTCGAGTACGTCGTCGCGCGCAGCCCGCAGGGCACCTTCGTGGTGGCCGAGCCGCTGCTGACCGCGGTGCTCGGCGAGGACCGGGTCGAGGTGCTCGACCGGTTCCCGGGCACCGCGCTGGAGCGCTCGGGCTACCGCCGGCCGTTCGAGCTGGTCGAGATCCCCGGCGCGCACTACGTGATCCTGGCCGACTACGTGACCACCGAGGACGGCACCGGGTTGGTGCACCAGTCCCCCGCGTTCGGCGCGGAGGACCTCGCCGCGACCCGCGCGTACGGGCTGCCGGTGGTCAACCCGGTCGAGCCGGACGGGCACTTCCGGGCCGGGATCCCGCTCGTCGGCGGGCTGTTCTTCAAGGACGCCGACCCGCCGCTGGTGGCCGACCTGCGCGAGCGCGGGCTGCTGTTCCGCGAGCAGCCGTACGAGCACGCGTACCCGCACTGCTGGCGTTGCCACACCGCCCTGCTCTACTACGCGCTGCCGTCCTGGTACGTCCGCACCACCGCGGTCAAGGAGCAGCTGCTGGCCGAGAACGAGCGGACCACCTGGTATCCCGAGACGGTCAAGCACGGCCGGTACGGCGACTGGCTGAACAACAACGTCGACTGGGCGCTGTCGCGGGACCGCTACTGGGGCACCCCGCTGCCGGTCTGGCGCTGCCCGGACGAGCACGACACCTGCGTCGGATCGCTGGCCGAGCTCGGTTCGCTCGCCGGTCGCGATCTGTCCACTGTGGACCCGCACCGGCCGTTCGTGGACGAGGTGACGATCACCTGCCCGTCCTGCGGCGCCGAGGCGCGCCGGGTGCCGCAGGTGATCGACGCGTGGTGGGACTCCGGCTCGATGCCGTTCGGGCAGTGGGGCGCGCCCTGGCAGCACAACGACGAGTTCGAGCGGACCTACCCGGCGCAGTTCATCTGCGAGGCGATCGACCAGACCCGCGGCTGGTTCTACTCGCTGATGGCGGTCGGCACCGTCGTGTTCGGACGGTCGGCGTACGAGACCGTGCTCGTCCTCGGGCACATCCTCGCCGACGACGGCCGGAAGATGAGCAAGCACCTCGGCAACATCCTCGAGCCGGTGCCGCTGATGGACCGGCACGGAGCGGACGCGCTGCGCTGGTTCATGCTGTGCTCCGGCTCGCCGTGGTCGGCCCGCCGGATCGGGCACGCGGCGCTGGCGGAGATCGTCCGCAAGGTCCTGCTCACCTACTGGAACACCGCCTCGTTCCTCACCCTGTACGCGGGCGCGGCGGGCTGGGAGCCGGGCGCGCCGGTGGCCGAGGTCGCCGATCGGCCGCTGCTGGACCGCTGGGCGCTGTCCGAGCTCGACCGGACCGTGGCCGAGGTGGACGCGGCGATGGAGGGCTTCGACACCGCCCGGGCCGGCAAGCGGCTGGCCGCGTTCATCGACGACCTGTCCAACTGGTACGTGCGGCGGTCGCGGCGGCGGTTCTGGGACGGCGACCCGGCGGCGCTCGCCACCCTGCACGAGTGCCTCGAGGTGCTCACCCGGCTGCTGGCGCCGTTCACGCCGTTCGTGACCGAGGCGGTGCACCGGGCGCTGGTCACCTCGGTCCGGCCGGACCTGCCCGACTCGGTGCACCTGTGCGAGTGGCCCTCGGTCGGCGGAGCCGACGCAACGGGTGGAGCCGGCGCGGCTGGCGGAGCCGGCCGGTACGACCCGGTCCTGGCCGAGCAGGTCGCGCTGGTGCGGCGGCTGGTCGAGCTCGGCCGGTCGGCCCGGACCGCGTCGAAGGTGCGCACCCGGCAGCCGCTGGGCCGGGCCCTGGTCGGCGCGCCCGGCTGGGCCTCGCTGCCGGACGAACTGCGGGCCCAGGTCGCCGACGAGCTCAACGTGCAGTCGGTGGCGGCGCTCGGGTCGGCCGGCGGCGAGCTGGTCGACGTGACCGTGAAGCCGAACTTCCGCGCGCTGGGCAAGCGGTTCGGCGCCGGCACCAAGGCGGTCGCGGCGGCGGTCGCGGCCACCGACCCGGCCGGGCTGGCCGCCGCCGTCAGGGACGGCGGCTCCACCACGGTGACGGTGGACGGCGCGCCGGTGGCGCTGTCGGGCGACGAGCTGGTCGTCACCGAGACGCCGCGGTCGGGCTGGGCGGTGGCGGCGGACGCCGGCGAGACCGTCGCGCTCGACCTCACCGTGACGCCGGAGCTGCGCCGGGCCGGGATCGCCCGCGAGGTGGTCCGGCTGGTGCAGGACGCGCGCAAGGCCAGCGGCCTGGAGATGACCGACCGGATCGCGCTGACCTGGTCGGCGTCCGAGCCGGAGGTGGCCGAGGCGGTGCGCGAGCACGCGGCCGCGGTGGCCGGCGAGGTGCTCGCGACCTCGTTCACCGAGGGCAGCGTCGGCAGCGTCGGCAGCGTCGGCAGCGCGGGCGGCATGAGCGGCAGCCGGCGGGACGACGAGCTCGGGTTGGAGTTCTCGCTCGCCAAGGTCTGAGGCCGGCCGATCGGCGCAAGGTCGTGCGTCCGCGCTCGCCCGCGGGCTACGCAGCGTTAAAGTTGCTGACTGTCGTCGGTAGGCCGTTCGATGGCGCGATCCTGCGCCCGCTGCTGCGCCTTCTGCTGCGCCCGCTCCCGCGAACGGGCTAGCAGCGTGCGGTCAGGGGCGCAGACGGCGCACGGTGTGAAGCCGCTCCGGCGGGCGGCGGACACGGCCAGCGGCACGGTCCCCGCGCCGGCTGCGGCACCAGTCGCGGGGCCGGCTTCGGCACCGGCTTCGGCACCGGCTGCGGCGCCGGCTGCGGTGCCGGCTGAGCCGCCGGCTGAGCCGCCGGTCAGGGTCGGGCAGCCGGCGAGGTGGTAGCGGGGGTGGCCGTCGACGACGAGGACCTCGTCGTCGAGCTGAGCCACCCGCAGCGCGTCGCGGACCGCGACCTGCTCGACCGCCGGCTCACCGGCCGGCTCGGGGATGGGCGTCGCCTCCGGTTCCGCTGGCCCGGCCGCCGGCGGCGCCTGGGGTTGCGCGGCGGCGGCCGGCGCGGACGCCTCGTCCGCGGGCGCGTCGTCCGCGGATCGTGGGGGCACCGGAACGGGACCCGTCCAGCCCGGGCGGGCGCCGGTCTCGGGCGCTCCGGGTGGCGGGGTGGACCAGGGCCACGACTGGCTGCCCGGCGCGGTGCCGGGTGGGGTTTCCGGGTTGGCGCCCGGCGCGTACTCCGGCCGGGTCCCGGTCGGGGACACGGGATCGGCGGCGGGTGGGGCGGGCGCCGACTCTGCTGGTCGGGACGGCGGCGCCGGGGAAGGGGCCGGGTCGAGTCCGGCTGACGCTGCACCGACCGCTGTGGAGCCGGCCTGCTGCCGACCGGCGTCCGGGATCGCCTCCGGCACCAGGTGCCGGCGGCGTCGTGCGACCGAACCGGCGACCGACGCGACCGCGCCGAGGCCGGCGGCCAGCGACGCCCAGATCAGCGGGTCGCTGGAGGCGAACACACCCCACGCCAGCGTCGTCGCGGTGGCGACCACGAGCGCGAGGCTGAGCAGGATCACGGGCGATCCCCGGGTCGGGACCCGGGATCCGGCCGTGACCGGGTGAGCGTGCCGGCGCGAGCGTCAGTTTCCGCCGCGACCGTCGCCCTCGCCCCGCCCACCGTAGGCACCGGCGTAGCCCGCGCCCGCACCGGCCGCGACGGTGGCCGGTTCGGCCGAACCGCGACCATCGAGGTCACGCAGCTGCGACTCCAGGTAGGACTTCAGCCGCGTCCGGTATTCGCGCTCGAACGTGCGCAGCTTCTCGATCTCGTTCTCGAGCGTGCCCTTGCGCTGCTCGAGGCCGCCGATGATCTCGTTGTGCCGGCGCTCCGCGTCCTGCACGAGCGACGTCGCCTTGCTCCGCGCGTCGCGCTCGACCGTGGTGGCCTGCGTGCGGGCCTCGCCCACCATCGAGTCGGCCTTGCTGCGGGCCTCGCCGATCATGCGGTCGGCGGTGGACCGGGCGTCGCCGATCATGCGGTCGGCCTCGGCCTTGGCGTCGGAGACGTACTTCTCGGCGGTCTCCTGGGCCATCGCCAGCACCTTGACGACCTGGCTGTTCTCGTCGATCCGGGGCGCCTGCGGCGGGCCGGGGGCAACCATCGGCATCGGCTCAGGGGCCGGCGGGGGCTGCTGGCGCAGCTGCTGCGGACCGGGGCCGTGCGGGCCGGACCGCGCCATGTCGTCGACCTGCTGCTTGAGGTCGTTGTTCTCCTCGATGAGCCGGGCCAGCTCGGCCTCGATCAGGTCGAGGAAGGCGTCCACCTCGTCTTCGTCATAACCGCGCTTGCCTATCGGCGGTTTCTTGAACGCGACGTTGTGCACGTCCGCTGGAGTCAGGGGCATCGGATCACCTCGGGTCGATGGGACACAGGCCAGACTACGGCCTCGGCAGACGGTACCCGCTCAGGCAGCAGCTGATTGCACGACCTGCATCAGCACGTACACCACGAACAGCAGGACCATGAAGCCGAGATCGATGCTGAAGTTTCCCAGACGCAGCGGCGGGATGATGCGCCGGAGTGCCTTGAGTGGCGGATCGGTGACCGAGTAGACGACCTCCAGCCCAGCCGCCGCTACGCCGGATGGACGCCACGAGCGGGCGAACATCATGACGTAGTCGAACACCAGCCTGGCGATGAGCAGGATGAAGAAGACGAGGAGGACGAAGGACGCCACCTCAAGGACTACGCGCACCGATCTCCCGAATCAGCTCTGGTTGAAGAACCCGCCCTCGGCGATGCGGGCCTTGTCTTCCGCGGTGACGTGGACGTTCTGCGGAGAGAGCAGGAACACCTTGTTCGTCACCCGCTCGATGCTACCGCGCAGGCCGAAGATCAGTCCCGCCGCGAAGTCGACCAGGCGCTTGGCGTCGGTGTCGTCGAGATCGGTGAGGTTCATGATGACCGGCACACCCTCGCGGAAGTGCTCGCCGATCGTCCTGGCCTCGTTGTAGGTACGCGGGTGCAGCGTGGTGATCCGCTGGCTGACCGGCTCCTCGACCACGTCCCGGTAGGCCGGCTCGCGGTAGCCCTCGTGCGGGGCCGGCATCGCGGCGCGGGGCTCGGCGTCCTCCCAGCCGCGCCCGGCGGAGACCCGGCGGACCGGCACGACCTCGGCCTCGGCGTACTCGTCGTACTCCTCGTATTCTGCGATCTCACGGCGGTCGTCGTCCTCGACGAGGCCGAGGTAGACCCCCATCTTGCGCATGGCACCCGCCACCAGGACCCTCCTCCGCGCCGGAACTGACCACGTACCGGGGCGATCCAGACCCGGCCGCGCGCCGACACTACCTCCGAACTGGCGGCCGACCGCCGAGCAACGCCGTACCGATTCGAAGGTGTGTCGCGCCGTTCCTGACCGCGGCCTCGAGGTCGCCGCTCATGCCGGCGGAGATCACCGTCGCACCGGGATGAGCGGCCCGCACCGCGGCCGCCGTCTCCCGCAGGGCGGCGAACGCCCGATCCGGGTCGGCGTCCATGGGCGCGACCGCCATCACCCCGACCGGGCGCAGCAGCCCGGTGGCCGCGGCGGCATCGGCCAGCGCGACCACCTCGCCGGCCGGGGCGCCGCCGCGGTCCGGATCGCCGTCGATGCTGACCTGCACCAGCACGTCGAGCGGGCCCCGTTCGGCCCGGCGCACCCCGTTGGCCAGGGCGCCGACCAGCTCGGGGCGGTCGAGGGAGTGCACCACCGCCGCGTACGACGCGACCGCGGCGGCCTTGTTGCGCTGCAGCCGGCCGACGAAGTGCCAGCGGGCCTCGGGCACCTCGCGGGCCTTGACCCTGGCGTCCTGGTCCCGGTTCTCCCCCAGGTCCGGCACGCCGAGCCGGACCAGCCGGCGGGCGTCCTCGGCCGGGAACGTCTTGGTGATCCCGATCAGCGTGAGCTCCGCCGGGTCACGGCCGGCCGCCTTGGCCGCGGCGGCGATCCGGTCCCGCACCTGCGCGAGGTTGGCCGCGATCTGCGCGCTGCGCGGGTCGTCGCTCACCCCCCGATCCTGCCAGTCCCCACCGGCGGCCTCGTCCCCGCTCCGCCCGGCGGTCGCTGTTCGCCGGGCGGGATCACTCGATCCACGCGAGCGCGGCCTGGCGGCCGGTGACGCCGTCGCGGCGGTGGCTGTAGAGCTCGGGGTCCTCGGCCGTGCAGCGCGGGTCGGTGACGATCCGCTCGACGCCGAGCGCGGCGAGCTGGCGGGCGATCCCGGCGCGCAGGTCGAGACCGGGCGTCCCGGCGCGGGTCCGCACCGCGCTGCCGGGCAGCCGGGACTCGACCGCGGCCTGCATGTCCGCCGGCACCTCGTAGCAGGCGCCGCAGATCGCCGGCCCGAGCAGCGCGTCGCTGCTGGCCGGGTCGCCGCCCGCGGACCGGAACGCCTCGACCGCCCGCGGCACCACCCCGGCCGCGGCGCCGACCCGGCCGGCGTGCACCGCGGCGACCACCCCGTGCTCCGGGTCCGCCAGCAGGATCGGGACGCAGTCGGCCACCAGCACGGCGACCGCGATCCCGGGCGTCGCGGTCACCAGCCCGTCCGTGGCCTCCACCGGCGCCGTCCGCGCGGCGTCGACGACCTGCACGGTCGCGCCGTGGATCTGCTCCATCCAGACCAGGTGGTCCGGCTCGAGCCCGGCCGCGGCGGCCAGCCGCTGCCGGTTCGCCGCCACCGCGGCCGGGTCGTCGCCGACGTGGTCGCCCAGGTTGAACGACGCGTACGGGCCGGTGCTCACCCCGCCCGAGCGCGAGGTGACGATGCGCCGGGCGGTCACCCCTTGAGGAAGTCGGGCACGTCCAGCTCGTCGTCGAGCTCGACCGTCCGCCGGACGTGGCCGCCGTTGGTGGTGCCGGCGCCGCCGCGGGCGCCGGCGCTGGCCGGCGGGCCGTACCGGGAGGTGACGGTCGGGGTGGTCGACCCGGCCGGTGGGAGCGGTGCCGGCGGGCGCTCCCCGCCCTGCTCGCGGCGCTGCTGCTCGGCCGGCTTGTGCTTGGGCGCGCCGCCGTCGAAGCCGGCCGCGATGACCGTGACCCGCACCTCGTCGCCGAGCGCGTCGTCGATGATCGCGCCGAAGATGATGTTGGCCTCCGGGTGGGCCGCGTCGGCGACCATCGACGCGGACTCGTTGATCTCGAAGATGCCGAGGTCGGAGCCGCCGGAGATGGACAGCAGCACGCCGTGCGCACCCTCCATCGAGGCCTCGAGCAGCGGCGAGGCGATCGCCAGCTCGGCCGCCGCCACCGCCCGGTTGTCGCCGCGGGCGCTGCCGATGCCCATCAGCGCCGATCCGGCCCCGCTCATCACCGACTTCACGTCGGCGAAGTCGAGGTTGATCAGGCCGGGCGTGGTGATCAGGTCGGTGATGCCCTGGACACCGGAGAGCAGCACCTGGTCGGCGCTCTTGAACGCGTCCATCACCGAGACGTTGCGGTCGCTGATCTGCAGCAGCCGGTCGTTCGGGATCACGATCAGCGTGTCGCACTCGTTGCGCAGCTGCTCGATGCCGAGCTCGGCCTGCCCGGCCCGCTTCCGGCCCTCGAACCCGAACGGCCGGGTCACCACCCCGATCGTGAGCGCGCCGAGCTTGCGGGCGATGCTGGCGACGACCGGCGCGCCGCCGGTGCCGGTGCCGCCGCCCTCGCCGGCGGTGACGAAGACCATGTCGGCCCCCTTGAGGACCTCCTCGATCTCCTCCCGGTGGTCCTCCGCCGCCTTCCGGCCGACGTCGGGGTTGGCACCGGCGCCGAGGCCGCGGGTGAGCTCGCGGCCGACGTCGAGCTTCACGTCCGCGTCGCTCATCAGCAGCGCCTGCGCATCGGTGTTGATCGCGATGAACTCGACGCCCTTGAGACCGACCTCGATCATCCGGTTGACGGCGTTGACGCCGCCGCCCCCGATGCCGACGACCTTGATGACCGCCAGGTAGTTGTGCGGTGGTGTCATCGGCAGTGCCTTCCCTCGGTGGTGATCGCCGGGCCGCCCGTCCGTCAGGTCTCACCCTCAGGTCGACGGTTAATGTTATGTCAACCTCTCCGCTGCCGGGACAGTAAGCAGCCGGTACGGGAGGGTCCACTACCTGCGCGGCGTGTCGGCGCAAATCCGTTCCCGCTGCCGCGCGGCGGCAGGGACCGGCTCGTGGTCACCGTGCGGTCGGCGAAGGACGTGCAGGGTCTGGGCCGGCCCCACTCGTGCCCCGGTCAGCGGACGGTGACCACCGACGGGGTGCTCACGTCGTAGTGCCGGCCCGGCCGGCTGAGCAGCGCACCGAGCACCGACGCCTTCGCGGCCGAGTCCTCGCCGCCGCCCCAGAACACGGTCCGGCCGTCGGTCAGGGTGAGCGTCACCTGCTCCGGGGTCGCCGCCCGCACCGCAGCGACGCCGGCCAGCAGCCGCGGCGGCAGCGCGGTCACCGCGGCCAGCGCCGCCCTCGCGGGCGGGCTGCCCGGGCTCACGTCGGGCAGGTCGAGCAGCGGCAGCTTCGGCCGGGCCGGCACCCGCTGGAAGACGACCCCGTCCGGGTCGACCAGCCAATATGCCCCGGCCCGCTTGACGACGGCCACGCCGTGCCGCTCGGTGATCGTGATCCGCAGCGTGCCCGGCCAGGACCGGGCGACCGCGACCCGCTCGACCCCGGGCAGCGCGCGGACGTGGTCGGCGACCGCGCCGGTGTCCACCCGGGCCAGCGGCCGGCCGGCCGGCACCGCCGCCGCGGCCCGGACCTGGTCGGCGGACAGCGCCCGCACGCCGGTCACGGTGACCTGCCGGACGCCGAGCACCCCGGTGAAGCCGACCACGTACACGGCGACCGCGACGACGGCGACGAGCGCGGCCACGATGCCGAGCAGCAGCCGGCGCCGGGACGAGCGGGCCGGCCGGGCCGGAGCGGGCGGCGGCGCGACCCGGGTCGGCGGGCTCACCGGTGGGCTCCGGGACCAGGCCGGCCCGGCCACCCGGCCACCCCGGTCCGCCGGCTCACCGGCGGCCTCCCGGGACCGCCGGCCCCGCCACCCGGGTCCGCCGGCTCACCGGGGCGCTCCGGGGACAGGCCGGCCCGGCCACCCGGCCACCCCTGTCCGCCGGCTCACCGGCGCGCTGCGGGGCTCGGCCAGCCGGGTCGGCGGTTTCACCGGCGCGCCTCGGTCCGGGCCAGCGCGGCGAGGATGTCCGGGCCGAGCGCGGTCACGTCGCCGGCGCCCATGGTGATCACCAGGTCGCCCGGGCGGGCGCGGCGGGCCAGCTCGCCGGCCACCTCCGACCGGTCCGGCGCGAACAGCACCCGGTCGGCGGGCAGCGGGACCGCGTC
>Ga0068870_10000402_pt1 | contig 16256 bp, 17 predicted proteins | sample KBSMisM62_FD_66599 | JGI IMG/M metagenome (GOLD analysis project Ga0068870, IMG submission 66599) | Miscanthus rhizosphere microbial communities from Kellogg Biological Station, Michigan, USA - KBS Miscanthus M6-2 | ecosystem: Host-associated > Plants > Roots > Rhizosphere > Soil ...
TCATGGCCACCGCCTCCGTCACGGGCGAAGTGCTGGGAACGCCGAACGCGAAGATGAAAGAGCAGCTCGGAAAGGGCGGCCCGAAGCTGTTCACGCCGTGGATGGCGTTGCACGATCAGGAATTGGCGGAGGAATAACTGCCGACCGGTTGCGGTCTAACGTAAACGACCTCCGGAGTCGTATTGTCTCCGCATGCGCAAACGAATAATTGGAGGTGCACTCGCCGGTCTGCTGGCCGCGCCCGCCAGCGGTTCGGCCCAAGCCGGCCGTGCTTTCACCACGGACTTCACCACGCAGGAATTCGCCGCGCGCCGCGCGACGGTCTACGACGCCATCGGCCGAGACGCCGTCGCGCTCATGCAGGGCCTCCCATCGGTGCACTCGTCGGCTGTCTTTCGTCAATCCAATGAGTTCTACTACATCACCGGCGTCGTGGCGCCACAAGCACTGGTGTTGATCGACGGCGCCGCGCGGCGGACCATCCTCTACCTCCCCAAGCAGGACGCGCGACGCGCGGCGACTGAAGGCGACCTCCTCTCCTCGGACGATCCCGTCAAAACTGCAAACATCACGGGCGTCGATGAAGTGAGGTCAACCGATCAACTCCTCGCCGATCTGACGGCGAGGAGCGTGAAAATCGTTTACGTGCCGTATGCGCCAACCGAAGGATCGAGTGAGAGCCCTGACGGTGCGCGGCGACGTACACTCGATGCGGCGACCGATCCGTGGGACGGGCGGATCAGTCGGGAGAATCACCTGCGTGATCTGCTGAAGACGCGCGCGCCGGCGCTCGAGCAGCGCGACCTCTCGCCGATCTTGAACCGCATGCGCGAGATCAAGAGTCCGGCGGAAATCGCGATCATCAATCGGGCGACGAAGATCGGGGGCGAGGCGATCATCGAAGCCATGCGAAGCACTGTTCCAGGTTTGACTGAGCAGGAGCTCGATGCAGTCGGCCAATTCATCTTCATCCGGCACGGTGCTCAGGGCGAAGCGTACCGCGCGATCGTCGCCAGCGGCCCCGTTGCGACGAACCCGCATCATCGTGCAGGACCGAAAGTGATGGTCGATGGCGAGCTCGTTTTGATGGACTACTGCCCCGACCTCGGCTACTACCGGTGCGACATCACGCGGCAGTGGCCGGTCAATGGCAAGTTCACTCCCGTGCAGCGCGAGCTCTATGGCTTCTACCTCGGCGTCTACGAAGCGGTTCTCTATTCGATCAAACCAAACATCACCGCGCAGGACGTCCTGAAGGCGGCCCTTCCGAAGATGGATGAAATCTTGGCTGCGACCAAGTTCTCCAAACAGATCTACCAAAACGCAGCGAAGGAATACGTGGAGCGCTATCGCCGCGCCGCGAACCCGGACACCGTCGGAGGAAACCGAGGACGCGGCGCCAACTTGGGGCACGCCGTCGGCATGGCGACCCACGACTTCGGCGGCGGCTCCGACGTGATGCGTCCCGGGCTCGTGTTCACGATCGAACCCGAGTTTCGCGTCCCCGAGGAGCAGATTTACATCCGGCTCGAGGACATGATCGTGATCACAGAATCCGGCGCGCAAATCACGTCCGACTTCGTGCCGCGGAGCATCACCGCCGTCGAGAAGACGATTGCCGAGTCGGGATTGCTGCAGAAATACGGCCGGATCAAGTAGCGATTGGGCAAGCATCTCGATGTCATCGCGCTGCGTGGGTCAGGGGAAAGTACACGTCAAAGGGGGGCGGTAAGCGTGCCCTCGCCTACAATTTCACAGCGCAGAAGGAGCTGGTCGCGGACCTGCACAACCCAACCAAGGACGAAGGACGGAGCAGGTTTCATCACTCCTCGTTCACCTCCGGCTCGCTGATTCGTTGTGCTGGCACGATCGCCGGGGTCATGGGCCAGGTCACGTACATCGACTGCAACAGCGGCCATTACATGCCGCCGCCCGAGAATCTCAGGAAGCTGGTCAAGCACCTGAACAAGCACGGCGTCTTCGCTCCGGACGCCAAGGTGGATAGCATGGGGGAGGCTAAAGCGTGTACGGTTGCTGAATTCCTGGCTGGATGATGCGATCCACGGGCTGGACGACGTAGAGGGTGAGCGCGATGACAACGAGTCATCGTCAAAGTCCGGCCTGGTCGGACGGAACGCCCGTCGCGGACGCCAAGAAGCCGTGATTTGACATTTCTTGCGGACTTGGGCGCGCGCTCCCCCGCGCGCGCGATCCACCCGATATCTTCGCGCCGTCTCTTCACAGGATCGGCGCGGTGCCCGGAACAAATGGAATTCGGATCGGCCGTATCGCGCTGGCGACCATTGCGGGCGAGCTCACTCCCATCCTGCTGCTCGTCGTAGTCGTACTCATCTACGAGACCAGCGGCGTCGACCCGCAAACGCGCCAGGCCTTCGCGGAACGCGTCGGAATGTGGCTCGGTCCAATAGCCGGAGCCATCTCCACCTTTGGCTTTGGCTTTCTGGCCGCCCGTGGTACAAATCGTCCGCTACTCCACGGCACACTCGTCGGCGTTGCGGTCGCGCTGCTCGATGCCGTGCTCATTTTCGCGCCGGGAGCGAAGTTCATTCCACTCTTCGCGGCCTCCTGGGCGGGGAAAATCCTCGCGGGCGTGGCGGCAGGCGTGCTCGCGGCGCGTCGATGAGCGTCGAACGCGTGATGCGCGCGGTGGTCGCCATCGAACGCGACCTCGATGCCACCCTCTCGCTGCCCGAACTGGCCGATCACGCGTGTCTCTCGCCGTTTCACTTTCATCGGCTCTTCACGGCGGTCGTCGGAGAGCCGCCCGCCGAGTATGTCCGGCGGTTGCGCCTGGAGCGCGCGGCGCATGAGCTGTCGACGAGTCATCGCGCCGTCGCCGATATTGGACGAGAGGCGGGGTACGGAAGCCAGAGCGCGTTCACGCGCGCCTTTGGCGAACGCTTCGGCTGCGCGCCCGGTGTGTTTCGCGAACGCGAGCGCGGACGCTGGGCCGGACGTGTGGTCGAACAACGAAGGCTCGTGGGTCGCATCGAGACGGTCGCGCCGCTGCGCGTCGCGTTCGTCCGGCACGTCGGCCCGTACGATCAGGTACGCCCGGTGTTCGAACGGCTCGCCGTCTGGGCCGCGGCGCGCGCCTTGGAACTCGAGCCGCTGTTTCTCGGCCTCGCGCACGACAATCCGCGCATCACGCCGGCCGCGCAGCTTCGCTTCGACTGTTGCATCGAGGTCACCGCGAACGTGCGCGGGGAAGGCGACGTCGGCGTGACTGAGGTCTGCGGCGGCGAGTACGCGACCGCCGTCCATCGCGGCCCGTTCGATCGCCTCGCCGAGACGTACGCGTGGCTCGCGCTCGACTTCATGCCCCGCGAAGGACGATCGATGCGCAAGGCGCCGTGCGTCGAGATCTATCTCACGCCGCCGGAGCGAACGCCGCCGGCCGAACTGCTCACAGAGGTTCTCGTCCCCGTCCGTCAGGTGTCACGCCGAACACCGCGTCCGGAGTGATCGCGAAGAGATCTGGATCGGTGTGCGTCAGGATGTCGAACTCCGACCCGGCCGCGAATGCCGAGTCGAGACACCGGAACTGACTTGACGTGTCTGCTCTCCCAATGTGACGTCGACGGTTCCGCGGTGCTCTCCCTCGCCGCGCGCGAGGATGACGGGCCGGCCCCCGTCGGCCGAAGAGTTACCCGAGTGAGACATCAATACACCCTTGGGCCGCTTCAGCGATCGTTAGGCAGCAACCACGTATTCACTCTGCACGAGCCCACTCGGATACGCCCGCGTGGCCACGTGGGTGAAGCGGAGGTCGTGCGCGACCGGCCCAAAGAGCGGAATCCCCGTCCCCAGGACGACCGGCACGCGCGTAATAATCAGGCGCTGGATGAGGCCCGCCGTCAGAAAGCGCTGGATCGTCACGCCGCCGTCGATATAGAGATGGCCCATGCCCCGTGCGGCCAGGCGATCGATGACCTCGGTTGGCGTCGCGGCCATGAATGTGCATATCGCGCCGGGCGGTGCTTCGAGTGTCTCGGGGCTTGAACTGAGCACGATGACCGGCTTCGTGCCGTATGGCCATTCGGGGAACGACAAGACCGTCTCGAACGTCTTGCGTCCAATGACGAGCGCGTCCACGGTGGTCATGAACTCAGTGTAGCCGTGCGGTTCGCCGCCGCCCTCCGGGAGCCAGTCGAGCCCCCCATCGGAGCGCGCAATGAAGCCATCCAGGCTGGTCGCGATGAACACGGAGGCTTTCATGGCATCCTTGGCTGATTGCTGCCTAACGCCTCGAGCTCGAATGAGTGCGCCGGGGTGCCCTCCGCAAAGAAGCGCTCCCCGTGTAGACCGCGCGGCGTTGCACACCGTCAGCGTCGGCGGGTGCTTTCGATATAGCTCTTGGTTTGTTGGCCGACGAGATCGACCAGATTGCCCATGGCCACTTCCATGTCGACCAGATGCAGGCCAAGCGGCTCCGCCAAGTCCCCTTGAATGTCACGGCTCGCCGGACTGCCAGGCCCACGGTGTACCGACACCTCGAGATACGAGGCGAACGCGTTGGACGTGCACCGCGCCTTCAGCAGCCCCTCGATACGCACCATCGGTGTCGCAACGGGTCGTCCGCCAACGGTCCACGGATCGGCCGGCCCCATCGGCAAGGCGGTCTCTCCCTTCGCGTCGAAATAGCCGTTGAGGGCGGCCTCGCCGCCGCCGAGCGCCGCGGGATTGGTGCACGCCGCGACGAGTGTCGGGTCGGCCGACCGCCCAAAGCGCGTGCTCGCGGACGGCGGCGCGGTGACGCGAAATGATGAATACGCCACGACGCAACCGGTGTGCGTGGCAGCGCGACAGAGCGGCATGTGCGCAAACGTGCCACCCACGTCTCGCCCGCGCGGCACGAGGACGCCTTCCGGTCCGCCGATGAGCAGCGCCGAGACGATGCGTGACTGCATCGGCGTGCCGTCGATCTCGCGGCGAATCAACTCGGTCAGAATGCTGGTGCCCTGCGAATGGCCAATCAGCACGATCCCACGATTGCCGTTGTCGTGGGCGAGGTAGTAGCGCCACGCGGCACGCACGTCCTCGTATCCTAGCCCCAGAAAATCGGGTGACTCAATGCCGGCGGCGTTAGCTCGACCCATCGCGGCGAGGGTGAGTTGCCGGTACATGGGCGCGAACAATCGACACTTCGTGCCAAACCGCGCGAACTGCAGTCGGACGACGTTGCGCTCGGTATCGTCGGGCACGAGATCACTCAGCGTCGTCGTATCCGTCGACACCGTGGGATAGACGTAGAAGCAGTCGACCGGCGCCTTTGGATCCAGCCGCGCGCGCTCAACGGTGGAGCGCCCGTGGCGACCGACCACCGTGGTGGAAAGATCCACATCGCACGCTGAGGGCCGGTCGGGGCGACAGAGCCAGACTCGCGGGTTGCTGTAGTCCGTCGATGGCGATGCGGCTGTGGACTGCGCGAACGCGTCCGTCGCCGCAACCGAAAGGGCGAGGAGAGCAAGGCGCGGCAGTCGCATGTGCGTAGCTGCGTAGCTCCAGCGAGGATGTGAAGCGCGGGCTGGCATCTCCTAGAACTTCACTTTCGCGATTTCCTCGTTCGGCGTGAACCCCTCACCGAAATCCTCGATGTCCATGAGCTTGCGGATCTCGACCTCGGCCTTGCCGTTCGGAAAGATGTTCGGAGTGCGCTTCACCAACTCGATCGCATCTTCCAGCGAGTTCACCTTGATGATCGAGAAGCCCGCAACGACCTCTTTCGCCTCGGCGAACGGGCCATCGGTGACGATGCGCTCTTCGTCGTTGAACGTCACGCGCGCACCCTTTGAGGTCGGTGCGAGCCCCTCGGCGGCGAGGAGGATGCCTCGCTTCGCGAGGTCTTCGTTGTACTCCTGCATCGCGGCGAAGGCTTCGGGCTTCGGCAGTGCGCCCGCTTCCGATTCCTTCGTTGCCATGCCCATGAGGATGAAACGCATTGTTTTCTCCTGAATTCCGTGGGTTGGTTGTTGCGCGGTTCGCGGCCTCACCAACACGTCGAACGAGACCGGTCAAAATCGACACGAGCTTCGAGAAAGCCGGAAATTGGTGGGTTCGAAGAACTTACCGTCATCCCGAGGAGTGAAACGACGAGTGATCTCCTGTGCCGGTCGAGTTGGATGCGTCTCGCCCCCGACAGGTAACCCCGAAAGTGTTACCCGTGTTCTCGGACACTTCTGTTACCTATCTCTCCGGCTGCTCACCGGTCGGGAATTGCATCTGGCGGGAGTGGGAGCCCTTCCGGCGGCTCCGGCGGGCCAATCATCGCGAACAGCCTCGATGCTTCGGCACGCGAAAACACTTTAGACGCGCGAGCTTCCCAGCCACTCATCACAGGATTCGGGGCCGGCGCGCTCAGGAGTTGAGGCAGCTCGGGGATTGTCGCCGCGATGAACTCCTGCTGCCGTGACGACAACTCCGACTCGGGTCCAAGAAACGACTGCAGATGCTCCTGCCACAATCGCGCGCGGCGTTCGGGGTCGACCGCATTCACGATGATGGAGCGGAACGGCATCGGGAATTGAGCGAGCTCGGCGAGCGCGGTTGGCAGCTCGTGCCGATGGCGCTCGACCCACGCGAAGATCTCGTCGCGCCGCATCGGAAACCATCCACAGTGAGACATACTCCTCACCCCCTTCGGAAAGCGCTGGCGGCCTAACGTGGACCTTCACCGGCTCGCCGACGGCGAGTCCGGTGCAAGGCAGGGTTAGGCGTCGTTCACATTGGGCTGCGGATAGCGACTCTTCGTATCGGCTACCGACCGGGCTACCAACTGCTCGAGGACCTTCAGATCGACGTTGGCCAGGCGCCTGATGTAGACACATACCTTTCCAGTCCTGTGCTGTCCCAGCTTGGCTAACAAGACGTCCCGACCTTCGAAGCCCGCCGCGATGTAAACAACCAACTCCCTTCCCCGCGCGGCAAACCCAGCGAGAGCGGAATCGCCTTCGTGACCGCTTGCGTACTTGTAATGGTAGCTCCCGAATCCAACGATGCTTGGCCCCCACATCCTTGGTTCTTGCTTGGTCACTCTTCGCATGAGAACAACCAGACTCTGGGCGTCATTCCGTTGCTCCTCGTTCGCAATTGCAGCGATGTGACTCTCGACACTGACTTCCGTGGGTTTGGTCTTCGGTACCGACATATGCGCCTCCGAACGGCTTCTTTTCGACGCCTAACGCCCCGCATCACCTGCGAACCTATAAAGCGCGCGCGGAGCGCGCGCCTACCATAGCTCGACCGACAGGTGCATGCAACGTTAGGCGTCGCGGGCGCGCCGGTCGCGGCGCGCTTGCGTTCTGACACCCACGGTCTCGTCATACTCGGTGCCGGGCGCTCTTGACCTCCGCCTGCCCGCGGCATACTCTGTATTACAAAGCACTTGGCCTGCTACCACGAGCCCGCGGAAGCGTGTCCGACTGAGCGTCGGGAGGGAGTCATGAAGGAGTGGGGGCGACGCATCCGCGCGGCCATCGGGATGGGCCTCACGTGGGGAGCAGCATGGTTTGGTGCGGGCATCCTGCTGGCGCGGGTGCCCGGTTTCTACTCCGATCTCCCGTTCGCCCTCCTGTTTGCTCCGCTCGGCTTTGTTACCGGCATCATGTTCTCCGGGATCCTCGTGGGTATCGAGCGCCGTCGCAGGTTTGATCGCGTGTCGCTTTCGCGCTTTGCGGGGTGGGGCGCCGTGAGTGGCCTTCTGCTGTCCGGGATCTTCGTCGTCGCCGCGGCCCTTCGAGGCGAGAGCTTGTGGGGAGAGTTCCTGGTGTTTGGTCCCCCCCTCGGCATGGCGAGCGCGGCCTGCGCTGCTGGTTCGCTGGCCATGGCCAGACGGGCCGAAAGGCGAGAACTCCGCGGCCCCCGTGGGGATCCGGCCGAGGCCGAACTTACCGAGGACGAAAGCGGAAATGCTCGGACGCGGTGACTGACATGTCCGCGTGGCTCCAGCCCGCCGCTTCGAAGGACGTTGGTCATCCAGATGCCGATGGTGGCAGGGACGCCTAACGCCTCGGCTCAGCTGTGGGCGAGTCCGATAAAAGCGCGTGCGGAGCATGCGCAATCCTTAAGTCGCCCGGGATCCTGCTCCACTTTCGTTGACACCGGTGGTTTTACGCCACGTGCCGTTCGAAGGCAAGCGGCGACAGGTACGCGAGGCCGGAGTGGAGGCGGACCGTGTTGTAGTAGCGGATGTAGCGGTGCAGTTCCGTGCGCAACGCGTGCTCCGATGCGAACGTGACGCCGCGCGTGAGCTCGGCCTTCAGCGAGTGGAAGAACGACTCCGCGTGCGCGTTGTCGCTCGGCCCGCGCACGCTCGCGCTCTGCTGCATCCCGAGGCCGGCCACGCAGGCGCAGAACGCGGCGCCCATGTACTCCGACCCGCGGTCACTGTGAAAGATCACGCCGCGGGCGGGGTGGCGGCCGGCCACCTTCGCGAGGACGGCGCTGGTCACGGCCGCGGTGCGCCGCCGCGTTAGGCTCCAGCCGAGGATCCGGCGCGTGTACGGGTCCATCACGATCGCGAGGTAGCGCCATCCGGCCCCGACCTTGAGGAACGTGAGGTCGCCCACCCACACCTGGTTCGGACCGGTGACCGATGTCTCCCAGAGCCGGTTGGGGTGGCGCGCGTACAGCCGGTGGATGGTCGCCTTCGCGCGGTAGCCGCGCACGGCCTTCGCGCGCAGCCCGGCCGCGCGCAGGAGGCGCGCGACGCGGCGGCGGCTGACCGTCCAGCCGGCGTTGACGAGCGCCTGATGCAGGCGCGGGCTGCCGTAGCGCTCCTGGTGGCGGAAGAAGAGGCGCGTGATCTCCGCCGTGAGGACCCGGTCCTGCTTCGCGCGCGCACTCTCGGGGCGGTGCAGCCAGGCGTAAAACCCGGCTGGCGTCACGTGGTAGCGCCGACAGAGCGACGCGACGCTAAAGCGCGCCCGCTGCGTGTCGATGAAGGCGAACGTGTCGCTCTTCGTGCGGAGCAGAACCGGATGGCTTTTTTTAGGTTCTTCACGGAATTCCGGGAAACGCGGCGCGGATTTTCAGGAAGAAGTAGGCGTCGTCCCGAAAGCCGTAGGCCGTGCGCTTGAGCACTTTGATCTTGTTGTTGATGCCCTCGAGGAGCCCGGTGTGCAGCGGGTAGCGGCAGTGGCTGATGACGCCGTCGATCCGCGCCGCCAGATTGGTCGCGAAGGTCCGGAGCGCCGGGATCCGACTCGCCATGGCGCGCCGGTACCAGTCGCGCCAGAATCGCCGCGCGGCGCCCGGATAGCGAAAGCGCCACAGCCGTTTCAAGTCGTCCTTCAGGACGTAGACGATGAACAGCGCGCGGTTCGCCGCCAGGAGCTCGCGCAGCCGCACGCGGTCGGCGCGCTTCGTCACGTTCGCCCGGTTCTTGAGTAGCAGCCACCGGGTCCCTTTGATGACGCGGCGGCGCGCGCGCGTCTTCGGGTCGTTAGGCCCCGCCGCCGGGGCGATGCGGTTGGTCTCGTCGACCCGGACCCGGTCGATGACCTCGCGGCCGTACTTGGCGACGACGTGGAAGAGGTCGTAGACCAGCGTGACATGGGGACACTGCGCGCGAACCTCCTCGAAGTACGCCGTACTCATGTCCATCACCACCGCCTCGAGGCGCGCACACCCGGCCGCCCCGAGGAGCGCGAAGAAGGCGCGCAGATCTTCGCGGCCGCGCCCACGCCCGACCCAGAGCACGCGCTTCGTCGGCACCTCCACGACCACGGTCGCGTAGCGATGGCCGCGCTGGATCGCGAACTCGTCGATCGCGATGACCCGCACCGCACTCAGGTCGACCGGGCCCAGGCGGCGCTCGAGGGCGCGCCGATCGATCTGCTTGACGGTCTCCCAGCCGACGCCGAACCACGCGGCGACCTGCTTGATCGGCAGCACCTGGGCGAGCCGCGCGATCGCCGCCGCCAGGCGCGTCGTCATGCGCTGATAGCGGTCAAGCCACGGGACCGCTTCGACGGTCGGGCCGCAGCGGGGGCACTGGAGTCGCGCCCGCGGGAAGACGAGCCACGTCTCGGCCTCGAGGATCGGCAAGTCGCGCACGCGCCGGTCCGTCACGTCATGGATCTCGACGACCACCTCGCCGCAGCGACTGCACCGCTTGGGATGGCCAGGCAGCGGCCGCAACTCCAACACGATCTGCGGCACGGGGTCGGTCTCGCTCATCGGCTCACGCCGCACCCCGACCAACTCAAAGCCTTCCCATCCCCCGAGCAGCGCCGTGATCTCGTCGTACGCCATCGACCACCTCCGGTGGCGATAGCATGCGCCCAGCCTTGCCGGTTGTCACTCTAGCGTCCCCGGAATTCCGTGAAGAACCTTTTTTTAGGAGTTCGTGCTCCTCTTGGAGCTCGGCGTACTTCCGCTCGAGGGCCTGGAGCTGGGCGATCTCCCGTGCCGGCCCGGGGGGCGGGGCCTTCCGCGCCTTCCCGCGCAGCCGGCCGTCACGCGCGTCCTTCCGCCACTTGGACAGCATGAAGGGGTGGATCTCGAGCGCCGCGGCGACGGTCTTGACCTGGACCCCCCGCTGCTGACTCAGGCGAACCGCGGTCAGTTTGAACTCGTCGCTGTACTTCCGGACGGCTCGTGGCCCGGATCTGGGCATCGTGACACCTCGGGGCTGGTTAGGTAGAAGTGTCAACGAAAGTGGTGCAACAACCCCCGTCAGTTGCAGCGTTCGTTAGGCGGCAGGCGAGCCGAATGTGGAAGGCCGGCACTCGAAATGCACAAGGTTCGTCGTTGGGTTTCGCGACACTTCGACAAACCCGAGCTTCTGAAGGACCTTGATCGATGGTAATAGGGTGGAGTACGTCGTCGCCACGACCACCCGCACACCGCAATCAGCGAACGCGCGAGCGAGCAGGGCAGCAACGGCCTCAGTCGCATAGCCGCGACGCTGGTACTCCGCAGCAATGGCATAGCCGATCTCGACGACTCCGTCGTCCGTCGGCGGGTTCACGTAGCCTGCAATCCCGACGAGTGCCGACCGTTCTCCGTCGGTGACCGGCTGACGGAGGATGTAGTACAGCGTCCACTGACTGGACGACGGAGCAGCCGCCAGCTGTCGGCGGACTCGTGCGATGTCATCGGGTTCAAACACAGGCGGCGGCCACCCCTGAGGGACCGTGGCCTGCAGGACAGTCGACACGGCGGCAGGGCCGCGCATCTCGGCTTCACAAAGCGCCACGGTTGCTGGTATGAGCTGGAGTCGGTCTGTCACCATATCCCGCGAACGACCATGACTGCCGCCTAACGCCCCAGCTAACCTGCGAGCGGGCCCCGCCAAAGATCGCATGCCTGACGTGACCTGCTCGCGCTGCGGACAGACTCGCAGCGGACGACAACCGCGCTTCGGCGCACCGCTGTGTGCGAGCGACAGGCCTCATGTCCCAACGGCTGCGGCGGGCAGCGGGTCCGGTTGAGAGTCTGTCGATGCAGTACTGAGGAAGGTCTAGAATGACCACGGTCACCGGCGCGCCAACCCACGATCGGCGACCGCACCGACGCGTCGTTAGGCCATTGCAGGCCTCCCGTCGGCGGCACAGCTGTCTGCGTTAGAATGAGAACGCGAACAGGCCCCACCGGAACCAGGTCGTCTCGCCGCGTTCGTCGACGGTAACAATCGGGTTGCCGGTCGGCCGGAAAATCTCTGCGGTGACCTGCACAGCCTGGCCCTCAAACTCAGAAGCTCGCTGGAATTGCAGCGTTGCCGTCGAGAGATCTACGAGCGCGGACCCAGAGCTCACGGGCGAGTTCGGGACTAAGTCAAACGGTATGAGCATAGTCCCGACGCCGTGAAAGCCCGTCCCGACGCCGTTCCCGCCCGACCACCCCCCACGACGCGCGCGGGGTCGCTCACGATGATGCGGGGGTCAAGGCTGGTTAAGGTAACGAAGCCTGCAGTCCCAGTCGGATTCACCAGGCCCGTAGCACGTATTGGCACCACGAAAATCAATATTCCCTCGGCTCCGACGGTCGGCGATGACTGCTGCGCTACGACGACAGGCCCCCGGGATCGAGTCAAGCACGATCACCGCGTGAAAATGTCGTCGCCCACGTGGTCTGGCGTCTGTCGGTCGTCGCGCTCACCCTCTGGAATCCTCGCGACCACGACGACCGCGACCGACGCCTCATCCGGACTTCGGTTGGCCGTCTATGGGTGTGGGCTGAGGAAAGGCGGGAAGTCGAACGCGAACGCGCCCCACCGCCACCAGGTCGTCTCGCCGAGTTCGTTGACGGTAACAATCGGGTCGCCGTTCGGGCGGGAAATCTCCCCCAAGACCTGCACGACCCGCCTGTCGGGCAATGCCGAGAAGGCCAACTCTGCCCTCGAGAGATCGAAGAACGCCGCCCCAGAACTGACAGGCGAGTTCGGCACTAATTCAAACGGTATGAGGATAGTCCCGACGCCTTCGGTGCGCTTCCCCGCCTTCCGGAGGCGGGCGGGGTCGCTCACGACGACGCGCGGGTCAATGCTGGTTATGGTAACGAAGCCCATTCCCTCGGCAGCCGGATTAATCATTCCCGTGGCACGTAGTCCGGGCACGATGAAATTCAATTCACAGATGACCGTAAAAGGCCCCGTGTTGGGCTTAAAACACGGCAAAACGAATGGTTCACCAGGGATACCGGTCCCGTCCGCAGGCGGAGGAGGCGGATCACCAACCTGCGCGGTGGCGGATACGTCGGAGACGAGGACCCGGGGCGCGGTCGGTGCATCGACGCACGCGCCGAGGGCGCAGACCGCAGCAGCGCCCAGCACTGAGGTCACGTATTTCATATTCCCTCGGCTCTGACGGTTGGCGATGACTGCTGCGCTACGATGAGAGGCCATTGGCCTCGAGTCAAGCAGTTCGATGTGTACGCCAGGGCTGGTTTCGGGTATCTATTCACGCAGTAACAGGGGAACTCCGCTGTTACACACGCTGTCGTGTGGCGTACCGCAGCGTGACACAGTGGGATCGGGCTTTCACCCCGCGCCGCGTGGACCAGGTCCAGCAGGCCCTCCAGACCGCACTCGCGTCGGCCTACACGATCGAGTCGGAGCTCGCTCAGGGCGGCATGTCTCGCGTGTTCCTCGCGATCGAGACCGCGCTCGGACGCCGTGTGGTCATCAAGCTCCTGCCGCCCGAGCTCGCGGGAGCACTCTCCATCGAGCGCTTCCGGCGTGAGATTCAGGTCCTCGCTGCTCTGCAGCACCCGCACATCGTCCCGCTGTTCGCGGCCGGCGAAAGTGGTGAGTTGCTGTACTACACCATGCCGTTCGTGGAAGGCGAGTCGCTGCGCGACCACCTGAGGCGCGTTGGCCGGCTTCCAGTTGTCGACGCGCTGACGATCACGCGAGGAGTCGTCGCAGCGCTTTCGTATGCGCACGCGCACGGCATTCTCCACCGCGACATCAAGCCCGCGAACATCCTCATCTCCGATGGCGAGGCGGTGGTAACGGACTTCGGCGTCTCCCGCGCGCTTTCGGCAGCCGGCGGTGGCCGCCTTACCGAGAGCGGGGTCGCCGTTGGGACGCTGGCGTACATGAGTCCCGAGCAGGTGCTTGGTGAGCGGGGGCTCGATCATCGATCCGATCTGTACAGCCTCGGTTGCGTTTTGTACGAGATGTTGACCGGGACGTTGCCATTTGCGGGACCTTCGGGAGAGCTGGTCATGGCGCGTCGCTTGTCGTCTCGGCCTGAGTCGGTGAGCGACCACCGCGAGGAGGTGCCGGCGAGGCTCGCCGACTTGGCTACGCGGCTCCTGGAACCACAGCCGGATGCCCGACCGCAGAGCGCGCATGAAGTCCTGGAGGTCCTCGATGACGTGCACGAGGGGCTCGGCGCGCACGGGACCATCGCGGGTCGTGGAACCGTGTCGACCACGCTTCCCGGTGATGCGTCATTGCACGAGGCGGGACTCGTGCGCCGCCTCAGCGGCGTCCTGGGAAAAAGGGCGGCATTGGTGTCCGGGATTGCGTTCGCGGTCGTCGCTGCGACGGTGTGGGCGGTTCGTCAACCGCCGTCTGACCCATCGCGCGATGACGGGCTCGTTGCAGTGACGCCTTTTACCGTTCTCGCGCGCGACATCGACACAATCTGGAGCGAGGGCATCGCGGACGTCCTAACGAGGAACCTCGATGGAGCCGGCGCTCTCCGCGCCGTTGCGCAGGACGTCGTGATGCGACACTGGACGATCAATGTTCGGTCGAATGAGGCCAGTGCGATTGAGCTGGGCCGGAAAACAGCTGCCCGCTACGTGGTCTTCGGGACGATTCTCCCGGCGGGCGACCGGAAAGTCACCGTGTCGGCGGGCGTCATGGATATGGCCGATCGGAAGGTCCTGGAAATGTCCAAGATCAAGCAATACGGCGAGAGCGAGCGCATCGACGCGCTCGCCGACTCCGTGTCACTCGCCCTGTTACGGGCGCTTGGTGCAAGCGGTGCCCTTCCCGAGTCCCGCGGCAGCTCGTTAGGCGCCGGATCTGTATCGGCCCTCAAGCTGTTCCTGGCCGGTGAGCAGTTCTACCGCAAGGGCGAATGGGACTCAGCAGTCCGTAGCTACGACAAGGCGGTTTCACAAGACCCCGCGTTCGCGCTGGCCTTGCGGCGACTTGGCGCGGTGCTGTCCTGGCAGCGCGACATCATGGATTCCACAGCACGGGAGTACCTGCTACGTGCCGGCCGCCTCAATCGTGGACTTCCGACCCGGGATAGCCTGCTCGTTACGGCTGACTCGTTGCGCGCATCGCTCACGGCATTCGAGTCCGACACCGGCTATTGGGGACGTTGTCGAAGACTGCTCGCGACCTTGAACGAAGCGAGAAGGCTCTACACGAAGGACCCCGAAGTCTGGTACGCGCTTGCCGATGCGCAATTTCACTACGCCTACGGCCCAGGGCAGAATGTTACCGACGACGACATCTTCGAGGCCTTCAGAAAGGCGATCGCACTGGACCCACAATTCACGCCGGCATACATACACGCCGTCGAACTAGCGTTTGCATTGCGAGGTCCAAACGATGGCTTGCGCGCGGCGCGCGACTACATCGCCCTTCAACCTGGCGATGCCGAAGGCGCTGGAATCCGTGCGGTTGCTGCCCTCGGCGAAAGCGGTGACCGGCTCGTGCAGATCCGTGGGGCGATTGACTCGCTATCGCTCGATGCGCTGTACACGATGTGGCAGGCGATTCGGCGCTGGCCGGATTCGGCCGAGACGGCAGTGGGATTGATCCGCTCGGCTGCTGAGATGTCGCGAGCAGCTGCTGCTAAGCGGCGGGGAACTGACGATTGGTTTGGCCAGGAAGCGAATCGTCGACTTCTGCTCATGCTTCAACTGGCCTATCGCGGTCACCTGGATGACGCATACCGCAACCTCGAACACGAGATCGACGCGAGAGCAAGGCTGTTTTCCGAGCTCGCATTGGTTGGCGGCGGCGTCCCTGACTCCATTGCGGCGTCGGTCTTTTCGACGTGGGCGGTAACGGGCGAGCGATATGCGCCCGCGATGCTGCCTTGGCTCGCGGCGCATGGCGACACGGCATCGCTTTCCGCGGTGCTTCGCCGAAACGAATCGCGCGCCACGCAGTCGGCAAACACGGTGGAGCTTCGCGATGTCCGGTATCGCATCGCCGCAGCGCGGGCGTATCTCGCGTTGGCGGGGCGCGATACGGTGACCGCGCTTCAGCTCTTGGGGCAGCTGCCCGACACTCTCTGCTTGGGTTGCTACGTGGACCGCCTAACGAAAGGGCGGTTACTCGCCGCGCGGGGCCAGTACCAAGACGCGTGGACGGTCTTGAATGAGAGGCTCTGGAGCCTGCTTACGCCGATTGAGGTTCTGTTCGCCCTCGAGCGAGCGCGGGTAGCCGAACGTCTCGGCGACACGAAGAGCGCGATTGCTGGCTACTCCTTCGTCGCAAGTGTCTGGGCCAATGCCGACGCCTCCCTGCGGGGCGTCTCTGGAGACGCGCGGGCGACGGCCGTCCGATTGAGCACGCGCCGTCCGCGGTCGGTTGCGACCGGGGATGCCGCAGCGCGCCCGCCGGGACCGGCGCCTCCATCGACGCGCGCCGCGGATACGCGCTGAGATCGCGAGCGCCGCTGACGCGAGCGATGAGATTGACCTCCACCGGACGCCAAGCACGCGCACGAACGTCGACTGAGCGCGTGGCGCCACCCAGTCGACGTCGTCGGAAATGACTCAGCTACCGCGTGCGGAAGAACAGGAATGATGCCGTC
>Ga0068870_10000415_pt1 | contig 16039 bp, 16 predicted proteins | sample KBSMisM62_FD_66599 | JGI IMG/M metagenome (GOLD analysis project Ga0068870, IMG submission 66599) | Miscanthus rhizosphere microbial communities from Kellogg Biological Station, Michigan, USA - KBS Miscanthus M6-2 | ecosystem: Host-associated > Plants > Roots > Rhizosphere > Soil ...
CAGGGGATCGACCTGAGCGCCGTCTACAAGGAGATCCCGGTCGAGTAGGCGCTGAGCACGAGGGGCGGATCTGGGGGCGGCCCTCGCGGCCGCCCCCGGCCGTCAGGGGACCGATGGGGGACGGCTGATGGCGGACGATCATCGGATGTTCATCGCCGGCGAGTGGGTCGGCTCGGACAGGGGGTCCACGTTCGAGGCGACCTCGCCCTCGACCGGCGAGGTGATCGGCACGCTCCCCGAGGGCACGCATGGCGACGTTCGCCGGGCGGTGGACGCTGCGCGGGACGCGTTCGCGGCGTGGTCGGGGCTGACGGCCTTCGACCGCGCGCGGGCGATGCGCCGCGTCGCCGAGGCGATCGATGGCCGACGGGACGAGATGGCGCGCACGCTGGCGCTGGACCAGGGCAAGCCGCTGCGGGCGGAGGCGTTCGACGAGGTCGAGGAGCTGATCGCGTACTTCGAGATGGCGGCGGCAGATGCCGCGCGCGTCGAGGGCCTGATCCCACCGTCCGTGACCGAGGGCAACCGCGTGTTCGTCTACCGGGTCCCGCGCGGCGTGGCGGGGGTCATCAGCCCGTGGAACTGGCCGTACACGATGCCCGGAGAGATCCTCGCGCCCGCCCTCGCGAGCGGGAACACCGTCGTCCTGGCGCCCGCGCCGACGACCAGCGTGTGCGCGGTGGCGCTCGCCGAAGCCATCGCGGAGGCCGACCTCCCGCCGGGTGCCTTCAACTTCGTCACCGGTCCGGGCGCCGTGGTCGGGGACGAGGTGGCCTCGAACCCCGGCGTCGCGACCGTCGGGTTCATCGGCTCGATCGCCACCGGTCACCGTGTGGCCGAGCGGGCGGCGGGCAAGGAGCTGCTGCTCGAGATGGGCGGCAACGGGCCGCTGGTGGTGCTCGAGGACGCGGATCTCGACGCCGCGGTCGAGGCCACGCTCACGGCCTGCTTCCTCAACGCCGGCCAGAGCTGCACGGCCGGCGAACGCGTCCTGGTGCAGGAGGACGTCCACGATGACTACCTCGCCACGCTCACGGCCGCCATCGCCGAGAGGATCCGCCTCGGGGACCCGTTCGACGACGCCACCACGATGGGACCGCTCAACAACGCGTCCGTGGCCGACAAGACCGAGCGTCACGTGAGCGACGCCGCAGAGCACGGGGCCGAGATCGTGACCGGCGGCAAGCGGGCTCCACAGCACGGCAGCGACCTGTTCTTCGAGGCCACGGTCGTCGATGGCGTGACCGACCAGATGGAGATCGCGCGCGAGGAGACGTTCGGCCCGGTGGTGCCGATCCAAACGATCCGGCACGAGGACGAGGCGATCGGGTTCGTCGATGGGTCCGAGTACGGTCTCCTCTCGGCGATCTTCACAGCGGACATCGGGCGCGGGCTGCGGTTCGCCGAGCGCGTCCGGACCGGCTGGGTCAACGTGAACGAGGGGACCAACTACTGGGAGTCCCACCTGCCGTTCGGCGGGCGGGCGGGTTCGGCTAGCGGTGTCGGGCGGGTCGGGGGGCGCTTCTCGATCGAGCGGCTGACCGAGCTCAAGACGATCGTGGTACACCTGGGATAGGAGGCCGGCATGGTCCGGTCGACGACGAGACCGACGAGGATCTTCTTCGCGGCCGATCTCCACGGCTCACAGCCGACGTTCCGCAAGTTCCTCGGAGCGGCGGCGTTCTACGAGACCGACGCGCTCGTGTTCGGGGGCGACCTCATGGGCAAGGCCCTCGTCCCGATCGTGCGCTCGAACGGGGGCTTCCGTGCCCACTTCCAGGGTCGCGATCACGAGCTCGAACGGGATGGGCTCGACGCGTTCACGAAGAGCGTCGAGCTCCCGGGCTTCTACTGGCAGGTGTTCGAGCCGGACGAGTACGAGGCGGTCCGCGCCGACGATCTCGTCCAGCTCGGTCTGTTCCGTCGGCTGGCCTCCGAACGCCTCGCCGACTGGCTCGAGCTGGCGGAGGACCGGCTGGCCGGCACCGGTGTCCGGATGTACCTGACGGGCGGCAACGACGACGAGCCGGCGATGCTCGAGGTCCTCGAACGCCACGACGGGACCAACGTGATCGCGTGCGAGGACCGGGTCGTGGACCTGGACGACGAGCACACGATGATCACGGTCGGCCTGTCCACGATCACCCCTTGGGATACACCGCGCGAGGCGAGCGAGGACGAGATCGCGGCGGCGATCGACCGCTCGGTGGGTTCGGTCCCCGACGTCGGGCGGTGCGTGTTCAACCTCCACTGCCCGCCGAAGGACACGCCGATCGATACCTGCCTCAAGCTCGAGAAGCGCCCCGGCGAGCTCCCGAGGCCCATCCGTGTGGCCGGCCGGTTCCTGACGACCGGTGGCGGGAGCGTCGCGGTTCGGGAGGCGGTGACCCGGTACCAGCCGGCGGTTGCGCTCCACGGCCACATCCACGAGTCGATGGGCAGGTTCCGGCTCGGGAAGACCCAGTGCCTCAACCCGGGCAGCGAGTACGTGCAGGGCACGCTGAACGGCTGGATCGTGGCGCTTCGGGGCGGCAAGCTCACGGGCTACCAGCACACGTCTGGATAAGGGGCCGGCACTTCCTGGGGAACTAGGAGGTAGCGGCGTCGAGTTCTTGCAGCAGCTTGTAGGCCGCTCGCTCGACCTCCTTGTGCCGCCACTCGGCGGCGCGATACAGGCAGGCGATCAAGCCGCTTCGGTGAAGGCGATGGAGGTCACCGAACACGAACGCGTACCGCGCCTTGGTCTCGTCGGCCGCACCCTCGGTCAGACCCAGGAACCAGCCCTGGTACTCCTGCCACGAGTGTTCTTTCAGGAAGGCGTTCTCATCGGCGGCCTTCGGCTGCACGTCGCCCCAGTTGCTGTTCAGCACGTATCGCCTGGCCTTGATGAGCTTCCGAGCCTGGGCCATCCCGCGTCGGTTCACGGTGTAGGAAGCCATGAAGTACTCATACCCCCGGATGTGCCCCGCGAAGCCGTAGCGCGGTTGCCGACCCGTCCCGTGCGCGGAAGACTGCGTGTCGTGAAGGGCTCCCGGACGTGAAGGACCGCGCCCGAACCGTGGTGATCGGCGCCGGGATCGTCGGCGCGAGCGCCGCCTACCACCTGGCCGAGCTCGGCGAGCGCGACGTACTCGCGCTCGACCAGGGTCCGTTGTTCGAAACCGGGGGTTCGAGCTCGCACGCGCCCGGGCTCGCGTTCCAGACCAACGGCTCCCGGATGATGTGCCGGATCGCCCAGGAGTCGGTCGCGCTGTACGCCACGTTGGACGTCGACGGCGAACCCGCCTGGTACGGCGTGGGCGGCATCGAGGTCGCGACCACCGAGGCGCGGATGCGGGAGCTGAAGCGCCGGCTCGGGTTCGCGCGCTCGTACGGGCTCGAGGGAGCCGAGCTGCTGACGCCCGGCGAGACCGCCGAGAAGATCCCGCCGCTCGATCCCTCCACGATCCTCGGCGCGTACCACGTGCCTTCGGACGGCATCGCCAGGGCCGTGTCGATCGCGACGGCGCTCGGGCGCCGCGCCGAGGCGAACGGCGTGGCGTTCGAGGGCGGCGTGACCGTGACCGGGTTCGACGTCCGCGACGGGCACGTGCACGGCGTCCGGACGGACCGGGGCGACGTCGAGTGCGAACGCGTCCTGCTCTGCGCCGGGATCTGGGGGCCCACCGTCGGTGCGATGGCTGGGGTTCCGATCCCGCTCGTCGCGGTGCAGCACCAGCTCGTCTGGACCGAGCCGATCGCAGGCCTCGAAGGCGAGACGCGGGAGGTCGCCCACCCGATCCTTCGTCACCAGGACATGGCGATGTACTTCCGCCACCGGAAGGATCACTACGCGGTCGGGAGCTACAAGCACGAGCCGATCGCGACGCCGCAGACGGCGTTCCGGCGGCCTGGTGACGGTCCGATGCCCTCGCTGATGCCGTTCACGCCCGCCGATTTCGAGATCGCCGAGGCCGAGGCGGCCCGGCTCCTGCCGGCCCTCGAGGGGCGGATGCGGCCCGCCGACCCCCGCCGCTCGATCAACGGGATGTTCTCGTTCACGCCGGACGCGGGCTCGATCGTGGGGGAGTCGGCGGCCGTCCGGGGCGTGTGGATCTGCGAGGCCGTGTGGGTCACGCATGCGGGCGGGTTCGGCAAGCACGTCGCCGAGTGGATAGTGCAGGGCGAGCCCTCGATCGACATGGCCGAGGCGGACGCGAACCGCTTCTACCCCTTCATGACGACGCCGCCCTACGTGCTCGAACGCGGCAAGCAGCAGTACCGCGAGGTGTACGACATCCTGCACCCGCGCCAGCAGATGGCGCGCCCGCGCAGGCTCCGGCTCACGCCGTTCTACGCGCGGCACGAGGAGCTCGGCGCCGAGTTCGTCACCGGCGCGGGGTGGGAGCGCCCCGAATGGTTCGAGGCGAACGCCGCGATGGTGCCGGCGGGCGCGCCCTGGGTACGCCGCGACGGCTGGGCGGACACGTTCTGGTCGCCGATCGAGGGCGCCGAGCACCTCGCGACCCGTTCGAGCGCCGCGCTGTTCGACCTGACCCCGTTCGCGAAGTTCGACGCCGAAGGGCCCGACGCGCTCGCGTACCTCGAACGGATCTGCGCGAACCGGATCGACCGGCCGGTGGGCTCGATCGTGTACACGGCGATGCTCACGCCCGCGGGCGGGATCCGATGCGACCTCACGATCGCCCGCAAGGGCGAGGAGCTGTTCCGCGTGGTGACCGGCGGCGGCAGCGGCCAGCACGACCTGGCCTGGATGCGGGGGCAGATCGGTGAGGACGAACGGGTTCGGATCACCGAGCGCACGGGGTCGCTGTTCGCGCTCGGCCTGTGGGGCCCGAACGCGCGCGAGATCCTCGACGGCCTCACCGACGCCGACCTCGGCAACGAGGCCTTCCCCTACATGACGGCCCGGTACTTGGACGTCGGGGAGGTGGGGCCGGTGTGGGCGCAGCGGATCTCGTACGCCGGCGAGCTCGGGTGGGAGCTGTACGGACAGTTCGCGATGGGTGACCGGCTGTGGGAGCTCGTGTGGGACGCGGGTCGCGACCACGGCCTGGTCGCGGCGGGGCTGGGGGCGTTCGACACCCTGCGGCTCGAGAAGGGCTACCGCCTGTGGGGTCAGGACATCCACAGCGAGCATGATCCGTTCGAGGCCGGGCTCGGGTTCGCGGTGAAGATGGACAAGGGCGCGTTCCAAGGCCGCGAGGCGCTGGCGGCGGTGCTCGAGCGCGGCTCGGCCGAACGGCTCGCGTGCGTCACCCTCGACGACCCGAACGCGGTCGTGCTGGGGAAGGAGCCGATCCGGTCCGACGGACGGGTCGTCGGCTATGCGACGTCGGCCGGCTACGGCTACTCGGTCGGGCGCTGCATCGTCTACGGTTACCTGCCCGCCGAGCTGGCGGTGCCGGGCACGCCCGTCGAGGTCGAGTACTTCGACCAGCGGCTCTCGGCGACGGTCGCCGAGGACCCGCTGTGGGACCCGAAGGGCGAACGACTGAGGGCGTGACGAGGTCGCGCAGGCCAGATCACGCAGGGAAGGAGAGCAGCTTGGCGGTCATCGACAACCCGGGGATCCTCCTCTACACGCGGATCCGCAAGTCGCCGTACTTCTACGCGTCCCGCGAGCACGGGGTCGCGCGCTACAGCGTCTACAACCACACGTACCACCCCCGCCATTACGGCGATCCGGTTGCCGAGTACTGGCACCTCGTGAACGGCGTCACGATGTGGGACGTCGGCGTCGAGAAGCAGATCCAGATCAAGGGCCCGGACGCGTTCGACCTCGCGAACATGATCGTCCCGCGCGACCTCAACAAGTGCGCGGTCAACGAGTGCAAGTACGTCTTCATCACCGGCCCCGATGGGGGGATCCTGAACGACCCGGTCCTGCTCCGCGTCGCTGAGGACGAGTTCTGGCTCTCGCTCGCGGACTCGGACGTGAACCTGTACGCGCTCGGGATCGCCGGCGCCAAAGGCATGGACGTGACCGTGCAGGAGATCGACGTCGCGCCCGTGCAGATCCAGGGCCCGAACGCGAAGAAGGTGCTCACCGAGCTGTTCGGCGAGCGCGTTCTCGAGATCCCGTACTACGGGCTGATGCAGGGCGAGCTCGACGGGATGGACGTCGTGGTCTCGCGCACCGGCTACACGGGTGAGGTCGGGTACGAGATCTACCTGCGCGACGCGTCCGAGCACGGCGTGCAGCTGTGGAACCGCGTGCTCGAGGCGGGCAAGCCGCACGGGCTCGAGGTGATCGGGCCGTGCCACATCCGCCGCATCGAGGGAGGCATCCTCGCCTTCGGCGCGGACATGTGGTACGAGCACAACCCGTTCGAGGTCGGCTACCACTACACGTGGATGGTGGACCTCGAGCAGGAGGCGGACTTCATGGGCAAGGAGGCCCTCACGCGGATCAAGGCCGAGGGCGTGCGGCGCAAGCTCGTCGGCGTGGACATCGATGGGGAGCCGCTCGGGAGCTACATCGACAACGAGATGCTCGACGTCTTCCCGGTGTCGGTTGGCGGGAACGTCGTCGGCAAGGTCACGTCGGCGTGCTTCTCACCCCGGCTGGAGAAGAACATCGGGTTCGCGATGTTGCCGATCGAGCACACCGAGCTCGGCACCCAGCTCCAGGTGGAAACGCCGGTTTCCGGCAAGGTCAAGGGCTCGGTCGTGCAGATGCCGCACTGGGACCCGACCAAGGAGATCCCCAAGGGCTAGAGCGATGCTCGTCCGGGGTTCGATCCGCGTTCACGTGCACGAGCGATGATGTCGTTGATGACCGCGGTTTTCGCATCCGCGTAGTTCTGGACATACTTCCATGTCCTGCTGGCCAGCTGGCGCTTGGTGCGCTCGTAGAGGTCGCGCTCGGCCGTGTTCCCGCGCAGTCGGTTCCGGAAGACAAGCATGCGCTGGATCTCCGGGCATCCTTCCGAGAACACATGGATCTGCACGCTCGGCTCGTTCCGAGCGAGCATGCGATGCTCGTACCAGTCGGGCTCCCGGATCCGAAGGACGTACCCGATCGCTTCCAAGGCCGGGACGTAGGCCGCTTCGTTCGCCGAGTCGGGGACCACGAGCACGATGTCGATGATGGGCTTGGCGGCCAGACCGGGGACCGAGGTCGAGCCGACGTGTTCGAGTGCATGTGCCACATCCCCGAGCGTCGAACGGATCCGGGCCGATTCGTCGGCGAAGAGGACGGGCCACGCCGGGTCGTGATCGGCGAGGTCGATGGTCCCGTCGTGCACCCTCGGCTCGCCGACCGTCGCCGCGCGGATCTCCTCTTCGTTCATCGCACGTCGGATGGGGCCGCCGGGAGCACGAAGCGGATCGTCGTGCCGCGTCCGGGCTCGCTCTCGGCCGAGATCGTGCCACCGTGTGCCTGCACGAGGCTCTTCGCGATCGCCAGGCCCAGCCCCGAACCCCGGGACTCGGGCGAGCGCGCGAAGCGGTCGAACACATGCGCGAGCTCGTCGGACTCGATCCCCTCACCCGTGTCGGTGACGCGGAAGGCCACGCCGCGTTCGCCCGGATCGGCGGCGATCGTGATGGTGCCGCCGGAGGGCGTGTGGCGGAGCGCATTCGAGACCAGGTTCGCGAGCACCTCGCCGATCCGAACGCGGTCGAGGTCGAGCGCCGGCAGGTCCGGAGCAACCTCGGTACGGAGGGTCACGCCGCGCTCGGCCGCTTCCGCCCGGTGGGCTGCCTCGGCGGTCTCGACGAGGTCGCCGGGTTCGAGCCCTTCGCGGTGGAGCCGGAGCGCCCCCGCCTCGGCGTTCGAGAGCAGCTGGAGGTCGTCGAGCAGCCGGGCCATCACCGTCGTCTCGGCGCCGATCAGGGCGAGGTCGTCGCCACCCGGCTCGTACAGGCCATCCGCCATGCCCTCGACCCGGCCGCGGATCACCGAGAGCGGCGTCCGGAGCTCGTGCGCGACGTCGGCGAGCAGGTTGCGCCGTTGCTCCTCGTTGGTCTGCAGCCGTTCGGCCATCCGATTGAAGGCGCGGGCGAGGTCGCGGACGTCGGGTGGTCCCTGCACGGTCGCCCTCGCGGAGTAGTCGCCCTCGGCGACACGCGCCGCCGCGTCCATAACCTCGCCGATCGGTCTGGCGGTCCTGCGCACGACCCTGCCGAACGCGAGGAAGCCGATGAGCAGCAGGATCGGGAAGACCGGGAACCACGGTCCCCATCGCCGTCCGCCGTGGACCCCGCCGCCGAACGTCGCGCCGAGCCATCCGGCGACGAACACGAACAGGAAGAACACCCCGACCCCGATCGCGATGCGGCGGAAGAACCGTCCCCGCATCGCGCTCCAGTCCTCGGAGGAGCGGGGCGGGAAGGGCTCGTCCGCCGGCCACCACGGCGGCCGGCCACCCGGGCCGCGGTCATGCATCGGCGAACCGATAGCCGACGCCGTGGACCGTCACGATGTACCGCGGGGAGCCCGGCGTGGGCTCGAGCTTGCGACGGATGTTCTTCACGTGGGCGTCGATCGCGCGTTCGTAGGACTCGATCGCCACGCCGTGCACGGCGTCGAGCAGCTGGGAGCGCGTGAACACGCGGCCGGGTTCGCGCGCGAGCGTGGCGAGGAGCTGGAACTCGGTGGGGGTGAGGTCGACCTGCGTGTCGCCCACGCTCACCCGCATCTTGGCCGTGTCGATCTCGACGTCGCCGGCACGCACGATCTCGTCGCCGCGTGCCGCGGTACGCGTTCGGCGGAGCACGGCCCGCACGCGGGCCACGAGCTCCTTGGGGCTGAACGGCTTGACGACGTAGTCGTCCGCGCCGATCTCGAGCCCCACGACCCGGTCGGTCTCGTCGCCGCGGGCCGTAAGCATCACGATCGGGGTGTCCGACCACCGCCGGATCTCCCGCGCCACGTCCAGTCCGTCCCGGCCCGGGAGCCCAAGGTCGAGTACCAGAAGGTCGGGCTTGGCGCTGCGGACGCTCGCGACGGCCGAACCGCCGTCGCCGACCACGATCACCTCGAACCCGGCGTTGCGGAGGTAGTCGCGGACGACCCGCGCGATCTCGATCTCGTCCTCGACCACCAGGACCGTCGTCATCCTTCCGCCTTCCTCGGCCGCCTTCCTGGCCTCCTCGGTGGGGCGCTCGCTAGCCTGCCGACGCGAACGGGCGGTGGCAACCGCCACCGCCCGTCCCGTGCCCGACCGGGTCAGCCGGTGGGCGGACCCGTCGTCTCCTGGCCGCCGGAAGCCTGCTCGTGCTGGCGGCGGTGCCAGTCGCCGGCCTTGTCCTCGAACCGCGCGCGACCCTCCTCGGACCAGGGCCCGTACCCGGACCCGTGGTCGTGGCCCCATGGACCGCGCGACCCTCGGAACGCCTTCCCGATCAGCAGGAACGTCCCGATGATGAACAGCGGGAACAGGAAGAAGCCGAACGGGAAGAACCCGTGGCCGTACCGATCCCCGACGACCGTGATCACCTGACTCGAGTCGGCCGCGCGGCGGACCCCCTCGTCGATCCCCGCGTTGTACGCGCCGACCGCGATCCCGACCGTGAGCAGCACGACCAGGAGCGTCGCTCCGATCGCCCATCCGCGTCGCATCTCGTGCCTCCTTCCGAACGCTCGTCGTCCGTCACCACCGAGCTTGGCGCCGAGATGTGAAGGCGGCGTGAAGGCGGTCGGGAGGGTTCGTGCTGTCCCGAGATCCCCGCGCGGTCAGTCGGAGCCGTCGCGTGTGAGGTCGACGACCTCAGCCCCGAGCACCGCGACGAGGTCTCCGCCGGCCACATGCAGGTTGACGCCGTGACCGCCGCCGCCGATCGCCACGCGTTCGAGCGCCGGGATGCGCTCGTCCGCGATCACCGGCCACGCGTTCGACGAGCCGAAGGGCGTGATCGTCCCGCGCTCGTAACCGGTCGCGGCCTTCGCCTCCTCGGCGTCGGGTAGCGAGAGCCGGCTCACGCCGAGGTGGGTCCGGAGCTTCGGCCAGTCGATCTGCCGCCCGCCCGGGACCAGGACGAACACGTAGTCGTCGGCTCCTCGCCGGATCACGATCGTGCGGAGCAGCTGCCCGAGCTCGATCCCCTGGAAGGTCGCGCTCTCCTCCGCCGAGCGGGCGCGTTCGGTCCGGACGACCTGGAAGGCCAGGTCCGAACCCTCGACGGCGCGGAGCGCGGGCGTGTCGTCCACGGGGCCGAGCCTACCCGGCTACTCCGTCGAGCCAGCCTGCCAACGTCCGGAAGCCGTCGTGCAGCTGCACCTGGTGGCCGCCCGCGACCACCCGGTGCTCGGCGCTGGGCAGGAGCGCGCGCCAGCGTTCGTGCGCGTCCGGGCCCACCGTTCGGTCGTCGCGCGCGTGCTCGAGCAGGATCGGGAACCTGCCGTCGAGCGCCCGCACGCCCTCGAGGTCCGCCCCGACCGACGGGTCGTACAGCACCGAGCGAATCGTGCGGTTGCGGCTGCGCACCGTCTGCCGCGCGTAGTCGAACGCCACCGCCGGCGGGTAGCGCCGGGCGACGCCGATCGGGACGGCGAGCAGCCGCACCGTCGCGGCGGCCAGCGGGACCGTGACCCGCGCGGCCGCCGGCACCTCGGGCTCGTGCGTCCAGACGGCCTGCTCGTCCGGCGAGGGGAACGGGGCCGCGACGATCGCGAGCGACCGGACAGCGTCCGGATGGCGGGCGGCCCACAGCGCCGCGAAGAGCCCGCCGAGCGAGTGCCCGGCCACGTTCGGCGCCCGGTCGCCGAACCGCTCGGCGACGGCGTCGAGATCCTCGAGGTGCGCGGCGCGCTCGTACCCGAGCTTCGGCTTGTCGGACGAGCCGAACCCCGCGAGGTCCGGCGCGACGATCCGGAACCGCCCGTCGAGGCGAGCCGCGAGGCGTTCGAAGTAGCGCCCCGAGCCGCCGAGACCGTGGACGAGCAGGATCGCCCCGCCCCGCCCCGCCTCCCACACGCGCATCCGGCCCCACGGGCGTTCGAGCCACCGCCCCCGCAGCCTCGTCACGGCCGGGCCGCGGCGAGGAGGAGGTCGACGACGTAGTCGGCGAAGGACGGGCGCACGAACAACCTCGTCATCCCGTCTCGCTCGTGGAGCAGGACCTGCGCGGCGCCGAACATCGACTGGGCGCAGCGCCCGCCGCCCCACGATCGCGGGTGGAGATCGATCGGACACGCCGAGGCGAGCAGGTCGTGGCGCGACGGCCCCCCGAGCTCGAGCGCGACGCGGTTCGCCGACACGTCGACGATCGAATGGTGGAGGCCGTCGAGCGACCTCGCGAGCTCGTCCACGATCGCGCCGGCCGCGCCGGGGCCCACGACGAGCCACTCGTCCGGCGCGAGCCACAACGCGTCGCGATCGCCGGTCGTCGTCGCGCTGTTCGGCACGGTGGGGAAGCCGAGGCTCGCCGCGGTCGCGGGGCCCACCCGTACGTCGATTTGCGCGACGAACGCGAGCTCGCGTGCGTCGACGAGTTCGAGATCGCTGGAGCGCTCGGCGAGCGGGCTCCTAGCCGTCACGGCGTGCTCCGTCGGGGTCGTAGGGGACGGGCGAGGTGACCGTGCAGGTAACGGTGCCCTCGGGCAGCGGCGCGTAGACCGTTCGGCCGTGTAGCTCGTGACCTCCGGCCAGCATCGCGAGCGCGAACGTGCGCCCGAGCGCGGGGCTCCGGTACGACGAGGTCACGTGGCCCGCCAGCGGCATCGGCATCCGACCGGTGTCCTCGAGCACGAGCTGGGCCCCTTCGGGCAGCAGCGCGTGGGTGTCCTCGGGGAACAGCCCGATGAGCTGCTTGCGGTCGGGCCGGACGACGTCGGAGCGACGGAGCGAACGCCGGCCGACGAAGTCGCCCTTGGATAGGTTCACGATCCAGTCCATGCCCAGGTCGTGCGGTGTGACGCTGCCGTCCGTGTCCTGGCCGACGATCACGTAGCCCTTCTCGGCGCGCAGGACGTGCATCGCCTCGGTGCCGTACGGCTCGATCCCGAACGGCGTGCCGGCGGCCATCACGGCCTCCCAGATCTCGAGCCCATGCCAGGCCGGCACGTGCAGTTCGTACGCGAGCTCGCCCGAGAAGCTCACGCGCGCCAGACGCGCGGGGACGCCGGCGACATTGCCGTCGTGGAACGTCATGAACGGGAACGCCTCGCGCGAGAGGTCGACGTCGGTCCCGGTCGCCGAGACGACCTCGCGTGCCCTGGGCCCGTTGATCGCGACCACGGCCCACTGCTCGGTCACACTGGTGCAGTACACGCGCAGGTCCGGCCACTCGGTCTGCAGCCACTCCTCGAACCGGTCGAGCACCGTGGCGGCGCCGCCCGTCGTGGTCGTGACGAGGTACCGGTCGTCCGCGAGGCGCATCGCGACCCCATCGTCGAGCACCATCCCGTCCAGCCCGAGCATCAGGCCGTACCTGATCGAGCCGACCGCCAGGTTCGACATCCGGTTCGTGTACATGCGGTCCAGGAACGCCGGCGCGTCGGCCCCCACCACCTCGATCTTGCCGAGGGTCGACGCGTCCATCGAGCCAACCGCGGTTCGCACCGCGAGACACTCGCGTTCGACCGCGCGCTCCATCGGTTCGCCGTCGCGCGGGAAGAACCACGGGCGCTTCCACTGCCCGACGTTCTCGAACGCGGCCCCACGCTCGATGTGCCACGGATGCATCGGGGTCGTCCTGACGGGGTCGAATAGGTCGCCTCGGAACGGGCCGGCCAGGGTCGCGAAAGGGACGGGCACCGCAGGCGGCCGCGCGTTCGACGGTCCCTGCCATCCGGGCGACTCGCCGAGGAGCGCATTCACGACCTCGGCGGTGATGACCCCGCTCGTGCGGCCCTGATCGATCGCGGTGCCGATGTACGTGGCGCGCTTCACGTGCTCGACGGAGCGCAGCCCCGCGTCGACCGTGTCGGCGATGTCCGCGATCGTCTGGTCGCGCTGGAAGTCGACGAAGTGCCGCGAGTAGTCCTCGCTCGGGACGAACCAGTACGGCGCGTCGTTTGGCACCTCGCCGGCCGCCGAGCCCACGACCGACAGCCAGGGTGGCCCGTCCGTCGGGACGAACGCGTGGACCTCATCGTCGAACCGGAGTCCGCCGCCGATCGCGCGCCACAGCGCGAGGTTCGGGTCCCAGCCGCCCGAGACGAGGAGCGAATCGCACTCGATCGTCCGTCTAGCACCGCCGGGCCCCTCGAGATGGACCGCCTCGAGCCATCGGTCGCCCTCGGTCCCGGAGGCGACCCAGCCGCGCAGCACCTCGGCGTCCTTGGCGTCCCCGAGGTCGGATTCGGTCCCGCTCACGTCCGCGATCGCGGGCACCTCGCCTCCGTTCGCGACGAGGTTCGACGCGGTGGCGTAGGCGCCTCCCCGCGCGGTGAACACGACCGTGCGCGAGCCGACGAGCACGCCGTGCTCGAGGTACCGCGATGAGGCGTAGCTGAGCATCACGCCCGGCCGGTCGTTGTCGGCGAACGCGATCGAACGCTCGAACGCGCCGGTTGCGAGGATCACGCGATCCGCGCGGATGTGCCAGAGCCGGTCGAGCTCGTCCGCGTGCTCGAACACGGTGACGTATCCGTCGTCGTACAGGCCGAGCGCCGTCGCGCGCGTGAGGTAGGTGACGCCCTCGGCCCGGAAGTCCCCACCAGCGCCCCGCTCGATCGTCCGATGCTGCTCGACGAGCATGACGCGTTCCCCGCGGGCCGCGGCGTCTCGGGCTGGGTAGAAGCCGTCGTGCCCGCTCCCCACGACGAGCAGCTCGACGTGCGCGTTCCGGTGCTCGACGCGACGGCCGCGAGGCGCATCGCCGCGGAGGCGTCCGACGCCCGGACGGCTCCCGACCACCATGCCTTCGACGACGTCGACCATGGTCGCGGCGACGATCGGCTCGAACCACGGCTCCGAGATCTCGACGAAGGCGTTCGGCTCCTCGACGCCCGCCGAGAACACGCCGCGCGGGCGCCCCAGGACCGGGCTGCGGAACGGGGCCTCGATCCCGTTCGCGAGGATCGCGCTCGCGATCGTGTCGCCCACGAACGCCGCGACCTCCTCGCCGTCGAACGTGAACGAGATCGGTAAGGCGCGGTCGATCGCCGGCCCACCCGAAACCGTCCGCCGACCGGTCACGGGTTGCCCTCGTCCGGAGGGGCCGACAACTCGAAGGCGTACGTCGCCGTGTCTCGAACGGTATCGAACCACCGGCGGCACCCCGCAGCGTGGTACCAGCGTTCGGCGAACGCGCCCTTGGGGTTGTCGCGCAGGAACAGGAAATCGGCCCAGGCCTCGTCGCTCAGGGCATCGGGATCCGTGGGGTACGCGATCCCCGCCTGGCCGCCGTAGCGGAACTCGATCTCCTCGCGCGGGCCGCACCAGGGACACGGGACGCGCAGCACTCAGACCGCCTCGGCCTCGTCGAACGCCTGCACCAGCCCCTTCGGCGCGGTGAGTCTCCACGCCTCGGTGACGAGCTCGCGGAGCTCGTCGGGGTCGACGGTGCGGATCCGCACCCCGACCCACCCGCTCGGTCCCACGTACGGGGGGACGAAGAACGTGTCCGGGTCCATCGCGGTGAGCGCCGCCTGCTCGTCGTGCGTCGACTTGATCCACGCCTCGCGCTCGCGCTCGGCGAACATCACGAAGATCTTGTTGCGGACGCGGAACGTTGCGGTCTCCCAGGTCTCGCGCTCCTCGGCGTCGGGGAGCTCGAGCGCGATCCGTCGCACCGTCCGGGCCTGCATCAGTGGGCGACCCCCGCGGCGCCGTGCTCGTCGATCAGCGCTCCGGTCGTGAACCGTTCGAGCGCGTACGGTCGCGCGAGCGGGCCGGGCTCGCCACGGGCGATCAGGTCGGCGAACACCCATCCCGACCCCGGCGTCGCCTTGAAGCCGCCGGTGCCCCAGCCGCAGTTGAGGTACAGGTTTTCGATCGGGGTCCTCGACAGGATCGGCGACGCGTCGGGGCAGACGTCGACGATCCCGCCCCAGGTGCGCAGCAGCTTGGCGTGCGCGAAGACGGGGAACAGCTCGATCGCGGCGGCCAGCTGGTGTTCGATCACGTGGAACGAACCCCGCTGCCCGTATCCGTTGTAGGGATCGATCCCCGCGCCCATCACGAGCTCGCCCTTGTCCGCCTGCGACACGTAGACGTGCACCGCGTTCGACATCACGACGCAGCCCAGCACCGGCTCGAGCAGGACCGAGACGAGCGCCTGCAGCGGGTGCGACTGCACCGGGAGCCGGAGGTCGACCATGTCCGCGAGCACGCTCGTATGACCGGCGGCGACGAGTCCGACCTTTCCCGCGGCGATGTCCCCGCGCGTCGTCCGAACGCCCTCGACCCGCCCGCCATCCCCCCGCATGAACCCCTTCACCTCGCAGTGCTCGATGATGTCGACGCCGAGCTCGCTCGCCCGCGTCGCGTACGCCCACGCGACCTTGTCGTGGCGGGCGGTCCCCCCGCGACGCTGGAGCGTCGCACCCAGCACGGGGTGGCGGACGTCGGGCGACGTATTCACGATCGGGCAGAACGCCTTCACGTCCTCGGGCTCCAGCCACTCGGCGTCGATCCCGCTCAAGCGGTTCGCGTGCAGGCGCCGCATCGAGGAACGGACGTCGCCGAGCGAATGGGCGAGGTTCAGCACCCCGCGCTGGCTGAACTGGAGATCGGACCCCAGGTCCTCCTCGAGCCCCTCCCAGAGTTTCAGCGAGTACTCGTACATCGCCGAGCTCTCGTCCCACAGGTAGTTCGAGCGGATCACGGTGGTGTTGCGGGCCATATTGCCGCCCGCGAGCCAGCCCTTCTCGACCACGCAGACATCGGTGATCCCGTGCTCCTTGGCGAGGTAGTACGCGGTGGACAGGCCGTGGCCCCCGCCGCCGACGATCACGACGTCGTAGGCACGCTTCGGCTCGGCGGTTCGCCAGTACGTGGGTCTGGCCATGGGGTGATTCTGCACAAGGTCATGGCCGGCTGCTTTCGGCACGGCGCGGTTAGCATCGCCCGACGGCCGCCCGACGTCACCACGCCGCCCGCTCGAAGAGGAGTCGCCGTCGCCTCCTCGTGCTCGGCACGGCGGT
>Ga0068870_10000453_pt1 | contig 15502 bp, 13 predicted proteins | sample KBSMisM62_FD_66599 | JGI IMG/M metagenome (GOLD analysis project Ga0068870, IMG submission 66599) | Miscanthus rhizosphere microbial communities from Kellogg Biological Station, Michigan, USA - KBS Miscanthus M6-2 | ecosystem: Host-associated > Plants > Roots > Rhizosphere > Soil ...
GTCCCCGGCCGTCCCGCGCGCCGGGTTTCCGGCCGCGCCCCGGGTCGCGGCTCCGGCGATCCGGCCGGCCGCGTCCCCGGCCGCCCCGCGCGCCGGGTCTCCGGCCGCGCCCCGGGTCGCGGCCCCGGCGATCCGGCCGGCCGCGTCGCCGGCCGCCCCGGCGGCGGTGGAGATGGCGGCGGTGAGCTCGTCGTACAGGTCGGCGATGAGCGCGCCGATGAGGTCCTCGCGGCTGGGAAAGTAGCGGTAGAGCGCCGGCGCGGTCATCCCCATCTCCCGGGCGATCGCGCGCAGCGACAGCCCGTCCGGCCCCTCGGCGACCAGGATGCGGCGCGCCGTGTCCTTGATCTCCGTCACGGTCGCCGCGCGGACGCGGTCCCGCCGGCTCAGCGTCGTCGCCACGACAACCTCCTAAACGCCCTTGACTTCAGTAAACGCTGTACGCATCCTAGACCTGCTCCGAGATAAACGGTGTTCACATCAGTGAGCGAGTCTAGTCCAGGAGGACCGTGATGACCGAGAAGCTGGGCCGGTTCGCGTACCGGCGGCGCTGGCTGGTGCTGGCCGCCGCGATGGCGTTCCTGGCCGTGGCCGTGGGCTGGGGGACCGGCGTGTTCGGCCGGCTCACCAGCGGCGGGTTCGAGGACCCCGGCAGCGAGAGCGCCCGGGCCGCCGCCGTCGCGGCAGCCGACCTCGGCCGGGACGACGCCGACGTGGTCGTGCTCTACCGCAGCCAGGACCGCACGGTCGACGACCCGGCCTACCGGCAGGCCGTCACCGGCACGCTGGAGGCGCTGCCGAGCGACGCGGTCGCCCGCACCGTCAGCTGGTTCGACACCCGTGCGCCCGGGCTGGTCAGCGCCGACCGGCACGCGACGTACGCGGTGCTGACCCTGCGCGGCGACGAGCAGCAGCGCACCGACGCCCTGGAGCGGATCGAGGACCGGCTGGCGGCGCCCGGGCTGCAGACCGAGGTCGGCGGCGCGACGACGGTCGGCCGCGACATCGGCGAGCAGGTCAGCAAGGACATCGCGCGGGCCGAGACGCTGTCGATGCCGGTGCTGCTGGTGCTGCTCGTGCTCGTGTTCGGCACGGTCGCCGCGGCCAGCCTGCCGCTGGTGATCGGCGTCGTCGCGATCCTCGGCGCGTTCACCGCGCTGCACGTGCTCTCGCTGGTCACCGACGTGTCGGTGTTCTCGGTCAACGTGGTGACGATCCTCGGGCTCGGGCTGGCGATCGACTACGGCCTGTTCGTCGTGGGGCGCTACCGGGAGGAGCTGGCCCGCGGGCTGGACACCGAGGCGGCGATCGTCGCCACGATGGCGACCGCCGGCCGCACGGTCGCCGTCTCCGGGCTGACCGTGGCCGCGTCGCTGGCCGGGCTGCTGATCTTCCCGCAGGTGTTCCTCCGGTCGATGGGCGCGGGCGGCATCGCGGCCGTGCTGGTCGCCGTGGCCGCCGCGCTGACCGTGCTGCCGGCGCTGCTCGCGGTGCTCGGGCCGCGGGTCGAGGCCTTGCCGGTGCGCCGGCGCCGTCCCCGGCTGCACGCCGACACCGGCGCCTTTGCCCGGCTGGCCCGCAGCGTGATGCGCCGCCCGGTGCTCTACGCGGTCGGCGTCGTCGCGGTGCTGCTGGTGCTCGGCCTGCCGTTCCTGCGGGTCACGTTCGGCGGGATCGACGCCCGGGCGCTGCCGGCCGGCACCGGGAGCCGGCAGGTCGCCGAGACGCTGGAGCGCGACTTCCCGGCCAACGCGACCAGCCCGATCCGTGCCGTCGTCACCGTGCCGGCGGGTGACCCGGCCGGGCTGCCGGCCTGGCTCGACGCAGCGCGGACGGTGCCCGGGATCACCGCGGCCACCGTGGTGGGCGAGCGGGACGGCACCGCCGAGGTCGACCTCGGCTTCGCCGGCGACCCCATGTCGGCCGGCGCTCGGGCGGTCGTCGACCGGGTGCGGGCGCTGCCGCCGCCGCCCGGCGGCACCGTGCTCGTCGGCGGCGAGACCGCGGTGCTCTCCGACCTGCTCGGCAGCCTCGGCCGGCTGCTGCCGTACATGGCGCTGACCGTCGCCGGCGCGACCGTGCTGCTGCTGTTGTTCGCCTTCGGCTCGGTGGTGCTGCCGGTCAAGGCGCTGCTGATGAGCGTGCTGTCGCTGACCGCGTCGTTCGGCGCGATCGTGTGGATCTTCCAGGACGGGCACCTGTCCGGCCTGCTCGACTTCACCCCGACCGGGACGTTGGAGGCGACCCAGCCGATCCTCGTGCTGGCGGTCGTGTTCGGGCTGTCGATGGACTACGAGGTCTTCCTCATGTCCCGGATCCGCGAGCACTACCTGCGCACCGGCGACAACACCGCGGCGGTCGCCGCCGGGCTGCAGCGCACCGGCGCCATGATCACCACCGCGGCGCTGCTGCTGGTCGTCGTCATCGGCGCGTTCTCGCTGTCCGGCATCACGTTCATCAAGCTGATCGGCGTCGCGATGGCGATCGCGATCGTCGTGGACGCGACCGTGGTCCGGGCGCTGCTGGTGCCGGCGAGCATGCGGCTGCTGGGCCGGTGGAACTGGTGGGCCCCGGCGCCGCTGCGCCGGCTGCACGACCGGATCGGGTTCGGCGAATCGGACCCGGCGATCGGATCGGACCGCGACGGTACGCTCGATGTGCCGGTCGGCGGCGCCGGGAACCGACGCAACGGCGCAGAAGTTGTCCAGTAGGCGCGGCGGATGGCGGGCGGAGGGCTCGAGCGGATGGCATACGGCATCGGGGTGGTGATCTTCGCCCTCGGCCTGCTGTTGTCGGTGTGCCTGCACGAGGCCGGTCACATGGGCGTGGCCAAGGCGCTGGGCATGCGGGTCAGCCGCTACTTCGTGGGCTTCGGCCCGACGATCTTCTCGTTCCGCCGTGGCGAGACCGAATACGGCCTCAAGGCCATCCCGGCCGGCGGGTTCGTCAGCATCGACGGGATGTCCCCACACGTGCTGGACATCCCGCCCGAGCAGGAGCGGCAGGCGTTCTGGCGGGCGTCACCGTGGAAGCGCACCGCGGTCATGCTCGCCGGCTCGGCCACCCACGTCCTGCTGGCGATAGCGCTGCTGTGGCTGGCGCTGTCCGCGTTCGGCGTCGAGCGCTCGGTCAACCCGGCCAGCACCCCGGCCAGGTTGGCCTCGATCTCCGACTGCGTGGTGGTCGGCAACGACACGCTCTCCGACGGTGCGCTGCGGCCGTGCCGGGCCGGTGACCCACCGGCTCCGGCGGCGACCGCCGGGCTGCGGGCCGGCGACGTCGTCACCGCGGTCAACGGCACGCCGACCCCCGACCTCGCCTCGTTCCAGGACACGTTGCGCAAGGTCGACGGCAGCAAGCCGGTGCAGCTGGCCTACACCCGGGACGGCGTGACGGCGACCGCGACGCTGCAGCCGGTGCTGGCCCAGCGGCCGCCACCGGGCGCGACCGACTCCTCGACGCTGGTGCCGACACCGACCATCGGCGTGGTCGGCGACCTGCCGAGCACCGTGCAGCGGGAGGGGCCGGTCAGCGGCCTCGGCACCGCGTTCAGCACGACCGGGTCGATGATCGGCGCGACGTTCAAGGCGCTCGGGTCGATCCCGTCCAAGGTGCCGGCGCTGATCGACGCGGTCTCCGGCGGCCAGCGCGACCCCGACTCGCCGGTCAGCGTGGTCGGCGCCAGCCGGGCCGGCGGCGAGATCCTCGGCCACCAGGGCGTCGGCGGCATCGCGTTCTTCCTCGCCCTGCTGGCCGGGGTCAACATCTTCCTCGCCGTGTTCAACCTGCTGCCGCTGCCGCCACTGGACGGCGGGCACATCGCGGTCATGTGGTTCGAGCGGATCCGCCGCCGGATCGCGCTGTCCCGCGGCCGGCCAGATCCCGGCTTCGTCCGGCCGGAACGGATCGCGCCGGTGGTGATGGCGTTCGTGGCGATCTTCGGCACGTTCGCGCTGCTCGCCGTCGTGGCCGACGTGGTCAACCCGGTCCAGCTGTTCTGAGCCGGGCCGCGGTCCGACCCGGTCCAGCTGTTCCGAGCCCGGCCGCGGTCCGACCCGGAGCGGTCAGCCGAGCGAGGTCAGGAACGCGCGGGCGACCGGGACCGCCGTCGTGCCGGACGACTGCCCGTCCTGGACGAACACCGCGAACGCGAGGTCGCCCCGGAACCCGGTGAACCAGGCGTGCGAGCGCGGCGGCACCTCCGTGCCGTACTCGGCGGTGCCGGTCTTGCCGGACACCGGGCCGCCCGGCACGTCCCGCAGTGCGGTGGCGGTGCCCTCGGTGACCACCGCCCGCATCATGTCCCGCAGCGCCGGCAGCACCGCGGCCGGCGGCCCGGCCGGCGCCGGACCGGTGTCCGGCGCACCCGCGAGGAGCGACGGCACGACCGGGCCACCCTTGGCCACCTGCGCCGAGATCAGCGCCATCGTCAGCGGGCTGACCTCGACCCGGCCCTGGCCGATCGCCTCGGCCGCCTTCTCCGTGTCGTCCTTGGGCACCGGCACCGACCCGCCGAACGAGCTCGCGGTCAGCTTCCAGTCGGTGCCGACCCCGTAGAGCGCCGCGGCCTGGCGCAGCGCGGCCGGGTCGAGCTGCTGGGACAGGCCGGTGAAGGTCGTGTTGCAGGAGTGCGCGAACGCCTCCCGCAGCGCGATCCGGCCGAGGTCGAACTTGTCCTCGTTCTCGAACTCCTTGCCGTACACGACGGTGGTCCCGGGGCAGTCGACCGTCGAGGCCGGCCGCACGACCTTGGCCTGCAGCAGCGCGGTCGAGGTGAGGATCTTGAACGTGGAGCCGGCCGGGAACCGGCCGCCCAGCCCGATCTCGAACGGGACCTTCGCGTTGTCGGCGACGGCGAGGATCGCGCCGGTGGACGGCCGGATCGCGACCAGCGCCGCCGGCTTCGGCACGGTCGCGACCGCGCTGTCGGCGGCGGTCTGCACGGAGCGGTCGAGGGTGGTGCGCACGGCACTGCCGGCCTGGCCGGGCTGCTCGGTCAGCACGCCGGTGGAGGTCGAGATGCGCAGCCCCGGCTTGCCGGTGAGCCGGTCGTTCAGCGCCCGCTGCAGGCCGGACACGCCGAGCTGGTCGGTGGCGTCGTAGCCGGCGCCGACCTCCTTGAGCACGTCCGCGGTGGCCGGGCCGATCCGGCCGAGCAGCGGCTGGGCGAACGTCCGGCTCGGCGCCAGCAGCTGCTGGCCCTCCTGGAAGACCGTGCCGGGCAGCTCGTGGATCTGCGCGCGGACCTGCTCGTAGTCCGACCGGCGCAGCGTGATCACGGTCACGAACGCGTTCGGGGACGCCTTCTTCACGTCGGCGACGATGTCCGCCGCGTCGATCTTGAGCACCGCGGCGAGCTTGGCGGCGAGTCCGGGCAGGTCGGTCACCTTGCTGGGCTGCACGCCGACGGTGACCACGTCGGTCTTCGCGAACAGCGGCGCCCCGGCGGCGTCCTGCAGCGCGGCCCGCTCCGGCAGCACGTGCTCGACCTTGAGCGAGGCGAGTCCCGCGGCGGTCAGCTTCGGGTGCAGGTCCGCCGGCTTCCACTGCACGCCCCAGGTGTCCTGGGTGCGCACCAGCGGCAGCGTGCCGTCGTACCGCCACGGTGCGCCGACCCCGGGCAGCTGCCAGCTGGCCGTGTACGCAGCGCTGGCGTGGTCGTCGTCCTGCTTGGTCACCGCGCCGACGGTGGCGGTCAGCTTCGCGCCCTCGCCCAGCGCCTTGGCCAGCCGCTGCAGCGCGGCGGCCGCGGCGGCGCTGTCGTCCGTGCGCCCGGCCGTGGTGGCAACGTCGCCGCTCGACCAGCTGTCCAGGAACGCGCTCGCGGCGTCCTCCGGCCCGGGCTTGTCCTTGCCGAGGAAGCAGCCCGAGGCCAGCAGGGCAACGACGGCGAGCAGCGCGGCGAGCGTCGGCGGTCGGCGGCGCACGAGATCCCCCTGGGAAGAAGCGGTGGTCGGGACTCAGAACAGGACGCTGGCGAAGGTACCGACGTTGCTCAACCCGACCCGCTCGTAGGCCCGCCGGGCCGCGTGGTTGAAGTCGTTGACGTACAGGCTGACCGTCGGGGCCACGGTCCGCAGTGCCTCGGCGACGACCGCGGCGGTGCCGGCCGTGCCGAGCCCCTGGCCCCGCTGCGCCGGGTCGACCCAGACGCCCTGGATCTGCGCGACCCGGTCGCTGACCGCGCCAAGCTCCGCCTTGAACAGCACCCGGCCGTTCTCGATCCGGGCGAACGCCCGGCCGGCCAGCACGAGGTCGCGGACCCTGGCCCGGTACGCCGCACCGTTGTCGTTCGCCAGCGGCGACGTGCCCACCTCCTCGGTGAACATCGCGACGCAGGCCGGCATCAGGATCTCGAGCTCCTCGAGCGTGACCCGGCGCACCGCGGGGTCGCCGGCCACCAGCGGCGCGGTCGAGATGGCCAGCAGCGGCTGGGTCGCCCGCACCTCGCGGGCCGGTCCCCAGTACGGCTCCAGCCGCTCCCAGAGCGCGCCGACCGCGTGCGCCGGGCCGACGATCGAGGAGCAGCGCCGGCCCTGCCGGCGGGCGCGGTCGGCGAACGCGGCGAGCGCGGCCGGCGCGTCACCGACCGGGACCAGGTTCGCCCCGGAGAAGCAGGCCGCCTCGAGCCTCGGCGTGCCGTAGCCCCACAGCTCGGCGCCCAGCCGCCACGGGTCGACGCCGGCCGCCTCGACCCGGGACGCGACGAAGCAGTGCGCCACCGGGTCACGGTCCAGCAGGGGGCGCAGGGCGGGTAGGTCGGCGCCGGTCAGCAGGCGGGCCGCACCACCGAGCCTCAGCACGGCCCAAGCGTATTCCCGTCCCCCTCGGGTCGGGTGCCGGGGCGGGCGGCGGGCTGGGAGGATCGGCCCGTGGACGGGCCGGCGGAGGGACGGGTGACCGTCCGGGACCGCACTCCCGCCGACCAGGCCGCTGTGGCCCGGCTGCTCGCCGCCACCGCCGACCGGGTCGCCGCGCTCGGCCCGGCCCGGCTGGGCCGCCGGCCAGGTGCCGGCGCGGCGCTGGTCGCGGTCGGCGAAGACGGCACCGTTTGCGGGCACGTCCGGCCGGTCGAGCACGTCCTCGCCGAAGAAGACCCGGAGCGGACGTACGCCCCGGATCGGTCGGTGGCCTGGAGCGACGCCGCCTTCGCCGGTCCCGACCCCCTCGCCGCCGTGCTCGCGGTCGCGGCCAGGGTGCGGGCGAACGGGACCGGCGCGCAGGCCGACGGAGTGCTCTGGCCGTACGGGGACGAGCCGGCCGAGCGGTGGTGGGCGGCAGCCGGCTTCAGCCGGAGCGGGAACTACTGCCTGCGCCCGCCGCGGCCGCTGCCCGGCCCGCTGCCGGCCGGGACGACCGCGCGGGCCGCGACACCGGCCGACCTGGACCAGGTGGTCGCGCTGCACCGGGAGGCGGTGCGGTTCCAGGCCGCGGCGAACCCGTCGGTGCGGCTGCTGCCGGCCGCGGACGCGGGCTTCGTCGACCGGCTGCGTTCCGGCCGATCCGCCTCCAGCGTGGTGGCCGAGGGCGGGCGCCTGCTCGCGGTCTGCGAGTGGTGGCCGGTGGACGGCGGCGGCGAGCAGGACCGGCCGGCGCTGCTCCCGCCCGGTCGGTACACCTATCTCAACTCGGTCGCCGTGACCGAGGACGCGCGCGGCCGGGGTCTCGGCCGGGCGGTGGTCGCGGCCGCGCTGGCCGCCGCGGGGGGCGGTCCGGCCGGCAGCGCGCTCTGGTTCTCCCCGCCGAATCCGATCGCCAGCAGGGTCTGGCCGCACCTAGGGTGGCGGCCGATCTGGTCCGCCTGGGAACGCCGGAGCTGAGCCGAGTGCCCGACCTGATGTCCAGCTGGTTCGTCCGGACCCTGCGCGAGGAGCCGGCCGAGGCCGAGGTGCCCAGCCACCGGCTGCTGCTGCGGGCCGGCTACGTCCGCCGGGTCGCCGCGGGTGGGTACGCCTGGCTGCCGCTCGGGCTGCGGGTGCTGCGCAACGTCGAGCGGGTCGTCCGGGAGGAGATGGACCGGATCGGCGCGCACGAGGTGCTGTTCCCGGCCCTGCTGCCGCGAGAGCCGTACGAGGCGACCGGCCGGTGGACGGCGTACGGGCCGGACGTGTTCCGGGTGGTCGACCGGCGCGGCGCCGACCACCTGCTGGCGCCGACCCACGAGGAGATGTTCGCGCTGCTGGCCAAGGCCGAGCTGACCTCGTACAAAGACCTGCCCCTGTCGGTCTACCAGGTGCAGACGAAGTTCCGGGACGAGCCGCGGCCGCGCTCCGGGCTGCTGCGCACCCGCGAGTTCGTGATGAAGGACTCGTACTCGTTCGACCTCACCGACGACGGCCTCAAGGCCTCGTACGCCGCCCACCGGGAGGCGTACCTGCGCATCTTCGCCCGGCTCGGGCTCGACGTCCGGATCGTCTCGGCGGTGTCGGGGGCGATGGGCGGGTCGGAGTCGGAGGAGTTCCTCGCGCCGACGCCGGTCGGCGAGGACACCTTCGCCTCCTGCGCGCGATGTGGCTACGCCGCCAACACCGAGGCGGTGCCCTCGCCGCTACGGACCGCGCCGATCGCCGAGCCCGGTCCGGTCGAGGAGCTGGACACCCCGGACACGCCGACGATCGAGACGCTGGCCGCCCACCTCGGCGTGCCCGCGTCGGCGACGCTGAAGAACCTGCTGGTGATCGCCGGCGAGCCGGGCGAGGTCGTCGCGATCGGCGTACCGGGCGACCGCGAGGTCGACCTGCGCCGGGTCGAGGAACTGCTCGGACCGGTGCGGATCTTCGAGGCGGCCGACTTCGCCGCCCACCCCGAGCTCGTCCGCGGGTACGTCGGCCCGCAGGGCCTGGCCGGCCGGGCCTTCCGGTACGTCGCCGACCGGCGGGTCGCGCCCGGCACCAGCTGGGTCACCGGCGCCAACCGGCCCGACACGCACGCCCGCAACGTGGTCGCCGGCCGCGACTTCACCGTCTCCGAGTACGCCGACGTGGTCACCGTGGTCGACGGCGACCCGTGCCCGCGCTGCGGTGGGCCGCTGACCCTCGCCCGCGGCGTCGAGGTCGGGCACGTCTTCCAGCTCGGCCGCAGGTACGCCAACGCGTTCGGGCTGGACGTGCCCGGCCCGGACGGGGCGGCGGTCCGGCTGACCATGGGCTCGTACGGCATCGGGGTGTCCCGGGCGGTCGCGGTGATCGCCGAGCAGCACCACGACGAGCGCGGGCTGGTCTGGCCGCGCGAGGTCGCCCCGTACGACGTCGAGGTGGTCCCGGTCGGCCGCGGCGACCAGCCGGCGCACGCCCGCGACCTGGCCGAGCGGCTGGCCGACACCGGGCTGCGGGTGCTCGTCGACGACCGGGAGGCGACGGCCGGGGTCAAGCTCACCGACGCCGAGCTGATCGGGGTGCCGTGGACGGTCGTGGTCGGGCGGCGGGCCGACGAGGGCGTGGTCGAGGTGCGCGACCGGGCCCGCGGCGGGACGAGCGAGGTGAGGATGGACGACGTGGTCTGGGCGGTGACGCGGTGACGGTCGCGGCGGTGGTGTTCGACTGGGGCGGCACGCTCACGCCCTGGCACACGATCGAGCTGGCCGAGGCGTGGCGGGCGCTGCGGCTCGGCGACGACGCGGCCGAGCGGCTCCTCGCGGCCGAGGAGACGGTGTGGGCACGGGCGCGGCAGACCCAGCGCAGCGGGACGATGGACGAGGTGTTCGCCGCCGCCGGCGTGACCGCCGGACCGCAGGAGATCGCCGAGTACTACGCCTGGTGGGAGGAGCACAGCTACACCGACCCGGACGTGCGGCCGCTGTGGGAGCAGCTGCGCTCGCGCGGGATCCGGATCGGGGTGCTGTCCAACACGCTGTGGCCGCGCACCGAGCACGATCGGGTGTTCCGCCGCGACGGGGTGGCCGACCTCATCGACGCGGCCGTCTACACCAGCGAGATCGAGTGGACCAAGCCGCACCCGGCCGCGTTCCACGCCGTGCTCGACGCGCTCGGCGGGATCGCGCCGGAGGACGCGGTGTTCGTCGGCGACCGGCCGTGGGACGACGTCGCCGGGGCCAAGGGCGTCGGCATGCGCGCGGTCCTGCTGCCGCACAGCGAGATCCCCGCATACCAGGAGGGCCCGGTCCGCGGCGAGCCGGACGCGGTGGTGACGCGGCTGGCCGACGTGCTCCCCCTGGTCGACTCCTGGCGCTAGTGCTCCTCACGACGCTGCGCCCGCGACGAGCAGCGCGCCCCGGACGACCAGCACGACGCCGACGGTGAACGAGGCGCCCAGCAGGAGCGTGCGCGAGTGCCGCCCGGTCCAGCGCTGCACCCGCACGACGGCCTCGCGGGCCGCGAGGGGATTGACGATGCACGTCGCCAGGGCGGCGATCGGCAGCGCGAACCAGGCGGCGTTGTAGATCAGCACCGCCACCAGACCGCCGGGCACCCGCGGTTCCTGGGCGACGATGACGTTCAGCGCGATCAGGTAGAAGAGGCCGGGGATGTGGGTGAGCGGGCCCGCGATGGCGGCGGTGGGAACGGTGAGCCGCCGGTCGAGGCGGGCCTTCCAGGCGCCTGCCGCCGGCGCGTCGCGGGTCACCCGCCGTGGCACGAGGCCGGCGAGAACCGCGCAGCCGAGCAGCAGCGCGACCGCGCCGCCGACGATCCCGGCGATGCCTTTCGCCCGGTCGTCGGCCGCCCCGACGTGGATGCCGTGGAACGCGCCGACCACGAGAACGCCGAAGGCGATCGTGAAGGCGAGCCCGCCGACGACGTACGCGAGCAGGAGGCGGCGTGGGGACGCGTGCGAGAGGAACGCGGAGACGGCCGCCAGGCTCGTCGGCCGCACGGTGCTCGCCAGCCCGAGCAGGACCAGCTCGACGATCAACGGAGCGTCTCGGCGGTGAGTGCGGTGTGCGTGGCCGCCGCCCGGCCGGGCACCTGAGCTCGCACCGACGCGGCGGTCTCCCGCCGCTGCTGCGGCGCCGCGGCGAGCGCGAGGCACGGCGCCTGGAGGAGCGGGGGCAGCGCTGTCACGGCGATCCCACCCCCTCGGCCCGGGACCCTGCTGACGGCGCCGGCACCGCCACGATCACCGCAGACTCGTCCGTCGACGCCGCGACGGCATCCCCCACGGAGGAGGAGGGCACTCAGTCGCCGGGGAACGGGACGGTCGCCGGGCTTGTGTGCAGGGCGAGGCGCCAGCGGGTGGCCCGGACGGCGGCGTCGGAGAGCGCGACGAGGGCGGCGCGGCGGACCGCGACGTCGTCGGTGGCCGCCACCGCGTACCGCCAGGCCGCGGCGGCGCCCTCCTCGAGGTGCACGGCCAGCCGGAGCGCGGAACCCCGATCGGTGACCGGGAACGGCAGGGCGTACTCGGGCTCGGTCGCGACCGGCGTGCCGCCGTACCGGGCGACCAGCGCGACCGTGTCGTCCCGCAGCGTGCGGTGGGCGTCGTCGGCGTCCCGGACCTGGGGCAGCAGCGCGTCGCCGGCGTGCGCGCCGACCACCCCGTAGCCCCAGATGACCGCGTGCTCGGCGGCCAGCCCCGCCTGCAGGGCCGGCACCTGGCCGGTGCCGCTCGGGGTCGGGCTCGGGGTCGCGGTGGGCGTCCCGGGGCCGGTCGGGGTCGGGGCCGGCGCGGTCACGCCAGCACCGCCACGTGGCTGGCCTCCGAGGCGGAGATGCCGGCGAGCAACCGGGCCCGGTCCGGCGTCGCGGTCAGCGCGGCCGTCCCGCGCGCCGACGCGGCGGCCCGCTCCGCCGCCCGCAGCGCGGCCACCGCCGCCGCCGGCGTCACCGGCACCCGGGTGCGACCGCCGCTCGACTCGATCCCGGTCGACGGCGACTCGGCGGGCGACCCAGCGGGCGACCCGGTGGGCGACCCGGTGGGCGACGCGGTGAGCGACCCGGTGGGCGACGCGGTGGGCGACCCGGTGGGCGACCCGGTGGGCGACCCGGTGGGCGACCCGGTGGGCGACCCGGTGGGAGACACGCCGGGGGAGTCGGTCGCGGCGGGCGTCGTGGAGGAGGGCGGCGCGGCCGGGCCGAGGGCGGTCACCAGGGCGGCGGCGTGCGCGGCGTGGTCGTCCCGGACCGCGGTCAGCCGGGCGCGCAGGGCCGGGTGGCGCGCGATCGTCGCGTCGTACCCGGCGACCAGCCGCCGTTCGTCGGCAAGCTCGGCCAGCAGTGGGTCCGGCGGCGCGGGCGTGGTCGGCGCCGGGCTCGACGGACCGCCCGCCGTGCAGCCGGCGGCCAGCAGCCCGGCCCCGACCGCGCCGCCGATCAGCACGCTGCGACGAGCGACGGCGACCACGGTCCGGGAGTCTTCCAGGTGAGCCGTACAGCCGGATGGAGTGGTACGGCGTCCGGCCTCGTCACCGTTCGTATCCCGAGGTCGGAGCCGCTACCCTCGTGAGGTTGGCCGCACGCGTGAGGAGGCTCCAACGATGACGTCGGGAGCGGCCCAGCGGGAGCGGCTGGCAACGGCGATCGAACCGGCCGTGACCGCGGCCGGTTACGAGCTGGAGAAGGTCTCGGTGAGCCCCGCCGGGCGGCGCACGGTGGTGCGCGTGGTCGTGGACGCCGACGCCGGCGTCTCGCTCGACGACGTGGCGACGGTGAGCCGGGCGGTCACCGACGTGCTCGACTCCCACGACACCGAGCTGTTCGGCGACACGCCGTACGTGCTGGAGGTGACCTCGCCCGGGGTCGACCGCCCGCTGACCGAGCCGCGGCACTGGCGGCGCGCGATCGGCCGGCTGGTCGAGGTGCCGGTGGCGGGCGTGCCGACCCGGGCGCGGGTGACCGCCGCCGACGACGACGGCGTGGAGCTGACCGGCGAGGCCGGGCACCGGGGCCGGCACGGCTGGGCGGAACTGGGTCCCGGCAAGGTTCAGGTCGAGTTCGGCCGGGTCGGGGCCGACGACGGGGACGGGCTGGACGCGGAGGAGGCGGAATCGTGAACGTCGACATCGCGGCACTGCGCTTGATCGAACGGGAGAAGGAGATCTCCTTCGACACCGTTGTCCAGGCGATCGAGACCGCCCTGCTCACCGCGTACAAGCACACCGAGGGCCCGCAGCCGGACGCGCGGGTCGAGGTCGACCGCAAGAGCGGCGCGGTCACGGTCTGGGCCCAGGAGCTGGCCGACGACGGCACGGTGCTGCGCGAGTGGGACGACACCCCGCAGGACTTCGGCCGCATCGCGGCGATGACGGCGAAGCAGGTCATCCTGCAGCGGCTGCGCGATGCCGAGAACGAGCACACCTACGGCGAGTGGACCGGGCGCGAGGGCGACGTGGTCGGCGGTGTGGTGCAGCACCACGAGGGCCGGGCCGAGCGCGGGATCGTGCTGGTCAACCTGGGCAAGATCGAGGCGGTGCTGCCGCCGGCCGAGCAGGTGCCGGGCGAGGTCTACGAGCACGGACTGCGGCTGAAGGCGTACGTGGTGGGCGTGACCAAGGGTCCGCGCGGCCCGTCGATCACGCTCAGCCGCACCCACCCCAACCTGGTCCGCAAGCTGTTCGCGCTGGAGGTGCCCGAGGTCGCGGACGGGACGGTGGAGATCCCCGCCGTCGCGCGGGAGGCCGGCCACCGGTCCAAGATCGCCGTCCGGTCCACCGTTACCGGGGTCAACCCGAAGGGCGCCTGCATCGGGCCGATGGGCGCCCGGGTCCGCAACGTGGTCGCCGAGCTGCACGGCGAGAAGATCGACATCGTCGACTGGTCGGACGACCCGGCCGCGTTCATCGCCCAGGCGCTCTCGCCGGCCGAGGTGATCTCGGTCGAGGTCGTCGACGCGGCGGCGCGCGCGGCCAGGGTGATCGTGCCGGACTACCAGCTGTCGCTGGCGATCGGCCGCGAGGGGCAGAACGCCCGGCTCGCCGCCCGGCTCACCGGCTGGCGGATCGACATCCGCAGCGACGCCGCGGGCGATGCGCCCGGTGCTGCACCCGGCGCTGCGCCGGGCGCCGCGGGTGGTGGCCCGGGCGCGCCGGCCCGGCCGGCCGGTGCCCCGCTGCGCGGCTCCGGCCCGCGGCCCCGGCCCACCACCTCGGCACCGCGCGTCGTCCGGTGACCGCGCGGGCATACCGGCCCGGACCGATGCGTTACGCACTGGACCTGTTGGTGACGGTGTGCGGTGATTCCGCAGTCGCCGGCACGACCCGGGCTCGGCTGTGTCCCGCGGTCGGGTCCCGACACGACGCGCAGCGGGCGGGGTAGACTGTCAGTGGTCCGTCGGACGTCGTCGGTGCCCGTGCGCACCTGCGTTGGTTGCCGCTGCCGTTCGCCGGCCTCCGAGCTGTTGCGTGTCGTGGTGGTGGAGGGTCCGTCCGGTCTCCGGCTCGAGCCCGACCCACGTCGTCGGTCGCCTGGTCGAGGCGCTTCCCTGCACCTCGACCTCGGGTGTCTCGATCTCGCGGAGCGGCGCCGGGCGTTCGGTCGCGCATTGCGCGTGACCGCCGCGCTCGACGCCGGATCTGTCCGTGAGTACGTTGCGCAGCGCGTCTCGGAAGCAGCCCCGGAGGTGGGTACGGTGCCCGCCCCCCGACCAAGTCAGGCAGGTCGAAACGGCATGAGCACCCCATGAAGCGCCAGCGATGAGTGTGTTCACCCACTAGCTGAGCCGAGCGGACCGCCGCCCGGCTCCGGACGAGGAGACCAGTGGCAGGCAAGGCCCGCGTGCACGAGCTCGCGAAGGAGCTCGGGGTAGAGAGCAAGGTCGTTCTGGCCAAGCTCAAGGAGATGGGCGAGTTCGTCAAGAGCGCGTCCTCCACGATCGAACCGCCGGTTGCGCGCCGGCTCAAGGAAGCGTTCCCGGCCAGCGGTGGGCAGGCCAACGGCAGCCAGGCGAACGGGGGGGCCCCGACTCCGGGTCCCCGGCCCGGTCGCCGTTCCGGCGCGTCCGACCCCGCCGCCGCTCCCGCGCGCCCCGGCCCGTCAGCCGGCGGCGAGCAGGGTGGCCAGGGCGCTGCGGCCCAGCCGGGGGAGACGCTGCCCGGCCCGCGCCCCGGCCCGGCCCAGCGCCCGGCGGCATCCGCCGGCGCGCCCGCGCCGGCCCCGACCAGGCCGTCCACCCCGGGCGGCCCGACCCCGGGCCCGCGCCCGGGTTCCCGACCCGGTCCCGCGTCCGGCCCCGGCCCGTCCGGCACCGGCACGCCCGGCCTGCCCCCGCGGCCGGCGCCGCGGCCCGGCAACAACCCCTTCGGCGTCAACCAGGGCTCCACGCCGGGCCTGCCGCCGCGCCCGCCGGCTCCGCGCCCGGGTGCGGCCGGTGGCCCGCGTCCGGGTCCGGGTGGCCCGCGCCCGGCGCCGGGTGCCGGCGGGCCGCGCCCCGGCCCGAGTGGTGCCCGTCCTGGCGGCTCGGCGGGTCCCGGTGGCGCGCGTCCCGGCCCGCGTCCGGGTCCCGGCCCGGGCGGCCCGCGGCCCAATCCGGGCATGATGCCCGGCCGCGCGACCGGGGGTCCGCGTCCGGGCGGCGCCGGCGGACGTCCCGGTGCCCCGGGCGGTCGTCCCGG
>Ga0068870_10000459_pt1 | contig 15430 bp, 18 predicted proteins | sample KBSMisM62_FD_66599 | JGI IMG/M metagenome (GOLD analysis project Ga0068870, IMG submission 66599) | Miscanthus rhizosphere microbial communities from Kellogg Biological Station, Michigan, USA - KBS Miscanthus M6-2 | ecosystem: Host-associated > Plants > Roots > Rhizosphere > Soil ...
CAGCAATTAGGATTTTACTAAATGAAGGAAGATTTTCCTTTGGAATTGAGGAGTTTTGATAAGCAAAGTTAGATTCTTTTGTTGGTTCTAAGTTTGTTGGTTCTAAGTTTACTCTTTCTTTGTTGAAAGAGTGTGCATATTGCTTATCGATAGTCATACCATTACGTGCACTCAATAGAATTTAACGGTTATAGATTCTTCTCTTAAAGAAAGCGTTTTCCTGATGCTTTTTTACCGTATTTTGCATCACCTTTTAGTAAAAGTCTTTTGCATTGGTAATGAGGATGCCCTCTAATAATTCATTCCGTTTTGGTTAAACAAATGCTGATGTCATATCCATATATTCTGTTCAGGATATCGCATTTTTCTAGTGTCTGGTAATACCTCCTAAAATATCATACCAGTCTGATCATTTCAATTTTCCACTTCCTTAAATCGTCTGAGATCTATTGATGGTATCATTTGTAATGCAATAAGTTAAATATGAACCTATACTGTTAACAAGTAATGTTTAAAATGAAACATATGAAAATTGCTATATTTGTACTAACAATCTCAATACTGGGAACTAGTGCACTGATTGTCAATTCAGGAAATATGGCCTATGCGCAAGGTAATAAAACACAAGGTGATGTAACTACAACCATTGACGCCGATAGTTTGATTAAAGCCCTAAAAGCAAGACATCCAGTCCTAGCTCAACTGGTAACGAATGAAGATAAAGACTTAGTTGTGAAACTCAAGGACCTGGATACAAAGGAAGCGGTGAAGACTGTATTAGCGCTGAATATGCTACATTTACTACAACAATATAGGGAAATAGACGAACCACAATAGGTTTTAGGTTATTCCTCTTTTTTATTCTAAAGTATAACATTTATTGTATATTTTAAATCTATTTCGTCATAATTAGTTTTTCAACAATTTAGATGAACGGTAATACAGAATTATTAAAAATATAGTCACAAGAGGAAAACTCTAAAGCTTCGCAGCTAAATCCTACCTTAGAATCCTACTTACGAACCGATAGCGTCGTGGGTACCGACGCCCGAGGACTCGGGATGCCCATAAAACAAAGCAACTTTAATTACGGACATACGTCGTTCTAATTTGTGAAATATTTCAACACGTTTATCATTTTTATTTTGATTCCTGTTACTACGTTATGCCTCCCTATACATTCCGTATATTCTCACATAATTGATTCAAATAATTCTCAGCTATGGAAGAAACCTGAGGATAATTTGGCGATCCAATTTGCCTACAAGCCCGAAAAGCCAATTATTGACTCTTTTACTACTTTGCAATTCAGCGTAACAAATTTACAAAGTGGTCAGCATATTGGAGACTCTCTGGCACAAGTAACTGTTACCAATGGGCAACGCCTGTTTAAGTTTCAGAACATAATCACTCAGAACGGAGATTTTTCGGTTGACTATATATTCCCTGATGATGGAACGCATCAAGTATTATTACGACTTGACAATAATGATTCTATTTGGATTGCTTCCTTTGAAGTATTTGTTCCACACCAGACTCCGCCTAACATTTTAGATAATCAGAGTAATATCATAATAGCTATAGGAATACTTATTGCCGTAGCCGTCATTACGATAATCATGTTAAAGAAAAGATAATTCTTTCCAGGATTCAACTAGTGTGAATAAAATTATATTTCATAACTACCTAAGAAAAAAGTTAATTAATACCTATCTCTAGATGGAATAATATTTCTATTCCCCAGACTTCCCCAAAGTAGTTTGTGACGTTATAGAACAAAACAAGATCTGTTACTGGATTTAAATAATATCTCACAGGTTCAATATCAAATGCAAGTTGGAATAGACAGTTTCGCAGCCTGGGACGACAGTGGCGCATCATTAGGTCCCTCGGAGCGTCTTAGAAAATTAGTTGAACAAATTGAATATGCCGATAAAATCGGTTTGGATTTGTTTGGAATAGGGGAACATCATCGTAAGGAATTCCTGGATTCAGCTCCCACAGTCATCCTTGCGGCAGCTGCAGCGAGAACAAGCAGAATACGTTTGACTAGTGCTGTAACTGTATTGAGTGCTTATGATCCCGTGCGGCTGTTTCAAGAATTCTCTACGTTAGATCTTTTGTCACAAGGCAGAGCAGAGATGGTTGTAGGCCGTGGTTCATTTGTTGAAGCGTTTCCACTATTTGGATTAGAATTGGATGATTATGACTCTCTTTTTATAGAAAAGTTAGATTTGTTATTGAGGATTCGTGATAACGAACACGTTCACTGGTCTGGAAATTACAGGCCCGCCCTAAGTGGACAGGGTATTTATCCTAGGCCCATACAGCAACCTTTACCGGTTTGGATAGGCGTTGGTGGAACACCCGAATCATTTGTTCGCGCAGGTCAGCTTGGACTTCCATTAATGGTTGCTATCATTGGTGGAGAAACACACAGATTTAAACCGCTAGTCGACCTCTATTGGAAGGCAGGGCGGGAAGCGGGCTATTCAGATAATCAACTAAAAGTAGGCGTACATTCACTAGGATATGTCGCTGAAACTACAAAACAGGCCGCAGATGACTTTTTCCCAGGATATGCACGAACAATGACTCAGATAGGAAAGGAACGTGGATGGCCTAGTATGACACGTGACCGTTTTGAGGACCAGATGGGTCCTGAAGGGGCACTGCTAATTGGTAATCCTGAAGAAGTCGTTCAGAAAATCCTTAGACATAGTAAAGCACTGGGCGGTATCTCTAGGATAACTTTTATGATGAATCCCGGTTCACTACCACATGAGAAGTTAATGCAAGCAACTGAACTAATAGGCAAGCAGGTTGCACCCGCACTTCATGAAGAGATTGATAAAAATGATATCAAAGAAGCCTAAAAATTATGTCAAAAAAATGATTCAAAGCTACGTGCCTTACAAACAAATTTACGAAATCTAAAGCCTTAAATCCTGTTTTAAAACATCTTTTTATGGTAACTATAATAAATGCTTAAGGGATTTATTTCAGACTCCAAGGATTTCAAATTTAATAAGATAAAAATTAAAACTGACAAGGATCCATTTGAGATTTTCAAGCAGATTTACCTCAATTATGAGAATACGTTCATTCTAGAATCTTTAACCGGACCAAAGGAACTTTCGGAATTTTCGGTAATAGGATTTGAACCCGAATTTACTGTAAAATGCGATAAAGATAAATTTCAAATTTCTAGGAAGGGTAAAATAATTTCAGAAAAAAAGGTAAGGGATCCACTTGCCGAATTAAGGAAAATCCTCCCAACTGTTAATGAGAAGAAACTTCGATATATTGGAGGTGCAGTGGGGTACATAAGTTATGATGCAATTAAATTCTGGGAACAGTTACCATCAAAACGATCAAATAGTATGTTCCCTCTTATGGAATTCGGAATTTATACCGACGGTGTGATTCATGATCGGAAAGACAAGGCTACATATTATTTCCATATCGGTAAAAATTCTAGACTTGCTGAATTGGAAAAAGTTTTGGATTCGACATCAAAACATTTGGATAAATCCTTTTCTTTCTCAAAACCAGTCTCCGAAACAACCAAGAGTCATTTTATTTCCAAAGTAAAGAAGGCAAAGGATTACGTGTACGAAGGTGAAGTCTTTCAAGTGGTGATATCAAGAAAGTTCATTTTTAAAGTTCGCGGAGATCCTATGATTCTTTATGAGAATTTAAGAAAATTGAATCCATCGCCCTACATGTATTTCTTTAAACGCAAAAAGCGATTTATTATAGGTTCCAGTCCAGAAATGCTTCTTCGAGTAATAAATGACAAAATTGAAACATTTCCTATCGCAGGAACAAGGCCAATTACAGACAAAGAGAGTGAAAATAAGCGATTGGAGAAGGAATTATTAAGAGACAAGAAGGAGCTGGCCGAACACACTATGTTGGTGGATTTGGCAAGAAATGATCTAGGAAGAGTGTGCAAATTTGGGTCTGTTCAACCTAAAGAATTGATGATAGTTAAAAGATTCAGTCATGTCCAGCACATTGTTTCGCATATCACTGGTGATCTTTATAGTAAATACGATTGTTTTGATGCATTTAAATCCTTATTTCCTGCAGGTACCGTTTCTGGAGCACCCAAAGTGAGAGCAATGGAAGTTATTTCCGAGTTAGAAGAATCATCAAGGGGTCCATATGCCGGTGCATTGGGATATTTTTCATTCAATAGGTGTTGTGATTTTGCAATTATTATAAGATCGTTATTCATAAACGGAAACAATGCCTATATTCAGGCTGGAGCAGGAATAGTAATGGACTCTATTCCTGAAAATGAGTATCATGAAACTGAACACAAAGCTGGCGCCCTATTTTCTGCGATGAAAGCAACAAGAAAACAAACAAAATAGTTTTTATCGTAAAGAAGTATGTACTGAATACTGAAAAATATTCCAGTGATATATTCCGATTCATGGTATCATAAATAACTCTGTCATTTTTTTTACCCCTTCTTCATACTCAATATACTTATACTTAGTTTAGTATCATTTTGTGATAACAAATGTTGAACACGAAAAACGTGTTAATGCTTGTAGTGATGTCTGCAGGATTGTTGACAGTGCTGACAGGAACAGCCATATCCCAGGTACAGCCAGCATTTGCCGATGATGAGGAAGAATGTAATGACAATGGTGACGGCAATTGTAATGAAGAAAACCAAATAATCAATCAAGAAAACAACTGTAAGATAGTAAATGAGGTTGAAAATGATGATGGAAGCGACAATAATTCAAATGGTGATAATGGTAACGATGACATAACTTGTTGGACCTTTGCACAAAATCCTGAAAGTGGAGACGCTATCCTTGATGAAGATGTATTCGATTCAATAGGTTAAGTATACATTACTAAAGAAAGGTAACTGTAAGTACCCCTACACTTTTTTATTTATTTTTTTATTGATTAAACTTCCCTGAGCTTGGTATTGTCGAAAGGTCTCGAATTTAACCAGTTGTATCTGAAAAAGTCTAAACACCATTCATGAAACAATTCATTGTTCTCTTTAAGCAAACTGTTAGAAAACGCTCCATTCATATCCGATTCTCCCTTAATGTTCGGAAACATCACAAGCGCCTTTTTTTCATTCAATACGACGGATACCTTTACATCTTCTATCATTTTTCTCTCAACCAGTCCATTCTTCAATAATTCTGGAAAATTGATTTCGTTTAGAAAATCTTTACCTTTTTTTGGTACAGTTGCATTTTTTGGCAATATATAATTAAACTTGATTTTGCGACCCTTTACTGTCTTTGCTGCTACTTCCATAAGATCCAACGGAACTTGTGGGATCATTCCATAGATATACTCCTCAGAATGTCGATACATTTCCTTGATTTCCTCCATCACAGCGACGAGGCCCTGAATATACTGGCTATTGTCCAATGATCCTATCCTTTGAACAAACTTCATGGGAAGATCCCCGAAATAATGATCTGAAAAATAATTCTTGTTTTTTGAAAGAAAATTGATTGATGGAATTTGGGTCATTATTGTATTACCAAATGTGGTTAAGGAGTATGAACCACTGGAGTCTTTGCTAACTATTCCTGCTTCTACCAGTCTGTTAAAATTTCGATGAGCTTCTTGCATTGTTATATCTAGATGCTTTGCAATTAAGGTCAAGTTCATGCTAGATGTTCTTAGTGCATTTATTATCTGGAGTCGTTGAGAATTGGATAATTCTATGAAAGTCTTTTCGGAATCTTCGAAAACAGATCCAGCATCTTCCATGCCTATTACAATTGTAATCATGTTTATAAGTTAATTTTCAAAATCCCGACTTCGTGAAGGAATCAAAGATGCTTTATTTATAATACGTGTGGTAGAACCTTAGTAATCTGTATGTGGAGTTATTCTAGATCTGGCGTAGATATCAGGAAAATACGTAGAATACAACGTGATATTGGTAAACTGGTTTCAACTACTCATTCTGCCATTAATAAGGATTGGAACGTATGGTCTGGTTTTGGACATTATGCAGGGCTAATTGAGTTTCAATCTAAGGTTTTTGCTCTACACACTGATGGAGTTGGAACCAAAATCATCATTGCACAACTGATGAAAAAATTTGATACAGTGGGTATTGATTGTGTGGCCATGAATGTAAATGATGTAATTTGCGTAGGTGCAATGCCAATCGGTTTTTTGGATTATATTGCATTGAAAAAGCCTGATAGTTACCTTGTAAGAGAGCTGGCAAAAGGGCTAGCGAAAGGGGCCAAGCAATCTAATGTGGCGATAGTAGGGGGAGAAACTGCAATACTCCCTGATCTTCTAAATGAAAAAGAAGAAAATACATTTGATCTTGTGGGTTCTGTCTTTGGAGTAGCCGACAAAAAATCACTAGTCATGGGTAATAAGATTTCCCAGGGTGATATTATTATTGGACTAGAAAGTAACGGCCTGCATTCAAATGGCTACTCGCTAGCCCGCAAGGTTTTGCTTTCAAAATACAAAATGAAAAATTCTCATAGATTTCTGGATTGCTCAATTGGTGAAGAACTCTTGAAACCAACCAGAATATACGTTAAACCCATTCTTGAGTTACTCAAAAAATCGGATTCAATTCATGGACTTGCACATATTACAGGAGGTTCATTTGCCAAGCTCTCAAGACTAAATAACAAAGTCAACTATTACTTGGACAATCTACCAGAACAAGAAAATATTTTCAGTGTTATTCAGCAGGCTGGTAGAATATCAGTTAAAGAAATGTATTCTACTTTTAATATGGGAATAGGATTTTGTATTGTTGTTTCAAAATCGGGCTTCCTTAGTGTAGAGAAAATACTAGAAAAAAGCAAGGTAAAGCATCACAATATAGGATATATCGCCAAGGGAAATGGTGCAGTTTCTATGACAAAAGGAGCAAGAAAATATGTTCTTACTGATTAATTGTGACTAAATTTCAATATCATATGTTAACAAATTTGTTCAGTTACTGTTTCTGTCTATGAAAACTAAGACGCAATGCCCGAACCTATCAGGCGCCATCTGTCTGCGATTCTTCTACTTATTGCTACTCTGTTATTGCTTACCATGCAAACTGGTTTTTTTAGTTTAATCTCCACCTTTTGATTCTTTACATGAGTAACTGTGCCAAGAGTAGCAGCAGTTCCAATGTTAAGACGCAATGATTCTTTCACTTTAATCGGATCGACTTTGACAAGCTCCTGCGTTCCTACCGCAGTTTCAAAAAGGTTTAGTTCTATAGTAACATCATAAATATCCGGAGGAAGAGAACTTGGTAATCCTACCAATGAACCTATGAGTGAATCACTCTTAACTAAGTATGGATCCAGCATTGTTCCCAGAGCTACCAGCCCTCCAGGTTTTACAACCTCAACAATACCTGCTCCAGTGCCCAACGATGATATCTTTGACCTTATTGGTTCATATTTTGCTTTCTTCTCATCATACAATCCTGGCCGAATTTCGATTTCATCTCCAGTCTCAAAATCTCCCTGGATTAATGAACCTCCAATTACTCCTCCTTTGACCTCACTTATTGGTAACCCCGGTTTGTTAATATCAAATGATCTCAGAACATGCATTAGCGGTTCAGAATTTTTTGATCTTTCAGGAGTTTTGATATTAGTTTGGATGGCTTCTATTAGTGCATCAATATTTAATCTGTGCTGTGCCGAAACCGGGATTATGGGAGCTGTATCAGCTACACTTCCTTTGACAAAACCATTTATTTGTTTATAATTTTCTATTGTTTCTTCATAAGATACCAAATCGACTTTATTTTGAACCAATACAATTTGTTTTATGCCAAGTGTTTGCAGTGCTAACAAATGTTCTCTAGTTTGTGGTTGTGGGACTTTTTCGTTTGCTGCTGTCACCAAAATAGCGCCGTCCATTAACGCAGCTCCAGATAGCATATTTGCCATTAGACTTTCATGTCCCGGAGAATCTACAAAGCTAACTACCCTTTCAAATTCTGATTTCTGTCCACAATTCTTGCACTTAGGTTGAGTGGAATAACAAATTGGTTGAGGGCAGTTCTTACATTTGTAAAACGCAGCATCGGCGTATCCAACCTTAATGGTAATTCCTCTTCTTAATTCTTCACTATGACCACTGGTCCAAACACCAGTTATTGATTCTACCAAGGTAGTTTTTCCATGGTCTACATGTCCAGCTGTTCCAATATTTACACATGGTTGATAACCATATTGTTTAACATACCATTCAGGCAGAGTTTCTTTCCAATGCAATACGTATAGTGAAATTTTACAGAGATATTAATTTAATTATAATAATAATAGGAAAATATCGATTTATCTTGCAGACAGCTATTCTTCAGTCTTCTTATCTGTCTTGCTAGGTTCCTTAGTTTCCGTCTCCGTCTCGGTTTCGGCAGTAAGCGGTAAGTTTCCCTCAGTCAGTAAACAGTTTATTTGGTATATTTCTTCTGTAATCATATTTCCCCTGACCAATTTTCTTTTTCTAATGCCTTCGCGGTCATCCCTCATTCCTGAACCTTTTGATAGCAAGACGTATTTTTTTACACCGCCATGAACATCACTTCTAATTGGCGTTCCGGATTTATCGCTACCCCCTTTGAGTTGGATTTTGCCAGAAGGTATACCAACAACTGAAGAATCAATAATCTCACCTACTCGGAGACCGACCAGAGGTTGAGCCTCCTTATCCTTTAGTTCTTTGCTAATGCTTTTACCTTTTTTGTCGGAGATTATTATCTTAAACTGTGTCAATACAAAATGAACCTGCTCTAGAGCGTTAATTAATCTTTACGACCTGAATTCTATTAAACGCTTTAATAAACGAAAGTGTGAAAAATATGCAGTGCAGAGCGAGAACAAGAAAATCGAAAAAGACAGAAGGTGTATACGATGCGGTTTCACAATGTTTAGCCTTCAAAGCTGCCATTTAAGATGTGAGAATTGTGGATCAGAGTTGACATGCTCTGATAAAGGTCTGTTTTGGTAATTAAAAATTAGAATAAAGTAATCTAGTCGATTTACTTGCATTTAGTTTGCAATTAATTTGATAATGATAGTTACCTAATGAGCAACTGAGTCAATTCAGGTTTTAGATGTTACCTCTAAACTCAAAATTATCGGCCATATTTTCTGCTTTTATTTTCATTTTCTCTATATAATTTTGATAACTATCAGAATAACCACATTTCTTACAATCTATGGTTGTCATATCCTCACTAACTTGTGCTTTGTCATTGCATTGAGGACACTTTGCGTCTAGCAAACCAAGTTAAGTGACTTTCGCTTATTATTATATTTTTAAGTGATCATGTTTGGACGCTTGATTGTGCCAATAATGGAGTTGCCCTGATGACTATGATATCTGAATTAGGATTATTTTTGTCGAGTTTTTCAAAATCAGACTTGGAACATGAAACAACAATTAATCTTTTTTCGCTAGAGTAAAAGTCAAACATTGCGTCCTGTCTTTCAACATCACCCACATAGTCTTTTAATCTTGATTCTAACCTGGAGAGGATTTCTAGCCTATCACCTCTCATTTCATTCGGATCAAAGGTCCATGAAATAATGGCCTTTGTTTTACTAGCTTTTAGTTCATATTTCTTGAGGATGATTTTGATTTGTTCAGTCAGATGTTTTATGTAGTTCTCAACTGTGGCAATATTTCCTTTGAGTAACAGTGTAAGGGGAGAGATTCCAGTTAAGGATGATAGGATTGTATTCAAATCAAATAAGCCACCTACAAGGTCATCAAGATACATATCATTAAATGATTGACTTTCCATCATCTGAGATTGAAAAGTTTCATCTGCAAATTTACAAATTTCAAAAATTGGTGACATCAAACCATAGTGTCTCATAATTCTTATACAGTAGATGTATTCTGCCGATTCAATATCTACAACCTTGAGAGCTTTTTCAGGGTGAAGTTCGCTTAACATACTTTCAAGGTTGGCATTCACCTGAGATCGTGTTCCAATAATTGATTCAAAGACGGTTGCGGATATGGAGCTAATTGGTAGGTAATAATAGAAAATATTCTTGCCCACACTAAGGCCGGTTCTATGTTCAATCAATGTAATGTTTTCATTATTTACACCAAAGCCAGCTGGAACTGTGTAGATTATGGAACTATCTTTGTTTACATGTTTAATCACATCTTGAAATTTAGATCCAATGTGGTTCTTTGCATCTGGCCATGATTTTCTGATTCTGGGTGTAAAGAAAATAAATGATGCATTATTAATTGCCACATCAAATGGCTCGAAATCTAAAAGAGTCTCATCTTGAATAAATGAGGTTACACTAGAATATGTCTTGGCTATATCTGGTTTGAGAGTAATTGCCATCCCTGATGAATCATCGATAATTGAAACAGGAATGCCTTTGTTGGATATAAGAGAGGCAATCTTGTATCCCTCTGTACTAAGGCCATATACCGCTACTTTCAACGAATTAACACTCACTGCTATTTTCAACCCCTATCAGCATATTTTTGTTCCTGCACAAAATTAAGACTGGTTGAAGAAAAGTTTTTTCCATGTGTCTGCTTATACATGGTGCGTGAGAATCTGGATTGATGTTTTAACCCCAAAACAAGTTATGTTTTTCAAGCATTCGGTGGATCTTTTAAAAGAAAAAGATCATGAACTGCTATGTACTGGAAGAAATTATCGAGAATGTGTAAAGTTATCTAGACTAAAGAAATTAGATCTTAAAATAGTTGGAAAGTTCGGTGGCTCATCAAAGTATGATAAACTAAGAGCAAGTTCTAGCAGAATTTTTGATTTAACAAAAGAGATAAGGGACTTTGAACCCGGACTGTGCATCAGTTTTTCGTCACCTGAAGCTGCCAGAGTTTCATTTGGTTTGGGAATTCCTCATGTTACATTTAGTGACTCGCCTCATGCCCATGCTGTCCAGAGGTTGACAATTCCATTTGTAAACAATCTTTTATGTCCATGGGTAATCCCGTATTCTGCCTGGAAAAACCTGGGAATTTCAAAAAATCAAATAATTCGCTATCATGCCCTCGATCCAGTCGCTTGGATTAGAGCAGAGACAGCGCCGAAAAATGAAGAGAAAGTAAAGAGTAGATATGGCCTTGAAAAAAATTATACAATTGTCGTTAGACCAGAAGAAAGTAAAGCATCCTACTTGATTGACAAGGAGAGCAATGTCGATAGAACATTAGAGTCAATTGTTGATAACTTTCACAATACATCCGATATTCTGGTATTGGGTAGATATGAAGATCAAATAAGACAACTTAAAGAAAAATATGGTGATAAGATAAAGGTCTTAGAAAACGTGGTCGACGGGATGGAGCTAATAACTTTGGCTGATGTGTTTGTAGGAGGAGGCGGTACCATGACTGCCGAATCAGCACTCCTTGGAAAACCGACTATCTCTATTTCGCCAATCAAATTCTACGTTGACGATTATCTAGTCAAAATGGGTTTGATTCGAAAAATCTCAAATTCCTCACGCATTGTAGGGACAATAAACCATATGAAATCTGACAATAAATTTAGGACAGAGCAAAAAAATCGAGCAAAACGAATACTGGATCAAATGGAAGACCCATCTGATAAACTGATGAAAATCATTGACAGATTTGTAGCTTTATAAATCAGATATTCGATAAAAAAATGTCCGGCAGCCCGGTAGAGAATTTCTAAATTCGCTGAATGTAGTGGCCAAGCATAGAGGCCTTTGGAGCCTTTGACCCCAGTTCGAATCTGGGCCGGGCTAACTTGATTTTCTTTTTTAGATACTAAATACAAAAGACACATTTTGTCATAGGTCACTTTTATTTGCGATTGAAAGATTGAATGTTTAACATTAACCGAACAACATGAAAATTATGCACTGCTAATCAATTGTTATATGTGATGCTTAAATCATAACCAATACCAAACTTTACCTTTTGGGGAACAAACATAATTAGGTGTTGTATTCTTTTGTAGTATCAATAAGTTCATTAATATTTGAAAAAAGCTGCAAGAATCTTAGGCCTTTTTCAGTAATCTTGTAAAGATGCTCATCCTGTTCTAGTATTAATAAACCATTTTCTAACATTATCGATAGATATTTCTTGAGTTGATAGTGAGAGAGAAATGATTTGTACATTATGGTGGTTATGCCCACTCCTTTTGCATCATTTGCAGATTGTAAAATTGACGCAAAAATGTCCGTCCTGCTTCTGTATTTCATTTTAAATACTTCTATAAATACACAATAAATTTAATATGTCTTGTGGCTAAAAGTGCGCACAGCACGCACAAGCTAAGAGCCAGGATGATCGGAAAAAAGTAATAAGCAGACAAAATTATTATTCTTCAGAATTGGAAGACACTCAAATCAAATACAAAATAACACAACTCTCCGATAATGGCATTAACATTACTTTATCTCTTATTGAGGATATAGAGCTTGAATCAGTTTCACAGCAGCAATTAATGTTGGAAGCTATTGATAGGTCGATATCAGACGAAGAAGTAAAAAAGCAAATAAAGCCGATATTAGAAGCAATCCTGCGTTCTCAACCACAAACGGCCATCAAGACGTATCCAAAGACTGTTATTCAGATTAACATGCCAAGAAAAAAGTATGAAAATATCGGTAGCCCTGGTGTAGGAAATAGAATTTTGATTGATATAAAAGCAGATTCAAAGTAAAAATAAGATGAATCATCTAATTCTACGTATACTTTTGTTCTAATGTGCTGATTGTTCTTCTGCATGCATAATACGCAAAATTTGTTGCAGGGAATCAACTATACAGAGTACATTATTCCGCCAGACACAATGGGAACCGAATCAACACTTGCAATTTCTTTTATTCTAGCTATCAAAGCATTAAACCACAGGCTATCAATTCCCTGGCTCCAGATTGTTATTTTTTTGTAGTCTCTTTTGACACCGTCGTTAAAGAATCCGTTACAATCTTCTACGGTGATATTGTTGTACTTTTGACTTATCTCATCAATCAATTGTTCTGCCTCATTTACCAGGTAAACTATCGTAAGAGTTGGAAAAGGAATAGTGTTCGAAGAAGTTGAGGAAATATCTTCCGCCAATCTAGTTGAAGTAATTATTAAGATCAATATCTTGTTTTCGTAGAATGGATGTCCGTTATCGATTCTGATTAAGCTCTATTTACATGCAGGCAGGGTAGCAAGACATAAAAACTGATATATTTCTGGATTACTAGATCTTGTTCAATGAATGACGTCGAATTCTTGAATCGACTATTAGCGCTTAACCCGGCTCTGAGGTTTTCAGGACTGGTCGAAAAGTCAGGACATCTAAACGCAAGTGTGATCAGAGAGGGAATTAATGAACATCTAAAAGGCAGGAGTCCAGAAATAAGCTATTCACAATCGGCATATATTGTTGAACTGCGAAAAATATTTGAAAATGAGTTGGGTGCTCTTAATTCAATCATCTATATTTACGATAAGGTTGTTATGTTTAGCATTCCAATTAAAAATCACATAGTTGTATTCTCTGCGGATCGTAATATTGAAATTGACACAGTGTTTAATCAAGTACAATCCTTTGTAAAAAATAGTGAAGCCGAATTAGATCTTGAGTTGGGTGTCAAAAATATTAGCCTAGAGAAAAAAGAGAGTGTCAGGAATTTGTACGATTCGGGAATATCTGAAGAAATGATTGCAGAACAAGTTGATCTGAACTTGGCAACTGTCAAGAATTTGATAAAGATTATTACAACTAATTCAAAATAGTTTATTACTAACTATTAGAAGCAAAAATCCAATTACCTTTCGTATGAAATCATGCTAGATAGAGTTTCGGCACTTCAGTATTTTAGCCATAAGCATTCATTTCACTTTCAGTGTCTTGAGTTTTTATCTTGGTTATTTCTTTTTCAATTTTTTCTGCTTCCTGTAGTAGTAATGGAACATTGCATGAGACGCCCGGGACAAGTTTGCTTATTGTTGTCGATAATTCGGCTGCAGCTCTGAAATCAGGGATTCCCTCGATGATTTTTACCAGCAAAATTACTGCGTCTATGCCAAGCTGGGAGCTCTGATTTAATAGCACTGCTGGAATTCCTCCTATGGTACCGTTCTTTAGTAATGAAATTTGCGCATCCTTTAATCTGTTTCTTGCACCAACTGTATTTCCGATACCTGCAATTGAGTATTCTTTTGAGCCAGTGGCATTAGCCTGCTCTGGTGGATTGACTATGCTACTCGAACTGATTATTAGATTGCATTCATTTTCTTTGGCCCAATTTAACATGGTAGTTCCAATGAAAAAGTACAATGATGGATCCATGCTTATTTCAGAAATAAAGATTGAAGTTTTTAGCTCTTCATTTGCATATATCCTTACAGGAAAATATGGGATTGAATTTCTAACTACTGATAGTTGAGAAAAGTATGATGACTCTATAGTTGCTACCAGCTGGGTGTTAATGGAATGCAAGATGCATTCAGAAGCAATAGTGTTGGTAATACCTGTGGTAGCAAATCCATCTATTACTGTTCCACCTTTGAGATTCATTTTCTTTAGTGTCTTAATGACAAAGGTTTGAGAATTAGACATCAAATTAGATTAGAGCCACTAACTTAAGAATATTAATGCACAAAACAAAAGAACTCCTCGTGATTCTCAATTGAAATGTTTTCATGGGGTACCTAGAGTCCTAGCATGTTGAATATATCGTCAAATCTTTCTTGATTTATTTCAGATTTGTATCCTTTTATTTTTTTCACGATTTGGTTCCTGTCATAATGGATTGAATTTTGAAGCTGGGAGTATATTGGCCCGTTTAGAAAAATTGATTGTGACGCGCTTGTTATGTTGCTTACTCTCCTCCGGGTACTGGACGTTTCAAAATCCAAGATTGTGGGCTTGTCATCCTTTGCTATTATTATATGGCAATCAAGCCTGTTTAGCTGACCATGATCAAGTTTCAGGCAGTCAAGAGCATAACATTGCTCAAGAATAAGAGCAGTACATATGATCTTTCTTTTTCTTGATATTCGTGCTGAATTATACCAGTCGATTATGTTCGAACCTCTGACAAACTCCATCAAAATAAAATTCTCAGAGAAATTTACAAGAAAAGGGCCTACTCCAATTGAGTTTGCAAGTGATTGGTAAAGCACTTCATCGTACATGTTCGGTCTGTTGGCGTCAGTCCTTCTTATCTTTAAGGCATAATATCTTTTCCTATATCTTGCTAGTGTTACCAAACCAACAGAACCTTTACCTAGAATGAAAATCTTGTTTAATTGCAGATTCCCTGAAGAGAAAATACCATTGATATCCAATGATAGCAACTCTTTTTTCCTGCTTTCGAAGGTATCTTGATTAAATAAAGGGAAAGTCAATAGAAATTTTAGGCTTTCCTTATTTTTGCTATTTAATAAATTCTCCATCGCTAAT
>Ga0068870_10000461_pt1 | contig 15424 bp, 14 predicted proteins | sample KBSMisM62_FD_66599 | JGI IMG/M metagenome (GOLD analysis project Ga0068870, IMG submission 66599) | Miscanthus rhizosphere microbial communities from Kellogg Biological Station, Michigan, USA - KBS Miscanthus M6-2 | ecosystem: Host-associated > Plants > Roots > Rhizosphere > Soil ...
GGAGGCCGCGATGCGGATGCTCATGAACAACCTCGACCCCGACGTCGCCGAACGCCCCCAGGACCTCGTCGTGTACGGCGGGACGGGGAAGGCGGCGCGGTCGTGGGACGCGTACGACGCGATCGTGCGGACGCTCCGAACCCTCGGCGACGACGAGACGATGCTCGTGCAGTCGGGCAAGCCGGTCGGCGTGTTCCGGACCCACGAGATGGCGCCGCGCGTCTTGATCTCGAACTCGATGCTCGTGCCGAAGTGGGCGACGTGGGACACGTTCCGCGAGCTCGAGCACGCCGGACTCACGATGTACGGCCAGATGACCGCAGGCTCGTGGATCTACATCGGGACCCAGGGGATCCTGCAGGGGACGTACGAGACCTTCGCCGAGGCCGCGACGCAGCGGTTCGGCGGGTCGCTCGCCGGGACCGTGACGCTCACCGGCGGTCTCGGTGGGATGGGCGGCGCGCAACCGCTCGCCGTGACGATGAACGGGGGCGTCGCCCTGTGCGTCGAGATCGACCCGGCGCGCATCGAACGGCGCATCAAGACGCGGTACCTCGATCGCGAGAGCGACGATCTCGAGGAGGCGCTGCGGTGGGTGGACGAGGCGCGTTCGTCCCGCGAGGCGGTCTCGATCGGGCTCGTCGGCAACTGCGCCGAGGTCCTGCCCGAGCTGCTCGCGCGCGGGTTCGCGCCCGAACTCGTGACCGATCAGACGAGCGCGCACGACCCGCTCGGTGGGTACGTGCCGGCCGGGCTGACGGTCGAGGAGGCCGCTCGGCTGCGGGAGGACGATCCCGCCGAGTACGAAGGGCGCTCGTTCGCGTCGATGGCGCGGCACGTCGAGGCGATGGTGGGGTTCCTAGACGGTGGCTCGGTGGTGTTCGACTACGGCAACAACCTGCGGGCCGGCGCCGAGACCGGTGGGCTCGCCCACGAGCGCGCGTACGCGTATCCGGGGTTCGTGCCGGCGTTCGTGCGCCCGATGTTCTGCGAGGGCAAGGGCCCGTTCCGCTGGGCCGCGCTCTCGGGCGACCCCGAGGACATCGCGAAGACCGACCGCGCGGTCGCCGAGCTCTTCCCCGACGACGGACGGCTCCACCGTTGGCTCGAGATGGCCGAGGAGCGCGTCGCGTTCCAGGGGCTGCCGGCGCGGATCTGCTGGCTCGGCTACGGCCAGCGCGCGAAGGCTGGCTTGCGCTTCAACGAGATGGTGGCGTCAGGCGGGCTCTCGGCGCCGATCGTGATCGGACGCGACCATCTCGACAGCGGCAGCGTCGCGAGCCCGTACCGCGAGACCGAGGCGATGAAGGACGGTTCGGACGCGATCGCGGACTGGCCGATCCTGAACGCCCTCGTGAACACCGCGGCCGGCGCGCACTGGGTCAGCGTGCACCACGGCGGCGGCGTCGGGATCGGGTACTCGATCCACGCCGGGATGGTCGTGGTCGCCGACGGCAGCGAGAACGCCGCAGCGCGGCTCGAACGCGTCCTGACGACCGACCCCGGGACCGGCGTGATGCGGCACGCCGACGCGGGCTACGAGGAGGCGCTCGCGGTCGCTTCCGATCGCGGCATCCGGCTGCCCTGGCGCGAGTAGGGTCAGTGACGGCCGCCGTTGCCGCTCGAGCGGTCGGCGGCCTCCCGTGATCCGTAGTCGGGGCTCGTCCGGTAGATCAGGAAGTCGACGCTCGCCCAGATCGTCTTCGAGAACGGCCAGAACAGCAGGGGCACGAGGGCCGCGATCGCGATCGAGGTGATCGTGAGCGCCGGTACGTGCAGGTCGGGGAGGTCCATCGCGAGCCACACCACGAGCACGACGAGCCAGACGACCGCCGTGAACAGGTAGTTCAGCGTCATCGCGCCGAGGAACCCGCCCTCCTCTCGTTCGAGCCGCAGGCCACACCGGGGGCACCGCTGTCGGATCTTGAACCAGCTCTTGAACAGCTTCGGCGCGCCGCACCGGGGACAGCGCTTGGTGGCTCCACGCAGGAAGACGGTCACCCCGCTCGGCGTCCGGTGCTCCGGGGCGGGGTGGCCCGGCGGGGGCTCGGCGCGCCCTTGCATCGCGCTCGGTTCGAGATCGTCCCACGGGCTCGACATCTGTGCCCAGCGTACGACTGGGTCGCGGCTTGCCGCCCGTGGGCGCCCTCCGTAGCCTTGCGCCGTGCCGATCCGGGTCGGGGAGTCGCTCGCGCTCGAGGACGTCGTCGAGGTGGCCCTCGGCGCCGAGGTCGAGCTCGGTTCGGCCGCCTCGGACAGGATCGGCGCCGCGCGCGACGTGATCGAACGCGCCGTAGCGTCCAACGAGACCGTCTACGGCGTGACGACCGGGTTCGGTTCGCTCGCGAACCAGCGTATCGAACCCGACCAGGCCGACGCCCTCCAGCTCGGGATCGTGCGCTCGCATGCGACGGCCGTCGGATCGCCGCTCTCGCGTGAGGAGGCTCGCGCGATGCTGCTGCTCCGCGCGCACGTGCTCGCGCTCGGACATTCGGGTGTTCGAGCCGAAGTCGTCGAGCGGATGATCGAGATGCTGAACCGGGGCCTGATCCCCGTCGTGCCCGAACAGGGCTCGCTCGGCGCGTCCGGCGACCTGGCGCCGCTCGCGAACCTCGCGCTCCCGCTCGTCGGCCGCGGCGAGCTGCTGGTGGAGGGCGAGGCTCGGCCCGCGGGAGACGTCCTGCGCTCGGCCGGGCTCGAGCCGCTCGAGCTCAAGGCGAAGGAGGGGCTCGCGCTCGTCAATGGGACGCAGGGGATGCTCGCGATCGGGATCCTCGCTCTCTCGCGCGCCGAACGACTCGTCCGGACCGCCGACGTCACGGCCGCCATGAGCGTCGAGGCCGCGCTCGGCTCGGATCGCGTTTTCGACCAGCGGCTCACGGCGTTGCGACCCCACCCGGGCGTCGTCGCCTCCGCGTCGAACCTCGTGCGGCTGCTCGAGGGAAGCCCCATCGTCGCCTCGCACCGCGATAGCACCCACCTCGTGCAGGACGCGTATTCGCTCCGCTGTTCGCCGCAGGTGAACGGCGCGACCCGCGAGGTGCTCCGGTTCGTCCGCGGCGTCCTCGAGATCGAGGCGAACGCGGTCTCGGACAACCCGATCGTGCTCCCCGACGACGACGAGGTGCTCTCGGGCGGAAACTTCCACGGCCAGCCGGTCGCCGTCGCGCTCGACGCGCTCGCGACGGCGCTGGTGCCGCTGGCGAGCATCGCCGAGCGCCGGCTCTACCGGCTGCTCGACCCCACGCGCAACAACGGGCTACCGGCGTTCCTGGTTGCCGACAGCGGCCTGAACTCGGGCTTCATGCTCGTGCAGTACACGGCGGCGAGCCTCGTGTCCGAATGCAAGTCGCTCGCGCACCCCGCCTCGGTGGACTCGATCGGTTCGAGCGCGGGGCAGGAAGACCACGTGAGCATGGGGATGACGGCGGCGCGCCACGCGCGCGAGGTGGTCTCGAACGCCGAGGTCGTGATCGCGCTCGAGGCGCTCGTCGCGGCTCAGGCGCTCGACCTCCGCGCACCGCTCGAACCAGCGGTGGGGACGGGTGCGGCTCGCGACGCGATCCGAGCGCGAGTGGCGTTCCTCAACGCTGATCGGGAGCTCGGCCCGGACATCGGCGCGACCGTCGAGCTCGTTCGCAGTGGTGCGTTGCTCGAGTCGGTGGAAGGGGCCCAGCGCCCGCTGATCTGACCGCGTTCGGGGCGCTCAGTGATAGATCACGACACGCACGCCGTAGTCGGCGAGCGCGTAGACCCACTTGGCGTTCCAGTACGGGATCCGAACGCAGCCATGGCTCGCCGCGTAGGTCGGGATCTCGGTCCAGCCGTGGAGCGCCCGCTCGCCGTCGAAGAAGCTCGGGTAGTACAGGTGGTGCGGGCTGAAGCCTGCGAGCTTGCTGAACACGCGGAAGGTGCCGTCGTGCGTCGCCCCGCCGGCGCCCGTCGAGACGTGGAGAACGTTCGTGATGTCGCCGTCCTCGACGGTGTACAGGACCTGCCGTGTCTGGTCCACCTCGAAGTGGAAGCCGTGCCAGTCGTGCACGGCGTGCGGCATCCTCGGGCGGGCGAGCCTGCGCCACGTGGCCTCGCTCACCGAGTACGAACGCGTCATCCCCTGCACCTTGTGGAACGCGACGACCGCGTCGGCGGTTCGGAAGTCGTACCGGCCGTCCTTCGTCCCGGCGAGCCGGTAATGGAGGTCGACGAGCCGGCCCTCGAGAAGCTTGACGAACCCACCTGTCGAACCCGACGACAGATGGGGGAGCGGCGTGGCGCCGGCGCCGGTCTTCGCATCGCCTTCGAGCAGGTCGGACGCGGAGAATGAGGCGTGCGCCCGGTAGGTGCCGGGTGTCTCGATCGTGAACCGCTCGCGGAACCCGCCGGCGGCGCCTATCGTCGCGTGGTGCTGTTGGACGGTCTTGCCGGCCTTGATCAACTCGACCACGACGCTCAAACCCGGACGCGCGGGACCAACGGTGCCGCGGACCACGACGTGATCGAACAGCCGGACCTGCCCCATCCGGGCCGTAAGCACGGCGCGGACCTGGACCGTCACGGGTTCGCTCGACGCGTCGCCGAGCACCGCGACGTAGGTGTCGGATCCCTGGGGGTGGATCTCGGCCGAGAACGCACCGGCCGCGTCGGTCGTGGCTGAGGCGATCGAGGCACCCGCGCCGTTCCTGATGTCGATCGTCGTGCCCGCTCCGGCGGCGGACGCGGTTCCGGAGAGCGAAACCCCTTGGCCGAACTCGATCTTCCCGGCCGCGGCCGACAGCGTCAGCGTCGTCTGCGCGGACGCCGGAGCCGCGAGGAGCAGCACGACGGCAACCACGGCAAGCAGCGCGGCGAACCTCTTCAACGTCCTCCCACCCTCTCGCCGTCGACGAACGTTCGCACGACCGGGTTGTGTCCGGGCCGGTACGGCACCATCCGGAAGGCGTCGCCATCGAGGACCACGAGGTCGGCGGGCCTGCCGGGCGCAAGGGTACCGCGCCCGGCGAGGCCGAGCGCCGCCGCCGCGTTCACGGTCGCCGCCGCGAGCGCCTCGAGCGGCCGGAGCCCGTAGAGCGAACACGCGGTCGCGATCACCTGGGGCATCGAGACCACCGGCGAGGTCCCCGGGTTGAAGTCGCTGGCGATCGCCACCGCCGCGCCGGCGTCGAGCAGCCCGCGGGCGTCCGGCGGCGAGGAGCCCAGGAACAGCGTCGAGGTCGGCAGCAGCACGGCGACGGTCCCAGGCGCACCGCCGAGCGCCGCGATCCCGGTCGCCGAGACGTGGTTCAGGTGGTCCGCGCTCCGCGCTCCGAGCGCGACCGCGGCCTCGGCGGCGCCCGAGGGCCCCAGCTGGTCGGCGTGGCAGTGCAGCGGCAGTCCGGCCTCCGAGGCGGACCGCGCGACCTCGGCGAGGTCGTCGACCGTGAACGCGATGTCCTCCACGTAGATATCGACCGCGTCGACCAGGCCCTCGTTCGCCGCGGCCGGGATCAGCTCGTCGCACACGGTTCGGACCCAGTCGGCGCGCTGCATCCCTTCGGGCACCGCGTGGCACGCGAGCAGCGTGACCGAACAGGTCTGCGGCGCCTCCTGCGCCAGTCGGCGGGCGAGGCGAGCCTGACGGAGCTCGGCCTCGACGGAGAGGCCGTAGCCGGTCTTGAGCTCGAGGGCCGTCGTGCCGTGCTCGGCCATCTCCTGCACGAGCGAACGGGAGAATGCGAGCACCTCGTCGTCGTTCGCCTCGGCGAGCATCCGCGCGCTCCGGTAGATCCCGCCCTCGCCGTGCAGCTCGCGGTACGAGACCCCCGACAGACGCGCCTCGAACTCGTCCGCGCGCCATCCCGCGAACGGCAGGTGCGTGTGGCAGTCGACGAACCCCGGCGCGATCGTGCAGCCTTCGAACCACTCGGGTTCGACGTCCGCGAGTCCGTCTGCCGGACCGACGTACGTGATGACGCCGTCCTCCCAGGCCACCGCTTGTTCGGCGGACTCCTCCGGCCACGCTCCGTCGCCGCGGACCATCGCGTGGTCCGCCGACGGCATGGCGAGGCTGGTCGCGGCGATCGCGCCTCGCGCGGTGGGAGCCATGACGGCCATGAAAGAGCAGCGACGGGTGCTGCGCAAACGCGTCCGTAGACTGTGCCGCCATGAGCGAGCCGGAGCGATTCCGCATCCAGGACGTGCTCCGGATCCCCGAGATCCGAGCCGCGATGCTCGGGACGTTCGTGGTCATGCTCGGGTACGGCATCCTCTCGCCGGTCCTGCCGAACTACGCTCGGAGCTTCGGCGTCGGCTACGACTCGATCGGTCTGCTGATCTCGTCGTTCGCGTTCGCGCGGCTGCTATCCGATCCGTTCGTCGGCCGCTACATCGACCGCTACGGCGAACGCGCGATGTCGACGCTCGGCGCCGTGTGGGTCGGTGTGTCGTCGTTCGCGGCGGCGTTCGCCCCCACGTTCCCGCTGCTCGTGCTGTTCCGAGCGCTCGGCGGCGTGGGCTCGGCGCTGTTCTTCGCGTCGCTGCTCTCGTTCCTGCTGCGGTCGATCCCGTCACGACAGACCGGACGCGTGATGAGCGTGTACTACGCGTCGTTCAACATCGGCTTCATCGCGGGCGGCCCGCTCGGCGGACTGATGGCGAAGTGGTTCGGCTTGGCGAGCCCGCTCTACATCTACGCGGGCGCGTGCTTCGTCGCGGCCCTGCTGTTCTGGCGGACGATCCGCAACCCCGAACGCCACGAGTCCGAGGTCCGACGCGGCGGCATCCGCCGGCTGCCGTGGAACCGCGCGTTCGTGACCGTGCTCGTCGTCAATGGCGTCTACCTGTGGATGATCGGCGCGATCTTCAGCACGCTGGTCCCGCTCTTCGGGACGAGCGATCTGGTCGGACTGACGATCGGCGGCGTGGGGATCGGGCTCGCGATCGCCACGGCGACCGAGCTCGCGGTGCTCTACCCGGCGGGCCACGCGACCGATCGGCGCGGCCGCCGGGCCGTGCTGATCCCGGCGCTCGCCGGGCTCGCGCTGATCACAGCGGCGTTCGGGTTCGTCACCTCGTCGATCGGGTTCATGGTCGCGATGGCGGTCCTCGGCGTCGCGAGCGGGTACGCGGGCGTCCCACCGGCACCGATGCTCTCGGACGTGACGCCCGAGGAGCTCAAGGGGTCGGCGGTCGCGGTGTTCCGGTTCGTCGGCGACCTCGGGTTCGTGATCGGGCCGCTCGTCGCCGGGTGGTCGGCGCAGGCGTTCGGGTTCCGCGCGTCGTTCCTGATCAACGCTATCCCCGCGGTCGTCGCGCTCGGGCTCGTGCTCTCGATCCGCGAGACGATGCACGCGCGGCGGCCGACCGAGGGGACGGGGCTCTAGCGATGCGCGTCGAGGCGTCCCGGGACCTGCCCGCACCTCGCCATCGCGTCTGGTCGTCGCTCGAACGCTGGGAGGACCAGTCGCGGTGGATCCGCGACGCCGTATGGGTCCGCGTCCTCACGCGCGAACGCGCCGGGATCGGTACTCGGGTCCAGGTCCTGAACCGCGTCCTGCACGTGCCGCTGTTCACCGAGCAGCTCGAGGTCGTCGGGTGGGAGCCGCCGCGTCGGATGGTGATGGCGCACCGGAGCTTCGTCCGCGGCACCGGGACCTGGACGCTCGAACCCGTGGACGGGTCGACGCGATTCACGTGGACCGAGGTGCTCTCGTTGCCGATCCCGCTGCTCGGCGAGCTGGCCCTGCTGGCGTACCGGCCGTTCATGCGCCGCCTGATGCGCGGCAGCCTGGCAAACCTTCAGCGCATGGTCGCGACGTAGGCGCGCAGGTCGTCCAGGTGGGCGGACGCGTGCGTGAAACCGCCGCCCTGGTCCGAACCGAGCAGTGAGCCGATCCGCCCGCCGAGCGTCGCGTCGTCCGGGTCGAACGGGTACTCGGCGCTCCACGCGTCGTCGCTCGTCGATCCGATCGCGGAGACCAGGCGTTGGTGCAGGTCGTCGAAGCGCGTCATCACGTCCGGCGTCGACGCGTGGAGGAACCGCTCGACACCCTCGTCGTTCAGTTGATCACCCGTCTGGGACTCGTAGCGCAGTTCCATCGAGGGACGCTCGCCACGCCCGAACTCGTCGATCGTCTCGAGCGCGAACTCCTCCCAGAGCCCCAGGTGCGCGGCGAGGTCCTTGGCCGACCACTCGCCGCCGCCCATCGTCCCGCGGAGCGTGAACGCGTCCTCGTCGAGCTCGGCGAACAGCGCCGCCACCTCGGCGTGCTGCTCCTCCAGGAGCCGGGCGGCCTCGTCGCGTGGGATCACGCGCGCATCCTACCGGGCGGGTAGCATCGAACCGAGGGCAGGGGAGTCCGGGGAACCGGGCTGAGAGGCCGGCTCGGGTTCGCAACGCGGACCGCCGCCGGCGACCCTTGGAACCTGATCCGGGTCACACCGGCGGAGGGAGCGAACGTGGCGCGCGTCGCCGAACGCCTCGAGAAGATCCTGCAGCGTGAGACCCCCGCGTGGGGCATCCGCCCCGTCCCGCCCGAACGCCGGGATCTGGGCGGTCTCGACGTCGCCGTCCTGTGGTTCGACCTGTCGGTCGGGCTGCTCGTGATGGTGACGGGGGCGCTGCTCGTCCCAGCGCTAGGGACGGGGCGCGCGTTCCTCGCGATCGGGGTCGGTACGTTTATCGGGTGCGTCCCGCTCGCGCTCGTGGCGCTCGCGGGCGAACGCGAGGGCGTCCCCACGATGGTGCTGCTCCGCCCCGTGCTCGGCGCCCGAGGCTCGTTCCTGCCCTCGGCGCTGAACGTCGTGCAGCTCGTCGGGTGGGCCGCCGTCGAGTTCTGGGCGATGGGCGAGGTCGCCAACGTCGCGTCGGCGCGCCTGTTCGGGTTCGAGTCGCCGGTGTTCTGGCTCGCGGTCGTCGCGATCGTGTGCACGGCGCTCGCGGTGGCGGGGCCGGTGCTTGTCGTTCGGCGGTGGCTCGAGCGCTTCGGGATCTATGTGTTGCTCGGCACCGGCCTGTGGATCACGGTCGAGGTCCTCCGTGGCTCAGGTGGCATCTGGGGCTCGGCGGGGAGCGGCGGGCTCCCCTTCTGGCTGGCCGTCGACCTTGTGATCGTGATGCCGGTCTCGTGGCTCCCGCTCGCCGCCGACTACAACCGCTTCGCGAGACCCGGTTCGCGCGCGACCCTCGGCACGTACGCCGGGTACGCGGCCGGCAACGCGTGGTTCTACGCGCTCGGCGTGCTGCTGGTGCTCGCGACCGGGGCGAGCGCGGACGCGCTCGGGATCGGCTCGGCGATCGTGGGCGTCGCCGGCGGCGGCGTCGTGCTGGTGGCGCTGCTCGTGGGGGAGAGCGACAACGCGTTCGCCGACATCTACTCAGCTGCGGTGTCGACGCAGAACGTGGCGAGCGAGGTGTCGCAGCGGGGGCTCGCGGTCGCGGTGGGTGCGCTCGGGTTCCTGCTCGCACTCGCGCTCACCGCCGAACGCTACGAGCAGTTCCTGTTCCTGATCGGCTCGATCTTCGTGCCGCTCACCGCCGTCTTCCTCGCGGATTACTTCGTTCGGAGCCGTGGGCGGTACGGGGAGGCGGAGGTGTTCGAGCCGAGCGGCGTCCGGTGGCTCGCGTTCGTGTCCTGGGCCGCCGGGTTCGTGGTCTACCAGTGGTGCGTGCCCACCGGGCCCCAGGGGTGGATCGACGTGGTTGGCCGGGTGTTCGACGCGGTGGGGCTTCCGTTCCCGTTGTTCGGTTCGGCGCTGGGCGCGAGCATCCCCAGCTTCGTGGTCGCCTTCGCGCTGACGCTGCTCCTGCCGCGGCGGGCTACTCGCTGACCGCGCGTTTCGGCGGCGGGGGTGCGGCGACCAGCAGGACCACGGCGGGGTCGCCGGTAGCGTTCGTGATCGTGAGCTCGGACCCGGCCCGGACCAGCGTCGTCTCCCACTGCGCGAGCCGTTTGCGGCCCCGGTTCACCTGCACGATGACGCGTCCGGTCACCACCAGCACGAGCGCGTCCGAGTCCCGGTCCTCGATCGTCCCGACCGCCTGGTTGCGTTCGAGGCAGACGATCTCGGACCACAGGTGCTCGGACTCGAACAGCTCCTCGTGTCGCGGCCCGTCCTCGTCGAACCGCACCAGATCTCGAAGGTCCTTGGCGTCCACGGCGGCTCAGCCTATCGGCCGCGCTCCGACACCGCCGCGCTCCGGGTCCGCCGGGCCGCGGCCCGGCCGCCATCGGTAGACTTCGCGCAGTTCGTCCCCGACCCGTCAAGGAGCCCATCGTGCCGACGTTCGCCTTCTCGACCGACCGCCCCACGGATCAGGCCGTCGACGTCCTGGTCCTACCCGTCTTCGAGGGTCCCGAGGCCGGACCCGGCGTGAAGGACGTGAAGGGGGTCGACCTCCTCGAGCAGTTCGCGGCCTCGGGCGCCATGGGCAAGCGCGGCGAGTCCCTCCTGGTGCCGAACACCGGGGACCAGGCGCTCGCGGCCAAGGCGGTCCTGCTGGTCGGCGTCGGCCCGAAGGCCTCGGCGAGCCCCGACGCCTGCCGGCGGGCGATCGGCCGGGTCGCGAGACAGCTCGGAGGGCGCAAGACTGTCGCGACCACGCTCCCACAGATCGTCGGCGCGAAGGACCAGCTCGAGGCAGTTCAGGCCACGGTGGAGGGCGTGCTGCTCGGGTCGTACCGGTTCGACCGTTACAAGTCGAAGTCGGACGGGGCGGCCCAGCGGCTGGCCAAGGTCGCGATCCTCGGTGGCGCCAAGACCGACGCGAAGGCAGCGAAAGACTCGATCCGCCGCGGCGAGGTGATCGCCGAGTCGCAGATGTGGGCGCGCGATCTCGTGAACACCCCCGCGCTCGACCTCCCGCCGGCCGGGCTCGCGAAGGAAGCGCAGGCGATGGCCAAGGAGGTCGGGCTCACCTGCAAGGTCTGGACCGAGGCCGAGCTCGAGAAGGGCGGGTTCGGCGGCGTGCTCGGGGTGGGGCAGGGCAGCGTTCGGCCGCCACGGCTGATCGAGCTCAAGTACTCCGGCGGCGGCAAGGGTTCCCCGATCGCGCTGACCGGCAAGGGCATCGCGTTCGACTCGGGCGGCCTGTCGATCAAGGACGCGACCGGCATGGAGTGGATGAAGTCCGACATGGGCGGCGCCGCCTCGATCCTCGCGACGATGCGCGCGATCGCGCTGCTCAAGCCGAAGGTCAACGTGATCGCCGCGATCCCCTCGGCCGAGAACATGCCGAGCGGCTCCGCGATCCGGCCCGGCGACGTGCTCAAGCACCGCGGTGGGACCACGTCCGAGGTGCTGAACACCGACGCCGAGGGCCGACTGGTCCTGGCCGACTCGCTCGCGTTCCTAGCCGAGAAGAAGCCGCGGGTGATCATCGACACCGCGACGCTCACCGGCGCGTGCATGATCGCACTCGGGACCGACCTGTGGGGCGCGATGGGCAACGACCACGACCTGATCCGCGACGTGCTGGCCGCGGGCGCCGCCGCCGGCGAGCCCGGGTGGGAGTTGCCGATGCACGAGCCGTACCGCAAGCTGATCGACTCGGACATCGCGGACATCAAGAACATCGGCAAGCGCTACGGCGGCGCGATCACCGCGGCGATGTTCCTGCGCGAGTTCGTCGGCGACGTGCCGTGGGTGCACCTGGACATCGCCGGCCCCGCGTTCTCCGAACGCCAGGGCGACTACTGGCCCAAGGGCGCCACCGGCAGCCCAGTCCGTGCGCTCGTGCGCTACGTCCTGTCGAAGGCGTAACGGCGCGAAGGGGGGAGCGGGAACCGCGGCTGGCCGCGGTCGCGCCTCAGGGTTTGGTCCCCGTCGCGAACAGGACCTCGCGGAAGTCGTTGACCGGGTCCGCGAAGCGCTCGCCGAACTCCACCCTAGCCCGCTGCAGGAACTCCGCGAACGGGGCGTCGCCCAGCATCGAGCGGACGAACCGGCCGGTCGCCCACGTCGACAGGCCCTCCACGTACTCGTCGAGCGAGTACTGGAAGCGGTAGCGGCGCACCTCGGTCCGGACGTGGCGGATGCCCGACTCCATCAGCGCCTCCTCGAGCGGAAGCCGCTGCCGGAAGCGTTCGCGCCACGGCAGGCGTTCGTCCATCGCCGCCTGCACGACCTCCTGCGGAACGACCGAGCCGACGAGCTCCAGCCAGGTCCTGGCAAGGTCGTCCTGGGCGTCGGCCCACGCCGTGAGACCCAGACGTCCGCCCGGGCGCAGCACGCGCTTCATGTCGAACAGCGCCGTCTTGTACTTGGTGAAGTGCGCGAGCACGAAGTTCGCGAGCAGGGCGTCGAACGCGCCGTTGCGGAACGGGAGATCGATCGCGATCGCGGTCGCCACCGGGAGCGAGCCGTTGGCCGAACGAGCGACCCGGAGCATCCCCGGGGCCTCGTCGATCCCGACCACGTTCGCGCCCGTCCCGGCCGCGGCGAACGCCGCGACGCCGGTCCCCGTGCCGACGTCGAGCACGCGCCACCCGGCCTCGATCCCCGTGAGCTGGACGAGATCGCGAGCGGGCTCGGCCAGGCGCGGCGCGTGGATACGCGCATACGTCTCGGCGACGCTGTCGTAGGAGCGCCAGTCGTCCATGGCGGTTCAGCCTACCGGCGTTCTCCGCGTTCGGCGGGCATCGGGGGACGTCCGTCCCCCGGGTAGGCTCTCGCCGTGTCCGGGCCCGCGGGTGTCACCGCGCTCGTCCTGGCCGAGACCGTCGCGGGCGGGCTCGTCCTGCTGTTCCTCACGCCGCTGTGGGGCGAGGTCAAGCGGGGCTTCTTCACGTTGACCGGGAGTGTGCTCCTGGTGCTCTCGTTCGCGACCTGGGGAGCGGCGGCGGCCAGCCGGGTACCGGGGAGCGAGGCCGGCGTCTGGTCGGTGCGGCTGTCGGCCGTGCTCGCGTTCGTGAACCTCGTCTGGGTCGGCCTGATGTACGCGAAGGGTCACGCGGCGGCTCGCGTGATCGGGATCGTCTCCGTCCCGTTGTCGATCGCCGTGCTGGGCGCGATGGCCGGCACGGCGGAGGGGACCTGGGCCGTGGCGTTCCTCCAGCTGCTGGCCGGCGCGGCGTTCCTCGGCGCGGTGATCGACGGGCTCTTGCTCGGGCACTGGTACCTGACCGATCGGGGCCTCACCCGCAAGCCGATCAACCGGATGACCGTCCTGTTGTTCGTCGGGGTGGGGCTCGAGGCGGTAGCCCTACTGCTGGGAGGGTTCGGACCGACCGAGGCCTCGTCCGAGTTCAATCCGCTCCTCACGTCGGCGGGCCTGGCCTCGTGGATCGCGCTCGGGATGGTCGCGGCGACCGGGCTGATCGCGGTGATGATCCGGGCGACGCTGAAGGGCACGAGGTCCTCGGCCGTGCAGTCCGCGACCGGCTTCTTCTACCTCGCCGTGATCACCGCGCTCACCGCGGAGTTCGCCGCCAAGGTAACGTTCCTCCCGTAGCCATGGATGTCGCCGTGATGGTCCTCGGGTTCGTTGCGGAGGTCATCGCCTGGTCGCTCGTCGCCCGCGGGCGGAACGTGTGGACCACGATGACCCCGGTGCTCGCCACGATGGGCGTGGTCGCGCTGGTGATCGGTCCGATCGCGTGGTCGCCCGACGTAGCGCCCGGGGTCTCCATCACGGTCGGGCTCGTGACCGGCGTCCTGTTGTACGTGGCCACGCGCATCGCGATCGTGATCATGGCGCGGTGGGGCACCTTCCGGCGGCACGCGATCGAGATGTACCGCAAGCAGGGCGGGCTCTCGCTGGGGATCGCGTTGCTCCTCTCGATCGCGCTGTCCGTGCCGGGCGAGGAGCTGTTCTGGCGAGGGTTCTTCCAGGGCCAGCTCGCGTCCTCGCTCGAGGGACGGACCGCGCTCGCGGCGGTGCTCGCCTGGGTCGCGTTCGTGCTCGCGAACCTCCCCAGCGCGAACCTCGCGATCGCGGCCGGCGCCGTGGTCGGCGGCGCGGTCTGGGTCGCGCTGGCGTGGTGGACCGGCGGGGTGCTCGCGAGCCTCGCCTGCCACATCGTGTGGACGGGGATGATGGTCGCGTTCCCGGTGCTGCACGCGCCCGCCGAACCGACGACGTGAGCGACCTCGTCCCAGCGCCCGTCCGCCGGATCCTCGAGGAGGGAGCGTTCTGCCACGTCGCCTCGCTCACGCCGGCCGGTCCGCACGTGACCCCGATGGTGTTCGCCTCGGCCGCCGGTCGTGTGTGGGTGACCACGTCGAGGGGTTCGGTGAAGGCGCGCGCGTGGCGGCGCGATCCGCGCGTAGCGGGGCTGGTCCGATCCGGCGATCACGCCGCGGTGTTCACCGGGACGGTGACCACGTACGACCTGCTCGACACGGACACGTGGGGTCGCTCGCTCTCGCAGGGTCCGGTGCTCGCGCTCGCTGGGGTCCGTTTCACGCAGAAGAACGCCAAGTTCTTCGCCGGCTACGCGGTGGACGCACACCGGGTCCCGCTCGCGTGGACGCCGCCGGGGCGCGTGTTCGCCGAGATGCGGCTCGAACGGTCCGCGATCGTGGAGTCGGGACGACTGACGAGCGCGTGGGGGGACTGGGGCGACACCCTGGAGGGCGTGGAACGCTTCCGAGCCTCGAACGCCGGCGCGTCGCCGTTGGCCGAGCTGCCCCAGCGGATCCGCGACGGCCTCGGTTCGAGCGGTGACGGTGCGCTCGCGCTCGGGACCGATGAGGGACCGATCGTGCTGCCGGTGCGATGGGCGGAGGACGGCGGGCGAGCCTATGCCGTGGTGCTGTCGGAGACGCTCGCCCTCGCCGCGCCGTCCAGGGCTCCGGCCGTCGCGTTGCAGGTCGACCTGCCGTCGTCGTGGCGCGCCCGGGCGATGATGGGCGCCATGATCCGTGGACACGGCCAGGTCGCGGTGGTGGCCGCGCTCACCTCGGGGGGCGGTCCGGTCACCCGGATCGCGGAGCAGGCGGGGGTCGAACCCTCGGACGCCGCCCTGATCGGGATCCGACCCGCGACCGTCGTGTGGTGGCACGGGTGGACTTCGGGGTCGGTGACCCCAGCGTGACCAAAGTCGAGTTCGACGTGGTCGTGGAGGCCCCACCCGAGGCGGTCTGGGAGGTGGTCTCAGATCCGCGGCGGCTGCCCCACTGGGACCGGCACATCGTCCGCGTCGAGGGGATCCCGGCGGACGGTCTCCGCGAGGGGATGCGGTACACGACCGAGATGCGGTTCTTCGCGTTCCGCAGCACGATCGACGGCCAGGTCCTCGAATATGATCCGCCGCACCGTTCGAAGATCCGGCTCACCGGGCTGCTGGACGCCACGGTCACCTCGACGATCGAACCGCTCGCGGGCGACCGGAGCCTGCTCGAACACACCGTCGACTACCGGTTCCGGGGCGGCCCGCTCGGCGAGGTCGCGGCGCGGAGCCTCGCGCGCGTGGGCGGAGCGCACCTCGCGCTCCGGCACGGGACGCTC
>Ga0068870_10000475_pt1 | contig 15231 bp, 13 predicted proteins | sample KBSMisM62_FD_66599 | JGI IMG/M metagenome (GOLD analysis project Ga0068870, IMG submission 66599) | Miscanthus rhizosphere microbial communities from Kellogg Biological Station, Michigan, USA - KBS Miscanthus M6-2 | ecosystem: Host-associated > Plants > Roots > Rhizosphere > Soil ...
GACTTCGAGCTGAACCGGCCTGGGTGCGACGGCGCGCGGATCCTCCTCACCGGACCGAACTTCGGATGCGGCTCGTCGCGCGAGCACGCCGCCTGGTCGCTGCAGGACTACGGGTTCGACGTCGTGATCGCGCCGTCGTTCGGCGACATCTTCTTCACGAACTCGGTGCAGATCGGGCTCGTGCCCGTCGTCCTGCATCAGGCCCAGGTCAAGGAGCTCATGGAGTCGGCCGGCTCGGGCCTCGATCTCACCGTCGATATCGAGAGCCAGACGGTCGCCGACTCGTTCGGCCGCTCCTTCACGTTCGAGATGGATCCGTTCGTGCGCCACTGCCTGCTGAACGGCCTCGACTCGATCGCGCTCACGCTCCAGTACGAGGACGCCATCGGGGCGTTCGAGGCGCGAACGACGCAGCCGGTCGCGACGACGACCCTCTAGCCCGAGGCGGCAGCTGCGTCGCCGTCCCCGGCGACCTCGCGCTTCGTGAGCTCGAGGAGCTCGGAGAAGAGCTCGCGGAGCCCTTCGTCCGAGAGGGGCCCGGAGTTGGCGCTCGCGAGGTCGTCGAGCAGCTGACGCTCCCGGTCGGGATCGAGGAACGGCAGCCCGACCTCCTGCTTGTGACGCCGGAGCGCGGCGACGAGCTCGAGGCGCCCGTTCACGGCATCGAGGATCGAGCGGTCGAGGTCCGAGATCTCGTCGCGAAGCCGCTGGACGGTCGGGTCAGTCATGGTGGACCTCCGCAGGATAGGAGCCGAAGACGCGCAGGAGCCGGGTCCGCGCGCGAAGCTCCGCGAGCGTCTCGCGCACGATCGGGTCGAGGGGATGCCCGGTGAGGACCGCGTCGAAGCGGTAGCGCCACGGCGACTGGGGGATGGGTCGGGACACGAGCTGGAGGAGGTCGATCTCGTGCCGCGCGAAAGGCTCGATCGCGCGGTGCAGCGCCCCCGGCTGGTGGTCGGTGACGAACGAGAAGGCCGTCCGCCAGGGCTTGCCGTTCACGTCGAGCCGCATGTGGGTCGCGACGGAGACGAAGCGCGTGAAGGCCTCCGGGTGGTCGCCGACGTCCTCGGCGACCACCGCGAGGCCGTGCAGGCGGGCGGCGCGCTCGCTCGCAATAGCGACCTCGGCTGGATCGCCCAGCTCGGCGACGTGCGCGGCTGCGTCGGCGGTCGTCGCGGCGGCGATCGCCGTCGCCTCGGGCATCGAGGCGAGCAGCGTGCGGCACTGGTCGAGTGCGACCGGGTGCGAATGGACGGCACGCACCCGCGCGAGGGAGACCTTCTCGGGCCCCACCAGGAAGTGGCGGATGGGCAGCACGGTCTCGCCCGTGATCGCCAGCGGCGAGTCGTAGAGGAGGTCGTGCGTCTCGGCGACCGGGCCGGCGAGCGAGCTCTCGATCGGCAGGACGCCGACGTCGATCGTGCCGTCGGCCGTCGCCTGGGTGACGGCGGCGAAGCTCGGAAGCGGCACGAGCTCGACGCCCTCGGGGAAGAGGCGGTCGCACGCGGCCGCGCTGTGGGCGCCGTCGCGTCCGGGGTAGCCGACGATCGTGGTTGTCGTGGTGCGTTCGGGCATCCGTCCGTCCAGAGAGTTCGAAGGGTCCGCCTCGATCGATAGCTAGCCGGCGGAGGCGGGAGCGGAACGCCGACTAGCGCGCAAAGATGCGCGCGGCAAAGCCAGAGAAGAACGGCTTCGTACAAGCGCGCGACATGGAACGCACAGGCTAGGCGTGAGCTCGAGCGGCGTCAACCACCCGCGGAGTGAAGTCGGGTATCGTGCGCGCATGATCAGCCCGGCCACCGTCTCCGCTCCCGCTCGCCGGCTGGCCCTCCTGCTCGCCATCCTTCCCCGCTAGGGGAAGCGACGCGTCGACATATACGAGCCGTCCCGCACCCGTGGTGCGCCGTCGACCCGACCGAGAAGGAGCGCTGCCCGATGTCCATGCCGCACTGGAAGTACCGTCCGTACGCGACCGTCGATCTGCCCGATCGCACGTGGCCCGACCGCGTTCTCGACCGGGCGCCGATCTGGTGCTCGACCGACCTGCGCGACGGGAACCAGGCGCTCGTCAACCCCATGGACTCGGCGCGCAAGCGCCGGTTCTTCGACCTGCTCCTCGCGCTCCGCATCCCCGAGATCGAGGTCGGCTTCCCCTCCGCCTCGAAGACGGACTTCGACTTCGCCCGGCTCCTCATCGAGGAGGAGCTCGTTCCGAAGGACACGACCATTGCCGTCCTCACGCAGGCGCGCCCCGAGCTGATCGAGCGGTCGTTCGAGGCGATCGCGGGCGCGAAGCGCGCGATCGTCCACCTCTACAACTCGACGTCGGTCACGCAACGGCGCGTCGTCTTCCGGCTCGACCGCGAGGGCATCACCGAGCTGGCGGTACGCGGCACGCGCCTGTGCCGCGAGCTCGCGGCCGACGCGTCCGGCGAGGTCGTCTTCCAGTACTCGCCGGAGAGCTTCCACCACACGGAGCTCGACTACGCGCTCGAGATCTGCGAGGCGGTCGCCGAGGAGTGGGGTCCGACGCCCGACCGAAAGATGATCGTGAACTTGCCGACGACCGTCGAGCAGTTCCCGCCGAACGTCTACGCGGACCGCATCGAGTGGTTCGGGCGCCACTTCTCGAGGCGCGACTCGGCGATCGTCTCGGTGCACCCGCACAACGACCGCGGCACCGCGGTCGCGACCGCGGAGCTTGGCCTCATGGCAGGGGCGGAGCGAGTCGAGGGCACGCTCTTCGGCAACGGCGAGCGCACGGGCAACGTCGACCTGATCACGATCGCGCTGAACCTCCTGACCCAGGGCGTCGACCCCGGGCTCGATCTGTCCGCGATCGACGAGGCGCGCGCGATCGTGGAGGAGTGCAACGAGCTGCCCGTCCATCCGCGACACCCGTACGTCGGCGAGCTCGTGTACACGGCGTTCTCCGGCTCGCACCAGGACGCGATCAAGAAGGGAATGCATGCGCAAGAGCGGTCGGGCTCGGATGTCTGGGACGTCCCCTACCTGCCGATCGACCCGAACGACCTCGGCCGCAGCTACGAGGCGATCATCCGCGTCAACTCGCAGTCGGGCAAGGGCGGGGTCGCGTATCTCATGGAGGTCGAGCACCACCTCGACCTCCCCCGCGGGCTCCAGGTCGACTTCGCGCAGAAGGTGCAGGCGATCACCGACGTCCGCGGAGGCGAGCTGACCTCCGCGGAGCTCATGGAGTCGTTCCGCGAGCAGTACCTCGACCACGTGACGCCACTCGAACTCGTCGGCCACTCGCACTCGAGCGAGGGCGGCGCCGATCGCATTGCGGCCAACCTCCTCGTCGACGGCGAGGAGCGCATCGTCGAAGGCGAGGGCAACGGGCCGATCGACGCGCTCGTCAACGCGCTCGGCCGCGGCCTCGGCATCGAGCTGCACGTGCTCGACTACTACGAGCACGCCATGAGTCGCGGCGAGGACGCGACGGCGGCGGCCTACGTCGAGGCCGACGTCGGCGGCGAGGTGGTCTGGGGCGTCGGCATCCACCCGTCGATCGTCACCGCGTCGCTTCGGGCCGTCCTCAACGCCGTGAACCGCGCCCAGGCGCTGCGTGCTGCGCAGGAGGCGGCGGCGGCGGCGTTCGACGCCACCGGCGGCTTAGCCTGAGTCCAGGGCGAAGGCGGTGCGGAGGGCGGCGACCGCGCGTGTCAGGTCGTCGCGGGGGATGAGGCACGAGATCGTGATCGGCGAGGTCGAGATCATGCGGAGGTTGATCCGCTCGTCCGCGAGCGTGCGGAACATCCGTGCGGTCACGCCCGGGTGCGAGCGCATGCCCGCTCCGATCAGTGCGACCTTCCCGAGGTCGGCGATCTCGACGACCTCGAACGGGCCGATCGCGTCGTGGACGTGGCCGAGTGCCCGTCTGGCAGCGTCGACGTCGCCTGCCGGAACCGAGAACGAGACGGTCGCCGATCCGTGCACGACGTCCTGCAGGATCGTGTCGACGTTCACCTCCTCGGTCGCGATCGCCTCGAAGATCGCCGCGGCGATCCCGGGCCGGTCCGGCAGTCCGCTCAGGTCGAAGACGACCTCGTCCTCCGAGTGGGTGACCGCGCTGACGATCGGCTGCTCGAGGCCTTCCGAGCCCTCGTTCCAGGAGCTCACGCCCGCTCCAGGGCAGCGACGACGGCGTCCGAGAAGTCGGAGGTCGTCGCGCCGCCGCCGAGGTCCGGGGTCGGCGTCGCGACGAGCGCAGTCTCGACCGCGGCGTCGAGCGCCGCGGCCTCGTCCGGCCGGCCGAGGCCCTGCTCGAGCATGAGCGCGGTCGAGCGGAGCATTCCAGTCGGATTCGCGATGCCGCGTCCCGCGATGTCGGGCGCCGATCCGTGGACCGGCTCGAAGATCCCCGGGCCGCCGTCGCCGAGGCTCGCCGACGGCGCGAGGCCGAGCCCCCCGGTCATCGCCGCGGCGAGGTCGGAGAGGATGTCCCCGAACATGTTCTCGGTGACGACGACGTCGAACTGCTCGGGTGCGCTCGCGAGCTGCATGGCGGCGTTGTCGACGAGCATGTCGTCAACCACTACGTCTGCGTAGTCGGCTGCGACCTCGTGGACGACGCGGCGCCAGAGCCGCGACGTCTCGAGAACGTTCGCCTTGTCCACGGACGTGAGCTTCCCGCCTCGCGCCCGCGCGAGCTCGAAGCCGCGGCGTGCGAGGCGCTCTACCTGGCTCGGGTGGTACTCGCACGTGTCGAAGACGGTCCCGTCGTCGCGCACGCCGCGTGCGCCGAAGTAGAGCCCGCCGACGAGCTCACGGACGATGACGAGGTCGATCTCGCCCTCGCGGGCGGGGCGCAGGTTCGCGTACACGTCGAGCTCGGCGCGGAGCCGGAGCATGCCCTGCTCGGGGCGGACCTCGGCGGCGTCGAACTCGGGATGCCCGATCGGCGCCTTGAGCACCGCGTCGGCTGATCGACACGCCTCGAGCGTCTCCGGCGGGAGTGAGTCCCCCGTCTGTCGAATGGCGTCTGCTCCGAAGAGACGGTTTTCGAGCTCGACGTCCGGCGCGAGTACGCCGAGGACGCGCTGTGCGACGGCCATCACCTCCGGGCCGATGCAGTCTCCGGGAAGGCAGACGACTCGCTGGGACATCGCGCGAGCGTACTAGCGGCCTCTAGATCACGACGCCGAGGTGCTCGAGGAGCGCGTCGGCGTCGGCCTCGACCTCCACCGGTCGTAGGCGATCGGCGACCGGCTGCGGCGTCTTCAGGCCGTCGCCGGTCACGAGGAGGACGACGGTGTCGCGCTCGCCGACCTCCCCCCTTGCGACGGCCTCGCGCAACGCACCGAGGGTGACGCCCGCGGCGGTCTCGCCGAACACGCCGCTCGTCTCGGCCAGCAGCGCCATGTTCTCGCCCACCTCGTCCTCGGCGACGACGTGGATCGCGCCACGCGACGCGTTCGCGGTCGCGACCGCGAGGTCGCCATCGGCGGGATTGCCGATAGCCAGCGATCGCGCGACCGTGTCCGGTCGGAGCGGTGTCACCCTGCGGTCCTCGGCGAACGCCGAGGCGACGGGTGCGCACCCTTCCGCCTGGCCGCCGTAGAGGCGCGGTCGCGTTCCCTCGACGAGGCCCAGCTCGAGCAGCTGACCGAAGCCCTGATGCACCTTCGAATACATCGCGCCCGAGGCGATCGGCGCCACGACCGCGTCGGGAAGGTCCCAGCCGAGTTGCTCGGCGATCTCGAACGCGAGCGTCTTCGACCCCTCGGCGTAGTAGGAGCGAAGGCCGACGTTGACGAACGCCCAGTCGAGCTCGAACGAGAGCTCGACCGAGAGCCGGCTGCAGTCGTCGTAGGTGCCGTTGACGGCGTAGACCGTCGCGCCGTACACCGCGGTCGCCGTCAACTTCTCCGGCTCGAGGCTCGCCGGGCAGAGGACGGCTGCGTCGATCCCCTCGGCCGCCGCGCGGGCGGCGACGGCGTTCGCGAGGTTGCCGGTCGAGGAGCAGGCGAGCGTGGTCGCGCCATGCTCGAGCGCCTTCGCGCACGCGACCGCGACGACACGGTCCTTGAACGAATGCGTGGGGTTCGCCGTGTCGAGCTTGAGGTAGAGGGTCCCGACGCCGAGCTCGGACGCGAGCCGGCGCGCCTCGACGAGCGGCGTGAGCCCGGGCGCGAGCCGTTGCTCGGCCGGCGGCGCCACGGGGAGGAGCGGGGCGTAGCGCCAGAGCGACGGTGGACCTGCCTCGATCGTCTCGCGGCGGAGGTCGCGCCGGAGTGCGTCCGTGTCGTACACGGGCTCGAGCGGCCCGAAGCAGCGTGCGCAGACGCCGACCGGCTCGAGCGGGTACTCCTGCTCGCACGCGCGGCAGCGAAGGGACAGACAGTACGGAGCTGAAGCTGGCACGACGACCTTCCTTTCCTCTCGCTCGACACATCCACCCGGGATTGGCACCGTGCTGCAAAGCCGGTTGCCGAGGCGTCACAGGGCCGGTCCCTCAGCCTCTCTCGATGCGGAGCGAGGCGTGCCTCGCGTCCGGTGGCCAGTATACGAAGTGAAGTGAGCCTGCGCGAGGACATCGAACGCGAGGCGGCGTCGGCCGGCGCGGCCGTGGCGGCGCTTCGCGACGACCAGGTCGCCGAGGCCCTGCGGCAGGCGGGGGCGCTGGTCCGCGAGCGGCGAGGCCCGATCCTGGAGGCGAACGCGGCCGACGTCGCGCGCGCCGCGGGGAGTCTCGACGAGGGGACGCTCGACCGGCTGCGGCTCGACGACGCTCGCGTCGAGGCGCTGGCGCGCCAGATCGAGACGATGGCCGAGATCGAGCCGCTCGAGCGTGAAGCGGGCTCGTGGACGCTTGCGAACGGTCTCCGCGTCAGCGAGCGCCGGATCCCGATCGGCGTCGTCGGCGCGAACTTCGAGGCCCGGCCGAACGTCGCGCTCGACGTCGCGGGGCAGCTGCTGAAGAGCCTCAACACCGCGGTGCTGCGCACGGGCGGGGCTGCGCTCGAGACCGTCACCGCGTTGGTCGACGACGTGCTGCGGCCCGCGCTCGAGGCGAATGGGCTTCCTCCCGGCGCCGTCGGGCTCGTCCGCTCGCCGGACCGGGAAGGCGCCCGCCTCCTTGTATCGCTGCCGCGTCTCATCCCGCTCGTGATCCTGCGCGGGAGCGGGGAGACGACGGCCGCGCTCGCCCGCCTCGCCGCCGAGAACGGTGTCCGGACGCTCGCGCACGCAGAGGGCGGCGGCGTCCTCTACGTCCACGCTTCCGCTTCGCGCGAGAAGGCGCTCGCGCTCGCCGAGGCCAGTCTCGACCGGCTCGGCGTCTGCAACCGCCTCAATCTCGCGCTCGTCGACCGCGAGGCGGCCGACGTCGTCCCTGCCCTTCTTGCGCTGTTCGCCGACAAGGGGCTCGAAGTCCGCGGAACCGTCGACGGCGCAGAGCCGCTCGACCGTCCGCTCGGCCACGAGTGGGCCAGCGACCCGGACCGGGTCTCGACGGTGACGATCGCGCTCGTGGACGACCTCGACGAGGCCGTCGTCGTCGCGAACGAGCAGACGTCGGGCCTCGCGGCCGGCATCGTCGCCGAGGACGAGGAGGCCGCGACTCGCTTCCTCGACCGCTATCGCGGCACGGCTGCGTACTGGCATGCGACGACACGGTTCACCGACGGGTTCGAGCTGACCGGCGCCCCGGAGACGGGGATCAACGTCGACTGGGCGCCGGGACCGCGCGGGCCGGTGACGTACCGCGACCTCTGGCTCCGCCAGTACCGGATCGTCGGAGACGGCACCGAGACACGGTGACGGTCGTCGTCAAGCTCGGGTCGAGCCTCGTCGCCGGTGCGGGAGGGACCGTGCGACGGACGGTTCTGCGCCGCCGTGCGACGGAGATCGCGGAGATCGTCAAGCGCGGCGAGCCGGTCGCCGTCGTCTCGTCCGGGGCGATCGCGCTCGGCCTGCCGCAGCTCGGACTCGAGCGTCGTCCGCGGGCGCTGCCGAAGCTGCAGGCGGCGTCCGCGCTGGGGCAGACCAGGCTCCAGCAGGCGTGGGAGAGAGCGCTCGCGCGGGAGGAGGTTCCCGCCGCGCAGATCCTGCTCACCGCCGCCGACGTCGGCGATCGCGCCGCGTACGTCAACGCCCGGAACACGATGACGGCGCTCTTCTCGCTCGGCGCGGTGCCGATCGTCAACGAGAACGACGCGACGGCGACGGACGAGATCGCGTTCGGCGACAACGACGCGCTCGCCGCGCACGTGGCGATCATCGTGCGCGCCCGGCTGCTCGTCCTTCTGACCGAGGTCGACGGCGTGTACACGCGGGCGCCGGGGACGCCCGGTGCGGAGCTCGTGCGCGAGGGCGCGGCAGTCGGCGATGTCGCGTTCGGGGACCGCTCGGCGCTCGGCCGTGGAGGGATGGAGAGCAAGGTCCTCGCTGCGCGGATGGCGTCGGAGGCCGGCATTCCGACCGTCATCGCGGACGGGACAGGGCGGGACGTCCTCGGGCCGATCGTGGCCGGCGAGCCGCGGGGCACGCGCTTTCACGGCGCCGACCGCGAGCTCTCTGCCTACAAGCTCTGGCTGCGCTTCGCGAAGGAGCCTGCCGGCACGCTCCACGTCGACGACGGCGCCCGGCGGGCCGTCGTGGAGCAGAGCCGAAGCCTGCTCGCCGTGGGTGTCGTCCGCTGCGAGGGTCGCTTCGAGGCGGGCGACGCGGTCGAGCTCGTCGGCCCGGACGGGGTCGCTTTCGCGCGCGGCGTCGTCGGCGCTGCCGCGGCCGAGATCGCCGGACGTGCCGCCGGGCTCGAGGCCGTGCATCGAGATCGCCTCGTCGTGTACTGATTTCGCGTGGACGCGAGCGCGACGACCTCACTCGGCCTCGCCGACAGCCTCGAGCGTCTCGGCACGGAGACCGCTTTCAGCGTGCTCGCCCGCGCACGGGCACTCGAGCGAGAGGGTCGCGAGATCATCCACCTGGAGATCGGCGAGCCCGACTTCGACACGCCGCTCCACATCCGCGACGCAGCTGCGGCCGCGTTGCACGCGGGCGAGACGCACTACTGCCCCTCGGCGGGCATTCCCGAATTCCGCGAGGAGGCCGCCCGCTACCTGGCCCGCTCGCGCGGCGTGGCGATCGATCCGGTGAATGTCCTCGTCGGCACGGGAGCGAAGCCGTTCCTCTTCTTCACGGTCCTCGCGACCTGCAACCCGGGAGACGAGGTCGTCTACCCCGATCCCGGCTTCCCGATCTACGAGTCGGCGATCCGCTGGGCCGGCGCCACGCCGGTCCCGCTTCCGCTGCTCGAGGAGCGGGACTTCGCCTTCGACCTCGGCGACCTCGAGTCGCGGCTCGGGCCGAAGACGAAGCTCGTGATCCTCAACTCACCGCAGAACCCGACGGGTGGCGCTCTCACGCCCGAGGAGACGGAACGGGCAGCCGCGCTCCTGGCGGACAGCACGGCTTGGGTGCTCTCGGACGAGGTGTACTCGCAGATGGTCTACGACGGCGAGTTCGCGAGCGTCGCGTCGCACCCCGGCCTGCTCGAGCGGACGATCCTGCTCGACGGCCTCTCGAAGACCTACGCGATGACGGGCTGGCGCTGCGGCTTCGCGGCGGTGCCAGAGGCGCTCGTCGACCCGCTCGTGCGCTTCTTCGTCAACTCGACCTCGTGCGTGCCGCCGTTCGTCCAGCTCGCTGGCGTCGCGGCGCTCAGCGGTCCGCAGGACGAACCGCACGCGATGGTCGAGGAGTTCCGGGCGCGCCGCGAGCTCGTCGTCGAGGGGTTGAACGAGCTTCCCGGAGTGTCGTGCCGCGTCCCACGTGGGGCGTTCTACGCCTTCCCGAACGTCTCCGAGGTTCCGCTCGACGCGGACGTGCTCGCGGACCGGCTACTCCAGGAAGTAGGGGTCGCGGTCCTCGCCGGCTCGGCGTTCGGCCGGCACGGCACCGACAACCTGCGGATCAGCTACGCCAACTCGCGCGAGAACCTCGCCCTCGCGCTCGAGCGAATGCGCGACTTCCTGGAACGGCTGTGACCCTGCCCGACCTGCCATTCGACCCGGTCGTCATCGTCGACGGCCTCGCGTACGTGTCCGGCCAGATCGCAACCGATGCGGAGAGCGAGCTGGTGGCGCAGGGCCGCGTCGGCGCCGAGGTCGACGTCGACACGGCGATCCGGTGCGCGGAGGCGTGCGCCCGGAACGTGCTGCGTCAGCTCGAGCAGGTGCCAGGCGGGCTCGACGGCGTCGAGCGCCTCGTGAAGCTCACTGTCTTCGTCGCCGCTGGTCCGGGCTTCGATCGTCCGCACGTCGTCGCGAACGGCGCATCCGAGGTGCTCCTCGCGGCACTCGGCGAGCGCGGCAGGCACGCGCGCTCGGCGATCGGCGTGGCGTCGCTGCCGCTCGGGTCGCCGGTCGAGGTCGAGGCGATCGTCCGGCTCGCTACGCCGACCGCGTGATCGCGCCCTCGGACGCCGACGAGACGAGTGCGGCGTACTTCGCCATGACGCCGCTGCGGTAGCGAGGCTCGGGCGGGATCCAGGCCGCGAGGCGTGCGGCGAGCTCGTCGTCCGAGAGCTCGACGCGCAGCTCGCGCGCGTCGACGTCGATCACGATTGTGTCGCCTTCTCGGAGCGCCGCAAGTGGCCCGCCGCGGAACGCCTCGGGCGAGACGTGGCCGACCATGAAGCCGTGCGTCGCGCCCGAGAAGCGGCCGTCGGTGACGAGCGCGACCGACTCGGAGAGGCCTTCGCCGACGATCGCGCCGGTGACATGGAGCATCTCGCGCATGCCGGGTCCTCCGGCCGGCCCCTCGTACCTGATCACGACGACATCGCCGGGCTCGATCGCGCCGGCCTTCACCGCCGCGAAGCATTCCTCCTCCGACTCGAAGACGCGCGCCGGGCCGCGGTGCTCCGTCCGCTCGTGGCCGGCGAGCTTCACCACGCAGCCCTCGGGCGCGAGGTTGCCGCGCAGGATCGCGACCCCGCCGCGTGACTTGATCGGCGTCTCGATCGAAACGACGACGGTCTGGCCCTCGGTTTCCTCGACACGTCCGGCGACCTCGGCAAGGGTCCGCCCGTCGACGGACGCGACGCCCGCGTCCACGAGCGAGCCGTTGCTCAGCTCGCGCGCGACGAGCCCCACTCCCCCCGCGCGGTAGACGTCCGTCGCGTGGTAGCGGCCCCACGGCTTCATGTCGGCGACGATCGGGGTTGCGGCCGAGATGCGGTCGAAGTCGTCGATCGTGAAGTCGATGCCGTACTCCCGCGCGATCGCGACGAGGTGGAGAACGCCGTTCGTGGAGCCACCGGTGCCCGCGATCGCTGCCGCGGCGTTCTCGATCGCCTGCTTCGTCACCACCTGCGACGGACGCAGATCGCGCCGCACGACGTCCATGGCGAGCTTTCCGATCTCGAAGGCAGCCTCCGACTTGGCGCCGTTCATCGCCGGGATCCCGTTTGCGCCGATCGGGGTCAGGCCGAGGAAGTCGACCATGGTGGACATCGTGTTGGCGGTGAACTGACCGCCGCAGGCACCGGCTGCGGGACACGCGACCGACTCGAGCTCGTGCAGCTCCTCTGCGCTCATCTTCCCCGCGGCGTAGGCGCCGATCGCCTCGTACACGTCGCCGATCGAGACCTCGCGACCGCGGTACAGCCCGGGTGCGATCGAGCCCGTGTAGAAGACGACGGCGGGGATGTCGAGGCGGCCGAGCGCCATGATCGCGCCGGGTGTCGTCTTGTCGCAGGCGACGAGGCAGACGAGCCCGTCGAAGAGATGGCCTCGCGCGACGAGCTCGATCGAGTCGGCGATCACCTCGCGCGAGACGAGGGAGGCCCGCATGCCGGACGTGCCCATGGAGACGCCGTCGGAGACGGCGATCGTGTTGAACTCCATGGGCGTGCCCCCCGCCTCGCGGATGCCGCGCTTCACGTCGACGGCGAGGTCGCGCTGGTTCAGGTTGCACGGCATCGTCTCGATCCACGTCGTCGCGACGCCGATGATCGGCTTGGCCAGGTCGTCGTCGGTGAACCCCGTGCCCTTGAGCATCGAGCGTGCTCCGGCGCGGTCGGGGCCGTCGGTCAGGGCGGCGCTGTGCCGCTTCGCGGGATCGGACTTGCGGCTGTACGGATCGGTGCTCACAGGGCGTGCGCTCCTCTCGGAGAGACGGGCAGGACGTGGACGGAGACCTCGGGGAAGCGTGCCTGGAGCTCCTCGACGCAGGTTGCGGCGGACTCCGGCCGAGCCCAGACGACGACCGTCGGGCCGGACCCCGACAGCGTCGAGCCGAGCGCGGCGGCGGGAGGTGCCTCCCTGACGGCGGCGAGCAGCGGCGCGCCGTTCGCACGGTACGGCTCGTGGATGCGATCGGCGAGCGCCTCGGCGAAGAGCTCGGCCGAGCCGGACGCGAGCGCGGCGCCGAGCAGTGCGGCACGTCCGGCGGTGAACGTCGCGTCCGCGTGCGGCACCGACTCGGGCAGGGCGGCGCGGGCGGCGGCGGTCGACACCGTCGCCTCGGGAACGAGCGCGATCGGAACGGCCGGCGCGTCGTCGCCCAGGCGGGCGATTCTCGTGTCCCACGTGAGGCAGACGCCGCCTGCGAGCGAGGCTGCGAGGTTGTCGGCGTGACCCTCGAGCTCGATGCCTTCGGCGAGGAGCTCCTCGGCTCCGAGACCGAGTTGCGCGCGCTCGTTGGCGGCCGTCAGGCCGAGCGCGATGACGGCTGCACTCGAGCCGAGGCCGCGCTCGCGTGGGATGCGGTCGACGAACGCGAACCGCAGGCCGTCCACGGGCGCGAGCCGGGCGAACGCCCGGACGCCGAGGTGGTCGAGGTCGACCTCGCCGTCGCTCTCCGACACCTCGAGCTCGTTCCAGAGCTCGAGTGCGACGGCGGCGCAGTCGAATCCCGGGCCGACGTTGGCCGTGCTGGCGGGTGCGCGGACGCGGACCGCACTCATCGCGACGCGGCCTCGATCGCGTCCGGGTCGGGATCGACGGCAACGGGCTCGGGGCTCAGCCGGGCGGCCGACTCCGGGTCCTTCAGCCCGTGCCCGGTGACGACGCAGACGACCGTCGAGCCGGGCTCGAGCTCGACGCGCTCGAGCGCCGCGAGTCCGGCAGCGGACGACGGCTCGCAGAACACCCCCTCGTCGCGCGCGAGCTCGCGCCAGGCGCGGAGGATCGCCTCGTCGGCGAGCGAGACGACGACGCCGTCGGACGCTTCGAGGGCCTCGGCCACCGTCGCCGCGTGCGCCGGAGTGCCGATGCGAATCGCGGAGGCGACGGTGGTCGCTCGCTCGACGGCCTCGCCGGCGACCAGGCGAGGCAGTGCCTCGGACTCGACGAAGCCGCGCGCATAGGCCGTGAGGTTGCCCCCTCCGCCGTACGGAAGCGCGAGGACGTCGGGCGCGGCACCGAGCTCCTCGTTGATCTCGAAGGCGGCCGTCTTCTGCCCGTCGAGGCGATCCGGGTTGAGCGAGTTCACGAGGACGTGCGTGCCGCGATCCGACAGCGCCCGTGCGGCCGAGAGCGCCTCGTCGAAGCTGCCGCGTACCTCGAGCACGCGCGCGCCGAGCGCGCGCGCCTGCGCGAGCTTCCCCGAGGCGACGGCGCCAGCCGGCTGCAGAACGACCGCCACGAGCCCGGCGCGAGCGGCATACGCCGCGGCCGAGGCGGCGGTGTTTCCGGTCGACGCGCAGATCACCGCCTGCGCGCCGGCCTCGACCGCTCTCGAGATCGCGACGGTCATGCCCCGATCCTTGAAGCTCCCGGTCGGGTTCGCGCCCTCCCACTTGAGGTGCAGCTCGACGCCCAGCCGGCGCGAGATGCGCGGCGCGGGAAGAAGTGGCGTCGATCCCTCGCCGAGCGAGACGATCGGAGTGGCGTCGCTCACGGGCAGCCGCTCGCGGTAGCGATCGATCAGCGAGTGCATGCCGCTTTCTAGCCTGTCAGGCCCAGCCGAGCTCGGCCACACCGCGGTCGGAGACGACCGGGACGAGGAAGGGAGGTGCGTGGACGATCTGGAGGTCGGAGATCTCCGAAAGTGCGCTCTCGACCGCGCGCTCCGCGGCCTCGTGGACGACGATGTGGAGGACCGCTCCGACCGGCGCGGGCATCTGCACGAGCCGGGCGACCGAGACGTCGTGCTCGGCGAGGCGGCGCGCGACGTCGGCGAGGACGCCAGGCCGGTCGTCGACTTCGAGGTGGACGTAGAAGGGCGACCGGAGCGCTCCGGGTGGGAGCGCCTCGAGCTCGCGCCAGCACGCGTCGTTCTGGAGAAGTCCTTGCGTGCCGATCGCGTTCACCATGTCGGCGACCACTGCAGACGCCGTCTCGATGCCTCCTGCGCCGGGTCCCTCGAGCGTGATCTCGCGGATCGCGTCGCCCTGGAGCATCACGGCGTTGAAGGCCCCTTCGACCGCAGCGAGCGGGTGGTGCCGGTCGACGAATGCCGGACGGACACGGACGTCGAGCCGCTCGTCCACGAGGGTTGCCGAGCCGACGAGGCGCACGACCATCTCGAGCTCGCGTGCGGCTGCGACGTGGAGCGACGTGACCTCCTCGACGCCCTGGTAGTCGACGTCCGCGAGCGTCACGCGAGAACCGAACGCGACCGTCGCGAGGATCGCCATCTTCGCGGCCGCGTCCGCGCCCGAGACGTCGTCCGTGGGATCCGCCTCCGCATAGCCCAGGCGCTGCGCCTCCGCGAGTGCCTCGCCGAACGTCGCCCCGCCCTCCATCTCCGTGAGGATGAAGTTCGTCGTCCCGTTGACGATCCCGAGCACGCGGTGGACGTTGGACACGACGAGCGCCTCGCGGAGCACCTTGATCACGGGGATCGCGGCGCACACGCTGGCCTCGAAGCGGAGCTGAACGCCTGCGTCCGCCGCGGCGGCGAAGAGCTCGGCCCCGTGCTGGGCGACGAGCTGCTTGTTCGCGGTGACGACGGGCTTGCGCGCCTCGAGGAGCTCGAGCACGTGTTCCCGCGCCGGGTCGATCCCGCCCATGAGCTCGGCGACGACCCCGATCGACGGGTCGTCGCGGATCGCGGAGAAGTCGGTCGTGAGGACACCGGCTGCAGGCGACGACGCGCGCTCCTTCGCAGGATCGCGCACGAGCGCGCGCACGACGCGGAGGCGGAGCCCGGTCGCCCGCTCGATGTCCTCCGCGTTCTCGACGAGGAGACGGTCGACGGAGGCCCCGACCGTCCCGTAGCCGAGGAGGCCGACGCCGACCTCGACGGCGTCCCTAG
>Ga0068870_10000533_pt1 | contig 14361 bp, 7 predicted proteins | sample KBSMisM62_FD_66599 | JGI IMG/M metagenome (GOLD analysis project Ga0068870, IMG submission 66599) | Miscanthus rhizosphere microbial communities from Kellogg Biological Station, Michigan, USA - KBS Miscanthus M6-2 | ecosystem: Host-associated > Plants > Roots > Rhizosphere > Soil ...
TTGGAAGCTACTATCGATCCCGCCCGCCTATGCTTTTCGACACGCTCAAACAGCGAGCGTTTAATATCCAGATTCTCAACAACCGCTTCAATGATCAGATCGCAGTCTTTGATCCTGGCAAGATCGTCATCAAAATTTCCCGCCGTAACGAGCGAAGCGAGTTCCGGAACAAAGAACGCCGCCGGCTTCGCCTTCACAGCCGCCTCAAGCCCGCTTTGCGCAATCCGCCTCCGCACCTTTGGATCATCCAGCGTGAGCCCCTTCTTCTGCTCCTCGGGCGTCAGTTCACGCGGCGGTATATCGAGCAACAGCGTCGGCACCCCGGCATTAGCCAGGTGCGCGGCAATCTGCGCCCCCATCGTCCCCGCCCCCAACACCGCCGCCCGCTCCACACGCATCATCCCTCTACCACTCCTCTATATAGACACTCCTGTCAGCTTAACCACCGCATAATACTGAATGAACGCTCATTCATCAAGCCGGTCAGGGGAGGTCAAGTGAATTCGTTTATTTGTGGGATCCGGCATTTAATGAAATTTGTCCGGCATAAAGTGAAATTTGTCGGTCATTAAATGAAATTTCTGTAGGTCATTAAGTGAATTCCAAGCTGCCCCACGGACAGCTCAGTCGGAGCTTAATACGCCGCCAATCATGTTTCTATTTTAAGAATCAAAGATCTTAAGTACAACAAGCAACAACTACAGCGAGTTTTGTCCCAATTAATTCAAATTCAAGACGCGTAATATATCGCCACCTTTTTGGCGTATCCGAGTGACTCGGCTGAGACAATGAAGGTTGGCACACAGCTCGGCAGCGTTACTTTACGCCGCTTTGCACATGCGCTAACTTACCGACGGCGACGACCACGATGATGACTGACCTTGAGACGCAGTTCAGCACGGATGACGGCGAGCAGAACTACTTCCAGCCAATCGCCGATCTTATACGCGCGGAGCAGCACGACCTCGCTAAGGACACGCTGATCGCCGACCTCGCATCGTTGCGCGTACCGCTGGCCGAGCTGTGCCTCGAGACGCAGAATGACGTCGTCGATCTGAGGGACTGGGATAACCTCCAGCAGATGATCTTCCGCCGGGCGAGTAACGGCGTCCTCTGCACAGCCGTCGGGCTGGATCTCTGCTGCAATCAAGGGGAACATATAACTCCTGAGGGGTGGGTTGAGCCCTACGTCGAGGTCGTGTTTTACTCGGACGACCACTTCCCATTCTCCGCCAGGAGCCGCGAGGAGATCCTCGCAGAGAACGCGATTTGCACCGGGATTTCCCCCGTGCCCTGGCACGGCTGCATGTCTGATATCGAAATGGTCAGGATGCCCGTCGTCGGTTTGGCGCGGCTCAACAGCGCTGTCGAACGTGACAATACACTCTACACCCGACACTGCGCCGCCGCGGACTACGTCGCGTGGCGGCTCGCGGAATGGCTCCGCGCGCTACGCTACCACCAGACTGTGAAACGTTACCTCGACCAGGAAGGTCTGGCCCGACACCTCCCCGTGATCGTCGGGAGTTACCACAGCCCGTTCCTTGAGGCTGTCTACTTCCCAGCCCCATCGCGCCGCTCGGCCAAGGAGACGAAGGCCAGGTTGGCCTCCACGTTGGAACGCCAAAACCGGGAGTGGCGCGCCGAACAAGAACAAAAGCTGTGGGAGACGGCGGACACCGTCCGCGAGATGCGCAAGGCAATCCGCGCGACGCGCTTCTGGCCGTCCAGGGCGATGCGGGAGTTGCGTAGAACGTATGAGCTGCAGGAGGCCGTTTATGCCAAATTCAATAAACTCGGCCTGCCACGTCGGCCCAGCTGGCGGACCGCGGACGACGCCGAGTTCGAGCGGTTCCTGAAACATTTCTACGTCGACCCGTTCCTCTAGCGGCGTCCCCATTACGCTCTTCTTAAAAAGAGATTCCTTACCCACATTCGTTAATCAACCCGCGGCGAGGACTCAGCTATGACGACTGATATCCAGGTGCAATTCGGTACGGATGACGGTGAAAAGGACTACTGCCAAGCCATCGCCGATCTCATCCGCGCGGAACAGCACGACCTCGCCGATGAGACGCTGATGGCCGGCCTCGCATCACTGCACGTGCCGCTGGCGGAACTGTGCCTTGAGACGCGGACCAACGTCGTCGAGCTGACACAGTGGGACACGCTTCAGCAGATGATCTTCCGCCCGCTGGATAGCGGCGGGTTGTGTACGGCTGTCGGGCTGGATCTGTCCAACTACGGGGAACGGCGCATGACTCCGGAAAGCGTCGAGCCAAGCGTCGAGGTCAAGTTCTACTCGGACGAAAGCTTCCCGTTCTCCGTTAAGAGCCGCGATGAAATCCTGGCGGAGAACGCAAGCGTAAGCTACTCCGTACCGTGGCACGGCTGCCGCGAGGACTTCACCACCTTAGTGTTGGACGTCGTCGGTCTGGCACGGCTCAACAGCGCCGTCGAACTTGATCAGGCTCAGCGCTCCGCCCGGTCGTGGCCGAGGTCGCCCATGCCTACGCCTGCGCCGACAAACTACGTCGCGTTTCGGCTCGCGGAGTGGCTCCTCGCATTGCGCTACCACCGGGCGGTGAAGCACCACCTCGACCGGGAGGGGCTGGCCCGGCGCCTCCCTGTGATCGTTGCGAGCCACGATGTCGGGCCGTTTCTCGAAGCCGTCTACTACGCGGCGCCGTCGCGCGAGTCGGCTGAGGAGGCAGAGGCGCGCATGGCCGCGGCATGGGAGGCCCAACGCCGGGCGGGGCGCGCTGAGAGGGAGCGCCAGTTGTGGGAGACTGCGGACTCCATGCGCCAGATGCGCAAGGCGCTCCGCGCGACACGCTTCTGGCCGTCCCGACGGGTGCGCCTATTACGCGACCACTACGAGACGAAGGAGGCCTTGTTGTTCCGTGTGCACGAGCTCGACCGCCCGCACCGACCCAGCTGGAAGATCGCCGACGACGCCGAGTTCGAGCAATTCCTGAAGCAGTTCTACATCGACGCGTTCCAAAAAAAGGAAAGCGATTAAAGATCGGCTGATGAACGGGCGGTGAGGAAAATTTCAAGTTATGACGGAAAACTGTAGGAAGATTTCACGTTATGCTGGACAAAAATTTCATTTAATGCCGGAACTGTCCTCGTAAGTTATTGATTCCAGTGATCGCCTAATTTCACTTTATGACCGAACCCACAGAGCGAGCGCGCTGATTACATGGACCCGGCCGACTTCTGTTGTTGTTTCTCGCGTAGTCTTAGGAGATGTGGGTTCGGTCAAAAGATGAAAGTTGTCAGTCATAAAGTGATCCGTCCGTCATTAATAATATCGGCAGGCGGTGGTGGCCACGTACTGTCGATGTGAACTTGCAGCATGATGTTTCGCGGAATCAAACGTTCCGATGACTCTTATTTCAGCCTAATCGAAAACCTCGGCATAAAGTCCGGTGCTATATTCATTACGTGGATTATGACCATTCCGTTGATGAGCATCGGTATCTTATTATGGGGCAATCGACGACTGAGCGGTTGCTAATCGTCTCCTATACTGAAAGAGAGGCTGTCGTTCGTTTGATTAGTGCGAGAGAAGTGACCTCCGCTGAAAGAAGAGCTTATGAAGAAGGATGAATTAGGAGACGAACTTCGGCCTGAATATGACTTATCGACGCTGCGAGTCCGCAAGCTTGGACCTGGGCGTAAGAGTTTTGGTGATGTGATTAAACTCGAGCCTGACGTGGCCGGCGCGTCCCGAACGCGGACGCCGTGAATGAAGCGTTGCGCTTCCTCTTAAGAGTTACGAAAGAGAACCGAAACGATCTCCGCACGCGGGACCGCGACGCGTAGTTTGCTGCATCGGTCCCAATCCAAGTTGTTACGACCTCACTTAAACAGACTGGAACCAAGCATCAGTTGTCCGCGCGTTGCAACGCTTTGATTGTTTCCTGCGCGGTCCGGTGCAGGTTTGAGGTTGGTGGCACTGAGCTCAGAAACAGCTTTACTCTTTCGTTTTCTTCTTTCGTCAAAGAGTTGTCTTGAAGCAACAAATACACTTGGCGTCGGGCGTCGTCGCTCTTACTTGCCAACCGTGTAAGGAAGTCTTGCGGATCGTTTTTGAGGCCATCGGAATATGCCCCACCTAACTCCGTGGCCATTGCCCCGTCTGCCCACGCAGCGGCGGCAAACAAATCATCAAGGACTTCCTTATCTCCACCAAGCAAAAGTCTGTGGACCAGACTTACCGCCCAGTCCCCGTAAAAGCGCTTATAAGGCGACTCCTTCGCAAGCGAGGAAAGAACGACTTTTTTGTTGAGTGCATATTCATGATTGAGCTTGCAGAAAGTGAAGGCGATCAGCACCCGGTGGTGATCGTCAGCAGCAGCAGCGCCATACAATCGCGTTAGCTCACTGATCAGGCTCTGACGATCGTACCTTTCAAGGACCTCCCATGCTTTTGCAGCAGCCGTTTCATCGCTCGAAGCGAAAGCCTCCACCTGCTTCATCAGATCCTGATCAGAGAGGTTCTGCTTTTTCACGTTAGCTTCCGGTACGTGGCTCGAGACTGTGGATCCGTTACAACCCCATTGAAACGATGCAACCACCAACAACAGTCCAGCAACAGCCACTATTGTCATACTCCTGAGTCGTTCTCTTTGCTGGTCAAACATCATCTTGCTTACACCTCCGTCCTGTTAATTCCTTTGCTTAGGTGGAACCGGTTTGGGCGGTGGCGGAGGTGGCGGTGGGGGCGGCGGCGGGTCTGGGGTTCCATAACCGGCGTTTCGTAACTGCGGGTAAAGGTAATTCCCTTGCGCATCCTTTTGATCAGCCTGGGCATTAAGAGTAGGAAGATCACCAATGAACACATTTGTGAGCGGATCATTGTTCGTCGCCAGATCATTAACAGTTCCGATTAAGGCGTTGATATCGGAATTGTGAACTCTAACACATCCTTGCGTCGGAGTAAGAGGTTGTTCGTTATCAAGCGCGTTGGCGAGAGGTCTCCCGCCACCGTGAATGTAAATCAAGCTTCGGTTGTTATCGGCTACTTCTCCGCTCACGGGCGACAAAGTGATGATACCAGTACCAAAGCGAAGATCAGCGCCTCGTGCCGATACGCCGGGAGTTCCACCCTGAGTTGCATTCGCATTGCTGCCATTGTAGTTGGGCATCGGTGCGTAAACCCCAAAAGGAGTGTCGTTACCCGAGCGTGTTCTATCCGAGCCTTGACCTACAGCACGGCCTTCAATGCGATTGGTTTGATTTCGAACGTTGACGTCACGTCCATTCCGATCATAAACCTGAAGAACCGCACCTCCGCCACCACCTCGCGATCGTGGGGAAACAACAATCACAATCGTTGACAGCCCATCCGGATCAATGGCAATTGTCGGTCGATTCCAAACGTAAGTGTAACGGTTCCAAGTCTGAGGATTTGATGATTTGGCACTGGATCCCAACGGATCGACACTCGTAAATCGTCCTTGCGCACTTGAGTAATAGCGGCCTGGTCCAAACCAGTCCAGATTGGTTTCAGTATCCCGTTCCTTTGAAGTGAACTGTTGGTGCAAACTATCATTCGCTGGATAGCCCGTAATACCTGACCTGCCCACGCTCGCAGGGATGGCCTCGCCAAAAGGCTGAAAGTCGTGTCTGCTAATCGCACCGTCAGATTTCATGACGGCCCTGGTAGAACCAAGATTGTCAACGGTAATGTAGCTGGTCCCACCCGGTGGTGGTGGTGTGGAATCAGAATACTCAGCGAGCAGTTGTCCACTGAAGTTGTAAACAAACACAGTCGTGACTGTGCCGGCCAGTTTCTTAACTCGCTTGCCGTCACCATCATAAATGTAGGTTGCACCACCGCTCGCTGCTCCACCGCCGGCCGTTGTCATTCGGTTGTCGGCATCGTAAGTGAAGTAAGCGGGAAAAGGCGCACTCGCGCCGCACGGATGCGAGGGATCGCACTCCAAATTGCCGGCACTGTCGTACCGGTAGCCCGTGCCTGAGATTCGATTATTAGTTCCGCTGATTTCAGGATTGACCGTGTTCTCACTTCCAGGTGGAATAGCGGGCAAAGTTGTACCCGAACCAAAACGACGATTGCCAAACGGATCGTACGAGTAGATCTGCGTCCACGTAGGAGTAGTACCGTTCTTCTCTGTCGCGGAGGACAAACGGTTCAACTCGTCATAGGTGTAGCTTTGCACGAGAACCATTCCCGGAGCCGTTATGGTCTGTCTTTGAAGATTGCCGTTGTTCTTCGAATTGTCGGGTGTGTCGGCTACCAGTAATCCATAGTCAAAGCTCAACTTTAATTTACTGGAGTCGCTACTCGAAGTTCCTAATCCGATTTCAGTAGTCTGAAGTCGCGAATTAAACGTGGCATGTTCCCACAAGCTATTACCGAGCTTCATGGTTCTGATGGTGCCATTAGGTGAATACTGGATGGCATCAGCGTCACCCGGTGTGGCACCCGCGTAGTACGCCCCGCTGCCGTTCTTTATACCGGCGATTCTGCCGGCGTTGTCGTTCTCAATGTTGACTATTCTTCCAGATGGGTAAGTCTGCCTGATGAGGCTTCCCGCACGATCGTAGTCGTAGCTCATCGTGTAGGAAATCCCATCGGTAAGCTGAGTGGAGCTTTTGATTTTACCGGAGCTGTCGTAGGAGGGGACGGAAAAAGTAGTGGCTGTGGAAGTAACACTGGCTAAACGGCCGACACCGAGGGTGGCTGTGTCGTAGCTGTAGGTGACAGCGGGTGTACCGTCGCTGTGAGTCTTCGATAGCCGGCGATTCAAGTCATCGTATTCGAAAGTGGTGATAACTCCGCGGCCATCGGTCTTTGTTTTGAGATTGCTGTTCTCATCGTAGTCGTAAAGGGTCGTGCCACTTTCCGGATTTGCTGAGTCCTTGAGTCGATTTAAGGAGTCATAGTTAAACACACGCGCCGGTTGAGAACCTTGCGTAACTCTCTTCAAGTTATTCGAAGGGTCGTATTCGTAGTTCGTAAGATAGCCACTGAGAGTCTGTCCGCCGAAGGTAACGGTAGTAGTGAATGTATCGGATGGTTTGATTTCCCAAACGTCAATCAAATTTCCGATGCCATTAGTTCGGCTCATGCGTCTATTGCCTACCTCATCCGTGGCCAGTGCATTATTGCCCTCGTATGCGGTTGTTATAAATCCGGTTGAGCTCCCGGCCGAATCGATAGATTCGGTTTTAATCACTCGTGAGAGCCCATCGTAGCTATTCACCGTATACCCATAGGTTTCATCGCTGGTACTGCGGTAAGGATTGTAAGAGCGAAGTACTCGGCCCAGGACACCATACTGAACTTTGGCAATGATGTAACTGGAAGCCGTTTCAAAGGTGTGAGTTTCGATATTCCGGCCCAGGCCATCGAAGAACGCCTCTTTCTTCACGAGGTTGTCATCATAGTCATTTAGATCACTCGTGGTGGTGATGATGCGATTAGTATCGTCATACACCATCCTCGTCTGACTTTTTTCAGTCGTATTTATCGCTGTTACCGTACGGCTGGGACGATCCAGCAGATCAGCCGTGCCGTTGATTCCGCCACCACCGTATTCCCGGCTCGTAACGATTCCGTTTGGATCTTTCGTATTTACTAACTTACCGAGAAAGTAGTTGTACTGGTTGTAGGTGATTTGATCTTTAGCGTTCTTGATCGAAGTGGGAAAGGCAAAGGTTTGTAACGTGCCCAGTTGCGATGGCGCAGAATTTGTTGTGGCCTCATCATCCGGTGCCCCAAAACAATCGTCGTACTCAATGGTAGTCACCTTGCCGCGCCTATCGATCGACTTCACGCGATTGCCGGCAATGTCGAACTGTTCGTTACTTCTAATGGTGATCGTGCCTGGCAGACTAATGTAGCTGGTCGCCTGTGTGGCGTTACCGCGTCTGGTGTATGAATCATCTGAAGCGTTGAGACAGGCGCTGCCATTGTTGTCAAGACGCAGGCAAAGGCCCGTGATGCTGCTCCTCGATTTCAATGCAGCGTGCCGAGTAGCCGGTACCTCCGGCGTATAATTGTCGTACTCAAATTCAGTTTGTGAAACCTTGTTGGCTCCCGAGAGGTCCCCGGAAACCCACTGCCTGGCAACCAGGTTTTTGATGTGAACTCCAGACGTTGACGTGTATAAAAAATCTGGTACCGATGTGTACAACGAATCTGAGACGTAATCGACGTGGCTGTGGCGGAGTAGTGGACCAGGCGTCCCGGCGGCGCCAAAGTCGTATTCATAGGTGTCCGTCTTGTTGCCATAACGATCGTAGGCAAAAGTCGTTTGCGACGCCTGATTCGTGTCACCGAGGGTCACTTTAGTCGCCGTCAGTGCACAATCGTAGTTTGTCGGATGGGTCCATGTGTATTGCGGCGGATTTGTCGGAACACCATTCTGATCAAGTGTTCGCCAGGTATGGTCAATACGGCGCAAAACCTGCGCTGAGTTCTCCGGATTCAAAATCTCTGTGGTGAGCTCGCGACCATTGTCAAAAGATGGATAGGCACCTTTGAACACCGAGTCGCCGCTTGGACTGCCTTTGAAGGTATGGCGTTCGATGCTGACAATAGTGCCGGCTGAATCTTTGGTAGTAACGGTTCCAGGCGAGGTGCCGTAAAGCTCCCGCGTTTGAAGATGAGTCGGAGAATCATAAATGCGACGCTCGCTGATAAATCGGAACACTTGTGGAAGATCCGAATCCCCCATGTAACTCACCGCGTTATAGTCGTACTCAATAACACCTCCAGCAGGTAGCTCAATGCGAGCTAACGCACCATACGCATCGTAAAAAAATCGATATTCCGTGTTGTTTGGCAAGTGAATAGACGTTGTGACCATCGGATCAAAAGGCAGCGTTGGACTTTCAAGTCTTCCGGAAATGGAAGGAAAAAGTTGCGCCAGTGTCTGAACACCCGCTGTTGCGAAATCGCTTCGTAGCGCAGTACTGAGGTTGGCTGCAACAATTTCAATGGTGCGATCGACACCGCCGTGGTCTTTATAAGTGACCGAGCCGCCGAATCGGCCACCACCACTAATCTGATATTGCCGTCCGATTGAGTCGGTCGTAGTTGAGCCAAACGTAATCGTGTTCCCGTTTCGATCCCGCGCCCATTTTGCAACTCCACTAACAAAACGATATTGCGTGCCATCGTTCATCAGCAGATAGCCGGTCGGGAAAATCACATTGATGCCATTCATGGCTGGGAAATCAATGTCGGTGCATGACTCGTCTAAGATGTTAGCGTCAGAAATAAAGGTGATGCCGGAGCCGTCAACGGAATGCCATTCTCTTTGACGGTTAAAATAGACCTGGCCACCATAGTAAGGTTCGCCATTGGTCAAAACATCACGAAGCTCAACTTCGCCACCAGGCAATCTCAAGTAAAGTTTGGTGAGTGTGTGGCAGTCGTAGGTAGTGGGAGGAATAGTTCCTGAAAGAGCCGGATCGTGATCTCGAGTCTTTCGGCCAATGATTATTCCGGGTCCCAGGTCCGCCCTGTAATTCGAATAATCGTAACTGTCCTGGAAGTTTTCAGAGATGACTTTAAGTAGTGGCGGTGCCTGCGATCCTGGCTGTCCTGGCGGAATATAGTACCGGAACGGACGTATCACAAAACCCCGTGAGATTGTCACCGTCGGTGTATAGACCACGCCTCCTCTGCCATTGATATTCAGCAAAGGCAGATTAACGCTCACCTGCCCATTATAAAGATTGACGGTGTCCAAATTGGGGCTTCGACCTGAGGCAAACCCAGCCGTAACACCGTTGTCAGTCGGACCATATAATTGCTGCGCTGTTATGACGGAACAAAAAATGATCGTCGAGGCTATGACAGAAAGCGAGAAGACGAGGCGACGAATGAATGAATACTGTAGGTAAACTGCGGAAGTCATGGAAAACTCCTTTAATAGATCGTCATTTGAAAAAGACATTTCGGCTTTACTCTGTGATAACGATCGTGCATATCCAATTAGGATGGTCCACTTCGGAGAAGGTGTACGTGCCGGGTTGCAGCTCAAATAACTCGCTCCAATCGCCGCCGCCTCCTCCAGGCACTCGAATCTCACGAATACGCAGGCCGTCACTGCGAGCCATGCGCAGGGTGAGTTGTTGCAGATCCGTGCGATTGTCTAAAGAGAGCAGAAACTTCTTACCGTGCGTTCTCACTTCAGCAGGAGCGAAACCATCCGCTTTCAGCATCAGTGACACATCTTCGATGGCATCCTGGTACATCGCAGGCTGGCCCAACGCTAAATCGCTTTGCTTCCACGTCGCTTCTTCAGCCGGCCGATATGCGGCAACTGCCACCACAGCGACGGCCAGCGCGCAGAGAACCGGCACCACTACCCATAATCTTTTGTTTACGAATCGCATTTCGTTCTCCTCGTGCGGCTAATCAAGGCAACACCTCGATGTTGAAAAAGAATCGGAACGTGCCCGGCTGTTGCACCCCAAGTAAGAACTGCACGCTGACGCTCTGCCCCGGTGCGAGCGGTTGGGACAACGAAACCACTCCCGCCGACAAGGTCGAGTGCAGTCCTCCTCCCATTGCTTGCGCGGGTGGAGTCTCCAGCGTGGTGCCGCGCACCAACACCTGTTGACCGCCTGTGATCGTCGCGGTGAAATCAGTGCAGCTAAGTACGCGCATGTCTGACTGCGAACCTCCGGGCACGTAACCCGGCGTGTTGAGCGTGGTGATATCGGTGATCCGGAACCGCAGACGTGTCACGTTCGCCCCAGTGTTGTTGGTGATGGTTCGTCTGATGCTGAGCGTGCCGACCGCGGCGTTTGGACCAATCGCGGTAGTGTCACGAACGCGATTTGGGGCGACACTAGCACTCACCGCCGGATCGATCACAGTGACCGGCAAGCTGGAGATTCGGGTGATCGGACTGAAGCGGTTTTCTGGTCCAGGACCGCCCAGGATGGCGACCAGTGATCCATAGACGCCGGCGTCCGCAGCCACAAAGGTAACGTCCGTCAGATTGTCACCAGTGTCTTGCGGTGTGCCGCTGTTCAGCTTCCGCAGAAACGAGTACTGGCCGGTGTTGGCGCCGAGCAGCGCGAGTCCTGCACCCTCTCGATAGAGACTGTCTGAAGATGTAAAGCCAACAGCGTCGAACCGGTTTGCCAGGATGAAGTTGCTCGCGTTGGCGGTATTAAATAGGGCCAGACCGCTGTTTTCCGGGATATCTGAAATATAGCCGAGGTCACCAGGAGTGGAACCGCCGTACCCGGAGAGGCTGTAGCCGGCAGCCACCGCCAGGTAGTGCGAACGGGCTGGGAACATTGTGCCGGCAGCAAGTACAAACCTTGTGATGCCATCAGAGGAAACGAGGGCCCAGCCAGCGGATCCGTCAGCGGTACAGATGGTGATTGCAGAATCGGTGTTGTTGTAGAGCTCGATGTACTCATCGTTGGAGCCGCTCGGCCCGCGCAGACGAAATTCACTGATGATCATTCCGGCTGGGGGCATACAGCCCGGGTTAACAATGACATTGATCGGCGAGGAAGGAGTCAGCGCGCCTCTGTTGTCCGTTGCTTTGGCAGTCAGCGAGTAAGTGCCTGCGCCAACGCTGGTCCAGGTGAAACTGTAGGGCGCGACCGTGTCCGTGTTCAGCAGCGTCGTGCCTTGATAGAACTCGACTTGAGTAATTGAACCATCTGAGTCACTCGCGTCGGCCGTGATGGTAATACTCGCCGGCGCCGTGAACACCGCATTGTTTGCCGGACCGGTAACACTGACCGTTGGCGGCGCATTGACGATGACGTTAATCGGACTCGAAGGAGTCAGCGCGCCTCGGTTGTCCGTCGCTTTGGCAGTCAGCGAGTAAGTGCCTGCGCCAACGCTGGTCCAGGTGAAACTGTAAGGCGCGACCGTGTCCGTGTTCAGCAGCGTCGTGCCCTGATAGAACTCGACCTGAGTGATGGACCCATCTGAGTCAAGGGCGTTGGCATCGATCGTTATATTGGCCGGCGCATTCAAGACCGCATTGTTCACCGGGCTGGTAATATTTACTGTTGGTGCAACGTTTGCGACCGGTTCCTCGGTGGCAAGTAGACGGCTTCCGGCATAAATGTATTCCTTTACCAATACGGGAGAGGGAGACGGAGCAGGAACTACAAAAGGCAGATTTGCCACAAGCGGTATCTTGTGATTGCGGAATGGGCGCCAGTTTGCGAACAGACTACCGGCTACTGAAAGGCAGACCAACACAGAAATAAGGACGATTAGAGGTTGTACGATTACGGTTTTCACTCGATTACCAGCGTTGCGCTTGTTTCTTGACATGTAGTCCTCTTGTATTCCTGTCGGAGCCGCAGATGCAGCTTCGCAATTAGGGACCAGCGGCGGTGGCGCGGCTGGTGATCGGGTTCTCTGCGGCTGCGCTGAGGCGCAGTTACACGCAGGGCGTATTTATTCCCTTAAAACTTCGAACCCGATAGTTTGAAATTGAGTCGCAGCGGTCTGTGCGGTAGGATAGGCGTGCCCAGCATGCATCCTCTGCTACAGACAGAGGCTCTGTTACTGCGTAGGCTTCGTGTCAGCTGCTACTGATGCGAAGCCTTTTAATTTATTAATTCACATTGTCTGTTCCTCAAAACATTATTGCTAAACTGTGGGCCAACGTTAACGCGAAGCTAAGCGGGTGAATCGCATTTGAACGAGGCAAGGACAAATCCAACGTTCCCATTGCTCGTAAGAAATCTCTGACATCCGCAAACTGAATGCCAGTCAATAACGCTAGTCACCGAAATATCAGCGCTCGCATTGGACCACGCGAGGATGTTCTGTTCGCTTGATCACCAGTTTTGAAACAGCGGTCGCAGCAATTGATCTTCTCGCACTTGCGTCAAACCTCATAGGCGCATTCTTAACTCTCATGTTTCCTGATCTATGCGCGACCGCTATGCGTGGTAACTGAGATCAATTAAACGACAGGCGTTTCAGAAACAATCAATGTGGGATGTTGATAGTTCGATGGACCTAAGCTGGTGCATTGGTACATTCGACATTTGAGGCGTGACAGCGGTTACGAACGGGACGTCTCGCGATGAAACACAAATTTAAAAACCCAAAGCGGCAAATTCCGCAGGTTGTGAGTAGATTTACCCAACGTGCTTTGCCTCAAAAGTCCCGAAATAGATAATTGAACTGACGTAGCAACTGTAGGGGCGGCACTCCGTGGCCGCCCGTCTCACGAATAAAGCGTGTTTTTCAACGGCGGGCGGCCACGGAGTGCCGCCCCTACAGTTGCAACACTCAGAGCTCTGACTTTGTCGGAGTAGGGATGGTCATTACTGACCACCACCGGGGTGGCCTGATACAAGCCTGCCAAATCAGATTGCACGCAAATGATATTTTGTCTGATGAGAAAAGATATTTCTGGCTCTCATCACCACTCGAGCGGCACGGCACAAGTTCCGGAACACCAATACATTTCACCTTTATTCAGCAGAACCTTCCTCCGGGCGAAACGGTGCTTATCACTGAGGGAGCCTTGAAGGCTGATACCGTAGGTGCGGCTCAAACCGAACGCCCGTGTGATCGCCACATCGGGAGTAACCTGTTCTCACAGTGAACTCGTCAAAACTGCCAGATCTTATACCGCGCTGATCGCCTTTGACGGAGATTACAGAACGAATCCCGCTGTGTGTCGACAACGAGTGCCCTAAAAATTTTCTGCGTAGTGATAGTTTTCGCGCTCCCCAAACGCCTTACCAAGAGAACGGGTCAGACGAGATAACTCAAACCAACTGATCCAATTACGAAAAGGAGAGTGAATACAATGTACAAACTGACAACAATCGCAGAGTTAATGAAACGAGTGAAGCGAAAGCCTGGACTGCTGGCTTGTGCCATGGCCGGGATGCTCTTTCTGGTCGCCGCCTCTGTACGGGCGAATGCTCAAACTACAAACACCTACACCGGCACGACCGTCGTACATGGCGGCTCAATCGGAATGGTGCCGGGGCAGCGGGTAACCGTCACGGTTCCCAACTTTTATTTTCAGGACGGCAGCGTGAAATTTCTTAAGCACACCATAAAAGTTTACAACGTCACTGAAAGAGAATCCGGTCTCATCTATTCAGGCGAATCGGGTGGAATGGCGGAGCACGAGCTCGGGCACATCTTCACCCTCGGGTATGGCGACCTCAAAGTTTCCGGCGAACCCAGTACTGGCCGCGTTCAGATTTGGATCGAAATTGAATCGTTCCCACTGACCAGTGGAGTCCTCAACGCCCAGGTTATAGCGCCGACCTTCGAACTGATTGATGAGAGCAACGGTAAGACGACGGTAGTCGAGGCCTCCGGGCCCATGAAGGAATCCATGGAGACCATGAAAA
>Ga0068870_10000543_pt1 | contig 14269 bp, 26 predicted proteins | sample KBSMisM62_FD_66599 | JGI IMG/M metagenome (GOLD analysis project Ga0068870, IMG submission 66599) | Miscanthus rhizosphere microbial communities from Kellogg Biological Station, Michigan, USA - KBS Miscanthus M6-2 | ecosystem: Host-associated > Plants > Roots > Rhizosphere > Soil ...
CGCGTCATCTTGCCGAGGCCCATCATCATGTCGAGCAGGCTCGGCGGCTGCTTTGACAGACTGGCGGGCTGCGTGGCCGGCTGGCCAGAGGGATTGCTGTCGTCGGGCCGCGCTTGCGGCTGTGGCGGCGGCTGTTGCCACCACTGCTTGGGCTGGTTGGTGCGGTCGAACGGACTCGCCTGCGGCCCCATCATGTTCACGCCCATGCGGGCCATCTGCAGCATCCGCGGATCGTAGGGCATGGCATTACCTCATCGTGCAGGCAATCAAGTTGGCCCAGGTGTAGGTGCCGGCGACCAGCAGCCCGAGGATGCACAACAGTAGCGCCTGCTCGCGCCTCGTCATGGGGTACATTTCGGGTAGCCCATCGCCCACAGCTCGCGGTCGTGCAGCGTCCAGAAACTGTTGAGCGGCAATTGGTCGACGCCGCCGTTGCTATCGATCCATCGCTGAATTGCTGTCGGCATGGCCGTGTAGGCAATTCTCGTTTCGTGATCCATCCGCGCATTGGTGTGCACCGAGCGCACGGCGTGGAACGCCATGAACGCACCCTCGGCAATGCAAACATCCTCGACATAGGCCAGCACCAGCGTGCAGGCCGAATAGCAGGGGCCACGAACCTCTACCTTGGTCTTGGCGCGCTTGTAGTCGGCGTAGAGCGCGTAGTGCGCGTCCATGCGGCCGCCGGGGCCGTACCTGATCACCACCGTTTCCGGCGCCTTGCCGGGCGTGGCTTCCCTTGCCGTCCAGGGCGCATAGCCGCGGTCAGGGACAATCATCGGCCCCTTCGGCGACACAACCGCGGGTTCCTCCCGCCGGATGATGGCGTATTGCGGCCGCGCCGGCTTGGCTAGCTCCACCAAAACCGGCGGGACAATCGTCTGTTGCGTCATCGCCTTGGGCGAGAACAACGACGTTTTCGGGTGGATACTTTCCTGCCCGAGGGCAGCACCGGTCATAACCGTCATGACCGTCATGCCAAGTGCGATCAACTTCATTAAACCCTCCTGCGTTACTGGCAGGAGCATCCTGTCACAGACCGTGACCGCGTGCAAGGTTAAACAATTAACATTAATTGACATCGGTTACACGGCGTGTCGTCCTGTGCAAGCGGCAAAAACCACCTCCCGAGGACATCACATGAACAGACTACTACTCGCAGCCGTCCTGCTGGCGGGCACGGCTCTCATGACACCAGCCAGCGCAGCAACGCTCACAGTCAGCGCACTAGCCGATGATCAGGTGGTGCCACAGTCGGCATCCGCACCCTGCATCATCTGCGCCACGACGCAGGCCCATAATCCTGTGGGCTTCGGCTATAATAATTTTAACAGCACAGGAAACGATGCGTCGTTCAACCTGTTCTCATCCAATATCACTGGCTCGTTTGCCAATGACGACGACACCACTGTCACTCCCTACACCGGTAGCCAGCTATCAAACTTTCTAACCAGCGTCGGCGACCTCAATCTCTCCTTCGGCGTGGCCATCGACGTGAACAGCACGTCAGCCAAGTCAGAAGTGTTGCAGCAGTTCCGGCTGATCGACCTAGATCAATCGGGCGATGGGCCTCTTGGCTCGCTGGTCCTGTTCAGCATCCTTAATCCGGTGCCGCTGCCCGACATCAGAAACGGAAACGGCAGCGCCGACTACCTGATCACAGGCTTTAACCTGTCCGGCCTCGCCAACCTCGGCGACCGCCTGCTGTTTCAAGCCACATGGTCAGGCGCGGTCGACGGCGGCGAGTCGTTCTACATTGTCCCACTCGCGGCGGTGCCAATCCCGGCTGCGCTTCCGATGTTCGCAGCTGGTCTTGCCGGCCTCGGACTGCTGGCGGCTCGGCGTAAAAAGAAGCAGATTGACGTAGCAGCGGCATAACCAACACGGTCGCCGGGATTTACCTCCACGGCGATCGCTAGCGGCTCGGCGTCTTGCCGCAACTTGGCGCCGGGCCGCGCCTATTTCGGGGACATCATGAGCGGCGATGTGGTCGTGCTGTTCACTGCGTTAGCGGTGTTGTTCGTGGCCCTGGTCGCCGCCTGCGCCGTTGCCTACGGGTTTTGGCGCGGCGGGCTGTGAGCAGGCCGGGCACCGATCGGTGCCGGCAATGCAGGTCCAGCCCTCGTCCTTGCCCAGCAACCGGATCGATTGCACCACCGCGGGCCGGTTGTCGCGATAGTACAGCGTGACCCGAAACCGCGCCGGGCAGTCGTCGCAGGTTAACTGCACCTCGCCATGCGCGGGCGGCTGAACCCGATCGGCCGGCGCGATCCAGTGCCAATACGGCTTGGGCTTCGGCCCCGGTCGCTTGCGCTCCCGCTTCGGCTCCTCCACCGGCCGGCGCCGGTGCCTGGCCTCCCATTCCGTATTTTCCCGCCTTTGCTCCGCAATTGCCGCCGCGCTGCGAGCGATCGGCCGGCGGTAACGCTCCGGCACCCACTCGTAGCCGTTGAACCCCTGCGGCATCACCGCCGTCAGCCCACTGCGGGTATCCCAGCCATCGGGATGCAGCCCCATCCGGCCGGTTACGATCGCGCGGCACACCTCGCGGTCGCCCTCATCAGGCGCGTCAAAATCCTCGTCGAGACAGTTATGGACCGAGAAGAACGTGTAGACGTTGTGCGAAGCCATGCATCATGCATAACACAGATTGGTCACATCGCGTTTGCGTCGGATATCCGACACATTGCGTGACAACGCGGAACCTGCTATACGGTATTGCGTTGACGACCCGGTGACGCCAGGTCTGCCCCCGGCGTCACCCGTTCGAAAGTCGGTTGTCGGTCGCGTTGCCGCACCCTGTCCGGGCGGCTGATCGGCAAACGCCAGCCGGGGGGTGTCCGGCAGGCCCGTGCGATCCGGGCCATCCTTGCACATCCAGCCACGCTGTCTGTTCAATTTTGAACACCCATGCTGTCCGGCGCGACCCTGGTACGGTCAACCGGACAGACAGGCGGCCTCCAGGGTGCCAACTTGGGGGCCGCCGCTTTGAACAGATGGAACTTTCGCGCATTGTCCTCCCGACCGCGATCCCCGCGGTGGAGGATACCCCCATGGCAACCATGCCAGGCGAAACCCAGCAAGAGAAACCCAAGGTCCAAGCCGACGACCAGAACCAAGGCAAGACCAAAGAGAGCACCAAGCACCAGTTCCCGACCGGCCATCAGTCACCGGGCACCCCGCCCGGCACCACCACCTACGAGACACCAGAGCCCAAGCGTAAGGCCGAGGGCGCCGGCGACCAGCCGGAGCCAAACGCCCATCCCAAGCGCGCACCCGAGCATGAGCCCGGCTATGAGGCCAAGCACCGGAAGGAGGCGCAAGGCCAGAAGCAGCACGACGACGCCAACCGACGCTCGCAGGCCGACGACGGCAAGGCGCAGATCGATGCCCGCGACGACGAGGACACCCTGCACCGGCAGAAGGGCCAGCGCGCCCACACCGCCGCTCGCAAGCACGAGGTTAAGCGCGGCTCGATTAAGGTTAAGGCCAAGGTTAAGGCCCCACGCAAGCACAAGTAACCAACCGGCGGCCCAGGGATTGCGGGAGAGCCGCCGGCGCTAGGCCGTGGCCAAGGCTAGAATTGATCATGGCCCCGGCTAGTCACGATCCCCAGATTAAGCTGCAGATAGCGATAGCGCAGCAGCCACAGCAGGCGCGCGCGCACGCACGTAATCGCTCTGAAACCTGGCCCTCAATTCATCCGGGATGCGCTCGGGGTGCTCGCGGCACAGCGCGGCGAGCAGCAGACCGTCATCGGGCGGGCGGCCGTCGTAGTCGTGATCATGATTGGGGTAAACAGGCATCCGCAATCTCCCCATGTGGAACGAGCCGGCGGCCTGTATCGGGACCAAGGCCGCCGGCCGCTATCCCTGGCGCCAGCGCGAGGAGGTCGCACATTCCAGGGCTAGGCTCGGACAAGGTTGGGATTGAGGTTTTCAACGTGCGGTGATTTGTTCCGCGTTGTCAATCCAAGACTTTCCGCCAGCGCGTCCAATCCACATCGCAACACCGGCAACGCCCACGGCGGGCACGGCGTATCCCAGCAGCACACCCGGGCGATGGTCACGACGGCCTCCCGATCGGCGGCTTGGAGGGCGAATGTGGAACGGGTCCACAAGCGCCTGGCGAGGTCACAGGCGCAGTCTCGCCGCTCGATGGCTCCGGTACACCCGCCACAGGGATTTCCGCGCCCATGACCGCGCTGCGGGCTCCTAGGGCCATCCAGCGTTCCCAGGTAGGCTCGCCACTGGGCGGCGTAGCGTTGACCGGCCAGGCATTGGAGCGCAGTGACCTGACCGCGTAGGGCCATCCGACCAAGCTCGCTTTCCGCCCGCTGGTCAGCCGCACGATCTCCAAGGCCTTGGCGGTGTGGCTGCGTGGCCGCGACCGCGGCGGGGGAAACGACCGGCTCATGGCTCGGCCTCAAGTTTCCGTTGCGGTAGCGGTGGCCGGGCTTGCGCGGCCGGCCCTTGCGCCGCTTGCTCGCCATTAGCTGCCCTCATGGCGTCGATCTGCTCGAGAACGCTAGCTATCTGATTTGCAGATGGCTTGCCAGAAAAGTCATCAACATTTCTGATGGGTTTCTTCATTTGGGCGCTGGCCTCCTTTCGCTTGATGCCGGAAACCTTAAGGATTTCAACGTGGTTGTACTTGTAGATGCGAGTGCCTTGTGAGCCGGTGACGGTGTAGTCGGCGAGGGCGTTGCGGATATCGCCTGCATTGCTGTTGCAGCGGCAGATTTCCTTGATGGTGGCGCCCGGGTAGTTTTCCTTGGCCATGATGACGTAGCGGTTCATGGGGTGGCCTCGTCGTAGCCGTCGTCGGTGCGATCGCGGGTTTCGAAGAAGTCGGGATATTCGGGGTGTCGGTTGAGCCACCAGCGCGCCATTGCGGAGGTCCAGTTGTGATTAATCTTGAACGGCCGATCGGCGTATTCGAGGTGGCGGTGCCAGCACATCACCGAGGTGATCATCCGCACTGAGTAGCGGGGGCGGCCGGTGCGGGCCATTTTGAGCGCCATTTCATCGAACATCTTGACCACCTCGCGCGGCACGATGCGGCCGTGGCAGTCGATCACCAGATAGGGGTCTGGCGGTGGTGGTTCGCTTGGCGGTAGCCATGAGAACAGGTCGTCTGGCATCACGCCCTCGGCGGATACTTGGCCAGTAGTTCATCGGCTGAGAATTGCTTCCAGGGTTGCCATGCTTGCTTGGTGTCTTCCCTGAATTGGAAGCCGCGGCCGCGTAGCTCGTTCTTAATCCGCGCAGCCACCTTCATCCGATGCTCCAACGGCTCGGTCTTGTCGGCCGCATCCATTTCGGCGCGCAGGTTGAATTGATCCCTGATGCTTCGGCGTTCCGCTTCCGCCCGCCAATCAGATGCTTCTAACCGCTCGGCCTCCTCCTTCACCTCGGACACAGTGGGTAGGAATTTATACTTACCGGCCACGCCATCCTTGGGATCAGTCAGCCGGGCGCCAATGTCGGCCGGATAACGCGACAGCAGATGGCCGATCGCAGTGAGGTAGATTTCGGGATCAGCCGCCTGATCCGCCCGGAACGAGCCTAAGATGAGCTTGGCGTGATAGCTCGCGAGCTTCATCCTCCCAGCCTGGCCCCCATCGTTCGGCGAGGCGATCGAACGCCCCTCGGATGCTTTTCGGATCATCTTTCGGCGCTCGTCCTCGTCCATTGCTCTCTCCTCGCGCTGGTAGCGGCTCGTCGGTATGACAGCCGGCACGGAGCCATGTCGCCGGCAGCTTGGTGTAGCTCGGAACGCGATTGGGATCGGCCGCGTAGCGCACGGCACCGGCAATTAGCTCAGTGTTGGTGGCCCGGCCGGTCTTGATGACCATCTGCCAAGCCTTGAGCGCATCGTCCTTGCCGCTCTTGCGGGGATAGGCCGAATACCATTCCAGAAATGCGGCCGGATATTTCGGCACCGGAGCGCCTAGTGCCACAATCTCTGTTCTTTCTTCCTGAACCTTAAGATTGTTAGTCGAGGAAGTAAGTATAGGGGTCATGTCACACCTGTCACTGTGACGAGCGTGACGTGCTCTATGATTTCGTTGGCGAATTCGCTCTTGCTCTCGTCGCTTGGCTTCGGCTTCCTCGAATAGCTTAACGATTTGGGCGTCGGTCATCCCGGCCGCCTTTAACTGTCCGATCGATATCCGCATGGTGGTCGCCTCCTGCCCAGACGAAGCGACAGGGTGCGCGCGTCCGTGCCGGAACTGCAAGTCACAATTTGTGGTGGGGTTAATTAGCTGTGGACGGGCTAGATGGGAATTTATTCTAGCCACTACATGTGCTACCTTGACGCCCTGACCGAGTCGATCATACCGTGTTGACCCAGCCCAAGGAGGACAACATGGATAACGTGGCTACCGCGGAGCAACGCGCAGTTGCGCGTCCGCTCAAGATACTTGCCGACCTGATCAAGCATGACATCGCCGACGCCGAGCTTGCTGGCCGGCCGCACTATGAAGCTGCGGCGATCAAGCTGATCGAGGCCCGGGACGGACACTTCGATGGCCAGCTGGCCCAATTTTATCGCTGGGCTGAAAAAGTGACAGCCAAAAGCCAAGCAACCATAAGGGCTTGGATGGCTTTTGGATCCTCCACCAACCGTAACTCATTCAAAAACCGGGAACAATTCCGTTATACGCCGAAAGACCAGGGTGGGCTGGGGCAGCAACCCCGCGCGACCGCCATTCGCCGCGATTGGGCGGCGCCCGTCGATCTCGTCGCCCAACGCGCCCATGAAGAAGCCCGCCGCCTCGCCTTGGCGGAAAGCCTCACCCGGCAGCAAGAACGTGAGGCCGAGCGCAAGCTCGCACTTCGGCTCGTCGACATCGGCTTCAAGGTGCTCGCCAAGGAATTGCACCCCGACAAGCTGGGCGGTGACCGTGACGCCATGGCGCGGCTTAACCGCGTACGCGATCGCCTTAAGGAATGCATCTGAGCGCAGGAGGCCGATATGGAAAACTCAGTCCCCGTTAAAAAGCGCACCGTCACCCCGCCGGCTTGGTTGGTGCGGCCCGATGGTCAAAAGAAGCAACTCGAAAAAGCCCGTTGGAGCACGCAGCGGATTGCGGAAGCATTCACCGATGAACCGCATCGGGAATTCCTCGTCGATGATCTAGCGCGGATGGTCTACGGCTCAAACGGCAAGCGCAACCGGGAAACCGTGCGTAAGCACATCCCGCTGCAGCGCAACTACATGATGTCGCGATTGACCCCAATCGTCACCAGATATGGCGCCCGCGGGCGCATCCTGGCGGTCAAGCTGTACGATCAGAACCAAGAAGAAGATCGGGCCGGCATGCTCGCCGAACTCGACAATCTGCGCGCGCGCCAGGAACTGACCCAGGAACGGTATCTGAACCTGCGGGAATTGCTCGGCCTGCCCTGATTTCCTGGGCATCGATGCATCGCAGGCCAAATCGGCGCCAAGCCGCCTTGAGCAACCAGCGCAGCCCGGGGATGGCATTGTCGCCGGGCTGGGCAACCAAGGTCAGAACAAAGGTCGGGCCGGTATTCACCCGGCGGCTTCCTTCGGGCCCTGCTTCACCACCCGCGGCATCTGATCGACGCTATACGGCTTCTGCGGGGCTTCCTTGGGCAGTTGCGCCGGCCGCTCGCGCTGCCCCGGCAGGAATGCCTGCCGCTCCTCGATCAGCACGCCCCTAACCTTCTCCACCATGGACAACAGGCTGTCGAGCCATTGCAGGTGCTCGTCGGTATCGCGCTGCTGGATGTAGCGCAGGTCATCGCTGCGGGCGCGGGCGCTCTCGGCCATGCGCTGCAGGCCCACGACGAGGTCGTGCAATCGGTCAGCCATGCTGGCTCCTTTGCTCGGTGGATGGTTGATCGCCCTGGCGCGGCCTTCGACGGCGCCGCTCTCGCGGCAGCAGTTGCCCGAACAGGAATGGATGGAACGAAAAGCCCTTTTGGATCAGAGCCGGCGCCAGCACATGATAGCTGTGGGGCGGCAGGCCGCGCTTGGGGTCCAGCCAGTTGTGGACGACGCGGTAATTCAGCGGGGGATTGAACAGCGCAGCCACGTCGCGAGTACCGCCGAGCGCGCCGATCGCCTGCACTGAGTTCGACACAACCAACATGCGTTTACGCATTGCCACATCCTGTGGATGTTTTCAAGTTGTGATATATAGCGCCGTCGTAAGGCTCCCGCAACTATTGCCCGGCGCGGTGGTGACGCACGCCGCGCCGGTAAAAATAAATGTGGTGACCCTATTGCTTCCTGTCACAGCTTGTGACATAAGGGGACATCGCCAACGAGGAGCAGGACATGACGCACAATATGAGAATGGTCATCTACAGTCGGTCAGCGGGAGAGTTTGCTGATCTGACGGCCGAGTTAAAGGCATGGGCAAAGGACAACAATTTCCGATTTCGTTCTGCTTACTCGATCTTGAAACAGGAGGATACCAGCCCCGTGCAGCGCCGATGGCTGCTTGATTTCATCCGCCGTTGGGAGGTCCGGGTATGACCCCGAAACAACACTTCCGCGCCCTCCAAATCCGGCTCGAAATCGCCGAATTCGGGATGGGCATGCCGCTGGACCGCGAGCGCGTGAAGGAACTGCGCGAGCAGGTCGAGCAGGCCCGCAAGGACGCCGAGGATATTCGCTATCAGCGCGTGCGCTGTTCTGCATGCGGCAAGATTTGGCAAAACATCGATTTCGGATGCGCCCTCCATCGGCTCACCTGTGATGCGGTTGAGAGCGCCGAGTTGGAACAGATCACATCGGATGGGGTGGAGTGATGGGTGTTCTGTATTTCGCCGGCTGGATTTGGGTGCGCCAAGGCTTGCATCCCAACGCCATGAACAAGCTTCGCCTGTCAGAAAGCTTCTGGATGATCCCGCGCGCGATAGGGGATTGGTCATGACCGACTACGATCCCGAGCGCGTCGACCTGCGGATCGAAAGCCGCCAGGGCAAGCTCGCCGCCAACGCCGAGGCGATCGAACGCTGGCAGCGCAAGCTGTTCCGCGCCGCCAATGAACTGCAGAAGTTGGTTGCGCAGCGCAAGCGGCTGCTCAACCCCGCCCGCGGTAAGCTCGTCTACAAGGGCGAGAACCTCACCGGCATGGGCGGCGGCGCCGTCGACGGCATGGACGACGAGATACCGCTGTGAGCACGCCCCCCAAATATGCGACCGCAACTCGCAGTCAAAAACGTCGCCTAACACGCGAAAGCGGAGAGAACGAAGCGATGAAAACCGTCACCTTCCCACTATCGCAAGAGGACCAAATGACCATCGAAGCCCAACGCCTATCCACTGTGCCGCCCAAGCAGGAGGGGCCGCCGATCCTGCACGTATTCGAGCGCGCACTGCGTGATACCGCGATGCCGATGGAGCGCGTGCGGGAAATCTACGCCCTCAAGCGCGAGATCGAGGCCGACCTCGCCGAGCAGGAATATATCCGGGTGCGCTCCCTGGTGGAGCAGGAATTGGAGCCGGTGGCCAAGGACGCCAGCAATCCGAGCACCAAATCCAAGTACGCCACGCTCGCGGCCGTGATCCAGGCGGTGCGCCCGATCTATTCCAAGCGCGGGATCGTCATCGAATTCGACACCGGCCTTGCTGATCCCAGCCTCGGTGATGGCTGGATGCGCGTGCTCGCCTTCCTGTCGCATGAAGGCGGCTACAAGCGCACCTTCCACATCGATCTGCCGTCCGATGGCAAAGGCGCCCGCGGCAACGATGTGATGACCCGCACCCACGCCACCGGCTCGGCTTACAGTTACGGCCGCCGTTATCTGCTGCTGGGTATTTTCAATCTGGCGGTGGAGGATGACGACGGCAACGCCGCAGGCCGTAAGCAAAGCACGGGCGAACTGCTCAGTGCTGATCAGATGGAATACGTGTGGGAGAAGGCGCGCGAATACTGCGACCCGGACGTGCAACAGGAGTGGATCGAACTGCTGGTTAAGTCGGTCGGCCACGATAGCCTCGCCGAGGTGCCCGTGTCCAAATACGAAACGCTGCAGCAGAAGATCATCGCATGGCCAAAGTCGCCGGGCGCGAGCAAGTGGAAAACGCAATGACGGTAGAGATCATCGACTGCGTCCAGGGCACGCCGGAATGGTTCCAGGCCCGGCTCGGCATCCCAACCGCATCCTGCTTCAAGGACGTGCAGGCCAAGGGCGAGGGCAAGGTGCGCTCAACCTACATGCGCCGCCTTGCCGGCGAGATCATCACCGGCCAGCCGGCCGAGACATTCAAATCACCCGAAATGGAACGCGGCAACCGAATGGAAGATGAGGCCCGCGCCAACTACATTTTCGGCTGGAACAACACCAGGCCGACGCGGGTGGGCTTCGTGCGTCGCGCCTATGTCGGCTGCAGCCCGGATGCGTTGCTGGGCGACGACGGTATCTTGGAGCTAAAAACTCAAAAGCCGGAACTGCTGATTGCCACCCACGACGCCGGCGAGAAAGACAAAAAATGGTTCCCACCGGAACACATCGCGCAGTGCCAGGGCGCGTTGCTGGTCACCGGACGCAAGTGGGTTGACCTGTGCGTCTATTGGCCAGGTATGCCGATGTTCGTGCGGCGCGCTGAGCGCGACGAGGATTACATCGACAAGCTGATGGATGAACTCGCCCGCTTCAACAACGAACTACAGGCCATGGTCGCGCGCGTGCGCGCCTATGGGCAAAGGGTGGCAGCATGAACGACAGCATACCGATCATCCGCAGTTCCCTGCGCAACGATCTGCTCGACCGTATCAAAGACAAGCACTTCGTGTGGTGGAACGACAGCATGGAGCTATACCGCATGGCCGGCCTCAAGCCGTCTGCATTTGGCAACGACGTGCTGACCGTGCTCACGTTCCAGATTTGCTGGATGCTCCAGCACTATGAAATCGATCTGGATGTCTTCGTCAAAAGCCTGCGGGCGGCGATGACGGCATACGAGAAAACTGACGAATGACCGCGCCCCCACCGATCTACTTCACATGGAATGGCCACGCGATGGAGCCGATCGACAGGTTCTCGCGGCTGGCCGAGCAGTCGTTCACCGCCGGCCATGCCTATAAGATGCTGGTGCAGGAGGAGGAGGATCGCCGCACATCCGAGCAGAACCGAAAGATGTGGGCAATGCTCACTGAGGTTTCGCAACAATGGAACCACTGCGGCAACTACTATGAACCCGAACGATGGAAAGCAATTTTCCTGCATGCCTGGGGGCAGGAGATCGAGTTCTTGCCGTCGCTCGATTGCAAGGTGTTCATTCCCTACGGCAATCAGTCATCCAAGATGACCAAGCGCGACATGGCGAGCTTCATCGAATTCATTCTCGCCGAAGGCACCAAGCGCGGTGTGAAGTTTGCCGACGACGTGGCCGATCATGCGCGTTGAATTCAGTGTGAAGGTTAGGAGTGATGCCTATGAACGAGCAGGGGGGAACTGTGAGCAGTGCGGATTGCCGATCGGGGGAGAACGGCCGGAATACCACCACCGAATACCCTGGGAGATTTCCCGCGACAGTTCACTGTCGAATTGTGTTTGCCTGCACAAACGATGTCATCGAGAAATTACTCGATCAGATGTCAGAACTATTGCAAAAGGCCGACGTATCAGACGCAAGCGTAGCGGTATCGATAAACCCGGAGGCTTTCAAACCAACCGCAACAAGCCGTTCAAGCGCAAGCTGGATGGCACCACCGAGAAGCGACGGTGACTAGCATGGTCCCGCAATGGGCGCCGGCATTTGGCTGGATACTGTTCTGCATCGCGTGCGGAACGCTGCTGGCGATCGTGCTGCTCGGCTGTCAGATGCCGCTGCGATGACCGAAGCGACGCCCGAGCAGATTGTTGCGTTTCTCACTGGAGCCCAAGCCGTGACCGACATCATCGAGCGGCTGCACACCATTCGCGATCACCTGCGCACTGGTCGCTTTGGCCAGCGTGAAGTGTGGGAGGAATGGCTGACAGAGGCCGCTGCCGAGATCGATCGGCTGCGCGAACATATAGCGGCGTTGCAATTGGTAGCCACCGCACACGACGCCGAGATCGAGCGGCTGCGCGAGCATGTCAAGAAACGGGAAGATCACTATGCCGGCCTGCTAGCAGTTAACGAAGCCGAGATCGAGCGGCTGCGCGCGGCTCTGCAAACAGTGCGCGCGGAAAACGACCGCGCCAAGCGGCAGTTCACCAATGTCAGCAACAAGATTTTGGATGATGCCTGCCGCGCCCTGGAGCCCAAGCCATGAGCACCGCTAGCGACACCATCAAGCGGCTGCGGGTCGAGCTTGTGCGGCTGGCCGAGGAGAACATCAGGCTGCGAGCGGCGCTAGCCAGGCGATCGCCAAGGGTACTCGACGCGAACCCGGTCGTCTGTCTGGACGCCGAGGCTTCTCGCGAGGGCCTCGGATAGATCGGCCGCTCGGCCCGTTTCAGCCTCATGGGGCCCCCAGTCAGCAGGATGGGCCAATCGCTGCACACCGGTTTTCACATTGGTGACCATCGCCATCTGGCCGCTGTGGCCCAGCATATCCTTGCTAGTGTCCTCGTACTGCCACCGGCAGGCCACGAAAAACACGGTCGCGCTGTCCATGCGCCGGGCAAGGCCCGTTGTGCCGGGCGGCTGCGCTTTCAGGAACAGCCAGGGCGCATCGGAAAATTCGTAGAAGAACGCCAAGCCTTCCGAGGGGCTGACGCCGGTATCGTTTGGACCGCCGAACGTGCTGCAGGTTCCTTCCGCCGTGAACAAGTAACCCGAATCAGGTTGCTCGGGATCAGGCGGCTTGATCACGCCATCGTCGTGATCGCCCACATCGATGATCGCATCGGCGATCGCCTCGCACACGTTGTCGAACTCATCGAAATAGGTCACGCAATCGCTCTCATTATCCCCGAAGCAAATTTCCAGAAGCACAGCAACAGCCGAAGTGTGTGACAAAAAATACAGCCCGCCAATGCTGTCGTCGTTCTTGGCGCCGCGGTTGGTAAAGCCGGCCGCCGCGCAGATCGCATCGCAGATCGCCTCGGCATATTCGTGGCCGGCGCTCGATGTGTAAAATACCTCGGTGCCGTGGCCCTGACCGTTGCTGGCATTAAAATGAATGCTCACGTCTAGGTCATGGGCGCCCTGCGCATTGTGCCAATCACAGATGCGATCGAGGTTCTCCGACTGATCGTTCGATATGTCATCCCAGTAGGTGGCCACATCAACCCCGGCCTCCTCTAGGTTTTGGCCAACCTGGGCCGTAACGCGCCTCGCCTCATCGACCTCGTCCAACCACTCGCTGGACATTCCTCTGCACTTGGAAGAGTGCCCCGCACTGATGCATACTTTCATGGCGCAAATCCTCCCAGCAGCCGCACCCTCAACTCGTTGCCGGCCGCAGGCGCCCCGCCGACTACATCAATTGCCACTGCGAATTCTCGCAGTTCCGGCTGCGGATGCGGCACCTCGCGGGTGCCGGAACGGAACTTCACAAATCCCACATTTAACCGCATGCCAATCACGCCGGTGCCGGCAATCACCACAAATTTCAATTCAGTGCCGTCCGGCTCAAATACATCATTGAACATCAATCCATCGCTGCTGGTCTGAAAACTCAACGGCGCAGCACCATTCCACGCCCCTGGTTGGGTGATTTTCACTATTGGCCCCGCACTGCAATCCACCGGATCACTGAGCGACTGACCAGCTTGGATGAATACCGGAAGAATAACTAAAGGCATATGCCCCTCCCTTGTGTTAAAATCGCAACGGGATCGGCGTGAGCACCGATCCCGTCACTTGACCCGCAAACAACCGCCGTAAGCCTAGCAAGGCGGCGGCGCCCACTCTAACGCCAATTTCCGCGCCCGAATGTGAGCGTTAACGGCGTTTGTAGTACCCACTTGGGCCCGCTTGGGTTGCTCTGTATTGGGATCGCGGACCCAAACTTCGAACAAGTGAGCCATTGCTTGCTTTAGTCCGTCATCGATGCCCGCCAGCGCGATCTCGCGCACGCGCTCTCTTTCTGTAGGGTCGCTGCAGTCGAACGGAATTTTGCCCTCGGCTTCGCGCTCGAACTGCCCGAGCACAAGCAGCGTTATAGCCACAGTGGTCATGCCGACGACGATGCCGACAAACCGCTCTTGGTTCATCTGATCGGGCTACCGTAGACACTAAGGCCAAGGATGCCGGTGAGAATGAACAGAACGAGCCAACTACCGAATGGCCCCCATGTACCAAGACGATCTCCGCCCCAGGGGCTTATGCCAAAAATGCCGAAAACCCC
>Ga0068870_10000556_pt1 | contig 14122 bp, 10 predicted proteins | sample KBSMisM62_FD_66599 | JGI IMG/M metagenome (GOLD analysis project Ga0068870, IMG submission 66599) | Miscanthus rhizosphere microbial communities from Kellogg Biological Station, Michigan, USA - KBS Miscanthus M6-2 | ecosystem: Host-associated > Plants > Roots > Rhizosphere > Soil ...
GACGTCGGCGGAAACGCGAAGCTGACGATCGGCAAGGACGGCAGCATCGAGATCAAGAGCGCGACGACCCTCGCGATCGAAGCGAGCAGCGACCTGTCGATCAAGGCCCAGGGGCAGCTGACTCTCAAAGGGTCGGTCGTGAACATCAACTAGGAGGCTCGATGGGGAAGCCGGCTGCCAAGCAGGGAGACAAGGTGATCGCGACCGACACGCACATCGTGATGATCCCGTCCCCAGGCGGTCCCGTCCCGACGCCGCTCCCCCATCCGTTCACCGGGCAGCTCGACGGTGCCCTCTCGAGCGACGTGAAGATCGAAGGAAAGCCGGCCGCCGTGCAGGGTTCGACGGCGACGAACGTTCCTTCGCACATCCCGCAGGGCGGCCCGTTTCAGATGCCGCCGAAGAACAAGGGGACGGTCCTGCTCGGCAGCGCGACCGTGCTCATCAACGGTAAGCCCGCCGCCCGCGCTGGCGACACCGCGACGACGTGCAACGACCCTGCCGATCTCCCCGTCGGTCAGGTCGTCGCCACATCCACCGTTCTGATCGGAGGCTGAGATGGCGGACCTGCAGCTGCTCAGAGACATCCGCATCGAGCTCACACACCACGAGCTCAGGCCGGTCTACGGTGTCCCGTCACACCGCCGCACGCTCTCCGTCGCGGAGGGCTCGCACACACTGCTCGACTACGACACGATCGGCGGCCGCGACAACCTGGGGCAGGCGATTCTGATGCGGCTGCTCACGCCGCGCGGGGAGCTCACCGAGCTCGGGCATCCTGAGTACGGGTCGCGCCTGCACGAGTTGATCGGAACACCGAACACCGAGACTCGCCGCAGCCTCGCGAAGTTGTTCGTGCTCGAAGCGCTCGCACAGGAGCCGCGCGTCGCGAAGGTGCTCGAGGTCATGGTCAGCGGCCGTCAGCAGCGCACCGACGAGCAGCGGCACCTCGTCGACATTCTCATCCGCGTCCAACCAGCCGGCGCCGCCGACGAGGTGACGATCGGCCCGTTCACTTTGAGGTTCGGATCATGAGCTTTCGCCGTCGGACGTACCCGGAAGTGCTCGAGAACCTGCTCACGACGATCACGGGAGGCATCGCGTCGGAGAGCCAGCCGTTCCCGCCCCCCGGCGCGACCGCTCCGCCGTACACGGTCGCGCTCCAGCAACCGCCGGCTGCGGATGTCGTCTCGATCTGGGGCTCGCGCGACGGCGAGCCGCACGAGTTCCGCAAGGGAACGGATTACGTGCTCTCCGAGGACGGACGGACGATCACGCTGCCGGAGAAGGGTGCGGAGCTTCCCGACCCGGGTACGCTCGTCTACGTCAACTACGTTCCCGCGGCGGTACAACCGGAGCTCACGGACGTCCAGGTTGGCAGCGTCCTGCGGACGCTCGCCGAGACGACTGCGCTCGAGCTCGGGCGGGTCTACGCACTGCTCGAGACGGTCTACCAATCCGCGTTCGTCGATACCGCGACCGGCGACGCGCTCGACAACGTCGTCGCGCTGCTGGGCATCGAGCGTACGAGAGGCGGCCGCCCGGCGGGCGACGTCGAGTTCGCCCGCGACGACGGCGAGAGCGGCGAGCTCACGATTCCGGCTGGGACGCGCGTCGCCACCGCGGACGGCAAGGTGCAGTACGCGACGACCGAGACTGTGTCGATGAGCTCCGGCCAGAGCTCGATCCGCGTCAGCGCGCGCGACCTCGAGCCGAACGACCCGCTCGCGGCGGGTCAGCTCACGCTGCTGCCCGTGCCGCTCACCGGCATCGCGTCAGTCACGAATCCGGCGCCGACGGCGATCGCGACGCAGGACGAGACGGACGCCGAGCTGCGGACGCGAGCGAAGAACTTCCTACACGGCAGCGAACGCGCGACGCTTGGCGCGCTCGAGCAGGCAGTGCGCGGTGTCGGCATCACCGCCGACATCGACGAAGCGACCGAGCCGGGGCACATCGCGATCACGCCGCACGTCGACTCCTTGCCGCCGGACCTGCTCCAGCGGCTCAAGGACTCGATCGAGCTCGTCCGGCCCGCCGGCGTCGTCGTCACCGTCGGCACGCCGCAGGCACCGCGCCGCGTCGATCTCGAAGTCCTGCTGACGACGGCGAAGAGCATGCTCGCGCAGGATCTGCGCGCGGCGCAGCGTGCGGTTCGCAGCGCAATCGCCGACTACTTCGAGCGCCTGCCTGCGAAAGACCCGGCGAGCGTCAACCAGCTCGTCGGGCTTGCGCTCGGGATCAGCGGCGTCGAGGACATCACGCTGCTGAGTGCGACGTGGCGCGACAACGGCGGTGCGCCAGCGGACGTGCTTGATCTCGCAAACGGCAAGCTCGCGATCGAGGGCTATCCGACAGTGCTCGGAGAACTGCACATCGCCGATCCAAACCTGCCGACGACGCTGAACGTCACAGTCTCCTATCCGTCGGAGGCTGCGCCTGCGGACATGCAGAAGATCCGCAGCGCACTGGCCGATGCGCTTGCCACGATCAACGCCGCGAACGAGGACAACGGCGGCCTCGATCTGCTGTACGGGCAGCTGCTCGACGCGCTCCCGTTGCCGAGCCACGTTGCCGAGCACGTGCCGATTCCGGCCGTACCCGGGCTGCCGACCGAAAGTGACGTCGCCCCGTATGACGTGCGCTTCGTCCTGACGCTCGAGAGCGGGTTGAGCAAGATCCTCGCCGCCCACGACGACTCGTACTCGCTAACGCCGTTCGAGCGACTCGCGCTCGGCGGTGTCGACGGAGCCGCCGATGGCTAGGTTCGAGTCGCTTCGCGACCGGCTACCCTCGCTCTACCGACCGGAGGCCGACGGCACGGCGACGTCCGTGCTTTCTCTGCGGCGCGAGGAGCTCGCGGAGCTGGCGGGCGCCTACGGGCCGCTTCGGTTCACCGCGACGACGCACGATGGTGCACTCGTCGTCGAGCGCCGCAACGAGAAACCGGTGCGTGCGCTGCGGCTCGCACCCGGCCGGGCGCCCGGCCCCGGCTACGCGCTCGAGCTGCGCACCGTCGAGGAGGGCGGCGCGCTGTCGCTGAGCCCATTCGCGGTTCTGCCGCTGCACGACGGCGTCGCCGTGGTCGGCGCGACGCAGCTGCCGACGACGTTCGCGGTCCAACTCAAGCAACGCACGCTGCTCACTCTCCAACTGCTCGCGGTCGCCGACGTGCTCGAGAGGCTGAACCGCGAGGCAGGCGAGGTCATGCAGTCGCACTGGTTCGCGTACGCGGACCGCGCCGTCTACAACCCGTTCTTCCTCCGCAGCAGGGCGTTGCAGAAGCTGCCGTTGCCCGCGCTGACGGAGTCGCCGGTGCGCCGGTTCCCGTACATCGACGACCTGGGCCGGCTCGCGTCGCTGCTGCTGCTGCCGCCGTGGCAGGAGCCGATCGTGCAGGACGACGGTGCGGCCACGCCCGAGACCGTCGAGACCTACCGACAGCGGATCGCGCGCATCGTCGCCCTGTACGCGAACGGGCTCGGGACGCGCGAAGCGCTTCGTCGGATGACCGAGGCCCAGCTACCCGTCGATGTCGACGCGATTCCGGAGCGGCGCGACCGGCCGTTCAGCGTCGAGGAGTTCGCACCGCTCGCGGCCGCGACGGTACCCGTCCGGATCCCGGGCCAGCCGAACGACCGCGTTGGGCCGCTGATGCATTGGCCGCTGACGAACGGCGGCGTCACGCCGGTCGCCGCGACCGTGTTCGTCCAGGCGCCGACGGCGGCCGAGCTCGAAGAGACTGCGCCCGACGGCGAGCTGCGCTACGCCGCCGCGGTCGCACCGCTACTCGAGCTGTACGTCGGCGGCCCGCTCCGGATCGGACTCGCGTACCGCGACACGGTTCCGGATGCGAAGACGTTGCGCATCCGCCCCGTATTCGCCTCGTGGATCGGCTCGGACGCGGGTGTTGCGACCGCCGCGTCGGAGCCGGGAGACATGGACGCCGATCCGACAGCGCCCGGCCCGTGGGCTGAAGCGGCGGGCGCGCCCGCCGGGCCGATCTCCGCGCTACTGCGGACGGAGGAGAATGTGCTCTGGGCCGCCGTCGCGACGGGCGAGCTCTGGCGTTACGACGGCGCCGCCTGGACGCAGGCGCTTTCGGGCCTCGGGACGATCCACTGTCTCGCGGAGGACGATCACGATCTCTTGGTCGGCACCGACGGCGGGCTCGTCCGGATGTTCCGCTTCCCGGACGACGGGTTTACGGCGCAGCCGGAGCCCGACCCGGACGACCGCAGTGTGCGCGCGCTGCTCCGAACGTCCGACGGAGTGTGGTGGGCGGGAACGTCGGCCGGCCTCGGCACGCTCGGTCCCGGCGACGAGTTCGTGCCGACGCCGTTCACGCTGGATGTGTGGTCGCTCGGCGCGGACTCCACCGGCGCGCTCTACGTGGGCGGCGTCCTCGGCCTCGCGGCGCATCGCCCCGACACCGGCGAATGGTGGTGGTACGACGGCGAGTCGGCGAGCGACGAGGTCTCCGAGTGGGGCGCGTTCGACCCATCGTTCTCGTTTCCGACTGACGCCGACGTCTTCCTCCCGCCCGTGACCGCAGTGCTCCGCTCACGCGACGGGACACTCTGGATCGGAACGACCGACGGGCTAGCGCGCTATCTCGCGCGCGGCGACGGCGGCCCCGTGGCCTACCGCACGCTGCTCGAGGCGTTCCCCGACCTCGGCACCGGCCGTGTCGACACGCTGGCGGAGGACGAGCGCGGCCTGCTCTGGGTCGGGACGAGCCGCGGCCTGCTCCGCTACGACGGCCGCGACTGGTTTCAGTTCCAGAACGACGCTTGGATGCAGCTCGGCCGCGCCGCCTCGCTGTACCCCGACGGCGGCGAGGCGGTCCCGCGCGGCACGTGGCGGTTCCGCCGCTCCGGCGGTTCGTGGGAGCGCTTCGACACCGCGCTTGCGAGTCCCGCCTGGATCGCCTCCTCGGGCGACCCGCGGACGACGGACGAGCAACGCGTGCGCGCGCTGGCGTTCACCGACGGCCTCGTCGCCGACATCGTCGACTCGTGGGACGCGGCGACGTTCGCTGTCACCGGGTCGAGCCCCGTCGAGGCGTCGCGCTTCGTCACGCGCGTCAAGCTCGACGGCGATCGCCGCGTCGTCGACGGCGGCATTGCCGCGCTGCCGCGCGTCCCGGTCGGCAAGTCGACGTGGAGATACCTCTCGCTCGAGCCCGCGGAGGCCATGCTTCCGCCGTCGCGGCCGGCGTGGACGATCGAGGGCCGGCTGCTGCCGCCTACGGAGGAGACGCCGACACCCGAGCCGGAGCCCGGTCGCTACTACCAAGGTTTGGCGGACCCGCTCGACGACGAAAGCGAGTACGACGACGCGCTGTTCGCGTTCCCCCCGGCCGCGCGCGTCGTCTTCTCGTGGTCTCCGAAGCATCCGCTCTCGGTGCTCGTCCGCCTCGGGGCGCGCAAGGAGAACGACACGATCGACCCGGCCGCGCTCGACCGCGTCTTCGACGGGATGCGACAGGTGCGACCGGCGGGCGTCAGGGCAGTCCTCGCCGTCGGCGAGAAAACGGTGCGAAAGGAGTCGTGATGACGTTCGTCGAGGAGTTCGGAAACAAGAGCGCCGGCGAGCTGATCCGTGCCGAGCTCTGGAACAGCGTGATGGCCGCGCTCGACGGTTTCTCGGCGAGCGTCGACACGCACTTCGCTTCCGTCGACGATTCGCTGACGGGACTCCGTGCGGACGTGACGGCGTTGCAAGGTGCGGTCGAGTCGGTGCAGAGCGACCTCGGCGAACTGAAGGGCGTGCTCGCCGACTACTACAACGTGTCGTTGTCGACGGTGCGCGTCAGCTACGCGACGGGCGAGGAGGCGACGCTCGTCGCCCAGCTCAGCGGGCTTGGCGGAGACGCGATCACGTTCCCGGAGGGCGAGCGCCCGTGGATCGACTTCGTGACCGTCTCCGGTCACCTCCGCCCCGCCGAGGGCTTCGAGTCCCAAAGCGGCGACAGCTCAGGCGGCCACCGGGGCATCTCCGTGCGGACGAACAGCGCCGGCGAGGCGCGCGTACTCCTGCGCGCCGACGTCGGTCCCGACCTTCCGGTCGAGACGCACGCGGACGTCTCTGCGTTCATGAAGGCGAAGCTAGCTGACAACCGTACGGTCGCCCAGGCGATCCTCGACGCGCCGACGCCGGCCGACGCGAAGAGCGCCGGCGCGTTCGAGTCGATCGCGGTCGAGTATGACCGGCCGGCGGCGAAGAACGTGCGCTCCTACCTCGACGCGTACTACCAGCGTCGCGCGCCCAGCGTGATCGGGAAGGTTGCTCCGCCGATCGTCGGCCCGCGCTGGCGTGACTACAGCTCGATCGTCGTCGCGGTCGCGCGCGCGGACTCGGATCCGACGACACCCGACCAGGCACGCGGCGCCGGCTCGATCCGCGTCTCGTTCCGTGACTGGGTCGGCCCGTGGCTGCTGCTGCACTACCTCGATCCCGTCGTGCTCGCTCCCGCGGTCGACGACTTCCGCATCAAGCTCCAGCCGCATTTCACTGCCGACTACTTCGACTCGGTCTCGCGTCTGCGCAACGAGATCGGGACGCTCGTGCAGCCAAGCCGCGGTCTCGTCGGCCGCATCCGCGATCTCCAGGCGGCGCACGGTGCACTCGACGGCGTCGCCGTCGGTCACCCGGCCGAGCTCGTGGCAAAGGTGCGCGGGACGGTCCAGACGGCGATCGTCTTCCAGCAGTCCATGGAGCCGGCACAGGCCAGCACGTTCTCCGCGGGCGACGGCAATGTCGCGGTGGACGCGCTGACCGACTCGGCGCTGCGCGCCGCGACGGATGTGCAGGCGCTGAAGACGCAGGTGGGTGGGCTCGAGGTGAAGGTCGACCGCGCCGCCAACCGCGTCGACTCCGCACACCAGCGCCTGTCGACGCTCGACGGGCGCGTAAACGAGACGAGCAGCACCGTGGCTGCGATCTCCAACTCGGTCACGACCGTCCACGAACAGGTGAACAAGGTGGCGGAGCTATACCCGGACTCGGTCAAGCAGAAGTTCATCGAGCTGCACGGCGCGCTCGGCGAGGTGCAGCAGATCAAGAAGGTGCTGAACATCCCGTGAGGGCAGCCGCGTGAACTACTCGGAGATCCGCCCGCACGAGGTCGCCGCGGGTGACGCACGCACGATCCTGGACTTCCTGAACGGCGCCGAGTCGTCAGCGGAGATCGACCTGCGCATAGACCTCCCGGGCGAGCCGGACATCGGACCACGGCTCGCGGCGCACATCTTCGACCACCGGACGCAGATCGGTTCGTTCACGAGCCTCGAGCAGCTGTTCGACGTGCCGCTGATCGGCCCGGTGCGCTTCGCGCAGATCGTCCGCTCGCTCGTCCCGAACGTCCGCGCCGGGATCAGCCGCGACGAGTTCGACGCGCTCGTCGCCGAGGTCGCGGCGCTCCGCGGCGTCGGCGCAGCCCCCGGGGCGGTGCCGCGCATCGAGCTGCGGGCGGTGGACCCGCCGCACTACATCGGACAGCCGCTGACGGTCGTGGCGACGGCGGTCGCGGCCGACGGGGAACCGCTCGACGGCGTTCCGGTCACGCTATCCGCGTCGTGGGGCCGGCTCCGCGGCTCAGACGGGCTCTCCGTGCAGGAGGGAGCCAGCGTGACATTGCGGACGAGCGGCGACGGCACCGTGACCGCGACGCTCGTCGCTCCGACTTCGGAGGATCTCGCGCAGACGCAGCAGGCGGCGGTCGAGTTCGAGCTGCGCCGCCTGAGCCCGGACGCCGCGACGCCCGAGGACGCACTCGACGCCCTGACGTCGCTTGTCGCCGCGTATCGCTTCGAGGCGAACGACGACTTCCGCAACGGCGTCGACGTCTACTTCCGCGACTTCCACGCCCACCTGGTCGATCGCGTCAACTACGCAGACGAGCTGAAGCGGTGGCGCACGTTCGACTCCGTCGTCGTCGCATACCTGCACGAGCGCGACGACGACGCGGCAAAGACGGTGATGACCGCGGTGCAGTCCGTCGCGGCGGACGTTGTCCGCGTCCGCGACTGGCTAGCGCCGTGGCTGCAGGTCCACGTCACCTCGATGAGCGCCGCGACGCTGCTCGGCGGCGATCTCGCTCTTGCGACGACCATCGACGACGCCGACGAGGCGCTCACGAACATCCATGGCAAGGTTCGCGACTTCGTCTCGTTCCAGCAGGGCGTGGCCGGGCGCGTCGTCGGCGAGAAGGTCGCGGATGCGAAGCTGAACCACTTCCTCGGGACCGAACTGGCGACGCTGCCCGATACCGCGGACATGAAGTGGGATCTCGGCTCGCTCGTCGGTGACTCGTCGGTGACGCTCGGCACCCTCGGCGTTCACGCGCTGAACGCGCTCGAGCAGACGCGTGTCGAGGTGCGTAGGCGCGTAACCGGGGACGTCGGCACGCTGGTCGACGGTGCGATCGCCTCGGCGACCGCCGGGCTCGTCGACCAGGAGACGTTCGACCATGCGATCGCAGGCAAGGTCGACCGGGCGGCGTTCCAGACCGCGCTCGCGACGAAGGTCGACCAGACGACGTTCACGAATGCGCTGGCAGCGAAGGTCGACCTCGCGACACTCAACGACAAGCTGAGAGAGGCGGCAGATTTCGCGAGCTTCAAGACGGAGCTGACCTCGGTCTTCCAACCGTTGATTCCTCCCGGCGGCTTCATCGTGAACCCGTGACCGTCTCGACGAAACCGACCATCGAGAGGCAGCTCGCGGAGGTCAAGAAGCCGAAGCCAGCGGTCGTGTCGATCGCGACCTACGAGGTCGAATCCCCCGCCGCCGGCCCCCGCACCGTCTATCGCGCGACGTTCGACATCGACGTTCCGCGGCCGTCACTGGACGCGCGGATCGTCGTCGATCCTGCCGCAGCGCGCTTCCGCGGAGAGTTCGAAGCGGTGGCGGTCCTGGTGACATCGCTTGCGAACGGCAAGGGCGGCGTCGTCGTCGAACTCGCGGGGCCGCGCAAAGTGACGGCCGTGCTGTTCAAGGGCAGCTCGCTCTCCGGCAAGACGGTGAACCTGCTCCGGCTCGACGAGGATCAACCGGCGCCGCAGCCGACGGTCACGGCGGTCGTGGGCGGCAGGAATGTCGCGCTCGTCACCGACGAGTTCATCGACGCTCGCTTCTGCATCGCGATCGCCGGCGCGAGCTCGCCGCTTAAAACGGCGTCTGTCGGGGGCGTCGCGGTCGAAGCGGAGCCGACCGGCATGCGGCTCGGCCTGCTCGATCCCGCAGGCACGAACGAGCCGGAGTTCTTCTGGCCGACGTCGGACGCGGCCAACGAGAGCGTGCAGGCCGACGACGCGTTCGCGGCCGCGCTGCAGGCGTACTTCGACGCCCGCACAGCCGACTCTTCGCCGACGGCACGCGTCGTCATCCAGTCGGACCAGGAGTGCCGCCTCCTGATGACCGCGTTCGACACCGCCGCGTCGTTCGCGCAGGACGTGTTCGCCTCGCCCGCACTGCGGACGAGCGACCTCCTCGACGCCGACGCGCTCGGGGCGGCGATCGCCGCTGCTGGCGATCCGGTGTCCGCGTACCTCAAGTACCAGCTCGGATCGGCCGACCTCGTCGACGGGCTCAACGCGGTCGTGACCGACGGCGCGCTCTACGACGCGCAGCGCTTCGCGGACGTGGAGTCGAGTCCACAGACGGAGGCGGCGCTCGCATCGGCGGCTGACGTTCCGCGTCTTAACCGGCTGCTGCTCCAGGACGCCTACCCCGACCTGATCGCCGCACCGGCAGTCAAGCGCGTGCTGCGGTTCAGCGGGTCGAGTGTGTCCGCGGGCGATTTCGCGATCGGGGTTCCCGCGGGTGCTGCGGTCTCGAAGGCCACGATCGAGACGCAGGAAAGCGTTCGCGACGACCGCACCGCCGACGGCGAGCTGGCGGTAGCGGCGGCTGAGCGAATCGGAGTCCACATTGGCGGCGATGCGACGACTGCAGCCGCGGTGACAATCGCCGAGGCGATCTCGGCGTCGGGCGTGTCACTGCCGCTGCTCGCGCTTGCGACCACGACGCAGGTGACGGTCGAACTGCAGAACGACCACAACGGAGCCGCCTCCGGGAAGGCGCTCGCTCGTGGAACGGCGACGCTCGCGGGACCGGGTGCCACTGCCTGGGCGACGGTGTTCTTCGATCCCGTCGTCCTCTCCGCCGGCCCTGCGTGGCTCGTCGTCCGCGCGGAGAGGGGGGAGGCGGTGTGGCTCGCCGCTTCCGACGGCGATCAGCCGCACGTGTCCCGCACCGACGGTGACGGCGCGGCGTCCGAGGTCGTGGTGAGCAATGCCGCACCGCTCTTCAGCCTCTTCACGCGCAGCGGCGCTGCCATCGAGCTTCCGGCGACGGTGCTACGCGTGAATGGCACGGCGGTTACCGCAATACGCGACGGCGACCGAGCGACCTACGACATCACGACTGCTATGCAGGCCGCCCTTGCAGAGTCGTCAGGCGAGCCAATCCTGCTCACGCTCACGTCAACCGTCGCCGGCACGGTCACCGTCTACCCGCCGCACGTCGAGTACGCGCTGTAAGCCGGAGGTCGGACTCGCTCCGCGCCTGGGGTTCGACCGCTATCAGGGTTGCCTGTTCAGGCCACTCGTTCGACCTGGTAGCCCGAACCCTCATTCTTGCGGCTTAGGCGTGGAGCGCCGGTCAGGCTTCGGCGCTGTCGGTCGGCCTGATCTGACACAGATCTGACAGACGCGCCACTTCTCCAACGAGGTCCCGCAGTCCGGCAGAACAGCTGCGATGCATCTCGAGCAGCGTTGACGAGCGCCGCGATGTCGGACGGAATGGCCGACCTCGACCTCACCCTCACGATCGCGTTTGCGTAACGAGACTGCCCCGCGAGCAAAGGTCGCGGCGGCAGCCGTTCAGCAAAGTGGGATACGTCCTAGCAGCCGCCTCCAGTCCCGAGGTTCCACGGGTATCCGCCGTAGATCGAATATTTCCCGGAGTTGACGCCATACACGGACGTGTCGTACCCGCGCCACTTCGGATACGACGAGTGCGCGAGCTTCACGTTGGGCGTCACTGGCGAGGCCGTCTTCGCGCCGACGTAGTAGTAGTAGTAGTAGTAGTAGTAGTAGTACGGGCTCTGCCTCCAGAACTTCGCGGTAGAGCCGCACGGCGACACAGATGGCGACCCGGAGTGGCTCCCGCCCTGCGGGGTCGTCGAAAGCCGCAGCGCGTCCCCTCGAGCGGAGCAAGGCTGCTCGCGAGATTGTCAAGGACGAAAGAAGGGAACACGCCCGGTCGTGCAGGGGTGGCCTCGAGCACGCTCCGTGAGCGGGCTTGACGGCGCTTGCAACATATGCCACCTTATGGCTGCTGCGGCCTCGAAGGTCTTCGACAGGGGACGCCGCCATGCACTACCGACAGATGCTTCTCGTGATGGGTTGCGGGTGCGCAGCGCTGGTCGCGTCCTCGTCGAGCCGTGGCGTCCATGCCGCGGGGAACGGGCCGATCGTCTTCGAGAGCACCCGCGGCGGAAACCCCGACATCTTCACGACCACGGACGGCAAGCGCGTCCAGCAGTTGACGAGCGATCCCGGGCAGGACACCACGCCGAGCTGGTCACCGGATGCCAAGAGGATCGCGTTCGCGAGCAACCGCACCGGGGCCTGGAAGCTCTACCTCATGTCGGCTTCGGGCTCGGCACTACGGGAGCTCAAGACCTCCGTGCGAGCGCCGTTCGCTCCGCGCTTCTCGCCGGACGGTACGCAGATCGCCTTTCAAAGCTTCGACGAGCGGGGGCGATCGTCGGTGCACGTGATCGACGTGACCGGACAGAACGAGCGCACGCTTTCCCCGTCGGGAGTCGATGACACGTCGGTGAGCTGGAGCCCGAAGGGCGATCGGGTCGTCCTGTCCCGAGGTCTCAAGGGGCTCTACGGCCTCTATGTCGTCGACGTGGCGACGGGCGCCGCGACCCGACTGACCAAGCCGGCGGCCGACTTCGAGCCGGACTTCTCTCCCTCGGGCGACCGTGTGGCCTTCACCCGGCTCGACCGTACGGGGAACTACGACGTCTACGTCATGAAGGCGACGCCGGGGGCGAAGCCGATTCGTCTCACACGCGATCTGGCCGAGGACGGCGGTCCCGTCTTCTCGCCGGACGGTACGCGGATCGCGTTTCGCACGAGCCGCAGCGGTGTCTACGCGCTCTGGGTGATGACATCCACAGGCCAAAATGCACGTCGGTTCGTAACGCCGGGCCCGGGGGTCGACGTGGCGCCCGACTGGGCGGCCGCGAGGGCGGCGTCGGTGCGCCTACCGGCTGCGGCTGAGGCGGACGCTTCCTCCGCCGCCTTCTTCTGCAAGAAGAACGGCACGAACAGCGGCGAGACCATCGCCGGCACCAACTACGCCGACTTCATCTGCGCCTGGGGTGGAAACGACAAGATTCGCGGGTACGGGGCAGGTGACCAGATCGACGGCGGGACGGGCAACGAGCGGTTCTACGTCAGCGGTGTGCTCGCCGACGGATTCCTCGGCGGCGACGGCGACGACATCCTGTACGCACAGGCCAAGTTGGCCCCGACACCGGATTGCGACTTCGTGGACGGCGGCGGAGGCCCGGATACCGCGTGGGTGGACAAGGCAAAGGTGCCGTGCAGCTCGACCCTTTCGCTTGCCGACGTGTGGAAGAACGTCAGCGTCGTCCGACCGCCGTGATCGCGGACGACGAGGGTGCAGCAGGCGCTGCGACCGAGCAACCACCGCCGCCCTCGCAGCTGAAGAAGGTCGCCGCCTGGGTCGCCGGAGTCACCGCCGTTCTGCTGGCGATCGGCGGGCTCGCCAAGGCGGTGACCGAGCTTGTCGACCTGTTCGACAAGGACGGCGGCGACGGTCCACCGGTGCAATCCGGCTCCGTCGTCATCCACGAGCCGCAGCTTCGCGGCTCGAATGCCGTTTTCGACACGGACGTAACGGCGACCGGCATGCGCGGTCGCAAGGTTCGAGTGTTGTGGACTCTCATGGACGGGGAGCGGGGACAACCCGTCGCGGAAGAAGGGTTCGACAAGCAGCTGCTCGCCGAGTTCGAGCCGGACGCCGACACGGTCGAGCGAAGCTTGCAGGCGATCGTCCCGGCTCCCTCGACCACGGATCTCGTGTTTCTCCGCGTCGAACTTCTCAACGAGCAGGGGGACCGCGTCACCTTCGACGACAGCGAGCCGCTGAGGCTCGGCGGCGTGGGCACATAGGCGAAACAGGCCAGTCTGGCGCACGTCGACGGTGTCGCCGGTCGGGCCGAAGAGCATGGTCACCTCGTGAACGCCGCAGCTCGTCTTAATGTCCAGCTCGTGGTCGCCGCGCAGGAAGACGCGAAGCATCGACCCATTCTCGGTGAGCACGTCCGCGGTGAAGCCGCGGACGCCGTGCTCGCTCGCGTACTCGACCATTCGCGCATGGAGGACGCCTGCGAGCCCGAGTCCCTGCCAGTCCGGGTCGACCATGCTCGGGATGCGGACTCCTCGACTCGCGGGTCTTGCTGAGACCGCCGAGACACAGGTGTGACCAAGCGCATCGATCTCGGATAACAAATCGGCCTTGGGCGCTCTCATGTCGCTCAACGAGCACCGGCGCCAGGCGAAAAGTAATCGATTTGCAGGGACTTTCATGCGCCCGGGAGGATTCGAACCTCCGACCCGCGGATTAGAAGTCCGCCGCTCTGTCCACTGAGCTACGGGCGCCGGTCGTGAGGGTAGTCGGCGCGACGGCCGCACGCCTTCAGCGCGCGGTGAGGACGAGCGGTGGACACTCGGCGCCCGTCGCCTCGCGTACGGGTCGTCCCTTCGCGTCCTTCATGGCGACGGTGAGGCGCTTCGCGGTGACGGTGACCTCGGAGTAGCTGTACGTGTCGAGCGCGGCGCAGCGCATTCCCATCCCGTTCGGCGGCGTGGGCTTGAAGAAGAGCGCGCCGATCGCCGTCCCCGCGCCCTTCTGGCCGAGGTAGCCGTCGATCTCCTTCGCGAACGTGTTCGTCGCGACCGGGCCGGTGACGACTTCCCAGATGCCCGAGCTCTCGACGTTCCCGAACGTCCGGTAGCGCACCTCGTTCACGAGGTTCCCGTGCGTGTCCGTCGTGAGGAAGACGACGTTC
>Ga0068870_10000566_pt1 | contig 14020 bp, 14 predicted proteins | sample KBSMisM62_FD_66599 | JGI IMG/M metagenome (GOLD analysis project Ga0068870, IMG submission 66599) | Miscanthus rhizosphere microbial communities from Kellogg Biological Station, Michigan, USA - KBS Miscanthus M6-2 | ecosystem: Host-associated > Plants > Roots > Rhizosphere > Soil ...
GGCTACGACGAGGCGGAGTACGCACGCCGGCTCCACTACGACCGACCGGTCGATGTACAACTGGCTCGAGATCTACGCGGCCCACGCGTTCGACCACGCGGAGCAGATCCGGCGCGTTCGCGGCGCCGACTAGCTCCGACTAGCTCAGGCCGCTACTTCTTCTTCGCCGCCTTGCGCTCCGCACCCAGCTCCGCGGCGCGCTGCTTCTCCGCTCGCTTCTTCTTGCGCTCCCGGTCGTGCGCCCAGCGCACGCGTGCCCGGTCCCCACGTCCCATCGGTGCCTCCTAGTCCTCGTCCTCGTCGCCGCCCTGCGCGAGCTCGGCGCTCCGGTGCCGCGCGGCGTCGATCGCGTTCAGGAAGGCCGCGCGGACGCCCGCCTCCTCGAGGTGTCTGATCGCGGCGATCGTCGTCCCGCCCGGCGAGGTCACCATCTCACGCAGCTCGACCGGGTGCTTGCCCGTGTCGCGGAGCATCTTCGCGGATCCGAGCATCGTCTGGATGATCAGCTCGGTCGCCACGTCCCTGGACAGGCCGAGCAGGATGCACGCCTCGATCATCGCCTCAGCGAGCAGGAAGAAGTAGGCCGGGCCGCTGCCGCTGGTGGCCGTGATCGCGTCGAGGTGCACCTCCTTCAGCCGGATCACCCTGCCGACGTACCCGAGGAGCTCCTCCGCGACCTCGAGGTGCCGGTCCTCGGCGTCCGAACCCGCGGCGACGACCGACATCGCCTCGTCGACGAGGACGGCCACGTTCGACATCACCCGGACGACCGGGACGCCGTCGGGCAGGTGCTTCTCGACGAACGAGGTACGGATCCCAGCCGCGAAGCTCACGACCAGGTGCTCAGGCGTCACGTGCTCGCGGATCTGGGAGAGCAGGACCTCCATGTCCTGCGGCTTCACCGTCAGGACCAGGACGTCGGCCCAGGCCACCGCGTCCGGGTTCGAGAGCGTCGACCCGACCCCCTGGGTCTGCGCGAGCTCGAGCGCGCGCTCCTCGCGGCGGCTCGTGATCATGATCTCGTCGGCGCCCCGGCCTCCCGAGCGGATCAGGCCCGACACGAAGGCCTCGCCCATCCGGCCGCCACCGAGGAAGGCCACCTTGCGGTCGCGGGTCTGGCTCATCCGTCCGCTCCACCGGGGACCGGCTCCATCTCGGCCGGACGTCCGGCGCCAGTCTCGTTCGCCGCCCCGGGCGCACGGGAGATGCCCGAACGCAGGAGCTCGAGGAACTCCCGGATCCGCGCGTCGCGCCGTTCTGGGACGAACGGCTTGCGGTGGACCAGGCCGGGGTCGAGCTCCTCGCTCCCGAGGACGTCCTGGAAGCGTTCGGCGACCCAGTCCAGCATCGAGGCGATCATCTCGACGTCGACGTCGTCGCGGATCTCACCGCGTCGGACCCCGAACTCGACGAGCTCGAGGGTCCCGTACGGATCCTCGCTCCGCATCAGCCGGTCGATCGGCTGCCGGAGCCCAAGCCCGGTGTCGTTCCGCCCGATCATCGCGACACGGTTGGCCACCCACTGCTCGGTGAGGAACTCCTCCGTCCGGCGGAGCCAGTAGTCCAGGACGGCCCAGAACCCGGCCTCGACGACGTCGGCGGGAGCGTCGAGCCACGCAGGGAGCTGTCCGACCGCCTCTCGATACACGGCGAGGAACAACCCCTCCTTGTTCCCGAAATGCAGGAAGACGGTCCCCTTGGCGACCCCGACCTCGGCGGCGATGTCCTCGACGTGCGCGCCCCGGTACCCGTGCTCGGCGAAGTGCCGCATCGCGACACCCACGATCTGCTCGCGTCGCTCGTTGGTTTCGGTGCCGGTTGGGATGGCCATGACCTGGGAACGGTAGCCGCGCTCCGCCGAGCGAACAAGGGCTGCGTCGGGCTGCGTCGGCGGGGGATCCGTGTCGCTGCCCGGGACGCCGCCACCGGGCGAAAAAGAAGAACCCGAGGGACCTTCGGCTCGCCGGAAGCCGAAGCCTCCAGCCACCTCTGGCCCCTCGGGCTCAGGTGCTCCGAGCAACCTCTCGCAGCCGTCTTGGTTTCCTGGCCGTAGTACCCTTTCGTTGGGCTTTGGGGCCTTCCGAGCCTCCCCACCCGCACAGCTAGTTAGCTGTCCCAACCGTACGAGCAGGTGCGCCCAGTCGGCCTTACGGCTTTCCCAGGGGTCCCGGCCTCGGTTCCCTGATTCGGCCGCTCCGGCTGCTCGGAGCGAGGCGAAATGTACCGGCGCCGCACCAGCGGGTCAACTCAACGAATGCGCAGGTCACGGTACATATGCGCAGGTAGATCGCGTGATGGAAAGAGTGACAAGAACATGTCTCCAACGCGAACGTCGGCCGACACATCGCTCGGAATCGTTGCGGCGCAAGGTTGTGCGAGGAAGTACTCGGCGCCGAACTTCGACGGGGACCGTGACGTACGCGTGGGCAACGCGGACGCAATGCGGCGATCCCATCGCGGGACGACGTCGGTCACGTGACGCTCAGGCGGGGATGCGACCCGCGAGCAGCTCGCGATAGACCGACAACATGCCGGCGGCGGTCGCGTCCCAGGAGAAGCGCAACGAGCGCAGGACGCCGGCCTCGCCCATGCGCCGGCGCGCGCGCGGGTCGCCGAGGATCGCGAGGATCCGTTCGGCGTGGTCGCCCGGATCGTGGCCCTCGACGAGATGACCCGTGACCCCGTCTTCGACCACGTACCGGAGACCGCCGACCGCGGACGCGACCACCGGCGTCGCGCACGCCTGCGCCTCGAGCGCCACCAGCCCGAACGATTCGGACCTCGAGGGGACCAACACCGCCTCGGCGGCGGCATAGAAGTCCGCGAGGCGCGACTGCGGCTGCGGCGGGAACAGGATCACGCGGTCCCCCACGCCGAGCGCGGAGGCGAGATCCATCAGCCGGGCCACCTCGGCGCCGTGGTCCGAGCCACTCGGCCCGCCGACGATCGCGAGGACGACGTCGCGCGTTCCCTCGGGATCGCGGGCGATCGCCTCGGCGACCGCTCGCACGGCGACGTCCGGTCCCTTGTGCGCCTGCAATCGGCCGACGAACAGCAGCAGCCGCAGGTCCGTCAGGTGGAGCCTCGCCTTGGCCTCGCTCCGGTCCCGCGGGAAGAACAGGCCGTGGTCGACGCCGGGGGGGACGATGCGGATGCGGTCGGGCTCGGCCCGGTACAGGCCGACGAGCTGCGCCGCCTCGATCGGCGTCGCGGCGACCAGCCGGTCCGCGTCCGCGATCACGAGCTCCTCGCCGGACAGACGGTCCGGGGGTTCCGGACGCTCGCCGCGCGACAGGGAGTAGTTCTTGACCTTGCCGAGCGTGTGGAACGAGGCCACCAGGGGGACGCCCCAGATCTCGCGGGCGCTGCGCCCAACCCAGCCCGAGAGCCAGTAGTGCGTGTGGACGAGGTCGTAATCGGACCCCTCCGCGCGTGCCCGCCGCAGGACCCCGCCCAGGAACTCCGGCAGGAACCGCGGCAGCTCCTCCTTGGGCACGGGCGCGCTCGGTCCGGCCTGGACGTTGATCAGCCGGGAGCCGTTCCCGAGTTCCTCGACTTCGGGACGCCGCTCGTCCCGGGTGCGGGTGAAGACGTCCACCTGGACGCCGCCCGCCGACAGGCGCTCGGCCGCCGCCCGGATGAAGACGTTCATCCCGCCGGAGTCGCCCGAACCTGGCTGGTCGAGCGGGGACGTGTGCAGGCTGACCACGGCGATCCTCGGCTCATCCCTTGGCGTCGAGCGCTCGCCGGCGTTCCGTTCGGTCGTGACGCTGCCTTCGCCCATCCAGGAATCGTACGGGAGGTCACGCCGAATGAAGCCGAACGCGAGCGCTCAGCCGGAGCGACGCAGCCGGAACCCGACCTCGAACGCCCCCACGGGCCGGCCGCCGCCGAGCACGGGCGGGACCTCGAGGGACGCGAGGGCGGCGTGCTGCGCCCGGTCCAGCACCCCGAGCAGGTCGAGCGTCCTCACCAAGGCCGGCGCGGCGGCGCGGTCGCTCCCGTCCTCGATCCGCACGGCGACCCCGATCCCGGCCTCGGGGACGGCGGCGCAGTGCAGGCCCTCCGCCCCGACCTTGCAGACGAGCCCGGGTACCGCCTCCATCAGTCGCGTGTCCGAACGCCCGCGCCCCGCGACCAGATACGGCGCCGAGCGCATCGCCTCGACCGCCCGAGCGGCGCGCGCACCGAGGCGACCGAGCCGCTCGGGTCTAGCCAGCCGGGCGAACAGGGTGGCCATGCCGCGCAGCGGGAGCCCGTGGACGGGGGCGCCGCACCCGTCGACCCCTACGACCGGCCGGTCGACACCGGTGGCCGAACCCACGGCGCGCAGGATCTCGCGCTGGAGCGGGTGCGAGGGTTCGAGGTACCGCGCGAGGTTGGCGCCCGAGCGCTCGCACGCGAGGAGCATGCCGGCGTGCTTGCCCGAACAGTTGTGCGTGATCCGTCGGGGTCCGGCGGCCGCCCGGCGAGCCTCGGCCTCCATGGGCAGGTCCGGCGGGCAACCCAGGTCGCGTTCGGACAGCCCGCCGGCTCGCAGCAAGCGCCGGACGACGCGGACGTGGACGGGCTCGCCGTTGTGCGAGGCGCACATGATCGCGACGAGCTCGTCCGGGAGGGGCTCGGCGATCCGGCGGAGGGACACGGCCGCCTGCAGCGGTTTCATCGAGGAGCGCGAGAAGACGAGGCGGTCCGTGTCGCCGAGGGCGGCGACGACGCGGCCTTCCGGATCGCACACGACCACGTGGCCGAGGTGGACGCTCTCCACGAGACCCGAACGCACAACCCGGACGAGCGGCGCGGCGGTCGGCACACGCGAAGCCTAGCGAGCCGAGCGGAGGGTGGTGTCGGCGGGGTCGTGTCGGTCAGCTGGCGTGCTTGAGGGCGTGCTGGAACTCCACGTCGTCCTTCGGCGGGTCGGACTCCACCATGTCGATGAACACCCGCACGATCGCGGGGTCGAACTGCGTCCCGGCGCCACCCTTGAGCTCGGCGAGGGCGCGTTCGGCGCCGATCGAGCCGCGGTACGGACGGTCGCTGGTCATCGCGTCGAACGAGTCCGCCACCGCGAACACGCGCGCGCCGAGCGGGATCGCCTCGGAGGCCAGCCCGTCGGGGTAGCCGGTCCCGTCGTACCACTCGTGATGATGGCGGATCAGCTCGATCGTGTCGGACAGGAACGCGATCGGCGCGACGATCTGGGCTCCGATGATCGGGTGATTGCGCATAACCGTCCACTCGTCGACCGAGAGCGGACCTGCCTTGCACAGGATGTGTTCGGGGATCCCGACCTTGCCGATGTCGTGGAGGAAGAACCCGTACCCGAGGGTCGGCGACTGGGCCAGCTCGGGGTCGACCCGCCGGGCCAGAGCGAGCCCGAACACCTGGGTCCGGTCGAGATGGCCCCGCGTCGTCTGGTCCTTGGCCTCGATGACGGTCGCGAGGCTCTTCATCGTTGCGAGATAGGTGTCCTGCAGGCTCTCCAGGACCATCTCGAGCTCGGCGTTGCGCGAGCGTTCGAGGCGGTACAGCTCCCCGAGCTCCCGGGCGAAGACGATGAGCTGCTCCTGGACGGTCGGCAGCTCGGGGTCCGTCTGGACCCCGGGGCCGTTCCCGGGAAAGTCTCGTTGTTCGCTCATCGGGGCCGCACGTTAGCGCACCAGGGTGCGCGAGTCGGGGAAGAGCGTGCCGGTTCGGCCGAGGCGGGTCCATAGGCCTCGCGGCCCAAATCGCCTGGTCCGGCGCGCCCCCTACGACGGACCCGCCTGTCGGACACCCGGGACCCGGCCGTTCCCCACCCGGCCGACATGCCTCCCGCGCAACCCCTTCGGGGCAATCGGTGGAGGGGTGTCTCGGATGCGAGACGGGCGGGTGGGTGGGGTCAGGACAGGACGAGCGACGGGTCGTCCCTGTACCGGCGCTTGAGCTCTTCCTGCAGCGCATCCATCACCTGGAGCACGTCGCTGCGCGCATCGGACACCTCGTGCTCCTCGCTGACGAGCAGGTCCACGGCGGCGGCCAGGCGCTCGTCGTCGAGCGCGCCGGGGTCCGAGATCTCGGCGTCTGCGACCAGCCGCTCGACACGCCGGCGAGCCAGGAGCATCTCCTCCTCGGGGAGCCCGACCTTGACGGCCTCGCCCCGGGAAGGACCCTGGCCCTCGGACGACAGGATCGTCGCGAGCTGGTCGACGAGGCTGCCACCCTCGCCACCGCTGCCTCGTCGCTCGACTTCCGCCTTGAGGATCTCGGCGCGGCCCTGGACGAGCCGGCGAAGCAGCGAAAGGTACTCGCGTTCGGCATAGCACTCGTCGCGCCGGGCCCGGAGATCCTCCAGCGAGAGCCCTGCCAGGCCCTCGACGAACTCGGGCCTGCGGATGCGGTCGATCCGTCGGTTCCCGCCCTGCTCGCTCATGAGGGGGCATCGTAACCCGCCGGGGACGCCGCGACCGAGACCCCGCGTCGTTGCACCGCACGCGAACCCGTGATCAGCAGACCGCGAGGAGCATCTGGTACGGGTTCACGGCCGCGCCGCCCCCCGGATGCCACTCGAAATGCAGGTGGTTGACCGAGCCGGCGTTGCCGGTGCTCCCGACGTACCCGATCACGGCGCCCGCGCCGACGCTGCCGCCGGCGCCGCTGTAGCTCGACAGATGCGCGTAGAACGAGTAGCCGCCCGATCCGTAGACGTAAGCCTGGAGACCGCCCGAGGAGCTGGATGAGTGCGTGACGGACCCGGGATGGGCCGCGACGACCGGCGTCCCGAACGGCGAGATCATGTCGATCCCCTGATGCGTGTGGCCGTCCCTCGGCCAGCCGAACGAGTCGACGAAGGAGTTCGGCCCGGCGACGGGGCACACCTGGAGGGAGCCGTCGGGGTTCGGCGCCTGGCCCAGGACCACGAGCTCCTTGGACGCCGCGATCTCCTCCCGGTACTTCTCGGTCAGCTCGGCCACGCGATCGGAGATCTGCCCGAGCTGCGCGTCGATGCTCTCCTGGATCCCGCGGAGCTCCTCCGCCACGCTCGCCTGACGGTCCTCGAGCACGAGCAGGTTGTCGCGCTCGCGTCGGAGCTCCTCCCGGGTCACCTCCTGTTCGAGGATCAGGTCGCCGTCGGACTGGGCCATCGATCCGAGGAACTCGAGACGGTCGGTGAAGTCCGTGAACGAGCCCGAGGAGAGCAGGAGATCGATCGTGCTCGCCGGCCCGTTCGTGAACGCGATCACGGCCCGGCGGTTGAGTCGGGTCTCGACGGCCTGCACGCGGTCCTCGAGCCGGCCGACCCGGATCCGCGTGTCGACGATCTCGCCGCGCGTGGTGTCCAGGCGGGACTCGGCCTCGTTCCATCGGGCCGTCGCACGGTCGAGCTCGGCCTGCACCTGGGCGAGCTCGGCCTTGGCGGCATCGAGCTGGTCCTTCGTGCCGGCCAGCGCGGGCACCACCCCAAGCGTCGCGGCGGTGAGGCTGAGCGCGAGGCCAAGGGCGGAGAAGGTTCGGAGCGCGGTCCTTCGAGCCTTCGTTGGGAGCCTCCCCTCATCGGACGCGACCGCCGTCCGGGCGCCCGCGACGCTACCAAAGGCCCTGATCAGCGGGCAAACGAGCGTTGCTCCGAAGCATTACCGCTCGCGCATCGCGTCGATCAGGATGTCGGCCACCTCGGGGCGGCTGAACTCGATAGGCGGTCGTTCGCCGGCGCGGAGCATCTCCCGGACCTTGGTGCCCGAGAGCGACACGCGTTCGGTCTCTCCGTGCGGGCACGTCTTCGGCGAGGCCATCCCCTCGCAGGCGTTGCACCAGAAGGAGTGTTCGAACATCAGGGGCAGGATGCCTAGCTCGCCCCGTTCGAACTCCTCGAAGATCTTCTGGGCATCGTAGGTGCCGTAGTACGAGCCGACGCCCGCGTGGTCCCGGCCGACGATGAAGTGGGTGCAGCCGTAGTTCTTGCGGCAGATGGCGTGCCAGATCGCCTCCCGCGGACCCGCGTACCGCATCGCGGCCGGGAACACCGACACCATCGCCCGATCCTTCGGGTAATAGCCCTCGAACAGCGCCTCGTAACAGCGCATCCGAACGTCGGCCGGCACGTCGTCGCCCTTGGTCGCCCCCACCAACGGGTGGACGAGGAGCCCGTCCACGATCTCGAGCGCGCACTTCTGTAGGTACTCGTGCGCGCGGTGGATCGGGTTCCGTGTCTGGAAGCCGACGACGGTGCGCCAGCCGCGCTCGGCGAACGCCGCCCGCGTCTGCGCGGGCGTGAGCCGGTAGGACACGAAGTCGTCGTGCTCGGGCAGCGAGAGCGCCCGGACCGTCCCCGCGAGGCAGAAGTCGCCGGCGTCGTGGAGCGCCTGCACCCCGGGGTGCTCGAGATCCTCGGTCCCGAACACGCCGAGCGCCTCCTTCTGGCGGTCGCGCTTGTACACCTCGGCGATGTCGACGATCGCGATCGGGTCCGCACCCTCGGAAGGGAGCAGCGCGACCGAGCTCCCTGCCCCGATCCGCTTCACGTCGTCATCGGTCAGCGAGAGCGTGACCGGGATCGACCACGCCAACCCGTTCGACAGGTGCATCGTCTCCAGCACGGAGACGTAGTCGTCTTCCCCCAGGAACCCCGTCAGCGGGGACAGCGCCCCGACCGTGAGCATCTCCAGGTCGGAGAGCTCCCGGGCGTTGACCACGAGCTTGGGCAGGTGGTCGGTCTCGGCGCGGGTGGCATCTCGTCGACCCTCGGGGACGAGCAGGTCGACGAGCTCGCCGCCGTGCGGGGCGATCGTCGTGTCGTCGGGCATGGGACATCAACCTTTCGTCGCGGTGAACGGACCCTCAGGATAGCCGCGGGCCGGTCGGCCCCGACCCGGGACCTATACTCCCTGGACCCCCACGACCGAGGCCCGATGTCCGACACCCTGCTCTCCGACGAAGCGCTCCTCGTGCTCAACGCCCGCCTGGAACCGGCGCATCCCCGCGAGATCGTGCGTTGGGCGCTCGAGGAGTCCGGTCTGCGCGAGCTCGCGCTCGCCTCCGCGTTCCAGGCCGAGGGGACCTGCGTGATGCACATGGCGACGCGGATCCTGCCGGACGTGCCGGTGCTGTTCCTGGAGACCGGGTTCCACTTCGCCGAGACGCTCGCGTTCAAGCGCGGGCTGACCGAGCTCCTGGACCTCAATGTCGTCGAACTGACCGGCGAGCACACGCCGGACACGCAGCGGGACGAATTCGGTCCCCGCCTGTACGAGCGCGATCCGGAGCGGTGCTGCCACATCAACAAGGTGGAGCCGATGCTCGAGGCGCTGCGCGGCCGCGAGGGGTGGGTCACGGCGTTCCGGCGCGACTCGTCTCCGACCCGTGCCGCTGCGCCGATCGTCGACCGGTACGAGCTCGAGCCCGGCAGCTGGATCGTCAAGGTGAACCCGGTCGCGACCTGGACGCGCCGCGACACGTGGGCGTACCTGAAGGAGCACGAGCTGCCCCACAACCCGCTCTACGACCTCGGGTACGCCTCGATCGGCTGCGCGCCGTGCACACGCCTCTCGCTCCCGGGGGAACACGAGCGCGAGGGTCGGTGGGCCGGTCTGTCGAAGTGGGAGTGCGGGATCCAGGAACGCGGCGCGGGATCCGAGGCGGCCGCGGGCGCCGCGAAGCCCGGCTAGGCCACGACCCAGAGGGCCTCGGGCGCGAGGTCGATCTCAAGGCGGCGGTGATCGCCCAGCGAGTCCCCGTCGACCTGGACCGGGAACGGCGTCTCGGAATCGATCAGCACGTGCCGCGCGTCGTGCACGTAATCGATGTCGCGACCGTGGACGTGCCGCGCCGAGCCGAACACCTGCCAGGCGATCCTGGGAACGCTTCGGCGGGCGAGCTTTCGGACCGAGAGCACGTCCAGGCCGGAGTCCAGCGACGCCTCGGGCGTCATCCGGATCCCCCGGTCACGGTAATAGGTGTACGGGTCGGTCCGTCCGACCATCACCGACAGCGACGGGAGCGGTGGCCCGTCGTCGATCCGCACCTCCAGGTCCGCCGAACGGCCCGCGTAGCTCACCAACAGCTCGCGCGCGACCGCGCGGAACGCGGCCCGGTCGAACTTCGACTTGGTCTTGGGGAACCGTTGGTCCAGGCGGCGCATCGCGGCGGCGTCCACGCCCGCGCCGCAGTTGACGGCGAAGTACCGGCCGTCCGCCACGCCGAGCGACAACTTGAACGCCTGGTCGTCGAGCGCCTTGGCGATCAGGACGCCGGTCGCCTCGACCGGGTCGAGCGGCAGTCCGAGCGCTCTGACGAAGATGTTCGTCGCGCCGCCCGGCAGCACGCCGAGCGCGCTCTCGGTGCCGGCGAGCGCGTTGACGGCCTCGTTGATCGTCCCGTCACCGGAGAAGACCACGACCAGATCGACACCCTCGTCCACGGCCTGCGCCGCGAGCTCCGAGGCGTGTCCGCGCTCCTTCGTCTCGGCCACCTCGAGCCGGAAGTCGGCCGAGAGCGCCTTCTCGATCACGGCCAGCACGGGCTTGGACATCGTCCGGGCCACCGGGTTCACGACCAGCAGGAGCCGCTGGAAGCGCATCGACATGGAGGCAGTATCTCAGGGTCGGTCGGGTTGCCGATAGCCCCCCGAGACGGGCGGTAGCAGGGCCAGCTCCTGGCCATCGGAGAGCGGGGTCGCGGGATCGGCGCGTTCGCCCTCCAGGACGGACGAACCCACCCCGGCGATCGCGGCGAACCGCTCGCCGTAGCGAGCGGACAGCGCCTCCACGACCTCGCCGACGGTGGCCCCCTCGGCGGAGACCGAGGAGGAACCCGCCAGCTCGCGGAGCGCCGCGAACAGCCGAACGGTCACGCGTGGCATCGCCCGGAAGGCTATCGCCGCGGCGGGCCCGCTTGTACGCTCGGGGCGCCGTGATCCGCGTCGTGATGCTCACCGATCGCTCGCCGGCGGAGGTGCTCCCCGCCGCCCCGACGCTGCTGCTCGAGCTCAAGACCGAGCACCTGTCGGTCGCGGCGGTGGGCGAGGCTCTAGCGCTCGGGACCGACGCGGTGCTCGTGGACGCCGCCGAGAACCCGGGTCAGGGGCACGCGGTGCTCCGCGCGCTCCGCGAACGCGAGCCTCGGATCCCGCTCCTCGCCGTGATCGAGCGCCGGGACGTCGAGCGCTTCCACTGGGAGGAGGTCGCGGACGAGGTCCTGTTCCCCGGCGCCCCCGAGGGCGAGATCCGTCTGCGGTTCGCGCTCACCCGACGACGGACGGGCGCCGGCGAGGAGACGACGATCCGGCTCGGTCCGATCGCGCTGGACGCCAGCACCTACCGGGTGAGCGTCGAGGGCACGCCGCTGGATCTCACGTTCAAGGAGTTCGAGCTGCTGCGGTTCCTCGCCGAGCGCCGGGGCCGCGTCTTCACCCGGCCGGCCCTGCTGCGGGAGGTCTGGGGCTACGACTTCTACGGCGGGACGCGGACGGTCGACGTTCACGTCCGTCGGCTGCGCGCCAAGCTCGGGCCCGCCTACGAGGGGCTGATCGAGACTGTGCGCGGCGTCGGGTACCGGGCCGCGGATGTGTGAGCCGCGCCGTCCGTTTAGCGGCCCGTCGGCCGGGGGTAAGGTCGTTCCGTGAACGCGACCGAAGAGCTCGGCCAGCTGCTTGGATCGCTCGGGGTCGCCGTCGAGCGCGGCGCCGACCAGAGCCGAGCGTTCCTCGTATCACCCGCCGGTCGGCGGGTCCGAAGCATAGCGGCGGGCGGGCTGCTGCTCGGCACCCCGATGATCCTTCGCCACCCGTTCTTCCGGACGCCGCTCGGCCGGGCGATCGAGCTCGGGGGTGCGGCCGCGCTCATCGCTAAGGGCGCTTCGCTCATCCGCGACTGGGAGCCGGGGCCTGGCACCGCGACGGAGCCCACACCGCACGGCGAGCCTGCGCGGTAGCTACCTCGTAGCCGCCGCTTGCGTTGCCTGCCCGCGCGGTAGCCGCCACCACGACGTTCCCGATAACCACCACCCCGACGGTCGCGGCTTGGACCAGAAGCCCATTCCAACGAGATCCCCGATCCCGAACGTGGCCTCTTGGATCATCAATCCGATCCACGTGAACGACCAGGCGGCGACCGCCGCCCCATGCTCGCGGCGCCGGGCGGAGGCAACCCCTGGCCACCCCCATCGCCGCGACCACCGCCACCGAGGCGACCCCGCCGAACAGGAACAGGAGCGCGCCGACGTTCGGCCCCGCATCGTTCGGCCCCCAACGCCAGCTGCTGGTAGAGCGACAAGGTCCGCGGATCGCGGACGGCACGGTCAGCCCGCAGTAGTGGGAGGAACAGCTCGCAACGAATCCGGCCGCACCGGCAAGGCGACCAGATAGCCAAGCCTCCACCTCGGCCGCGCGGCGTGGCCTTTCGCCACGCGATCGGCCTCCCGGTCGTGTCGGAGGTCGTCATCAACCTCTTTGAAGGTGTTCGCGCTGGGTGGCGTCGTCGTGAGGCACTGCGACCCGGTGCGTCCGAAACTCACGCATGAGGAACCCACCGACGTAACGAAGTGTTAACGCTCCGGAGACCGAGCCCGACCCCCCGCGCTCGTACCCTTGGCCATCGCACGCCGGCCGAAAGGGGAGACGCGAAGGATGACGACGCCGAAGGAGGTCCTGGCCCTCGCCAGGGAGTCCGGCACCGAGATCGTGGACATGCGCTTCTCGGACCTGCCCGGTCTCATGCAGCACTTCTCCATCCCCATGCACGAGCTCTCCGAGGAGAGCTTCGAGGACGGTCTCGGGTTCGACGGGTCGTCGATCCGCGGGTTCCAGGAGATCCAGGAGTCCGACATGCTCCTGGTCCCCGACCCCGACAGCGCGTACCTCGACCCGTTCACGCAGCACACGACGCTGAACCTGCACTGTTTCGTCAAGGACCCGGTCACGGGAGAGATGTACACGCGCGACCCGCGCTACATCGCCCGCAAAGCCGAGCTCTACCTGAAGCAGACCGGCGTCGCGGACACCTCGTTCTGGGGGCCGGAGTGCGAGTTCTACATCTTCGACTCGGTTCGCTTCGACCAGAACCAGCACGAGGGCTACTACCACCTCGACGCGGTCGAGGGCGTCTGGAACTCGGGACGGGAGCGCGAGCTGAGCGGCGAGCCGAACCTCGGCTACAAGCCGCGGTACAAGGAAGGGTACTTCCCGCTGCCCCCGATGGACCACTACCAGGATCTGCGGTCGGAGATGGTCCTGAACCTGGAGAAGGTCGGCCTGAGCATCGAGGTGCACCACCACGAGGTCGGCACGGCAGGACAGGCCGAGATCGACATGCGCTACGGGACGCTGCTCGCGACCGCGGACAACGTCATGAAGTACAAGTACGTGGTCAAGAACACGGCCCGGCACGCCGGCAAGACCGTGACGTTCATGCCGAAGCCGCTCTTCCAGGACAACGGCTCGGGGATGCACACGCACCAGAGCCTTTGGAAGGACGACGACAACCTGTTCTGGGACGAGGTCGGCTACGCCGGGATCTCGGACACCGCACGCTGGTACATCGGAGGGCTGATCGCACATGCGCCGTCACTGCTGGCCTTCACGAACCCGACGACGAACTCGTACCGACGGCTGGTCCCGGGCTACGAGGCCCCGATCAACCTGGTGTACTCGCAGCGGAACCGGAGCGCCTGCGTCCGGATCCCGCAGTACTTCAAGAACCCCGGCGCCAAGCGGCTGGAGTTCCGTACACCCGACCCCTCGTGCAACCCGTACCTGGCGTTCGCGGCGATGCTCATGGCGGGACTCGACGGCGTGAAGAGCAAGATCGAGCCGCCCGAGCCGATGGACAAGGACCTATACGACCTGCCGCCGGAGGAAAAGGCGACCGTGAAGCAGGTCCCCGGTTCGCTCGAGCAGGTGCTCGACTCGCTCGAGGCCGACCACCAGTGGCTGCTGGAGGGCGGGGTCTTCACGCAGGACGTGATCGACACCTGGATCGAGTACAAGCGCGTCCACGAGCTCGACGCGGTCCGGCTGCGGCCGCACCCGTACGAGTTCGCGCTCTAT